>Ga0315912_10000298_pt1 | contig 101237 bp, 80 predicted proteins | sample VfabasoilMG_FD_204469 | JGI IMG/M metagenome (GOLD analysis project Ga0315912, IMG submission 204469) | Garden soil microbial communities collected in Santa Monica, California, United States - V. faba soil | ecosystem: Environmental > Terrestrial > Soil > Garden | place: USA: California... | reverse complement strand
CACTATTTCCCACTGGACCCGCCGAAGCTACGGGCCGACCTGCCGGTCTGTCAACAATGCTGGAGACCGAATGTTTGAACAAACACATGAGCTTATGAGGTAGTTCTCACACTCACATGAACGGACTATCAGTCAACGCGTGCTAAACTGGGTTTCTCGGCCGTGGGGGACGCAGGGCCAGGGTGAGGGCAAAAAGACCGAGCGCGAGCAGAGCGGGGACGGCGGCAACGAGGATCATGACCGAGCACCTCGCAACCTCCGTTCCCGAGACGAAGCTGGTTGAAGTCGAGGACTTAGCGGGCAGGCGTGGCGAGGGCCGTGGGTCAGCGGACACAGTGGCTGGCGTCCTCGGACGCACCACCCACCCTCAGTACCGATACTGCCAGAGCAGATCGAGGCCAGCGCCGATGTTGCCGACTTCGGTGCGGAGCGACCAGTTCTTCTTGAAGCGCCAGTCGATGATGCCGGAGACGCCCATGCTGCCCTGCTCGCCGGGACCGGTGGTCTCGAGGCTCTTGTAGCTGCCCTCGAACCAGATCTCGTCGCTCACCTGGACGGCGGCGCTGTAGGTCGCGTAGGTCTTGTCGTCGACTCCCGTCTCGTTCGAAGCGCGGAGCTGGACGCCCCGGAGCGGCGTTTCCGACAGCACCTCACCCAGGAAGTCGGTGCCGTAGCTGAGGCCGGCGGTCTGGGTGTCGCCGCCTTCGTTCGACCCGCCGCCGAGCAGGAGTGCCTGGATCTCCTGCTCGGAGCGCGGAGGATCGGAATCGAGGCGGAGCGTCGCCTCCCGGTAGGTGCCGCGCACCTCGACGTAGATGGTCGTGCCGTCCGGAGCGTGCCAGCTCGCGAGCACGCGCACGTGGGGGTTCGAAGCGTCGCCGGTGTCGAAGTGGACTTCCCCGGTCTCGATGGCGAAGACCTTGCCGAGCAGCGTGACGCGGCCGCCGGGCTTGAGTTCGAGATCGCCGGTGACACCCACCTCTTCGGCCAGCGTGATGACGGGCATCCCGCCGAGCGGGATCTCGAGGTCGGCTCGCTCGAGGCGAACCTTGCGCCCGAGGTCGAAGCGAAGCTCCCACACCACGGTCTCGCCCGTGCTCCGCGCGCGCGGCCGGGACAAGGGTTGCACGATCTCGATGTCCGGATGGGGATCGACCGAGAGCACGTTGCGACCGGCGGAGCGCGGGAGATCGGCGGTGAGCACCGGTACCTCCACCAGGACACGCATGCGCTCGCCATCGCGATCGAGCGAAAGGCTCGCTGTGCCGGTCAGGTTCGCCTGCGACACGCCGGCCAGCATCAGCGGCACCTTGCGGAGGTTCACGTTGGCGCGCCCACCGGCGAGCGTCAGCCCTTCGAGGTAGAGATCGGCGGCCGCCGCGATGTTCGGACGTTCGGCACGCGACGCGGCTGATACCCGGCGGAGGAAGATCACCGTACGACCGCCGACCCGTTTTGCCTCGGCCGTCGCCTCGACACGCGAGAGCCGCATGTCGAGCCCGCGGAGCTGGAACGAACCGTCCTTGAGGAACGCCTTGCCGGTCACGTCGCCGCCGTAGCCCGCGCCTCCCTTCAGCGGCACGAGTGCCACCCGGAACTGCCCGTCGAGCTGACCCTGGAGGTCGTGAAGCACGTCGCGGAGCAGCGGCCCGAGCACGACGGCGTCGATGTTCTCCACCGACGCGGAGAGCGAGAGGGGTTGCGCCGGGTCGAGCGTCGGAACGAGGCCCGTCCAAGACAGCACCGCGCGGCCGTCGGCAGAAACCTTGCCGTTGCCGCGCTCGAGCGACAGAAGCGCGCGAAGGGCGCGACCGTCGGAGCGCACGTCGAGCTCCCCCGAGCCGAGCGCCGTGCTGCCGACGCCGCCCTCGGCGATACGGAGGTTCGCCGTCAGCTGCGGGAGTTCGTTCACCTGAACGAGAGCCACTCGACCGCCAATCGTGCCCGCGACACCGGCCTGCGAGAACACCGGGACGAGATCGAGCGGCGTGTCGTCCAGCGCGAGTTCGGCGTTGCCGACGAACCCTCGCTCGCCACGGAGCAAAGCGGGAATGTCGGCGAGGCCCGTCGCGTCCGCGAGCGCGACACGGCGTCCGGCGCAGGGAGTCCTTGGCACCGTTGCCAGGTGCACCTCCGCGCCGAAACCGATGCGGCGCTCGGCCGGATCGAATTGAACACGCCCGCAGACGTCGAAGGGTTTCGCTTCCGGGCCGACGACCAGGCCGGCAAGCGACGCCTTCGCGGCGAAAATCGGGTCGTCCAGCGTGCCGCGCAGGTTCACTTCGGCGCGGAGCATCCCGGTCGGCCCGTCGGGCCGGATCATCGGCGGCAGCTCCTCGAGCCTTCGCTGGTCGACCAGGGCGGAAACCACGAGCGGCCGCGACGTCAGCCCGGCGACGAACGCCCGCGGATCGGCCAGCAAGCGATCCACGTCGCTGTCGAGCCTCGCCGTCGCTGAAACGAGCACGCCGTACTGGTCGATCAGGCGGAGCGTCCCCTCGATCGCGCCCGTCGCACCGTCGGCGGTCCCGCCGAGTTGCGCCTCGATCCGCGACACCTCGATCGGCTTTTCGGGTGATGCGCGCTCGATCTCGAACGAGAGGCGATCGGTGCCGAGCAGGAAAGTCGCGTGCGGCCGTTGCGAGGCATCGGTGCGAAGGACCGTCGCTTGAGCGGTGACGCCACCGCGAAGCTTCGTGATGGGAAGCGAGGCCGGCAGGTAGGCGGCGAGGCGCTCGAGATCGAGACGCTCGAGGCCGAGATCGACGCGCCCGGTGGCGTCTCGGTACGCCGCCGGCTCGAGCGGGCTCCCAGCGAGCGAAACGTCGGCCGAGCCGCGGAGGCTTCCGAGCCCTTCGACGCGAACCCGTGCTTCGCCGGCGATCACCCGATCCGCAAGCGTCCCTGTCGCGACGACGCTCACACCCTGGAGCGAGCCCAGCCTGCCGTTCTCGATCGTGAGATCGACCGTGCCGCGCTCGAGGTCGCGGGCGACGACCACTTCCGCGTTGACGTCGAGTTTGCCCCCGAGGCCGTGGCCCAGGCCGAGGATCGTCGCCATGGCATCGAGATCCACGTCGTTACCGTGTGCCGCGGCGTCGAGCTGTCCCGGGCGCAGCCGCCCCGAACCCGTGAGGGTGCCGCCGGCCCCCTCCACGCGCGCGCCCTCGACCAGCAAACCACCCGCAGCGAGCTCGACCCGTTCGGCGCGGGCACGGAGCGTTCGCCCCTCGCGCGACACGTCGACCTCGAGCCCGTCGAAGCGCGTGCCGCCGAGCGCCGACAGGCGAGTGCGGGCGACTGCGGAAGCACCCCGCCGCTCGTGCATCGTCGCTTCGATCACGAGCGCACTCGGCGGACCCACCACCTTCGCCGTCGCCTCGTCGAGCACGAACGGGCCGAAAACGACGGCGCTACCCCGCGTCTCGACGTCGAGACGGAGCGCCTCCGGTTTGGCGAGCGGGCCGTTGACCTTGCCGGTAGCGTGAAGCGTACCCGCCCGGAACTCTCCCATCGCGACCTCGCCTCCGTCGGCGTGGAAAGTGCCGCTGATCGCGCCCTTGTCGAGCCGGGCCTTGGCAGAAAACTCGAGATCGCCGCGGGCATGGAGGATGTCGCGGAGGCGCGGGGCGTTCTCCAGGCGAAAGCGCTTGGCCTGGACGTCGAGGTCGACCACGCCGCCGGCCGTCGCCGTGACCCGCGCGTCGAGCGGCATACCCTCCTCGAAGAGCTTCACGCTGCCGGTGGCACCCTGCCGATCGTAGCGGCCCTTGAAGGTCGATCCCGGGACGGGAACACCGGCGACCAGCGATGGCTCGCTCTTGCCCTCACCTTCCACGACCAGGCCCTTCGGCGTTGCGTGGAGGTCGAGCGTGGCAGCGAGAGACAGCGACGTCTCGGGAGCTTCGGGCACGAACGCGCGAAGGTCGAGACCCTTGCCCTCGGCACTGAGCTTCGCACGGGGCTCACCGCTGAGCTCGAGATCGCCCGTTGCTCGCACCGTCGCGCCGCCGACGGTCGCCGTGGCCTCGGCGTGGAGCTTCGGCAAGTCGCCCTTCGCCGTCGCGCGCACGCTGACGGGCTCGACGAGAGGCCATGCCGGAACGAGCGCGCGCACGGCCGCCGGCGCGGCGTACGGTAGGTCGACGGTTGCTTCGAGGTGTCGCCCGTCGAGCCTGAGCACGCTGTTGTACTGAAGATCACCGACGTAACCGTCGAGCGTGCTCCAAAAGTGCGATGTGCCCCGCTGGTGAAAGCTGCCGACGGCGCGGAGCTCGCTCGGCAGGAGCCCGCGGATTTTCGCCGAGAAACTCGGTGCATCGACCGCGACACCGACCGCCGAGACCAACACGGAGGCGCGCGCTCCGACCACTTCGGCGTCGAGCGCCGGCGCGAAGGCGAGCCGCCCTTGTAGATCGCCGCGCCCGAGCTCGATCGACGGCATCCAGACGCGGACCACGCGGCCGCCGCCGGTCCCAGGCTGCCTCGGGGTGAAAGCATCGACAATCGTCGGCTGGCCCTCGGCATCCGGCAGCAGCCGAACCAACCCGCGCTCGAGGCGGACGTGCTCGGCGACCAGAGTCACCTTGTCGTCCCCGAACAGGAGCTCCTTCAAGATCGCGAACACGTCCGTCCGGACGCGAAGCCCCTCGCCGCGGATCACGAGTTGACCCGCCGGGTCGAAGATCTCCACGCTGCGCGCCCTCACGACCCAGGGCGAGATGCGCTCGAATTCCGAAATCTCGAACCGTCCGCGGAGCTCGCTGCCGAGGAGCCGCTCGACCAGCTCGGCCGCCGCGCGGCGAGAGGCAGGCAGATCGGCGTGGAGGAAGACGCCCGCCAGCGACGCGACCAGGAACACCACGCCGAGCAGCGCGGCGACGCCGAGCCTACGGAGCAGCGCGGTCGCGCTCATCGGGCGGGCTTCCTGGGGTCAAAAGGCCTCGCCGATGGCCAGGGCGATCGTGAGCGGGAGGCCGAAGATGGTCCCGCCGGGGTCTCCCTCGCCTTCAGGAAGATCTTTCTGGCCGATGGCCTGGAGGTAGGGCGGGCGAAAGCCAAAGTCGAGACGCAAGGGTCCCACCGGAGTCAGGTAGCGCAAGCCCAGCCCGGGAGACAGATGCGGCACCTTGAAGCGAAGGTGGGCAACATCGCGTGTCACATCGCTGGCATCGACGAAGAACGCGCCATGGAGCGCGTCGATGATGGGAAAGCGCGTTTCGAGCGAAAGCTCCCATAGCGTCAGGCCGCCGAGGGGGCGCACGCAGCCCGGGGGCAGGTCCTCGAGCGCGCGTCCACTCAGCGCGCAATTCACTCCGCTCGTGGCCGCAGGCACCAAGAATCCGATCGCCCCCTGAGGGCCGACGCCCCGGTAGGGATAGCCCCGGTTCGAGTTCGGCCCGCCCGAATAGAAGGCCCGGAGCAGGAGCTTCTGCTGGTCCTGGATAACGATTGGGTTCGAGGGGTCGGTCGAAGCGAGGGCTCCTTCGGGCGTGTTCGGGTCGAGCGTCTCGCCGTAGTGCCCCGCCCCGGGTGACTGGCGCGGAAACAAGAAACCGAAGCCCAGGCGTGCCGCGAACACCGAGCGCCGACCGAGGGCTCCCCGCGTGTAGACCCGCGCCTCGGGTCGCACGCGCACGTCGCTCACCGTGCCGCGGAAAATGTAACCCGCCACCTCGAACGCGTTCGATAGGTACGCGCCGCGCGTCGTGTTCACCGGATCGTTTCGCAAGTCTGCGATCAGATCGAGCCGCGGAAACGAAACGCGGACGAGGTCGAGATCCTGCGCTGCGGCGCCCTGGTACGAAAACGGGAAGTACGCCTGCCAGTTGTACGAGGGGCGCACCGTCAGATGCTGACCGAGGAACGCGCGTTCGACGCCGGCTCCGGCCGTGATCTCGTTGTAGCCGAGGATCGGTTCGAGCTTCGGATCGGTGCCGACTTCGAAGGGATACAGCACGGGGTACACGCCGTATTCCGCGGCGACGAAGCCGGCCGTTCGCCCCTCGATGAACGACGGCTGCCGAAGCTCGGTGCGGACTCGAGCGTTCGGGAGCATGCGTGTCGGAGCCTGCAGACCCACGTCGTCGGTCGGGATCCGGGTCGGGAAGAAGATCACGCCCGGCCGGGCGTCGACCGAGAACCTGCGCATCCCACCCAGGAAGTTCCGATCCTCCCAGCCGACGCGAAGGTGGGCCGAGAGTTCGAGCACGTCGAAACGTCCACCCCCGCCCAGGCGAAGCGTGCGGAGATTGGTCTCGCGCACGACGATGGTGACCGGCACCGTCCCCGATTCGGGCCGGCTACGATCCTCGCGGAGCTCGACGCTGGCGAACACACCGAGCGCCGTCAGCGCCTTCTGAGCATCGGCGAGGTCGCCGCTCGAATACGGGTCGCCCTCCTCGATGCCGAACGTGTCGCGGACCGGCCCCTCGGGGATCTCGCCGAGACCCGTCACGCGAACCGCGCCGATGCGCGCGCGGGCACCGAGTTCGACCACGTAGGACACGTCGACCGCGTGCGCGGCGATGTCCACGCGCGCCTTCGCCTTCACCTTCGCGAAGGCAAAACCCCGATCGGTCAACACGGCGAGGAGCGCGCGCTTGTCGTCGTCGAAGCGTGCCTCGTCGAAAATTTCCCCTTCCCTGATGCGGATCGCCGAGACGGCGGGGCCGGCCACGTCGATCGGCAAGAGGGCGATCCCGGCCGGATCCACGCGGCGGACGCGAACGGGCTCCCCCAGCGCCACGTCGAGCTCGACGCGAACGTGGTGGGCGTCGATGTGGACGACGCGGGCGACCCGCACCTTGGCCTCGTAGTACCCGCGCGCGCGGAGGTAGCGCTCCGCCCGCTCGAGATCGCGGGCCAGCACCGCTGGATCGTAGGTCGAGTATTCGAGAAGGCCAGGGATGAAGCCGAAGAGCTTCGACGTTCGCGACGTGGAGAGGCCCGCCTCGAGGGCGTCGGTGTCGACGTCGCCCGCCCCTTCGATCTCGACGTCGGCGACGACCGGGCGAACAGGCCACGGCCGGCAACCGGACAGCGCCCCCACGGCGAGCGCGATCGCCCCGAGCGCGAGAACCAGGGACGACCGAAGGGCGTGGAGGCCCGTGGCCATTCCCTGGCGCGGCGACCCTAACCCGTCAGTTGGCGGGCGGCTTGCGTGGCTTCATGCCCGGCAGCGTCGCGAGTTCGGCAGCCGGCTCGAGGATGGTGATGTCCTGAAAATCGACGATGCCCTGGTACGGGTCAGCTTCTGCACCCGACGACGCCTTCATGAACGTGGTGGAAAACTTCCCTTTCACGTTCACTTTCGCGCCCTTGACCGGCAGCGGATTCGGCACTTTCACGCCCCAGAGCTGATCGTCGTACCCGCCGTCCTGTTTCGGCTTGTCGAACTCCTCGATCGCGTCGTGGAGGTTCGCGAAGTTCGAGGCCCAGCCCATCACCTTGATCGACTCGTTCTCGGGTGCGTCCTTGGTATCCCCAATCCAGAACGTGGGCACCGGAGCCTTGCACCCCTCCGGATCCGCCTTGCCGGTCTTGTGCACGGCGCACTCGGGAGCGTCCATCAAGTTGGTCTTGGTGATGTAGCCCGTGATGGTGATGTCCTTACCGGCGATGTCCTTTCGGTGGACCATGCTCCGCAGGTAGTAGGAAGCGCCCCACACCGTGTACATGTCACCCTGCTTGATCGGCTTCTTTTGCAGGGTGGGAACCGACGGCAGCGAAGCCTTGCTCCCGGTGTACGCGGGGCGCGGCTGGTACTTGGCCTCTTCCTTCCCGCACGCGAGCGGAACGAGCACTGCACCCATCAACAAGGAAATACGAGCGACCTTGGGAAACATCACAGAGCCTCCTCGAGCACTTCTGGCCCGATCTCACGCAAAACCAGCGGGATGCGAGAGGCGCCACCTTAGTCCGCATTCCGCCGCCACCGCAAGGCTCCCCGCCTGGGTTCCGGCCGCATGGCCGCCCGGCACCTGCCGAAGCGCCCGCCCCACCAGCCGGGGCGTAAAATTCGCAGTAAAGTCCCTCCATGGCGCGCACGATCGTGATCGGGGACGTGCACGGGTGCGCGGCGGAGCTCGACAAACTGCTCGCCAAGGTGGCGCCCGCGGACGACGACACCGTCGCTTTCGTCGGTGACCTCGTGGCGCGCGGCCCCGACACGAGGAAGGTGCTCCGCATGGTGCGCAAGCTCGGCGCCCGCGTGGTCCGTGGCAATCACGAAGAGCGCCTGCTCCACGGCCGCGCCGCACGTCGCGAGGGGGCACCTCCGCCGAAGCTCGGCAAGACGCACCAAGCCCTGCTCGAAGAGCTCGACGACGACGACTGGGCGATGCTCGAAGCGCTCCCGTTGTCGATTGACCTGCCCGACGCCGGGCTTCGCATCGTCCACGCCGGCGTGGTGCCCGGCGTTTCGCTGGAAGCTCAGGATCCGTACCTGCTCACGCATCTCCGCTCGATCGCCGACGACGGCACGCCGAGCGTGAAATGGGGCACACCGTGGGGCGCTAGCTACTCGGGCCCGCCGCACGTGGTCTTCGGCCACAACGCCCGCAAGCACCCTCAGCTCCACCCCGACGCCACCGGGCTCGACACCGGCTGCGTGTACGGCGGCGCACTCACCGCACTCGTGCTCGCTCGCGGCGCCTCGATGCCACCGCCTGCGAAGCGACGCGACGTGCTCGTTTCCGTCCCGGCGAAGAAGGCCTACTCGGACTACGGTCAGCCGCTACCGGAGGACTGATGGTCGCACGCGCGGGCGATGCGAAGGCGGGACGACGAGATGCGCTCTAGCGTAAAGCGGCTCCGTGTTCCGCTTTCGCCGCTTGTCGCAGGTGTCCATCGCGTGACCGGCGATCCGGCCCATTACCTCGTGCGTGTGCATCGCCTCGCCCCTGGCGACGGCTTCACGGCGTTCGATCCGGAAGCGGTGCTCGAGGCGGACGCGGTCGTGCTCGGCACGGACAAGCGCGGGGTCGAGTGCCGATTCGAGGCGCCGCGAGCCGCGGGCTCGCTGGTACGGTCCGGCGTCACGCTCATCGTGGCAAAAACCAAGGGGGGCAAGGTCGACGACGTGATCCGCGCGGCGACGGCACTCGGCGTCACCCGCATCGTGGTCGCCGAAAGTGAACGCAGCGTGGTCGGGGCGGGGCCAGAGCCGGACAAGCGCGCGGTGCGTTATCGCGCCGTCGCCGTCGATGCGGCGCGCCAGTCGGGTCGTGGCGATTTGCCCTCGATCGAGGGCTCACGCACGCTCGATCAGGTGCTCGAAATGTTCGCCCCGTCCGGCGCACACAAGATCTGCCTCGCACCGGAAGCACCACTTTCCCTCGCCGCGGCGCTTTCGGCGCGGGGATCGCGCGAGCTCCTCTTGCTCGTCGGTCCCGAGGGCGGCTTCTCCGTCGCGGAGCTCGAACGGGTCGGGCGCGCCGGTTTCGCGCTCGCCCGCTTCGGCGAACTCGTGCTGCGGGCCGAACTGGCGGCGGTAGCGGCGCTCGGCGCCGTGCTCGCTCAGTCGCCGATGCAGAACCCCGAAAGGCAGTGATAGCCTTCGGGGCACGGGAGCTCGTCGGTACAGCCGACGAAACAGCCGTCATTGTCGATGCCGAGGAAATGGTCGGCAAACCCCTCGCCGCAAGGGCAGCGATACGGGCCGAGCTCTGCGACCATGCAGGCGACGAACTCGGGATCCGCCTCGAGCATGGCGATCGATTCGACGCAGCCCTCGGCATTCATGCCGACCCGCACCCAGTCGTCGGCGCGACACTCGGTCATCGTCTGGCACTTTTGCGCGGTGGCGGTCACCCAGCGCGGGAAATCGCACGGGAAATCGTTCACGCCGACGCACGCACCGCTCGGGCGCTCGGCGCAGGCGCCGAACTCGGGATCGTCGAAGCCGGCATCCGGAACCTCGGTGAGCGCGCCCGCCTCCGGCAGCATCTGCGTGCCGAGATTCGACCCGTGATGAGCATCGTCGCGGAGCTCGACCTGCCGCGAGCAGCCGAGCACGACGACCGCGATCGCTAGGGAGCGAGCGAGGGTTAGGGCGCGAGTGTGCGAAACCACACGACCTCGTGAGGCGCGGAAACGACGGCGACCAGCGCGATGAAGTAGTCCTTGGTACGGACGCGGAGGTTCGGATCGCGCGCCATCACGCGGGCTTCCGCGAACGTCCGCGGTGCATCCTGGTACAGATCGACGAAGAGGATCGGGTCACCCATGCCGAACCCGGTGATGCCCTGGGTCTGCATCAGCTGAAGGCTGTGATCGTCGTTCTCCATCACGACGATGGCACCCGGTGTTTCGACCGCGGGCTCGGGTTCTTCGAGAGCGTCCGCCGAGCAAGCGGGCACCATCGAAAGGGCGAGGGCAAGCGAGACCAGCCGAAGGCCCGAAGTCGAGCTGATCCTTCGCGATGGCATGAGCACCGTGAAGTGTAGCGTCCCGGCCTGATCCGGTCGAGGCGGATTGGAGTACGCTCGCCCCCCGTGACGGCTCGGCGTGCGCGCGGCGGCTCGGTCTTCGTCGGTGTGCTCTTGTCGCTGGTCGCCCCGCTTGCCCGCGCCGAAGACATCTCACTCGCGCTGCCGAAAGCACCCGCGGGCGATCATGGCTTCATCGTCGCCGGGTCCGACGCGCGCGGCGACGGCACGCTCCGCGCCCGCGTCGGCCTCGATGTCGCAGCGAAGCCGCTCGTCGTGCTCACGTCGGGGTCGGTCGAGTATCACGTGGTCGAGAGTCAGGTCTTGCTCGAACCGGGCGTTTCGTTCGCGCTTTGGGACCGCTTCCTCTTCGCCGCCGACCTGCCGATCGTCGTCGCCGAGTCGGGCGGCGATCGGCCGTTCGGCGCGACACCGGTCGGCAGCGGGGAGCACGGGCCGGGCATGGGTGATCTCGGCGTCTCGGCGCGCGCGCGCATCGCCGGCCAAGCCGACGGTGCGCTCAAGGCGTCCGCGCGTGCCGAGGCTTGGCTGCCGACCGGAAATGCCGAGTTCGCCTCCGACCCGACCGTACGATTTCGCCCGTCGCTCGGTGTCTCGCTCGAAAAAAGCCGCGCTCGCGGCGCGCTCGAGGCGGGGTTCCTCTACCGAAAGAGTCAACAGCTTCCCGCCCTCTTGCCGGTGCGCGTCGGTCCAGCGCTCACCGCCGGTATCGCCGGAGCGTTTGCCGTCGACGGAGCGAGGAGGGTCGAGGTCGGCGCGGAGCTTGGATTGAGCTCGTGCGTCGGCAGCGGCGCCAAACTCTTCGACCCTCGAAGCACGGCCGGCCAGGCGCTCGTGACGACCCGCGTGCGACTCCCGCTCTCGCTCGTGGTCGGCGCGGGCGCCGGGCCCGGTATCGGGCAGGGCCCGGGCGCCGCCGACCTGCGCGCGTTGTTCAGCGTCACCTACTCGCCCGAAGCGCCTCCCCCACCCCCGGACGACGACGGTGACGGCATCAGCGACGCGACCGACGCCTGTCCTCGGGTGCGCGGTGTCGCGGCGGGCGATCCGATGATGCACGGCTGCCCGGCACTCCCCACCGACACCGACGGCGACACCATCTCGGACGTGCGCGACGCCTGTCCGCGACGCCCCGGCCTGCCGAGCCGAGACCCGAAGTTCCACGGCTGTCCTGAGCAGCCCCCGCCGCCCCCGCCCCCTGCGCCGCCGCGCGCCAAGCTCGCCGAGCACGAGATCGTCATCACCGAGCAGGTGGTGTTCGACACCGGCACCGCCGTCATCCGGCCAGAAAGCGATCAGCTCCTCGGGGAGGTCGCACACGTGCTCCGCGAGCACCCCGAGCTCACGCGCGTGGAAGTCCAGGGCCACACCGACAACACCGGCACGCCGGAGTTCAACCGCACTCTTTCGCAAGACCGCGCCCGCGCCGTCGTCCACTGGCTCATTGCCCACGGCATCGCGGCCGAGCGGCTCCACGCCACCGGCCATGGCACGGACGTACCGCTCGCCTCGAACGACACCGAGGAAGGCCGCGCGAAAAACCGCCGTGTCGAATTCAAGGTGCTCGAGCGGAAAGGGGCGGCGCCGTGAGAACGACCCACGTCGCCCTCGCCTTCGTCGCCTGTCTGCTCGCCCAGCGAGCGGGGGCGGAACCGCGGCTACTCCACGTGCCCCCCGCCGAAAAGAAGGCAGAGCAAGGCATCCTGACGCCGGTCCCGATCACGGTCGACCTGCCGCCGGGCCTCGACCAAGCTCGCGTTCTCGTCCACTACCGCGTTCACGGTTCGCGCGACTGGACGACGCTCGAACTCGGGCGCGAGGCCGGGCAGCGCTACAAGGGCGCGATCCCGTGCCTCGAAGTGAGCACGATCACCGGCGATCTTCGCTACTACGTGCGCGTTCACGATGCCGAAGGCGCCGTCGTCGCTTACCGGGGCTCGCGCGCCGACCCCTTCGTCGTGCGCGTCATCCACGACAGCGTGCGGCCCGATCTCGCATCGCGCGCGCGGTGCCCCGATCCGGCCGACTGCCCGCGCGGCCTGCCGGGCTGCCCCAGCGACGTGGTCGAGCGCATCCCGTGCAAGAGCGACGCGGACTGCGAGGGCGACACCACGTGCTCGTGGGACGGCTACTGCGAGCTCGATCAGCGGCGAAAGAACTGGATCGTGGCCGGCGTCTCGGCGTCCGTCGGTCTGGTGCCGGGCGCCGGTGCCTGCTCGCTCTACTCGCAGGAAAACGAGGGCTACGCCTGTTACCGGGAACGCGACGGGGTGCGCTACCTCGGTGAGCCCGTGCACACCAACGAGCCGCTGGTCGCTGCCACCGGGCCGCTCCGCGCCGAGCTCGGTTACGAGCGACTCGTCTTCTACGAAACGACCGTCGGTGCGCGCGTCGGCTACACGTTTTTCGGGCGCGGCCCCGACGAACTCGGCACGTTCGTTCCCTTTTCCGCCGAGCTCAGCGTCGCGCGCTACTTCCACCCCGACCCGTTCGCGCGCACCGGGCTTTCGCCGTTCTTCGCGCTGTCCGCCGGCTTTTCGATGGTCGATCTCCACGGCAGCGTGCACGTGCGCGAGGATCCGACCAAACCGCGCACGCAGGAAGGCAACGACCTCGAGCAAGATCTGGAGCTCTGGCGCCGTGCCGGGGACGGTTTCGTCGGCGTCGGTGTCGGCACGCTCTACACGACGAGCCTCGGCTTCGGGGTGCGCGGCGAACTCGGCGCGGCCCAGTGCTTTCCGTACGGCGCGACGGTGTTCCGGGGCTTCCTCGGGGCGCAGGCGGGCTTCTAGCGAGCGCTCTAGCCGTAAGCGCGGGCGCTGGCGCAGCCGACGTTCAGCGAGAGCTCGAGCTTGCCCTCCGACCAATACTTGTCGATCGCGTCCCGCACGTAATCCATCGGCTTCTTGAGGTCATGATCGCCGAGCCAGGTCCTGATCTCGGGCAGGATCTGCAGGCGTGTGACCGGATCTTCGATGAACGCCCGTCCGCTGTCGAAGGGCAAGAACGTCTGGCGAATTTCGACGTCGACGTCCTCGAAGCCGGAGCTCTCGAGCTCCTCGGACAAGGATTCGATCGACGGCCGCGTCGCGAGCGCAAATTCGACCGCCTTCGAAAACTCGCTGTCGTCGACCTTCAGCGCGTACTCGCGCATCAGGTCCGAGACCTCCTGGAAAGAACCGCGGAGTGGCATCGCGATCAACGCCTGCCCACCGTCGCAGAGCAGGCGCCGAAACTCCTGGAACAGCCCGAGGCGCTGCTCGGCGTCCGCGATCGGGTGCAGGCAAAGCGCGTGCGTGAACTGCTCGCCTTCGAGATCGGACAGACCGTCCTCGAGCACGCGGTATTCGATCGTTTCGGCCCGGCGAGCCGCTGCTTTGTTCCGTGCAAGCTCGAGCGCCGGCAGCGACTCGTCGAGTCCGATGATCTCGGGCTGATCGACGCGCTCGTAGAGCTTGAGATCGGGGTAGCCCGTGCGGCAGCCGACGTGAATCACCCGCGCGGCGTCGCCGGCGAGCAACATGTCGAGCGCGAGATCGCCGTACAGCGTGAGGTAGCGCGGGACCACGAAGGTCTCGAAGATGGCCGCGTCGGCCGGGGTGAGCTTTTCACTCTGAAACACAGGACGAAACCACTAGGTACCAATCGCGTCGAGGCGGATCAAGTTATGCTCCACGCGGTGCCTCCGCTCGTCCGTGCCGGACTCCTTGCAGCGCTTCTTGCCGCGCTCGCCGTCGTGCTCGGGCGTTCTGCGCACACGGTGCGTGTGGGTGCGTCAAAGGCGCCAAGCGCATCCGCCTCGGCAGGGCCCGGGCTTTCGGCGGTGTGCCCGCGTGGAACGCTGCCCGACAACGACGTCTGCGTACCCGTGCCTCCACGAGGCGAACCAAGCGCTAGATGATCTGTCGGAGCACGGCTAGGGTGCGAGTTTGTAGCCGAAGCCGTAGACGGTGAGGATGTGCTCCGGCTTGTCCGGGTGGCGCTCGAGTTTTCTTCGAAGCTTGACGACGAAGTTGTCGATCGTGCGGTTCGAGGGGTTTGCCTCGAGGCCCCAGATTTTGTCGAGCAGCTCGTCGCGGCCGACCGCCTGACCCTGCCGCTCGTGGAGGAACCGGAGCAGCTCGACCTCGTAGAAGGAGAGCGCCTCGGGCCGCTTGCCGTCGCGCTCGATGCTGTGTGCGGCCAGGTTCACCGTCGCGTCCCCCAGCCGAAAGGTGGCGACCTCACTCGGGCGCCGCGCGCGCCGGAAGATCGCCCGGATGCGCGCCACGAGTTCGCCGACGCCGAAGGGCTTGGTCACGTAGTCGTCGGCACCGGCCTCGAGCCCCCGGATCTTGTCGGCCTCCTGGCTCTTCGCCGTCAGCATGATGATGGGGACGAAGTGGTCCGACTTCCGGAGTGCCTCGCACACCTGGTAGCCGTTCATGTCCGGCAGCATCAGATCGAGCAGGATCGCGTCGGGGTGCTCCTTTTGGGCGAGCGTCAGCCCCGCGCGCCCGTTCTCGGCCGTGAGCACGACGAAGCCCTCGAACTCGAGCCCGTCCTTCAGGCCGAGCGCAATGTGCGGCTCGTCCTCGATGACGAGGATGGTTCGCTTGGCCTCGGCCTGAGTCACGCGGCCTCGAGTCTAACTCGAGAAACCGGCGTGGCTCAGGGCATGGTGACCGGGATGTCGCTCGAGGCCGCTTCGCCGATGCAGGCGATGAACGCTAGGCCGTCCTTGGCCGGCACGTTGGCGCCCATGAAGCGCAAGATGCGCTGCTCGGTGGGGGCGCAGTTGGCGAGGAGCTCCGGGTTATAGCCGGGGACGTTCGCGTCCACGTAGCAGTACCCGAACAGGCCACCCGGATCCATTGCCGTCGAGATGCAGGTCTGGAGCTCCGGTCCTGTGAACTGCTCGAGCTCACACATGCAGTATTCGTCGCAGCCGCGCTGGCCATCACCGCCGCAGAAGGCGTTGTTGGAGAGGTGCTCCTGGACGGCGGGAATGATCTTGGTCTTCTCCCCCGTGAGCTCGAGACGACCGTCGGCGGGGACGCACGCCGGGCAAGCCATGCCGGGGACCATCGGTCGCACCTCCACCACCGCGCACGGCACCTTGCCGTACTCGGTCGACTGCATGTTGTCTTCGGGCAAGAGCGGGCGCGGCAGGCATTTCGCCGTGAGCGCTTCCTTCAAGCGTTCGACGATGGCGGAGACGGCGGGGTTATAGCCGTAGTTCGGGTCCGTCTGCGCATTCCCGCCTGCGGCGTCGACGTTCTTGGGGCAGATGCTGGCAACGATGCCGTTGGCGCCAACGTCCTTCAGCACCTGGAGCTCGCGGAGGCCGGGGTACGCCTTGGCGCGTTGCTGCGTGCCGTCCATCGTGCCGCCGCCCGGGTAGGTGCAGAGCGGGCTCGACTTGGCGAACTCGTCCACGTTGCAGTCACAGCCACCGGCGTTGGCGGCGTCGCACTGTGTCGGCGTCACGAGCGGGAAAATGCACGCAAACTGGAGGTCGGCGCGCTCGGCGGCGATCACCGCCTGCTCGTGGCCGTTGATGGCGTTCAACGTCGTCGATTCCGGGGGCAGAATCGTCGCCGCCGGGAGGAGCGGGTTCGCCACCCCGAGCGGCCGCGGATCGATCGATTCGACCATGAACGGATCGAGCGGATCGAGCGCGTTGTAAGGCTCGCCGAGGATGACCGGCCAGCGCGCGCCGTCCGCGAGCTCTTCGGAGTTCAAGTAAACGAGTTCGCGACTATTCGGGACAAGCGACTCGGGGGTCGAGATGTCCTGCCAGGGCACGCCGACGATGCCCGCGAGGAACACGAGGCCCGGGTCACGCGGGGGAGCGCCTTCGCCCGCGGGCTTGTAGATCGGGTTTTCGACCATCATCCCGTTGTATCGAGGGTCGATCTGAATCGACTTCAGCCCTTCGACGTAGCGCGAGGTCGGGTAGAGGAGGTCGATGCCGAAACGCTGCTTCTGCCGGTAGCAGCGCACGTTCGGTGCGTCCTCGGCCGGCGTGTAGGGCGCTCCACCCATGCACCCCGGATCCCCGTCGCCTGCGCCGCAAGGCGTGCAAGCGGGATCGTTCGGGCTCGTCTGGCAGACGGCGTGCGCGCGCGGCATGCGCCAGGTGTTCATGTCGGGGCCGCCCTTGTAGGCGATCAGCCAGCCCTGGGTTCCGGCCTCGTCCACGATCGAGCAATCGTTCTCGTCCGTGAGCATGATGATCGCGAGCAGCGAATCCGGGCGCAGGAAGTTCGCGCGCTGCGTGAGCACCGTCTGGTTCACCGGACCGCGCACGCTCACCCGGCCGTCGTTCGCCATGCTGTCGACCGGTTCCGGATCGACGAGGAAGCGGTACCAGGATTCGAGCTGCGCTTCGTAGCCGCAGCCGGCTTCACCGGTGGCCGTCACGTGATCGGTGAACGCGTCGATGAACTGCTGCGCATTGCTGAAGCCCGGCGGGTTGTGCGGCATGATGCCGCCTCCGGGCATCCGCGGATCCCACACCAGGAAGCCCTGACCGTTGTAGGACTCGAGGCCCATGCGGATCGGCACGGTCGGGTAGACGGTCGGAACGAACTGCCCCTTGTCGTTGAAGGTGGCGTTCGGGTTGTTCGACGAGCCTTCGGCGCAAACGTCCGTGCTGCCGTGGTCACCGATGCTGGAGGTGATGACGCCGATGTGGATGTCCTGGATCGCCTTGAACTCCGGGCTCTGCCCGTTCGGACACGGCGACGACGCGCCGGTGGGCATGTCGTTCGCGTCCAGACAGATCGGCGCGATCAGGCGGTTCACGAGCACCGGCACGGCCGCCGCCAGGATCTGCTGCTTGTCCGCCATCGAGATCGAGTTGTCGATCATGAAGAGGAGGTCGATCTTGTCGACCCCGGTCTGGCGGATCTGGTCGATGTACACGTTGTTGGTCGTCGGGACGGCAGGGGTCACCGGACGATCCAAACAACCAGCGGTGAAGGCGGCCGAGCCGGCGAGCAGCGCGGCGCCGCTGACGCCCTTGGTGAGGGTGCGATAGGCCTTCTCGAACCACGTGAGGGCCGAGCGTTCAGAGAGCGTCATGAGCAGGGGACTCCTTGGGGGCGCCGAGAGCGTACGGTTCGGTGCGGTACACTGTCAACGCAAGGCGCGTGCCTACGCAACAGTCGCGAAATCAGGGAAACATTCTAGCAGAAGCGGCCAACCGAGTTGGCGGCCGGGCCCCTACGAGCCAACTGAGTTTCAAGCGTCACGCTTCAGCGCCGTTGGCGAGCCAACGGCGCAAGGCGTCAAGGTGCCTTCGATTGACGCCGGGGACGGCCAGGATCCGCTCGTCAGGCGCATTTCGCAGGGCTTCCACCGAGCCGAGCTCGCGCAGGAGCGCCTTTTTCGTGCCCTGGCCGATCCCCTTCACCTTGTCGAGCGCGGACTCGAAGCGCCGCCGCTTGCCAGTGCGACTGCGCCCGGCGTTCGAGAAGCGATGGGCCTCGTCGCGGGCGAGAGCGAGCATGAAGAGCTCGGGGCTGTTCGGGCGCAGTGGTATCGGATTTTTCTGCCCTGGAAGGTAAACGCGATCGACCAGTCGATCACCGAGCTCGTTCTCGCGCTCCTTCGCCAGACCGACGATGGAGAGATCGTGAATGCCGAGATCGTGCGCGGCGGCGAGCGCCACACCGAGCTGCCCGCGCCCGCCGTCGACCACGAAGAGATCGGGGAGCTGCCACTCGGGTTCGCTCGGCGGCTCCTTGGCATTCGCGTCCTCGCCGGCGACCGAGTCCTTCACGTCGGGCGTGGCGGCCGCTTTGCCACGCTGAAAGCGACGGCGGAGCACTTCGTAGAGCGCCTGGTAGTCGTCGCCGGGGTCCGCCGTTCGCACGTGGTACGTCCGGTATCGCTTCTTGTCGGGCTTGCCGTCTTGAAGCGCAACGACGGCGCCCACGGTGTCCTCCCCGCCGAGGTGCGAGATGTCGGCGCACTCGATGCGGCGCGGTAGCGTCGGCAACCGCAGCCGCTCCTGCACGCGGAGCAGCCGCTCGCCGGTGTCGCTTTCGGCGCGGCGCTTTTCCTCGAAGGCGTGTTCTGCGTTGTTGCGGGCAAGGTCGAGGAGCCCGCGGCGCACGCCGCGCTTCGGCGCGAGCAGCTCGACGCGCCCCGCGCGCTCGCCGTCGGGCGCCACTGCCGCGCGGCGTTCGGAAAGCCACTCGGCGACTCCGTCCGCGCCGTCGGGCAACACCGGTACGAGCACCTCGTCCGGGATGTGCGCCTCGCCGGTGCCGCCCTCCCCGTAGTGATCGCGCAGGAAGCCGGCGATCACCTCGTCGTCCGGGAGCTCGACGCGCCGGCTCGAAAAGCTCGCGCTGTCCACCACCCGTCCCGCCCGCACGAAGAGCAAGACGAGCTCGACCAGATCCGCCTCGCGAAACAAACCCACCACGTCCTGATCGCGGTCGGTCACCGACACCACGCGCTGCGCTTCGCGCACCGACTCGACCGCCGCCAGCTGATCCCGGTAGAGACCCGCGAGCTCGAACTCGAGGCGCCCGCTCGCGTCGCGCATGCGCTCGCCGAGGTCCTCGCTGAGCTCGTCGTGGCGCCCGTCGAGAAAGAGCCCGACGGAGCGCACCTGCTCCGCGTAGAGGTCCCGGTCGACGTCGTACACGCAAGGCGCCGGACAGCGCCCGATCTGGTATTTCAGGCACGGCCGCTTGCGGCTCGCGAGCTCGCGATCGGAGCAGGTGCGAAGCTTCCAGTGCTTCTCGACCAGGTGGAGCGTGCGGCGTGCGGCCGTCGCCGAGTGGTAGGGGCCGAAGTAGCGAGCGCCGTCGGTCTTCGGTTTTCGCACGAGCTCGAGGCGCGGCCACGGGCGATCGCTCGCCAGGCGAATGCTCAGGTACTCCTTGTCGTCGCGGAGCTTGACGTTGTAGCGGGGCTTCCGCTCCTTGATCAGGCCGTTCTCGAGGATGGCCGCTTCCTTCTCGCTCGCCGTGACCAGCGTCTCGAGGTCCGCCACGTGTTTCCTCAGCAGCGGCAGGAACGCGCGCGTGTCCGAACCCGCGCTCTGGAAATAGCTGCGCACGCGAGAACGAAGGCTCTTCGCTTTGCCGACGTAGAGCGTCGCTCCGTCGCGATCGAGAAAGACGTAGCAGCCCGGCCCCGTGGGCAGGTTCTCGAGCTTCTGGCTGAGCGCCTCGTCCGACACGAGTGAAGAGTACCCCGACGCGTGGTAGCAAACAGGCCTCGAAGGCCTGAAGGACCATGCAGCTCGTCTCGCGGCTCTCGGCGTTCTTCGCACGGCTCTCGCCGGGGCGGGGAGCGAGCGCGCTCGTGATCGCCGTCGCCTTTGGGCTCGGCGTCGGATTCGTGCTGGTCCCGCGGCTGCCCGAGCCGGGTTCGGCGCCGCCGCCGCCGCTGCCGGTGGCGCTGCTCGGCAGGCCCCTGGTGCTGGATGCGCGGGCGGGGGCGACGGCGCTCGAACGAGTCCGGAGCTTCGTCGCGCGGCGCTTCGTCCTCGACCTCGGCGGCGGCGAGCGGCGCGAGGTCTACCTCGGGCAACTCGGCGCGGAGATCGACAAGGTGCGCCTTGCCGATCTGGTGCGCGACGCGCGCGACCCCACGAGCCTCCTCTACCGCACGTTCCGCGCCGACGAGCGCGCGACGGCCCTTTCGCTACCGGTGCCGGTAGCGCTGAACCGCGAGCAAGCGCTACCGGTCTTGCTCGAGTTGAAGGACGCCGTCGATCGCGCGCCGGCCGACGCGCGCTTCGATCTCGAGAAGCGAAAACTGATGCCGGAGCTGACCGGCCGCTTCCTCGACGTCGACCGCACGCTGCTCTCGATCGAGCGAGCGCTCGAGGCAGGCGCGACCTCGGCGCCGGTCGCGTTCGCACCTCGACCCCCGCGGCGCACGGCCGCCATGCTTTCGGGCGTGAAGTTCGACGCCGTGCTCGGCTGGTTCGAAACCCGCTACGACCGCTCGCAAAAGTACCATGCCCGCACGTACAACCTCGGCATCGCCGCCAGCAAATTCGACGGCCATGTCCTGCTTCCGGGCGAGATCTTCGATTTCAATGAGGTCGTCGGGCCGCGTGACGAGGCGAACGGTTACAAGGTCGCGCCGGTGATCGCCGAGGGCGAGCTGGTCGACGGCATCGGCGGCGGCACCTGCCAGGTCTCGGGCACCCTGCACGGCGCCGCGTTTTTCGCGGGGCTCGAGATCGTCGAGCGCTACCCGCACACGCGGCCGAGCTCGTACATCAAGCTCGGTCTCGACGCGACGGTGGTGTACCCGACCATCAATTTTCGAGTCAGAAACCCGTTCCAGTTCCCGGTCGTTCTGCACCAGACGGTCAAGAACGGCGTCGTTCGCGCGGAAGTGCTCGGGCCGGCGCGAACGCGCACCGTGACCTTGATCCGGCGCATCCTCGACGCCATCCCGTTCGAGGAGATCGAACGCCCGGACAAGACGATCGGTGCCGGCGAGCGCGTGCTCGGTCAGCGCGGCGTCGCGGGCTTCAAGCTCAGGCGCTACCGCATCGTGCGCGACGGCTCGCACGCCGTGCGCGAGCGCTGGGACGACGTGTACCCACCGACGCCGCAGATCGTGCGCGTCGGAGCCGGCGAGGCGCGAGCGGAGAGGAGCGGCGTGCTCGACGATCCCCACCCCGAGTACCTGGCCGACGAGCTCCTGGTTGCCACGCAGGGGCCCGACGTGAAGGAGCAGGGCGACGAGGCTGAAAGGCCCGAAGGCGAGCGGAACGACGCGATGCTGGAGTCTCGAGAGCCTGGCCGGTTCGGCAAGGCCGGGTGGACGGAAGCGGCGGGTATGCCGGCTTGGAAGAGTCGCAGAACGGAAACAGAAGCACCGGAAAAGCCCCGTGCTTCCGCCGAGAAGCGCGGCCCCGCGTGAGCTCGGGCCGTCTACCCCGGGGGTGCGGGACGCCCGGGCTTGACTCGACGGACGACCTAGGCGAAGAACGCCGCCCCGGACGAGAAATTGCGGATCCCGGTAGGCTTGACCCCTTCTGACACCGGCTGGCCGGTAAGCGAACCCACCATGATGACGACTACGGAACAAACGGCGCTCCCCGCTCGCAAACCCAATGAAGAGAACGGGGCGGCCGCGCGCAGCGCGGATTGGGAGAACCCTCGCGTTGCTTCAATCCTCTCTGCGGCGGCCAAGTGCTTCGCCAGGAAGGGCTTCACCGCCACGACGCTCGCCGAGATCGGCAAGGAGCTCGGCCTCCGAAAGAGCATCGTTCACTACTATTTCGCGAGCAAAGCCGCGCTCATCCACGAGGTGCAGAGCTTCACCTATCACCGCTACCTCGACCGCCTGAAGGAGGCGATTCGTAACGGTGACGGCTCGCCCCAGCAGGCGACTGAAGCGCTCCGCGCGCTCTGGGACGCGATCCAGAACAACAAGACGGGCACCGGGCTCAACATCGAGGTTTGGAGTGCCGCCCGGCGAGACTCCGAGCTCAAGCGCCGCGCCGCAGGCCTGCAGCGTGACGCCCGCCAGGTCGTTCGGGACGTAGTGAGCGGCGCGACCCGCGGGCAGCGCTCCGAGGCGCTCGCCACGCTGGTCCTGGCCGTGCTGAACGGCCTGAGCGTCACCGAGTACCTCGAGGGCGACGAGATCAAGGCGAAGGAGGCGTACGACACCTTCCTGACCCTGCTCCAGGGCGCCTTCGAGCAGTCCAACGGCTCGTAGTCGCAGCGTTCTTGGTATGCTGCGCGCCGTGACGCGCCCACGGCTCTGCCGGCGATCGAGACTGCTTTCGGCCCTCGCGGCCTCCGCGGTATCCATGGGCGGCCCAGCTCCGTCGCGAGCGCACGTCGGCGTGCCGGTGGCCGTACCGGCGTCGCTCGCCTTCGACGCGTTCGGTCTCGCGCCCGCCGAGCGAGCGTGGGGCGGCGTCAGCGAGACGGCGTGGCTCACCTCGGGCCTCGAGCTTGAGACCCGGAAGCGCTACCGGCTCGCGCCGGAGCCGACGCTTGCGCTGCTCGGACGTTACCTCCGACCATGGGAAAACCACACGCCGGAGTGGCGCGCGTACCGTGAGGGTCCGTACGGCATGCTCCCGGCGCCGTCGCTCTCCTGGCGGCTCACGTCGGCACCGGAGCCGCAATCGCTCCCCGTGCTCGTCAGCCGGCCCTGTCCGCGCTGGGCCGCGCCGCCGGCACTCACCATCGTCCGCTACGCCGGCGAAGAAGAGGAGCGCTTCGCCTTTTTCGACTGCGAGGGCGGCATCGCCCCGGACGTGATCGACCGGCTGAGCATCCTCGCGCGCGCCCCCGGCACGCCGCGGCCGGAATTACCGCTGCCGGACGCACCCGAGAGCGGTCGCGCCGGGGAATGGCTGCCCGGGATCCACCTGGTCGACCCGCGCCTGGTGTGGGCACTCGGCAAGCTCGGCCAGGCATTTCCGGGACGGCGCATCGTGATCATGAGCGGCTACCGCCCCGACGCGCACACGAGCCAGCACCGCCGTGGCCGCGCGCTCGATCTCTACGTCGACGGCGTCGACAACGCAGTGCTCTTCGCCGAGTGCCGAAAACTCCGCGATGTGGGCTGCGGGTACTACCCGAACAACGTGTTTTTGCACCTCGACGTGCGGCCGTTCGGCACGCAGCGCGTCGGGTGGGTGGATGTTTCGATGCCCGGCGCACCGTCGCGGTATGTGGACGGGTGGGAAGGCGTGCTCGCACCCGGCGAGGGATGGATGGGAAAGGGGCTCTAGTCGTCCATGCGCTCGGAGCTACTCCCGGTGAGGACAACGGTCGCCATCGTTCTGTGCCTGACGTTCGCACCGCGCACGGTCCAGGCAGAGGAACCGAAGGAGGAACCGAAGGAGGAACCGCCGGCGTTCGGCGTCGAGGTCTCCGCCGCGCTCCCGACGCTCGGATCCCGAAACCGCGTTGCCGAGGCCCACACCTTCGGCGTGGCGGGGACTCAGACCCGGCGGCACTATGGCGGTCAGACCGTATCGGATGGCTCGATCCTCGCGTCGGGTTCGCACTTCACGTACGACACGAGAGGGTCTTACAGCGGTCGCTCGGTCGGATTCGGGTTCATCGGCGGGGGCGGCGCGGGGTTCGAAGGCGGGTTCGGCGGCGAGCTTGGTTTCGGGGTGCGCATTCCGTTCGGGCTCACGCACGGGCCAATCGCGCGGCTCGCGATCGAAGGCTTCTTGATGGGGAACGACAGGTTCTACGCCTCCCTGATCAAGCTTCCCAAGGGCGAGGCCGGCTACCAAATCCTGACTCGCGACTTTCTTTTCGAGGCGGCGGCGACAGCGGGGCTCGTCCTCGGCGGGCGTTACAACGTGGAAACGGCGTTCAAGCAGGATCTCGGGGGACGTCTCGAGGTCGGTGGTCACGCGGCGTTCGGGTTTCGAGCCGCGCACCTGGAGCTCGCGCTCGCTCGAATCAATCCGGAGGACGACGAGCCCGGTGCGCTGACGCGAATGACGGGCTCGCTCTGCGGACTGCCTTCATACGTGTCCGTCTGCCTCGATGCCCGCCGCTTCGACGGTCGACCGATCGAATCCACGCCCGAGGCCCGAGTCACCTATTTCGGGATCCGCGTCGGCGTCGTGACGTCGACCGGACAGCCGCGCACCGCCAAAGACAAGGAGAAGCGAAAGCGGCGCTGATCCCCGAGATCCCCGGCTCGTCTCAGTCGCAGACCCGCCCGAGCGGAAGCGCATGCGCCGTCGGGCCGCCAGAGCGGCGGAGAACGCCGCAATCACAGTCCGTGCCATCGCCGCAGGGCGGCGCGGAAATGCTGAACGTGTAGGCGACAGGCTCGCCCGATTCGGGATCGACGCCGTTCGCGGGACCGAGTGCGATGACCTCGGTGCTGGTGTTCACACTCAGGTTCTCGGCGGTCCAGTCGTGACCGGTGGGGGATTCGTCCATCACGATGTCGCCGTCTGCGCCGAGCCTGAGCACCGTGCAATCGGTCGGCGCGAGGTCGTACACGTCGGCGCCGCTCAGGGCGTCGTCGACGGCGAGGCGTGAGGTCGTGGTGCACCCCTCGTCGCGGTCGCGGGTGACGAGCGTTAGATCGACGTCGACGTCGAAGCTCCGGTAGCGCCAGACGGTGCTGAAATCGACGCCGCCGTCCTGCTCGGTGGTGTCGAGTCCCCCTCGCGCGGCGAGAGGCTCCTTGCAGCCGGCAACGACGAACAACGACGCGGTCAGCACCGCCCCGTACCGAAACGACGCGAGCACTCCGCTTCGACGGCGAAAGCCCATTCGCAACAGTATAGCCGCCCGGCCGCGCCGCGCCGTCGCGCCCGCCGAGCGGAGCTGGAGCGCGTCTCGTAATTCGTCGAACGCTCTAGCGCCGGAGCGCGGCGAGCGCCGCGCGCGCTGCCTCGAGCGTCACGCGGCCCTGATCGACGATCGAAAGCGCGACCGCTTCGACCTCCGCGCCGTGCGCACCCGCCGCGACGGCGACCGAGCGCGCGTGGAGCGACATGTGGCCGCGCTGGATGCCCTCGGTGGCGAGAGCGCGCAGCGCCGCCAGGTTCGAGGCGAGACCGACGCTCGCCGCGACCATGCTGAGATCGTCGGCGCGCGTCACCTGCATGAGCCGCAACGCGGTTTGCGCCAGGGGGTGGACGCGCAGGGTGCCGCCGACGGTGCCGAGCGCAAGCGGCATGTCGAGCTCTCCGACCAGATCTTCACCGTCGCGGCGCCACACGGCGAGCGGCGCGTAACGCCCGCTCCGAGCCGCGTACGCGTGCGCTCCGGCTTCGACGGCGCGAAAATCGTTGCCGCTCGCCAGGACGACGGCGTCGACGCCGTTCATCAGTCCCTTGTTGTGGGTGGCGGCCCGGTACGGATCGAGCTCGGCGAAGCGCGAGGCGAGCACGATGCGGTCGGCGACGAAGCTCCCGTCGACGTAGGCGCTGTTCGAGGGCGGCGGGCTGCTCGGCGTTTCGACGCCGGGCGGCGCATCGCTCGACCGTTCACCTCGCGGCGAAAGCCCGAGGTCTCGCGGGTGAACGCGGCAGCGCACGTGGACGCGCCGCCGGTCGCAGAGGTTCGACAGAATGCGCAGCCCGAGGTTTCCACCCGAAAACTCGGCCGCGCTCGGTCCGATCGCTTCCGCGATCTGATTGACGAGGTTCGCGCCCATCGCGTCCTTGCAGTCGACGTAGACATGAAGGACTAGACAGCCCGAGCCGAGATCGCGCACCTCGAGCTCGCGCGGGCCGCCACCGCGGGCGATCAGGTTCGGTACCGCCTGGCGGGCGAGTTCGAGCAGGCGCGGGGTCTCGTGGATCAGGCGCGCGATCGCGCGCGTGGTCGACGGCACATCGACCAGCTGGATCTGACCGGTCATCAGCGCCTCGGAGACCGAGGCCACGAAACCGCCGCTCGCCCGCACCATGCGGGCTGCATTCGACGCCGCGGCGATCACGCTCGGCTCCTCGACGACCATCGGCACCAGGTGGTCCCTGCCGTTCACCCGGACGTTCAGCGCGACACCGAAAGGAAGGCCGTACGTGCCGAGCACGTTCTCGACGACCTTGTCGGCCTTTCCGGCGTCGATACCGCCGCCGGCGAGCGAATCCTCGAGCTCCTCCACCGTGACTCCGGAACGCTCGGCGACCAGCGCGCGCCGCTCGGCGATCGAGAGTCGGTAAAACCCGGGGATGCGCGAGCCCTCGCTCATGGTGCTCGACCCTTAGCGCTTGGCCCCGGCGGGGGCCAGACCGTGCAGGCCCCGCGCGCCGGGTACGAGCGCGACCAGGCCGTGACCATGCCGCTCGGCCAGCGCGCGAAACTCGGGCGACGAGGGACGCGGTCCTACGTGGATCACGATGTCCCCTCCGCCCGCACCCGCCGGCAATACGGCGGCGGACGAGCGCTCGGCCTCGCTCGCGAGGGCTTCGACGGCCGGTACCACGATCGGCGTCGCCGCCGCTTGGCCGAGCGCCGCCAGCGCGCGACGCTGATCGGCGAGCGCGACGATGAAGCGTTCCTGGCTGCCGGCTCTCACCGCGATCTCCGCAGCCTCGGCCGCCGCGCTCTGCCGTGCCATCAGCTCGGCGTGCGCCGTCGCGTCGCGGGCGGCGAAGGCGTTCACGCGACCGACCAGGTCGGACGTGATCGCCGCGTTCCCGCTCCACCACGTCTCGATCACGAGTCCGGCCGGGAGCTCGACCGGTGTCACCGTCGGCAGCGGCGTCCCACGCCGGAAGATCAGCGTACCGCCGAACACCGACGCCGCGACGTCGACGCCGCTACCCCCGCCTTGTGCGCGAGCGTGCGCAGCGAGCGCGCTTTCGAAGACCGCGCCCCGGAGCTCGTCGTCGGCGAGCGGGCCGCGCATGGCGATCGCTCGAGCGCCCAGGCTGGCAACCAGGATCGCGGCACTCGAGCCGAGACCGAGCTTTTGCTTGCCCTCGCGCAGCTCCATCGCGTCGAAGTACGGCGCGCCTTCGTCGCCGAGCGCCGCAACCACTTCGGGCGTCGGCCGCTCGGCGCGACGAGCGGCGTCGGCGAAGGCGAAGCGATCGACCGCGGTGACGATCGCCGGCGCGCCGGAGAGCACCGCGTAGGCGCCTGAAAGCACGAGTTTTCCCGGGGCGCGCGCTTGCATCAGGCGCCACCCACGAGCGCCGCGGCGCCGCCCGCACGGCTCGCGATCACGCGCTCGACACCCGGGACCGCCGAGAGCGCTTGCTCGACGGCCGGCGCCGTCCCCGGCGCCGTCAACACCTTCACGTGCGGCCCGGCGTCCATCGTGAAGAACGCCGGCGTACCGGTCTTCCGCAGCCCGCGCACGCACTCGACCACGGCGAGCGTCGCCGGCGCAAAGTAGATGATGGCGGGACGCGCGGAGAGCATCGAGGCGTGCATCATCAAGGCGCTCTCCTCCATCGCCGTGCCGAGCGCCTCGAGGTCGCGGGCGAGAACCGCTGCGCGCGCTCGCTCGAAGACGGGCGGCGCCGCAGACAGCCAGGCCGGGTAGTACGGGCTCGTCTCGCGCGTGTGGCGCATGCCCTCGGTCGAGCCGATGCTCTTCGGCCCGCGGGCGGTGACCGCGATCAGCATCACGAGCGGGAAATCCTGGCCGCCGAGAACGGGGGCAGCGGCTTCTTTTCCGGCGCGGAGCTCGACGAAACCGCCGAAGACGGAGCGGGCCGCCGAAGCCGACGCCCGCCGAGCGATCGCGCTCAGATCCGCCGGTTCCATGGCGAGGCCGTAGGCGCGAGCGGCGGCGACGGCGAGCGCGGCGAACCCCGACGCACTCGACGCGAGCCCGGCCGCCGTCGGAAAGTCGTTCGACGATTCGACCGCTGCCCGCGCGCTCGAACCGGACAGCGTCCGGATGTCGTCGAGCACGCGGATCACGCGCTCGCGGGCCCGTGGCGCCGCCGCCTCACCGTCGAGCGACACGGCGTCGCTCTCGAGCTCGGGTCGAAGGACCACGCTGGTCGTGGTCGAGAGCGCCGCGAGCGTGAGCGACAGGCTCGGCACCGCGGGCAGGTTCTCGTCGTCCTTTGCCTTCCCCCAGTACTTCGCCAGCGCGATGTTCGCGTGGGCAACGGCGGTCACCGGACCGAGGGCGCTCACGGCGCGGACCTTTCGCGCGGCGTTGCCGCTGCCGACGGCACGGCGGACGTCGCGGCAACGGTGGCCGAAAAACAGGTGAACCCCTCGCGGCGAAAGGCCGCGAGCACGGGCTCGGGATCGAGATCGGCGAGCGCAATCACGGCCCCGCCGCCGCCGGCACCGGTGAGCTTTGCGCCGAGTGCGCCGGCCCGCCGCGCCGCGTCGCACGCTCGCTCGATGCCCTCGGTCGAGAGCATCAGGCCGGCGAGCAACATCTGATTCAAGTCCATGAGCTTGCCGAGCCCCGGAAGATCGCCCGCTTCCAGGCAGAGGCGCGCATTTTCCACCAGCGCGGTGATGCCGCTCACGGATTTTCCGGCAAGATCCGGGCGCCGCTCGAACAGCCTCGCCACCGACGCCACCATCTCGCGCGTGCTCGCCGGCGGGCCGGCGAGGGCGATCGCGAGCTCTAGTGGCCGCGCCAGCGGCACCGGCGTCGCTCCCTCGGCCCGGCTGTAACGCAGACAGCCACCCCGCTCGGACGCCGCCGCGTCGATGCCCGAAGGATTGCCATGGAACACGCCCTCCCACGCGCCCGCCGCGGCGAGCACCGCGTCCCGTCCTGCCGCGCTCGCGAGCTCGAGCTCCGGCCTCGTCACCTCGAGCACCGCGCGCGCGATCGCCACGCCGAGCGCCGCTGATGCACCGAGCCCTGCTCCCGGCGGCAGCTCGAGCTGGGCCTCGACGGCGACCGGCGGGGCACCGAGGCTCTTGCACAGCGCCGCGAGCGCCTGCAAGAGCTCGCTCCCGACGTCGCTCGTCACCCGACGCTCACCCACGACCAGCGACGAAACATCCGCACGCTCGGCCGTGGCCGTCACGCCGATGTCGAGCCCGACCGCAAGCGCCGGCGCGCCGTAGACGACCGCGTGCTCGCCGAGCAGGATCACCTTGCCGCATGCCCGAGCCATCTTTTTTTCCGGGATTCGGGACGCTAGCGCCGCCGCGAGGTGAGCGCGAGCGCTGCGCCTTCGAGCAGCTCGCGCCCTTCGCGCGACACGCCCGCACCGAGCCCGGCAAGGCCGGTCGCGACGAGCTCCTCGATCCGCTTTTCGATCAACGCCTTGGCGCCGACGCGCTCGAGCACCTCGAGGCCGGCGGTGACCGCAGCCGCGCTCGCGTTACGGCGACCGAAGACCTGCTTCAGGATGCGCTGATCGCGCCCGCGCGCGCGCTTGAAGCCCGCGAGGATGAGCGGTGTCCGCTTACCCGCGCGCAGATCGTTGCCCTCCGTCTTGCCCGTGGCCTGGACCGACCCGAACGCGCTCAAGAGATCGTCGGCGAGCTGGAACGCGATACCGACCGGCACGGCGAAACGATCGAGCGAGCGCAGGAGCGGTTGGGGTGCGCGACCGAGCAGGGCGCCGAGCCGAAGCGGCCCGCGCACGGTGTAGCTGCCCGTCTTCAGTGAGTAGACGACCTCGGGATCGTGACCCTTGCTTGCAACGTCGAACACCTGTCCGAGGATCGCGTCCTCTTGCATCTTGGCGAAGCACTCGACGACCGGACCCACGCGATCGGGCGGAATCGCCACGGAACCGAGCACTTCGGTGGCGAGCGCGATCACGTAGTCGCCGGCCAGAATGGCGGTGGAGTGGCCGCGATGCTCGTCACCGAGGCGCCGCGCGAGATCGGCGTGGACGGTGGGGCCGCCACGGCGGATGAGGTCGCCGTCCATCCAGTCGTCGTGGACGAGCATGTACGTGTGGAGCAATTCGAGCGCGAGTCCGGCGTCGAGAGCCGGCTCGGTCGAACCCCGAGGGCTTGCCACGCGATAGCCCAGGTAAAGGAGCGCCGGGCGAAGCCGCTTCCCGCCGCGGAGCGTGAAGCGCATGAGCGAGCCGAGCATCGCCGTCACTTCCCCACCGTGGACGCGCGCCGCCTCGAGCTTCTGGTCGAAGAACGCCTCGAGCCGGGTGTCCAGGTCGCGCTTGATGCTGGGCAAGAGCGCGAGGAACGGATTCGGTACGATCTGCTTCGCGGCGCCGGGCCGCCGGCGCCGTGCTCGCCGCGAAGACTCGGTGCGGGATGGCATTTTTCGGGGCGGAGCCTAGCACCCCCCGCGTCCAAGTAGTGCTAGAAAGCCTCCGGGATGGCCGACATCTCGGCGCGAAAAGCCGACCACTTGGACCTCGCTCGCTCCGGCGACGTGGGATTTCTGCGACGCACGACGCTCTTCGAGTGCGTGGAGTTCGTGCACGACGCGCTGCCGGAGCTCGATCTCGCGGCGGTCGACACCTCGCTCACCGTCCTCGGCAAGCGCCTGAAGGCTCCGATCCTGATCGCCGGCATGACCGGAGGAACCGAACGCGCCGAGCGCATCAACCGGAGGCTGGCCGCCGTCGCCGAGGAGCGCGGTTATGCCTTCGGTCTCGGCAGCCAGCGGGCAATGCTCCGAAACTCCGCACTGCTGAGCACCTATGCCGTGCGCGAGGTGGCGCCGACCGCGCTGCTCCTCGGTAACCTGGGCGTGGTGCAGGCAAAGGAGCTGCCCACCGAGACGATCGCCGAACTGGTCGCGAGCGTCGGGGCCGACGCGCTTTGCATTCATCTGAACCCGGCGATGGAGCTCGTGCAGAAGGAAGGTGACCGCGACTTTCGCGGGTGCCTCGCCACGCTCGAGCGGCTCGGCCGCGAGCTCCCGATCCCGGTGGTGGCGAAAGAAACGGGATCGGGGATCTCGACCAGCGTTGCTCAGCGCGTTCGGCAAGCCGGCATCCGCCACGTCGATGTCTCCGGCGCCGGCGGTACCTCCTGGGTCGCCGTCGAGATGCAACGGGCCGAAGGCACCGCGCGCGCACTCGGTGAGACCTTTCGTGACTGGGGTATCCCGACGGCCGCCAGCGTCGCGTGGGTCGCGCGCCACGGGTTCGAGACCATCTTCGCCACCGGCGGGCTCAAGGATGGGCTCGCCGTCGCCAAGGCGATTGCCCTCGGCGCGACCGCGGGCGGCATCGCGCGTTCGGCACTGCAAGCGCTCGACGACGATGACCCGAACATGGTCCGTTCATTTTTCGACCGCGTCGAGGCCGAGCTCCGGGCGGCGATGCTGCTCGTCGGCGCCAAGGATCTGGAAGCGCTCCGGCGTGCCCCCCGCCTGATCCACGGCGAACTCGCGGCGTGGCTGGCGCTGCCTTAGCTTTCGTCCTTGCGGACCGGCGGCGGTGGATGCGAGTGCGCGGCGGATGACTCCCCGACGCGATACGCCGCGCTCGACGCCTTCTGGTAGAGCTCCTTCGCTCCCGGCCAGTCCGCGTCGCGCCGCATGAGGCGAATCAACGCTTGCTGCGCCGCACCGGCGGGCATCGACCCATCGAACAGCCCGAGCTTCACCCGCACCACGGCGTAGCGCTCGTCGCTCGAAGGAACGTCCGCGAGCGCTTCCCTCGCCTGCGCAAGGTCGCCCTTGTCGAGCAGCCGATCGATGGCTTCCGGCGTTTCGAGCTCTTGAGTCACGCGACGCCAAGCATAGGCCGCTTCGGGGGCTTTTTCGAGCCCGCGTCGCACGCCGCCGCACACACGGTCACCCGCTATCCTACCTCGCGAATCCTGGGGCTCTTTCCGGGCCGGGGCTGATCTATACTGGGGAGAACCGGGAGGCCCCGGACGCTTGCGCGCTCCAGGCCGAACGCCCCTGATGGCAAAGCATCCACCCTCCGGCAGCGACTCGAACACGCCGTCACCTGATCTGAAGTCGGAAGGCGACCGCTTCGCGAAGAAATTTTCCCGCGGCGGGCTCACCGAGGAATTCCAGCAGGATTACGAGCGGCTGCTCGAACGGCTCCGCGTCCTCGACAGCGAGAACACGAACCTCCGGGCTCAACTCGCAGCAGACCACGCCGTGCGCGACCTCCTGCGGAAGATCGAGGTGCTCGAGGCCGAAAAGACCGAGCTCCTGTCGCGAACGACGCGCGCGGAGGCGCTGTCGAGCCAGTTCACGAACCGCGTGCAGGAGGTCGAGTCGGAGTTCAGTAACCTCGCGAACCTCTACGTCGCGTCGAACCAACTTCATTCGAGTCTCTCGCCGCGCGGGGTCACGCGCCGCATCAAGGAAGTGCTCGCGCAGCTGGTGGGGGCCGAGCGTTACTCGATGTACCTCGCGAACCCGGAGGCCACGGAGCTCGTTCCGATCGCTTCGGAAGGCGTGCCGGGCGCCGAGCTCTTGCCGGTTCCGGTGGCTGGCTCACGCCTCGGGCAGGTGCTGCAGTCGGGGGAGGCCCTGGTCGAGGAAAACCAGGACCCGAGCCGGGGCGTGCTCGACAAGCCGGCGGCCGTGATCCCACTGGCGGTGGACGACCGCGTCGTCGGCGTGATCGCGATCTTTTCCACCCTCTCCCAGAAAACGCGTTTCGACGCCGTCGACTACGAGCTCTTTCGGCTCCTCGGACAGCACGCGGCGGCAGCCCTGGTCAGCGCCAGCCTTTTCGCGCAGGCGGAGCGCCGGCTGCCCGGCCTCGAGGCGTTTCTGGATCTCAGTGTATAGGGGGACAAGGTTAATGAAGTCGGACGAAACATCAGGACCGCAGCGCGCCGCGCTTTGCCGTAGAGTGGGGTCCCCGTGAGTGAGTACTCCTGCCTGATCGTCGAAGACTCGCCGATGATGCGGCAGCTTCTCGTGTTCGCGCTCGCCCGCGTGAAGAACCTGCGCGTGACGGAAGCCGACGACGGCGTCGACGGTCTCCGCAAGCTCGCCTCCGCTCGCTACGACATCATCGTGACCGACATCAACATGCCGATCATGGACGGTCTCAAGCTCGTGAAGCGTGTTCGCAGTGATCCGGTTCACAAGGACACTCCGATCGTGATCATCACGACCGAAGGGTCGCAGGAAGACCGCCAGCGGGCCCTGCAGCTCGGGGCGAACGCCTACATCACGAAGCCGATCCAGGCCCCCCAGGTGATCGCGACCGTCAAAGAGCTGTTGCGGATCGAGTGAGGGGCAGGCCGCGCCGGGCGTGGGCTGGACCGCCTACCCCCGCTGGGTCATATGGACTCTCATGCGACTTCTTCCCCTTTTCGCTCTCGGCATCCTCGGCGCGTCCTGCCAGGCATCCGACCCTCCCGTCACCGGTGACCCGCCGGGCTCGGGTGGTTCGCAGGGCGGCTCGGGCGGTAGCGCCGGGGGCGGTGTCGGCGGCGGCGCGGGTTCGAGCGGAGCTTCCACGACCGGCGGCGCCGGCGGCAGCGTGGCCGGCACGATGGGCGGGGGCACGGGTGGGTCGGTGTCCGGCGCGGGCGGCTCGGCCGCTGGAAGTGCGGGGCAACCTCCGCAGGGCGGCGCCGGATCAGGCGGCGTCGGTCCAGGCGGCACGGGTGCCGGCGGGCCACCGGTCGGCGGCAGCGCGGGCTCGGATGCCGGTACCGGAGGCGCGGGCGCCGGCGGCTCAGACGCCGGAACGAGCGGCGCTGGCGGTACGGCGGGGAGCGGCGGTGCGCCGCCCGCGATCGGCTGCACGGGCTCGGAGCTCCTGTGCGAGGACTTCGAGGGCGTGGCCGACGGCATGGTCCCGACCGCAGCGCCCTGGCACGCGCTCGACGCCTCCTGCGAGTTCCAGACCAGTCAGTTCACGATGGGCGTCACCACGACGCTCGCGAACGGCGGCACCAAATCGCTGAAGGTGACCAACAAGCATTTCGCGCAGTGTCGCCTGTCGGGGCAGTTCGCCATGGTCGACGACTTCTGGGTGCGCGCCTACAGCTACTGGGAACCCGGCCTCGACATCAGCAACCGCGAGACGCTCGACATCGATCTCACCCCCGGATACCGCACCGCGGACGATCCGGCCGTGCGCTTCGGATACCGCAGTAAATCGCCGTGCGAGGCGTATGCCGGGCCTCAGGTCACGATCATTGGTCTCGCCGGCGGCGAAGCCACCGGCTGCGGCTCGCGCGCCATGCCGCAGGGTGAGTGGTTCTGCTTCGAGGCCCACGTCCAGCAAACGAGCAACCTCGTCGTCTCGACCTACATCAACGGCGAAGCCATCAGCTACCAATCGACCGGAAAGCCCGTCAGCGACACGATCCAGACCGAAAGCGCGATCACCGAGAAGGTGAATCACATCCGGCTCGGCATCTTCTCGACGGGCGAGGCACAGGGCAGCATCTACCTGGACGACGTCGCCGTAGCGACGACACGGCTCGGCTGCGGGAGCTGATCGCTAGCTCGCCGTGCTGACGGACCTGAGCTAGAAGTCCCGTCTCCATGCAGCTCTGGGTCAAGATCTGCGGCGTGACGAACGTCGACGACGCGCTGGCGGCCGTCGCCGCGGGCGCTGACGCCATCGGCGTGAACCTGGTGCCGAGCTCCAAGCGCTGCGTGGACGTGGCGCTGGCGAAACGGCTCTGCGCCGTCGTGGGCGGGAGCGCGGACGTCGTCGCCGTGGTCGCGGACCAGGCCGCGGCCGGGCTTCGCGAGGTGCGCGAGCGGACCGGCATCTCGTGGCTGCAGCTTCACGGTGAGGAACCGCCCGAACTCGTCGCCGCGCTCCTTCCCGCCGCGTACAAGGCGATCCGCATCGCCTCCCCCGCCGACGTCGAGCAAGCCTCGCTTTTTTCCGGCGATCGACTGCTCACCGACGCGAAGCTCCCCGGCGTGCTCGGCGGGAGCGGTCATACTTTCGACTGGTCGTTGGTCACGGAGCTGGCGCGCGCGCGAAACCTGGTGCTCGCGGGCGGCTTGCGGCCGGACAACGTGGCGGAGGCCGTACGCCAGGTTCGGCCGTTCGGCGTCGACACGGCGAGCGGCGTGGAGGGGCCCGACCCGCGACACAAGGACCACGACGCGGTCGCGCGCTTCATCCGCGAGGCGCGCGCCGCCGCCGCGCTCGACACGGGCGACGGCGTGGACTACGAGCGGAAACCATGAGCGACGAGCGACCCGGCTACTACGGCGAGTTCGGCGGCCGTTTCGTCGCCGAAACGCTGGTCCCCGCGCTCGAGGAGCTCGAGAAAGCCTTTCACGAGATCGTGCTCGCGGCGCCGTTCCAGCGCGAATGGCGCGAGCTCCTCCAGAGCTACGTCGGTCGCCCAACGCCGATCTACCGGGCCAAGCGCCTGGTGAGCGAGTTGTTCCCCGCCGGAGACGTGATCGGAGAGCTCTGGATCAAGCGCGAGGATCTGTGCCACACCGGCGCCCACAAGCTCAACAACGCGCTCGGGCAGATCCTGCTCGCCAAGCGCCTGGGCAAGACACGCATCATCGCCGAGACCGGCGCCGGCCAGCACGGCGTCGCGACGGCGACGGCCGCGGCGATGCAGGGGCTCCCGTGCGAGGTCTACATGGGCGCGGTCGACGTGGCGCGCCAGGCTCCGAACGTCGCGCGCATGCGCATGCTCGGCGCGCGCGTGATCCCGGTCGAGTCCGGCTCGCGCACGCTGAAGGATGCGATGAACGAGGCCCTCCGCGACTGGGTGACCAACGTGCGGACCACGCACTACTGCGTGGGTTCGGCGGCCGGCCCCCATCCGTATCCGCTGCTCGTCGCGGAGCTCCAGCGCGTGATCGGCGACGAGGCCCGCGCCCAGCTGCTCGACGCGTGCGGCGCGCTGCCCGACGCCGTGGTCGCCTGCGTGGGCGGGGGCTCGAACGCGATCGGCATGTTCCGCGCCTTCATGAACGACGACGTCGCGCTCTACGGCGTGGAAGCTGAGGGCGAAGGCATCGCGAGCGGGCGCCACGCGGCCACGCTGACCGGCGGGCGCGTCGGGGTGCTCCACGGCGCACGCACGATGGTCCTCGCGGACGACGACGGTCAGATCCTCGAAGCGCACTCGGTGAGCGCGGGGCTCGACTATCCCGGGGTCGGCCCGGAGCACGCCGCTCTCATGAAATCCGGCCGCGCCACCTACCTTCGGGCGACGGACGAGGAGGCGCTGGCGGCGACCACCCGCGTGGCGCGGAGCGAAGGGCTCTTGATCGCGCTCGAAACGGCGCACGCCTTCGCACGCATCGCCGACGTGGCCAAGCGCGAGCGCACGCGGCTGGGCCGGCCGGTACGCCTCGCGGTGTGCCTCTCCGGCCGTGGCGACAAAGACCTCGCGACCTTGCTCGAGAGGTTGCCCGCGCCATGACGGTGAAACGTCTCGACGATCGCTTCGCGAAACTCCGAAGCGAGGGGCGGTTCGCGCTCGTCGTCTACCTCACCGTCGGCGACCCGAGCGTCGACGACAGCTACGAATGCGCGCTCGCTGCCATCCGCGCGGGCGCCGACGTGGTCGAACTCGGCGTGCCTTTCAGCGATCCAACGGCTGACGGCCCGGTGATCGCAGCGGCGAGCTACCGCGCGATCCATCAGGGTGGCTCGCTCAAGGCGGCGCTCGGCGTCGCCGAACGACTGCGCCGTGAAAGCGACGCCCCGCTCGTACTGATGGGCTACGTGAACACGTTCTTGGCGATGGGTGAGCGCGAGGCGCCGGCAGCAGCCGCTCGGGCCGGCGTCGACGGGCTTCTGCTCGTCGATCTCCCGCCCGAGGAAGGAGCCGACCTTAGAGCCTCGGCAGAGGAGCACGAGGTCGCGATGATCCCGCTGGTCGCCCCGACCACCGGCCGCGCGCGCGAGGCGCTGCTCGTCGAAAAGGCGCGCGGTTTCGTCTACTACGTCTCGGTGACGGGCGTCACCGGCAGCCGCGAAGCACCGCTCGAGGAGGCGGCTCGCGACGCCGCACAGATCCGCTCGCGCACGGCCCTGCCGGTGGTCGTCGGGTTCGGCATTCGCACGCCGGAGCAAGCCGCGCGCGTGGCCGGTGCGGGCGTCGACGGCATCGTCGTCGGGACCGAGGTGGTGCGAACCATCGCCGAAGCGACCACGCGCGAAGAGCGCGTGGCCGCGGTGGGCGCGCTGGTCGGCCGCCTGAGAGCGGCCCTCGACGCCAAACGGTAGCTGTCGAGCGGCCCGGCGCGCAGCCCGCCCGAGCGTACGCCGCCGATCGATCAGAGCGTCGCCGTCAGCGTCCGCACGGCAAAGCCGGTCTGCGAGCTCAACACGAGCGCCGCGTGGGCGACGCCACCCTCCGGGGACTCACCGACCGAGCCGACGTTGATGATGCGCACGTCGGCGACCTCGCGCTCGAAGGCGACGTGGCTCCCGCCGCAAACGACGATGTCACCGGGTTCATCGCCGAGCAGGGCGAGGATCTCGTCGTCGGTCATGTCGACCGTCAATGGCTCGGTCGGATCCGCCGGCGAGCCGTGGACGACCAGCATCGTGTGGCCCGACTCGAGCGGGAGGGACGCCCGCTGCGGCAGCTTGCCAAGGCGAGCGATGATCAGCTCGCCGAGCTCCTGGTGGGCTTGCTTCAGCCGATCGATCCGGGCGCGCTCGCTCGGATTGGCCGCGGCGAGCTTGGACGGATCGACCTGGGCGAGGGCCCGATCGCCGAGGCCCTGCACGCAGAGGGCGCGGTGTTCGACCAGGAGCTTCCAGACGGCCAGCGGATCCGGCCCTGGAAAGCAGAGGTCACCGCAGGCGATGAGCTGGTCGAAGCCGTAGCTCTCTGCCTCGCGCAAGATCGCCTCGAGCGCGTGCGCGTGGCCGTGGATGTCTGAGACACAAAGAAACCGCATGGGTGCGCTCGCCGCCCGAAAGCCGCGTTCCGGCGTTACAGCTGGAGGGAGCGCACGGCAATGGGGTCGTGGTAAGCCTCGAGTTTGCCGGCCCGGGAAGCGCCGAGGGAGCCTTCGCGATGGAGCAATTGATTCGCCTCGCCGAGCGCATCGACTCCGAACGCGCCACCCGACTTTCCAGCGAGTTTGCCGGACGTCCGCTCGCCGTGCTGCTCGGTACGGCCTGCCCGCCGCTCACCCCCCATTTCGGCTGGCAGTGTGACGCCCTCGACCGGCTCGCCGAACGAGGCTGGCGGGCCGAGCGGCGCCGGCGCGAGTTCGGCGAGCTCTTCCGGGCCGGGGCAGAGCCCGACGGCGCTGCGGGGGCGCCCGGCGCGATGGCGCGCCTCCGGCGCCGCGTTTGGGCGGAAAAAGCGCGCATTGCCCTGCGCGAACTGCTCCCGGTGGAGCTCGGCGGCGCCGAGCTCGAGTCGACGGCGCGCGAACTCAGCCTGCTCGCCGACGCCGCGCTCGAAGGTGCCCTCGGCGAAGCAATGCGCGAGGTCGGGGCGCGGTTCGGTCCGCCGCGTCGCGCGGACGGCGAGCCGTCGACCCTCACCGTTTTCGGCATGGGCAAGCTCGGCGGACTCGAGCTCAACGCGGGCTCGGACGTGGATTTGCTGTTCGTTTACGACACCGACGAAGGGGCCGGCGAGCCGACGCTGCACGAGTACTGGACGGCCGTCGTCCGCCGCATGGTCGAACACGTGGAGGCACCGAGCGCCGACGGCACGATCTGGCGCGTCGATCTGCGTCTTCGGCCCGAAGGTGCGGGCGGACCGATCGCCAACTCGGCGGATGCGACGGAGCGCTACTACACGCGCTGGGGCCGGCTCTGGGAGCGGGCCGCGCTGCTCCGCGCTCGGCCTTCCGCCGGAGACCCTCGCCTCGGCGAACTCGTCGAACGCGAAATCTTCCAACCGTTCGTGTACCGGCGGCAGGTCGACCCGACGATCCCGCACGGGCTCGCTGACCTGGTCGAACGCTCGCGCAAGGAGCTTTCCGAGGATCCGGCGCGCGATCTCAAGCTCGGGCCGGGCGGCATCCGGGAGGCCGAGTTCTTCGTCCAGTCGCTGCAACTCGTGTGGGGCGGCGTCGAGCCGAGCCTGCGCACGAGGGGCACGCTCGGGGCGCTGGCGCGGCTGCAGAGTCGCGGCCTCTGCAGCGACGAAGAGGCCGCGCACGTCTCGGAGGCTTACGTGCTCTTGAGAAAGGTCGAGCACCGCGTGCAGTGGATGAGCGGCCTGCAGACGCACCTCTTGCCGCGCGGGGACGATCTCGCGCGGCTCGCCGCCAGCATGCGCGTCAGCGAGAGCGACCTCACCCTCGCGCTCGAGCGGGCGCGGGAGCTCGTGCACCGCTCGTTCAGCTCGCTCGCGCCAAGCCCCTCCCCGGCGCCCTCGGCGCTCGCTCCGCTCGCCGATCTCCTGGCGGGCGATGCGGACGAACTCGATCGTGTCGCCGAGGAGACGTACGCGTCGAGCGACATCGGCGAGCACCTGCGGGCTCTCGCGCGGCGCCCCGACGGCCTGCTCGGCGAGCTCACCCGCGAGCGCTTTCCCGGCCTGGTGCTCGCCGTGCTCGACGAACTCAAGAGAGCGTCCGATCCGGAGCAAGCGGCCGCCGGATTGCGGGCGTTTTTCGGCCGTTTTCTCTCGCCGGAGTCGTACGTGGCGGCGCTCGACGAGCAGCGGCTCGGCCTCCGCCGGCTGGTGACCGCCTTTGCGTCGAGCGCGTTCATTCGCGACGCCGTACTGGTGCGCCCGGAGCTCGCGGACCACATCGTGTTCGGCCAGAGCAAGGTGAGCGACCCGGTGGCTGCTGTCGAGATGGAGATCGAGGCTCAGGCCGAAATCATCGGGCCCAATCCGCAGCCGGACGACGCGCGGGACGCCCTCGTCTCGGGCCTTCGGATCGCAAAGCAGCGTGTGATGATCGAAGTGGCGACGGCCGATCTCGCCGGGACGCTCGGCACGCGCGATGCCACGCGACACCTTTCCGCGCTCGCCGACGAAGAGCTCGAGCGCGCCGTCCACCACGCGCTCGAGGGCGCCCCTGGGCTCGCCGTGGTGGCGATGGGCAAGCTCGGTGGCCGCGATATCGGGTACGGCTCGGACCTCGACGTCATCTTCGTGTACGACCCGGACAAGGCGCCCGATCTCGACGACGCCCCCGCGTTTTTTGCCTACAAAGCCCACGAGATCATCCGCTTGATCTCCGAGCCTCACGAAACCGGGCCCGGCTACGAGCTCGACACCCGGCTCCGGCCGTCCGGTAGTCAGGGCATGCTGGTCACCTCCGTCGAGGCGTTCGCGCGCTACCACTCGGTGCCGCCGCCTGGGCTCGCGGCGCCACGAGAGAACGTCGGCAGCTCTGGAGCGAGCTGGGAACGGCAGGCGCTGCTTCGGGCTCGGCTCGCGGCCGGCGACCGAGATCTGGGCGCGCGCGCACTCAGTGTCGCCGAGCAGGCGGCCTACGGCGGAGCCCCGCCGAAGCCGGAGGAGATCCACCACCTCAGGCTGCGCATGGAGCGCGAACTCGCGCGTGAACGCCCCGACAGGCTCGATCTGAAGGCGGGGCGCGGCGGTCTGCTCGACGTCGAATTCGGCGCGCAGTTCTTGCAGATGCGAGAAGGCGGTCGCAACGCGGCCGTGCGCACCCCCGACACCGCCGACGCGCTCGAAGCGCTCCACCGGCATGGGTACCTCGGCCCCGGCGAGTACGAGGCATTTCGCGAGGGCTACCGCTTCCTCCGCCGGCTCGAGCAACGCATCCACGTGCAGAAGGGGCGCGGATCGAGCGTGATCGAGACGCGCGGCCCGGGCCTGCCCGCACTGGCGCGACGCATGGGCTACATGGACGGCCCCGGAGCGCACGCCACGGACGCCCTGCTCGCGCGCTACAAAGACGTGACCGAGACGGTCCGCCGCGCCTACCTGACCGTGCTCGGCGTGGCGGAACGCCCGTGATCAGCCAAGGAGCTTCGCCGCTTCGACCGCTGCGTACGTGAAGATCATGTCGGCACCGGCTCGGCGCAGGCAAAGCAGGGTCTCGAGCAGGGCGCCGTCGTAATCGAGAAAGCCGCGCTCGGCGGCTGCTTTCAACATCGAGTACTCCCCGCTCACCTGGTAGGCGGCGACCGGGAGGTTCGTGCGATCGCGCACGTAACGGATGACGTCGGCGTACGGCAGGCCTGGCTTGACCATCAGGATGTCCGCGCCTTCGACCTCGTCGAGGGCGACTTCTCGCGCGCCTTCGCGCACATTCGCCGGGTCCATCTGGTACGTCTTCTTGTCGCCGGCACGGGGCGCGGAGTCGAGCGCTTCGCGGAACGGACCGTAGAAGGTCGACGCGTACTTGCAGCAGTAGCTGCAGATGGCGACCTCGGTGAAACCGGCCTCGTCGAGCGCGCGGCGGACGGCGCCGACGCGGCCGTCCATCATGTCCGAAGGCGCCACGATGTCGGCTCCGGCGCGCGCTTGCGTCACCGCCATCGCAGCAAGGATCGGCAAGCTCTGGTCGTTGTCGATCCGGCCGTCGACCAGCACGCCGTCGTGACCGTCGGACGAATACGGATCGAGCGCCACGTCGGTGATGACGAGGAGCTCGGGCAACGCAGACTTCAGCGCGCGGACCGTGCGCGGCAAGAGTCCAGAGGCGTTTTCGCTCTCGGAACCGCGCGGATCCTTCTGGGCGTCGGGTAGCGCCGGGAACAGCGCGACCGCCGGCACACCGAGGCGAAAGGCTTCGCCCGCCGCCTCGATCACGAGATCGATGCTGAGCCGTGCCTGCCCCGGCATCGACCCGATCGGCGTGCGCTTGCCCTCCCCTTCCTGCACGAACAACGGGTACACGAGGCGCGAGGGCGTGAGCTCGGTTTCGCGGACCAGCGCGCGCATGCCCGCGCTTCTTCGGTTGCGGCGTGGACGAACGAGCATCCCCTCCATCGTACCATCAACGGGACAGCCGTTTTTTCCAGGCTCGCGAGGCGCGGCGCCCTAGTTTTGGGTCAGCTTTTCGAGCAGCTCGCTCACGAGCTTGGGATTCGCCGAGCCCTTGGTCTCTTTCATCACCTGCCCGACCAGAAAACCCAGCACCCCCTTCTTGCCCGCCCGGATGCTCTTCACCTGTTCCGGATGCGCCGCGATCACGCGCTCGCACGCGGCCTGAATCGCGCCGGTATCCGACACCACGCGCAGGCCCCGCTCTTCCACGATCGCGGACGGTGCTCGGTCGGTGCCCTCGATCGCGGCGTACACTTCCTTCGCCTGCTTGCCGCTGATCTCGCCCTTTTCGACCAAAGCGAGCAGCGCCGACACTTGCCCCGGGCTCACGCTGAAGGTGGCGTCGAGCCCGTGAACCTTGGCGCCACGCAGGACCTCGTTGACGAAAAAGTTCGCGACCTTCACCGGCTCCGTGAACCCCGCGACCGCCGCTTCGAAGAACCGCGCGTAGCCCGGGTGCTGCGTCAACGTGACGGCGGCCGCCGGCGGGATCTTCAGGTTCTCGACGTAGCGCCGCTGCATCGCCCGCGGGAGCTCGCCGAGCGAGCCCTTCTGCTTTTCGACGAAGGCGTCGTCGAGGCCGAGCGGCGGCAGGTCCGGTTCGGGAAAGTAGCGGTAGTCGTGGGCTTCTTCCTTCGAACGCAGCGTCTTCGTCAGGCTCGTCTCGGGGTCGAAGCTCCGCGTCTCCTGCGAAATCTTGCCGCCGGCGTCGAGCACCGCCGTCTGACGCGCGATCTCGGCGTCGATCGCGCGCTGCACGAAGCGGAACGAGTTGATGTTCTTGAGCTCGCAGCGGGTGCCGAACTCCTTCTGACCGCGCGGCCGCAGCGAGACGTTGGCATCGCAGCGAAAGCTGCCTTCCTCGAGGTTGCCGTCGTTGACACCGATGAACACCAGGATGTCGCGCAGAGCTCGCAGATACGCCGCCGCTTCCGCGCTGGAACGCAGATCAGGCGCGCCCACGATCTCGATCAGCGGCACGCCGGCCCTGTTGAGATCGACCAGTGAGTCACCGCCGACGCCGTGGACGTTCTTGCCCGCGTCTTCTTCCATGTGCACGCGCACGATGCCGACACGCCGGGTCACGCCCTCGAGCTCGATATCGAGGCCACCGTCGGTCGAGAACGGCTCCTCGTATTGGCTGATCTGGTAGCCCTTCGGCAGATCCGGATAAAAGTAGTTCTTGCGAGCAAAGATGCTGCGGCGATGGATGGTGCAGCCGAGCGCGAGCGCCGCACGTACCGCCATCGTGACCGCGTCTTCGTTCAGGACCGGCAACGAACCCGGCAGACCGAGACACACCGCGCAGGTGTTGGTGTTGGGCGGCGCTCCGAAGTTGGTCGAGCAGCCGCAGAAGAGCTTGGACTTCGTGAGGAGCTGAGCGTGGACCTCGAGCCCGATCACTTCCTCGTAGTCGGTCACCCGGGCGCTATATCACCACCGCGAAAGCAGAGACAGCGGGGCCAACAAGAGGCGCCATTTGGCGTTTGTAACCACTCGGACGGCGACCAGGCAGGCTCCAGTCCCGTCGTTAATTTCGGCCGAGAAGCGCAAGGTTTCTCGCCCTTTTTTGCTGATCGCAGGCGCCTTGGTGGCCGCCCTCGTGCATAACGGATCTCAATTGCCATGAATCCGGTTAACTTTTCGCGGCACCTGGTTTGGGGCCTTCTCGTCGCGTCTCCGCTCGGCTGTTCGTCCGACTCACAGCCGGACGACAACACCAACGTGCCCACCGCGGGCACCAACTCGACGGCCGGACAATCCGGAGCGGGCGGCTCCGTTACGGCGGGCAACGGCGGTAGCGGTGGCGCGTTGAGCGGCGCCGGCGGGAGCGCGGGCTCGGCCGTTGCCGGGACCGGCGGCAGCGGTGGCGGCGCCGGTGTTGCACCGGTCGGCGGCGCGGCGGGCGTCGGCGGCTCGGGTGTGGCGGGCACCGCGGGACAAAGCGGCGCCGGAACGGCGGGCCAGGCGACAGGCGGTAGCGGCGGATCCGGCAGCTCGGTCGCCTGCACCTTCATGGTGACGCCGACGATGAGCACGGCCATTCCGACGGTCGGTATCGTCCAGTGGTCGACCGATCTCGCAGCGGTCGACAACGCCTTCATCGAGTTCGGGCTCGACACGACGTACGGGCTGACGGCTCCCGTCGACCTCGCCGAGCCGAACTTGCGCACGCTTCTCCTCGGGATGAAGGCCTCGCGCACCTACCATTTCCGCGTCGTCGCCATGAGCGGCGCCTCGCGCTGCGAAAGCAACGATTTTACCGTGACGACCGGCGCACCGCCGAACGGCCTGGATGAGCCCACGGTCGAGACCAACGCCGACCCCGGCGAGCTCCAGGGTGGCTACACGATCACGGCACGCTGGGGCATGAACAACGACGGGCCGGCCTTCGTGCTCGACGCGGACGGCGACTTCGTCTGGTGGTACCCGGGTGAGGTCGACGTGATCCGCACGCGAAAGACCTACGACGGCAAGGCGATGTGGATCCGTAACACCGCGCAGACCGACGGCACCGGCGTCGTGATGAGAGTCTCGATGGACGGCCTCACCGAGGAGCGCTGGGAGCTGCCGAAGACGACCCATGATCTGGCCGTGATCCCCGACGGGAACATCGGCCTGATCGCCCACGCAACCGGCGGCTGCGACGAGGTCCTCGAGTTCAACCCGGAGACTGAAGTCCTGACCCCGCTCTTCAACGCGCAGGAGGTCACCGGTTCGACGATGTGCCACGTGAACTTCATTGCCTACTCGGCCGCCGACAACACGTTCACGTTCTCCGACTACGAGAGCAGCACGTTCATCAAGATCACGCGTACGGGTGAACTCGTGTGGGCGCTGAACGGCACGAACAGCACTTTCACCGGCACGAGCTGGAGCAAGCAACACGGCATTCATCTGATCGCCCCCGACCACGTGCTGGTCTTCAGCAATGGCGCCGCGGGTCAGAATTCGCTCGTTCTCGAGTACCAGCTCGACCTCACCGGGTTCACGGCGACCGAACTCTGGCGCTACGACGGCGGCGAATCAGCGACGTTCGGCGGCGACGTTCAGCGCCTGGAGAACGGCAACACGCTCGTCACCTATTCGTCGGCCGGCGTGATCCAAGAGGTGAACCAGCAGAAGGAGGTGCTCCAGTCGATGACCTGGGGCATCGGCAGCACGGTCTCGTTCACCGAGCGTGTGGATTCGCTGTACGGCGGGCCCCCGCCGCGCATCCACTGATCGACGCCTCGTTTCGCGGCCTCGCGTGGAAGAAAGCTGACGTCTTCGGCGCTCGGGCGTCACTTGATCCGGTGCGGAGGCACGCACGGTGGACGTCTCGCGACCGCGGCTAGCTCGGGGGTTCCTCGTCGTCGGGGCTCTGGCCCTTTCGTGCAGCGGCAAACGCGCGGGTCGCGTGGTCCCGCCTGACGGCGGGGATCCTGCGGGCACAGCGGGCAGCGCGGGAGCAGCGACTGGCGGCACGGGCCTCACCGGCGGTGCCGGCGCACCGGGCGGCGCGGGCGTAGGCGCGGGCGGGGGCGGGGGCGCAGGCGGAGCCGGGGGCGTTGGTGGGGCTGGTGGCGCGGGCGTTGGTGGAGAGCCCGTGAGCGGCGGCGGAGGCGAAAGCGGCACGCCCGATGTTTCTGCGGGCGAAGGCGGCGAGGAAACGGCCGGCGGCACGGCGGGGACGTCCGCGGGCATGGCAGGAACGGCGGGCGTGGGAGGGGGCGGCGCGACGGGCACTCCGCCGAGCTGCCAAGGCCTTGTGCCCGCTTGCGGTGACACCGGGACCAGAGACTGCTGCGCGACCGATCCCGTGCCCGAAGGAACCGCTGGGTCGAGTTCCATGGTCCGTTCCTTCAGGCTCGATCGCTACGAAGTGACGGTCGGCCGCTTTCGACAATTCGTTGCTGCTTACGAAGCGGGCTACCGCCCTGCCGACGGCTCCGGCAGTAACCCGAACGACCCGCAGGCCGGAGGCTTCGACGTGGAACGCTTCGCCCTACCCGACGACATCACACCCTCGGCCGGGAACAACTTGGTGACGTGGACGGAGTCCCCGACGTTCAACGAGTACCTTCCCATGAACTACCTGGACTGGCCGGTGGCGTTCGCGTTTTGCATCTGGGACGGCGGACGTTTGCCGACGCGCGCCGAATGGATCCACGTAGCGCGTGGCGGGGACGAACAAAGAGCGTACCCCTGGTCGAACCCGCCGACGGATCGAACGCTCGATATCTCCCACGCGGCTTACGACTGCATGGCGGACGGTAGCGCCGCGGGGATGTGCACGCTCGACGACCTGATCACGGTTGGCTCCAAGCCCGCCGGGAACGGGCGCTGGGGTCACGCGGACCTCTCCGGCAACGTCTGGGAATGGACGCGCGACGATGCGACCTTCGGTGGCAGGCCATCGGGCTACGCCTGCGGCGGTGCCTTTTTCGACATCGCCCAGTCGTTGGATGTGCGATGCATGACCGGTCCGCCCAACTTCGGTTCGGGCGTTCGCTGCGCGCGGTGAGGCCCGACGTCCTAGCCCGCGTCGGGGACGAGCTCGAAACAGCCCTGTTCGTCAACGGCTCGAACGTCCGTGCCCACAGCGCTCGCGAAGGTGGACGCGCGGCGTAGGTAGCGAACGACCATCTGCTGCGCCGCAGGCTCGATTGCCAGGTGGGGCAAGCTCTTGTCGATCAAGTACGGACAGGCGGCAACCTCGACGCGCTTGTCCGGCATGAACGTCAGCCGCGCGAGGTAGCCGCGCCCCGTCCACGGGTGATCACGGTGTCGGCCGAACACGAGATTGCCGAGGCTGTAGAAAATGGGCCGCCCTTCGTACCAGCCGACGCCTTGCGGTACGTGCGGGTGATGGGCGAGCACGGCATCGGCTCCCGCCGCCATCACCGAGCGCGCAAAATCGAGCGGCTCCTGCGCCGCGTTCTCCACGTATTCCTTGCCTCCGTGGTAGCTCACGAGAACGAGATCGTGCGTCTTCCGGGCGGCGCGCAAGGCCTGAAGAAGACGCGGATCGTCGGCCCAGGCCACGTGCTCGCGCGCTTCGTGGTTCGCGAACCCACCTGGGTTCCACAGATGCGTCACGGCGAAGAGCGCGACGGACCACCCTTTCACCGTCAGCACCACCGGCTCGTACTGCGAGCCCGGTAAGCGGCTCCCACCCGCGAATGGAACGCCCGCGCCCTCGAGCGCCGTGAGCGTATCGAGAAAGCCTCGTCGCTCGTAGTCCCAGGCATGATTGTTCGCGACGCTGACGACGTGAAAAGGCGCCCTGGCGAGCAGCCCCGCTCCCGCCGGCGGCCCGACGAACGCCAGGCGCGAGCGATCTTCGGTTTCCCCGTTCTGGTCGCTGAGCGGCGACTCGAGGTTTGCAAACGCGATGTCGGCGCGCGACAGGACCGGCCGGATGCCGACGAAGGGATCGAACGCCGCGTCGCGCAGGATCCGCTGACCTACCTTACGTCCGAGGTTCACGTCGCCGCCGGCGACGAGCACGAGGGGGGACCGCGGTGGCTGCGGGGCCGGGGCCGGCGCCGGGGCGGGCGTCGCAGAAGCAAGGGCGGCACTGGGAACAGCCGATGCCCGGCTTGGCGGCCGCGCCTGCTCGCGGGCAGGGTCCTTGGAGCAGGCCAAAAGCCCGAGCGAAAGCCCGACCGCTCTCGCTAGCTGTGCGAGCATTCTACCAACGGTAACACCGGACACCGTCGCTAGCTCCGATCCGCCGTAAGCGCCCGCCGTGCCCGTTGCCCCGAAGGAGACGCGCGCTAGGCTTCACCCGGGTTCATGGTGGGCTCCGCGCACCCGCACGTTCAGGACGCACGTCGCAGAGCCGCGCTCTGGTTCACGTGCTCCGCGTCGCTCCTCGCGACCGTCCACTGTGGCGGTGAGTCCGCCATGACACTCGGCTCGTCCGGCGGTCCTCCGCACGTCGCCGGCGCCGCCGGCAAGACTTCGCAACCGCCGATCTCGAGCGGCGGGGCATCGGCAGGAGACGGCGGGGAGGGCGCCGATGTCGGCGAGGGCGGGACCCCGGGCGCCTCAGGGACGCTCGGTGGAAAGGCCGGCACGTCGGGCTCCGGTGGCCACGCGGGCACCCCGGACGAGCCCCAGGCGGGCGCAGGTGGTGAAGCTCCCACGCGCTGCGACTCCACTCGGGTCGTGACAGGGGACGTGGACATTGACGCCGCCACGATCGAGAGCTTTCGCGGCGTCGGCATCATCGATGGGAATCTTTCCGTGGCTGAATCGATCGATCTCCGGCCGCTCGAGTGCCTGTCGACGGTCATCGGGACCGTGAGAACGGGGCGAGCGAATACGCTGGACGGACTTCAGCATCTCGTGGCCATCGGAGGCGATCTCATCGTGGCGCGCGCCCTCGACCGCGTGGACGAGCTCGAGGGCTTGCGCCTGATCGGTGGGAGCTTGATCGCGAACGACACCTCACTCAGGAACCTCGATGGCTTCCGCAACGTGAGAACCATCGGTGGCGATCTCGAACTCTCGGGAAACCTGAGCCTCGCGACCATCGACGGCTTCGACAGTCTCGTGTCCATCGGGGGCAGCCTGACGATCGGCGTCTATTGCCTCGCACCCCAGTACTGTTTGACCAGCCACGAGCTGAGAAGCCTGCGCGGATTCCCCCTGCTCGAACGCGTGGAGGGCGACCTCCAGCTCCACACCACGAGCATCGAAACGGTCGAGGCTTTCCAGGGTCTCACGACTGTGGGTGGCCAGTTGCGCATTGCGGGGAATGGCGACCTCTCCTCGCTTGCCGGGTTCCAGAATCTCGTTCAAGTCGGCGAACTGGCGGTCACCGACCACGGCTTCTGGGTCGACAATGACACCGGTGACGAGGACGAACCGACGGAAGTTTTCGTCTCGTACTACAACTACGACCTCGAAAATCTCGACGGCCTCTCCGCTCTCCAGGCCATCACGGGCCCACTCGTGATCGCTTCCAACCCCGCACTCCGGAGCCTCCGCGGGCTCGCCAACGTCCAGCGAGTGGACTCGGTCTCGATCCACGAGAATACGCTGATTCCAACCTGTGAAACCGAATGGCTTCTCGAAAGCCTCGGCCCGACCAACGTTCTCGAGGGCACCATCTCCATCAGTGACACCGACGACCTGGGGACCTGCCCCCCACCGTGAGGTGGCCTTGGAGTGCCTGATTTTCGGCACATCGTGCCGCACCGCCAAGACTTGCTAGCCGTCGATGAGCAGGCCCCCTACGGTGCCGCGCATGGCCACCGAGGACGAGTCGGGCAGCGACCCGAAAAAGAGCGACGAAGAAACGGTCAAGGCGACGGCGACGGCGCCCGAGGAGGCCGAGGCATCGAGCTCGGAAGAGGCATCGAGCTCGGAGGAGGCATCTCCTGCGCGGCGCTCGGGGAAGTCCCGAAAGAAGGCGCGTGAGCGTGAGCGCGAGCGGATCGCCGCCGAAGCTGCGCGCCGGCCGAGCATCGCACCGGCGCGCGCCCTCGGCTTTGCGATCGCCGCACTCGCTGCAGGGGCTGCCGCCGGCTGGTTCGGCCACATCGCCCAGGCCAAGGCCAAGCTGCACGCAGCAGCGCCCGCGGCGTCGGGAAGCGCCGCCGCAAGCGGCCCCTGCGCCAGCTGGGAGAAGCAGATCTGCGCGGGAAGCGGCACAACGTCCGCGGCTTGCGAGCAAGCGAAGAGCGCCACCGGACTCTTGACGCCCGCAACTTGTGAAGTCGCCCTCGAAGCGGTGCCGGCGACGCTGGCGAAAGTCAAAGCCGAGCGAGCGCCGTGTAACTCCCTGGTCGCCAAGCTGTGCAAGGATCTGCCGCCCGCTTCACCGGCGTGCACCATGGTCACCGAACGCACACCGGTGTTCCCGCCCGAAAAGTGCAAGGACCTCTTGGCGAACTACGATTCGGTGCTGCAGGAAGTGAAGATGATCGACCAGCAGGGCGGCCTCCCGCAGCAGGGCATGCCCCCCGGCGCGCACCCGGGAATGCCGCCGGGCATGCCCCCTGGAATGCCCCCCGGCGCCCAACCGCCGCACTAGCTTATTCGAGCACGAGGTCCGAGTTGGACCAGACTTGGTTCGGGTAAAAGCCGTCAGGGATGCAAATGGAAGGGTAGAACTCGACCCTCGTCGGGTACCCGAGCACGGGGTCGTACTCGATCAGTGCCGGCGCGCCGTCGTCGTACCCGGCCTCGATGAGAGCGAACTGATCCGGAATCGTCGCTGCAATGCGGGGCAACGTCCCATCGACGACCATCGGCACGCCGTTCGTCACCTCGACCGTCGCTTGCTCGGAGTCCTGGGTGTAGCGGAACGAGTAGTTCTCGCTTCCCTCGCTCGCCCACCGCGCGCGCGCCGCCTCGAGTTCGTCGCGAAGCCCATGGCATTCGATCGAAACCCGAAAGAGAAAGGGGTGGCAGTTGGACAGAACACACTCGGTCGCTAGACCTTCTGCGTACAGCCGATCGTGTGCCGCGCAATCGGCGGCAGGCCGCAGCACGTCGTGGCAAGCGCTCGGTACCTGCGTCAGCCGCTCGACGCACAGGTCGACGCAGTCCCTCGTCTCCGTCGGCTCGCAGTACGCGGGCGTCACGTCGAAGTCCGGGTACCGCCAATCCTCACACAACGCCTGCGGCAACGAATAGCGACCCTCGGTCGCGTCGCACGCCGCCTGGCAGAACTCGGGATCAGTGAGCTCCGGCGTGCCGGCGTCCATCGTACCCGCGGTGCCGGCCGTGCCCGAGGCGCCGCCGGTTTCCATCGCGGCGCCGCCCTCGCCAGAAGTGCCGCCCGCGCCGGATGACGACGTGCCCGCCGTGGACGCACCACCGGTCGAACTCGGTGAACCGCCCGACGGCGGACCGCCCGCGTCGCCGCCGGATGACGAACCGCCCGTCTGCGTGCCGCCGTCAGCACCGGTATTCGAACCGCCCGTGGCCGAGGAACCGCCGGAACCCGCGGCGAGGCCGCCCGTCCCCCCGACGCGCGAACTCTGGCCGCTGCACGCCGCGGCCGCAACGACGGCGCACGCGATGATCGCGACGACGACCGCACGAAACGCGCGGCGTGGGGACGGCGGGGCTGCCGGCATCAGTAATAGAGCTTGAAGGTACCGCTCACGTGGAGGAGCGCCAGCATATACAGCGTACCGTCGTAGTAGCGGTACTGACCGGTTGGGATTTGCGCGGACCAAAGCCGGTCCACGAACGGTTTGCCGGTCGAGGCGGGCAGGCCGAAGCCGAGCAGCGCGTTGCACGAGTACTGTGCCGCGGTGTTGTCGCTGTTGGTCCTCATGTAGTTGCCGTACGTGGTGGCGTACGTGTCCGTCTGCCAGGGGTCCGCGCCGAAGAAGTTGGTGTCCATCATGATGTTCATGACGCAGCGCTTGGTGTCCGAGCCGGGGGGGACCACCGTTTGGCCGGTGAAGGACGACTGGTCGGGCATGACGCCGTTCGAGTTAGCGGCGATGTGGAAGTACTCTCGCCCGGCCGTCACCGCTTCGTTCCAGAAGTCCGCGTTCTCGGTGTCGAAGCAGGCCCACACCTGGTAAAAGGCCGGCAAAATGTAGGATGCGTCCGTGTGGTCCGAACCCGAGACGAACTTGACGATGTGATACATCTGGTTGAAGTACTTGGTCCGCGTGAGATCGAGGACCCACTGTGCCTCGACCGCGTAGTCGAACCTGCCCGTCGAGCCCCAGCGCTTGTTGGCGAAGATCAGCGCCGTCGCCATGTACTCCTCACCGTCGGGCGCGCCGCCGTTCGAGAGCTTGCTGCCGCTGGGGGAGCAGTGCCACGCGATCTCGCCGGTCGTGCCCTGGGCCATGTGGGCTTTGACCCAGGCCCACAGGCGATCGAACTCCGCCTGCTTGTCGAGCTGAACGGCGGTCATCATGCCGTACGACATGCCCTCGGTGCGCACGTCGTTGTTCCCGGTGTCGAGGATGTACGACTCTTCCGAGCCCGGGCCGTTGTAGTAGACGGTGTTGTTGCCGCTGCCGAAGAGCTGATTCCAGGCGGCCGTGACCTTGGCGTCGCTCTCCTCTTGTGTGTGCTCCGACACCGTGACGAAGAGATTCGGATACTCGGTCGGCGCCGTGCATCCGGGCGGCACCGCGCCGCCGCTCCCACCGCTCCCGCCGGTTTGACCGCCACCGCCCGCGGTGTCGCCCCCCGCTCCGCCCACCGCGCTACCGCCCGTGCCGCCGGCGGGATCACCACCACTGCCGCCGGTTGGACTTCCACCGGTCCCACCCCCACTCATGCCACCGGGTGCATCGCCACCCGTGCCGCCGCCCACGCCGCCCGTGGGACTGCCACCGGTGCCGCCCTTGCCACCCGTCACGCTGCCGGCGCTGCCACCCGAACCACCACTGCTCCCACCCGTTCCTGCGAGCGGAGCCTTGCCACCCGTTGCGTCGGAGCCGCCGAGCGACGACCCCGCGGTGCCTCCGCTACCTCCGGTGCCGCCCGGCGCGCCCCCGTTCCCTGCACTCGAAGTCGACGGTGCATCCGCCGAAGCGCAGCCGGCCAGCCCGAGCAGCAGAGCGAGGCAGGCGGCGAGAGGGACTTGCTTGTTCGCGGACGTTTTCCAAACAGATGAAAATGTTGCTGCCAAGGCGTGATCTGTGAGCGATTGCAAGGGAAGCGTCAGGGTTTGTATTCCCGAAGCTGACCCGATCGGATCAGGCTAGCTCACTCAAAGCGCCTGAAACGACACCGACGCGCCGATCGTCACCCGGTACACGCCGAACTGCACGATCGATCGACCGTTGGGCTTGGGGAGCAGTAGGTCATCCCACGTAAAGGACGCGGCGAACTCGACCAGGCTCGAGCCGACGAGCCAGTCGTATCCCGCACCGAAGCCGAGCGGGATGACGCCGCCGCCCGGCACGCTCAGATCGTCGTAGGCAAAGCCGCTCTCCGCCGACAAGAACACGAAAGGTAGGACATTGTAGGTGAGGCGGAGCGGTGCGTTCAGGCCCGCGACGAACGGCTCCGGCTTGCGCACGGTGCCGACCTGCATGCCGCCGAAGACGCCCGCGTGAAGGGCGAGGCGGCGACTACGCACGCGCAGTGTTGCACCGGGAGCAATCGACCAGCCGATATCCGCCGGTGTGAGGAAGGACGCCCGGAGTCCTACGTCGAACCATTCGAAACGGAACTGCTGCGTGAACACCACGAGCACGGGATCGATGTCGAGATCCGGCGAAAGCTCGAACGGGAGAAAGAGCGCCGCTGCCTCGAAATCGTCGAACATGCCGAAGCGAACGCCGGCGCGGGTGCTCCACACGTCGGGCGCGTCGGGCGCAGGCGTTCCCCCTCGATACCGGTGGCGCGCGAAAGTGGTGCCCCCGTCGACGACATACGACGGATAGCGCTGGCCGAGCGTCGGCGTGCCGAGCGGGCCGTACACGATCGACATCACGTTCCGCGGCAGCGTGAGGTGTCGCTGCGCTGCGACCCCCTCGACGCCGCGGAAGCGAGACGCCGAGATAGAGTCCCCCGTCGCCACGCTGGCGTCGGCCTGACGCAGGACCCTTGCCTCGGGGAGCGCCATCACGACCCGGGCGATCTGCTCCCGCTCGGCGGGAGCGAGCGCTGCCTCGTAGTCGTGTTGAGCTCCCACGAGCACGTGGTGAAGCACCACGCGCTGCGCTTCGATGCGGACGTTGCAGGCGGCATAGTCGGCTTCGGTCGCCCGATACTTGCGGTCGGCGGCCTCCACGCAGGCCCCGAAGGCCTGAAGGTCCTGACGGTGCGTGGCGAAGGCTTGCTCGAACCGTTCGACGGCGCGCAGCGCCTGCGTGCGACGAGGCGTGGCGGGCACGACGCTCGTGATCGCGCGCCGGAAACCCGCGATCAGCTCGGCCACCGCTTGCGAGCCGTCCCCCTCGCGGGTGAGTTCCCCGCTGAGCAGCATGATGGCGGTGGCGAGGGCGACCCACAACATAGGAAAAGGTTCCCGACTCTGCCCTCAGCGCAACCGGTTCAGTTGCTCGAACTCGCGCTCGGTGAGCAGGCGGCGCGCCTCCAGCATCAGCCGCGCGTAGCGGTCCAGGGCAGCCCGATCCTCGCCGAACGGCGGCGTCAGCAGACGTTCGAGTGCTTCGGGGCCGACGTGCTCGCCTGCCACCGGCGCTCCGCCTTGTCCCGCCAAGCGCGGTGCCCGAGCGGCTCCGCCACGGGCCCGAGCGACCTCACGACGGAGTTCGACGACTTCGAGGTAAATGCCCCGCAAGCGCGCAGCGCGCTCCGGCTCGGAAACCACGAGATCGATCAGCTCGACCTTGGCCGTGGCCCGCGCCGTGATCGCGACGACCGGACGCGGCGGCGGCCGCGAGCAACCAGCAGCGCTCAGCGCCGCACCGATCGCGAGAGTGAGCCGAAGGCGAAACGCCACCAGGCGTGCTCGAGTGACGGGCGGCGGAGGAAGGTTAGCCATGCGTTCAACCGCCGAGCCGAGCCCGCCCGAAAGCGACGAGTAGCGCGGGGACCACGAGGACGCTCGCCACCAGGCTCAAGGCGATCCCCAGACTCAGCAATAGCCCCATGCCCTGCATCGCGCGGTAGTCGGCCGCCATCAGCGCGGCAAAACCGATCAGGTTGGTGAGTGCGGCGACGCTCACCGCCGTACCGGTCCCCTGCATCAACGTTTCGAGCCGCACCGGGCCCGTGGACTCGCGTGCGCGATGCACGATGTGCACGCCCGAGTCGAGACTGATGCCGAGCAGGAGCGGCAGCGCAACCATGTTGGCGGGCGAGAATTGAATGCCGAGCGGCCGCATCAGGGCAAGCATCCAGAGCGAGCCCAGGATCACGGGCAAGAGGGCAAGCAGTGTGTCGACCACGCGCCGAAACGTCAAAAAGAGGATCAGCGTGATCAGCACCAGCGAGTAACCCGCAGCGCGACTAAAGCCCTCGATGATGTAGCGCTCGTGCGGCAAGAGATTGAGCGCCGTTCCGGCCACGTTCGGATCGAGGGCCCGCAGCCGCGTGGCAAAGCGCTCGCCGAAACCAGGCTCCTCCACGTTGCCGGCCGGGTAGGCATGAAGGGCCAGGCGCGTGCCGTCCTTGGAGACGAAGCGTGAAGCAAAGACGGGCGGCAAGTCCGCCGGCGCATAGCCGCCCCGCTCCGCGATCCGGCGCGCTGCTTTGACCGCTCGTTCGAGCGAACGCTCGAGCCCTTCGCTCACCCGGTTCAATGCCGCGGTGCCTCCGTCCGGCTGAGAAGCGAGAAAGCGCTTGAGTTCACCGAGCTCCTTCGCAGCGCGGCTCGCGCCGGCAGCGTCCCTGCTCGCCGAACGCAGAGCGAACGCGGCCTCGTCGAGGGTGTCGGTAAGCGCGGAGAACGCCGCGATCCTGGCCGGTCCTTGCGACGCGACGGCACGCGGGATCGTGGGCGAAGCGCCGCCGATCGCGGCGACGGCAGCCTTGACCCGATCGATGCGCTCCGGCGTTTCGGGTGGAAACAGATCGCTCGGGCTCTGAACGACCGACACCTCCGGGGTTTTTCGGAGTTTCGCCGTGAGCTCGTGCGCCTCGGCAAGGGAGCGGACGACGAAGTGCGTGTCGAGCGGCGGTGTGCCGGCGGCTTCGATGCTCTTGAGCCCACGGTAGCTTTCGGCGCTCGCCGGGAGAAAGTCGAACGTTCGCCCGTTGAAGCCCGGCTGCGCAACGATCAGCGACACGGCGGCAAGCGCACAGGCGAGTGCGGCGACGGCGAGCACCCCGCGAGCGCGCCGCCCGACCAGGTTCAGCACCGTCGTGAACCCGACGAACTCGTGGAGGCTCGTTCGGCGCTGCCCCGCGACGCGCGGCAACAGTGCAGGAAAGAGCAACACCGTGCACACGAGTGTCACGCCGAGCCCCACGGCGGTGATCACGCCGAGCTGGGAGAAGGCGGCGAACTTCGTGGTCGCCGTCGTCAAGAATGCGAGCGCGGTCGTGCAGGCGCCGAGCGCGACGGCGGGGCCGTCGGCGAGAAGCGCGGCCGAGAGCGCCGGCAGCACGTCGTGGCCCTCCGCGCGCGCTTCCGTGTAGCGGTGCATCAGATGCACGCCGAACTCGATACCGAGTCCGAGCAGCACGCTCATGAAGCTCGTCGTCACCAGATTCAGCCCGTCGTAGACGAGCTCGACGAACCCGAGCGTGATGAACATGCCGGCGAGGAGCGGCAGGAGCAGCACCACGACGTGCAGGAACGAGCGGAACGCCAGCATCAGGAGCAGGAAAATCCCGGCGGTGGAAAGCACCGAGGTGACCTGTGAGCTTTTCTGCAGACTTCCGAGCTCGTCGACCGCGAGCGCCGGCCCACCCGTCAGATCGGCGCGCAGCCCCGACGCCGAAAAGCCGGCGAGCGTGCGATCGCGAGCGGCGCGGATGCGCTCGACTAGTGGCTTGAGCTCGCGACCCTCGTCGCTCTGGAGCGCGGGGAAGACGAGCACCAGGTGGTGACGCCCCTCCCCTCCGACCAGGTACCCGTGATCGTCGACGCTCGAGCCGCCGCTTTTCACACCGAGCTCCGCGATCGCGATCCTGCCGTCGGTGGCGAGCGCGTGCCGAAACGCGGCGAGCAGATCGGCAAGGCGCGCAAGCTGTTTCGGATCACGCTCGGCGGACGCTCCGGTGCCTTCACCACCACTCGCGCCATCGAGCTCGCTCGCCAGGCGACGCTCGGCGGCGCGCGCCCAGCTCACCCACGGATCGGTTCCCGGTTCGACACCTGCCGTCGCGGCCGGCAGCAGGCGCGCGAGCTCCGGCTGCCAGACGAGCAGCGTCTCGGCCACGCGGTCCAGCGTGACTCGTCCGAGCACGCGCCCCTCGAACTCGGGATGTCTCGCCATCTCCGCCTCGAAGCGGTCGACGAGCTGCCTCCGGCGCTCGCTCGTTTCGCCGGAAACGACCAGGGCGGCAAAATCCGAGCGCCCGAAAGCCCGGTAGTAGTCGAAGAGGCGGGACTGCTCGGGACTCGTGACGAGCCCGCTCCGCGACGTGCTCACCTCGAGCGGCCCGAACACGACGAGCACCCCAGCCACGACGAGCGCCAGCACGACGCTCGCGAGCGCCGAGCGCGGCCACCTGAGCCCGAGGGTGAGCAAGGAATTCAGCAAGACCCGCGCGCCCTGATTAGCATGAGTCGTGAGGCACCGGGCCGACCCGCATCAAGGACAATCCCTGGCTCCAACTTGCACGATCAGCTCGGCGAGCAGCTTCTGTTCGTCGCGCCGCAGTGCGGCTCTTCGCGACGCGCAGTAGCAGAGGTGCGGTAGCGCAGGGGCCGGGTCGCCGAGCGCGATGTAGCCCTCGGCGAGGCGCAGCCGATTCGGGGCATGACCGGGGAACCGCTCCACGACGCCCTTCAAGAGCTCGAGGCCCGCTTCGGAATCGCCGTGCGCGAGCATTGCTGCCGGCGCCATGACGTACAGGGTCCCGAGCAAGCGCTGCGCAGCACCCGAACGGAACGAGGGGTCGAGTTCGGCGCTCCGACGCGCATCGCGTTCGATCTCAGACAGCAGGCTCGGCGCGCCGAGGCCCGAGATCTGCGCTAGCCGCCCGGCGACCATGGCGCGACCGAGCGCGTCCTCGGCCGACGTCCCGCCTGTGCCCTTCGTGCGTTCGTACGCGTGACGCCGATCCGCGGCGTGGTCGGCACCCTCCGCGATCAGTGCTTCGAGCGCGTCGGCGACCGCGAGCGGAGGCATCGCGGGCCGGGTGAGGCTCGCGTGAACCGGCTCGCCCACGGCCGCGCTCGAGCTCCCGCAGCCGAGCGCGGCCCCCGTGAGCGCGATGAGCACGACGGCCGAAAACCGGCGACGGACGTACCGGAGCCTCTGACCCACGGCTACGGCTTCGAGTAGGCAGCGACGACGGCCTGGTAGCGCGACTCGCTGCTTTGCTGGATGCGGTCGATGCCGACGTTCTTGCAAGCGTCGGTCGCCTTGCTGCAGAGGGTGCCGAGCGACGCCTTGAGGCTCGCGACCGACACGCCGGACGCACGCGGGAACGCCACCACGGCCATGCCCGGGAGCTCTGCGCTTTGCCACAACGGAGCAATCTCTGCGCCCTGCTCGATGTGGCGCGCGGCCTCGAGTTGCGCGTCGTCGATCAGGGCGCAGTCGGCTTCCCCGCGCAGGACCTGCTTGAGCGGTTCGAGCGGACGCCGCGCTTCGATCACGGTGAAGTCGGCGAGCCGGAATGCGCCCCCCGAAACGACGCGATCGATGAACTTCGGGTCCGAAGCGTACGTCGTCGCGACGCGGCGACCGGCGCACTTCTCGACTGCCTGCCCGCGTTTCGAAACCAGGGAGTACCGAGTGCCGCCGGCCTTCGGCGCCACCACCTCGCCGATCACCGTCAGCGAGAGCGACGCCTTGAGCGAGACGAAGGCGGCGAGCGACAAGATGCCGAACTCAGGCTTTTGTTGGCGGACGAATTCGAGCGCGGCGGGGCGCTCGTTGAAGTAGCGACCGGACACTTGGGGCCAGTGGTTTTGCTCGCCGACGACCGCTAGCAGGCGGTCGAGGTGCGGCTGGGCGCTACTCGGCGTGCCGGCGCCGTGCTCACGAAGGACGACGAAGGTCCGCGGCGGTGCTGCGGAAGCGGAGGGCGGCGCGGCAAGCGCTGGCCGCGACCCGAGGTAGGATCCGAGCACCGGACCGACCACCGCCAAGAAGAGCCGAAGCCGGCCCGACCGCGCCGCCACCGTGCTCATGGTGAGCGCGCTTCCCTCAGCTGCCGAACCTCGCTCTGGGCCGCCGGACGGCACCGCTCCGCCTCGACGAGGGCCCAGTGCGGGAAAATCTTGAGGTAGTTGTCGTAGTGAATGGCACTCGTCTTGTTGAACACTCCGGCAATGCCCTCGGCGGGAAAACTGCCGTCCTCGCGCTGACGCTGCTCCAAGAACTCGACGGCCCGCTTCACGGGGGCGCTCTGACCCTCGCCCGCGGCAATCAGGGCGAGCGTCGCCCAGGCCGTCATCACGGCTTGCCCTTCGGCGGTCGGTACGTAGTGGCGGCGGATGCAGCTCTCCACCGACTCGCCCCAAGAACCGTCGGCACGCTGGTGCGCGCGCAAGAATTGGCAGGCGCGCTCGATCGCTGGATCCCCGTTTGCGACCCCAGCCGCTTTGAGACCGAGGATACCGAACCAGGTGCCGTAGGTGAAACACACACCCCACGAACCTTCCCACGATCCATCGGCGCGTTGCGCGCCCTCGAGAAACCGCCGCCCGCGACGGATCGCCTGGCCAATGCGATCGCCGGCGTCGACGTTGTCGTAGCGGCGGCGATACGCGTCGAGCGCCTGCACGCAAGCCGACGTGCACTCCACGTACGAGTAATCGATCATGATATCACGAAAGCAATCCGACGCGTTCAGGCTCTCCAGCCAGGCCGGACCGCGCGTGAGCTCGTAGGTCGCCCAGCCGCCGTCTTCGTTCTGAAGCGAGAGCATGAGGTCGGCGGCCGCGTCGAGGCGCCAGCGGTCGAGCGCGCGGCCCGTTGCGGCCTCGATCGCGAGGCAGGCCTTCAGTCCCTCGGCCGTGCAATCGCTGATCGGCCAGCCGTGCGCTCTGCTCGAGAAGGGCCAACCGCCCTTCGACGCGTGCCGAAAGCAGCGATCTTTCTGGTCCACGTCTTCGAGCACCTGGTTTGCCTCGATGTACGTGAACGCGGCGTCCAGTATTCCCCGGGATTTCTCGACGAGCGGACTTCTTGCCACGGCTTGCACGGCAAACGCCGTGTCCCAAAGGCGCGAGCTGTCGTAGCCGTTCATCTTGAGCCCGTCGTCGGCCTGGTAGAGGTAATCGCCGAGGCGCCGCGCGTGCTCTCGCAATTCCGGTCCACCGGGGTTTTCGAAATGCCACACCATCGTGTGGAGGAGCTTGCTGATCGGCCCGATGCAGATGTAATCCGTGTTGCGATCCTCGTAACGGATCTGCTCGAGCACGTAGCGTTGCGCGCGCGCGCGAAGCGCCTTCGGGCGGCGCTGCTCGAAGCTCACGAGGAAACGGCTCACGAGCTCGAGCACCGGCGAGCGGGGGGAAAGCGCATCGGCCGTGGCCACGCTCGCCCGCGCGCGCTCCCAGTCCACGCCATCGTACGCACCGGCGTACAGCTCGTCGCGAACAGCGGCCAGCAGCGGGGTGAGCGTCGCCGCCGCCTGCCGGCCGTACAGGTACGAGAGCGGCAAGTAGACCATCCGGCAGTGGCACCAGAGCCGGCTCGGATGGATCGGCAGCCGCGTCGGCAATAGCCAGAGCTCGGGGAGAACGGGCGCAAGCCCCCGGTAGTCGTAGAGGTTCAGGAGCGCGAGGAAGTATTTGCCCCACGCGGCGGACCGAGTCGGCCCACCAGCGGCGTGCAGAAAGCGGCGGGCGCGTGCGACCCAGTCGGCGTCGGGTTCCTCGCCGAGCAGCCGCGCGGCGACGTAGTTGAGCGAGGTCGGGAAGACCGAGCTCGTCGCTTCCACGTGGAGGCCGAAGCCGCCGTCCTCGTTTTGGTGGGCTCTGAGGTAGCGCAGCATCTCCCGCTGGGACGCGGGATCGATGGCGATGCCGGTGACGGCGCAGGTCGCGATGTACAGCGGCAAGAGGAACAGCGGGCCGCCGTAGTCGCCGTGCCAGGAGCCGTCGGGATCCTGCGTGCGGCGAAGGTATCCGAGGCCGCGATCGATCGCCCCGGCGGGGCCCGGCTGCGCTTTCTCGGCACCGAGCGACACGCCGAAGTCAGACCTGGGCATACCCCTCCGGCGCGGCCGCCTGGGAGGGTGCAGGTGGCGCGATGGTGGAGAGCGGCCCCTTCAGCCGAGCCATGAACGTCGCGTAGCGGCGACGCAGGGCGGTGTCGTCGTTTGCGCTCCGCAGGCAATCCTCGACGATGTCGTCGACCGCCTCGCGCGTGATCTTCACCGGGCGATCGGGCAAAAGCACCGCGTCGTTCCCGATCGCGACCAGCAGCGTCTCGAACGCCATCCAGAGCGGCAAGAGACAGAACAGCCGCAGCTGGACCTCCTTCGCGGGGATCAACAGCGTGTACTCGAACGCCTTGCCGAGGTGCTGCGCGGCGCGGTCGAACAAGGGCGCGAGCGCGCGGTGTGCCCGAACGCGGTGTTCCTCGGCGAGCAGGCGCTCGGGCGTGAAGCCCTCGGCGTGGCAGAGCTCTTTCGGCACGTAGCAGCGGTTACGCGCAAAGTCGTCCGTCACGTCCTTCAAGATATTGACCAGCTGCAGGCCGATCCCGAACGACTCACAGCGGGCACGGAGCTCGTGCTCGAGCGAGCTCGGTGCGCCCGGCATGAAGGCGTGGAACAGATCGGTGATCAGGTGGCCGACCGTACCGGCCACGAAGTAGCAGTACCGCTCGAGATCGGCCACGGTGGCGAGCACGGTCAGCGCCTGAGGCCGGTCACGGCGGCAATAGAGGCGCATGCCGTTCGCCATCTCCGCCAGCCACCGCGTCGTCGCCTGGCGGGTCTCGTGATCCTGACTCGTGAACACGCGCATCACCCGCGGCAGCGAAAGGGTCAGCCGAACGCCGGCGTCGTCGGTGGAAAACGTATTGAAAGCGGCACTGAACGCCTCGGGCGACCGCTCGCCGTCGAGCACGGCGATGAACGCCGTGAAGAGCTCGTCACGCTCCCGGCTCGCGAGCGGCACGTAGTCCTCCACCGTGTCCACCACGCGGCACAGGAGGTAGCCACACGTGAGCGCGACGCGCAGCGATTCCGGAAGCAACTCGATCGGCTTGGAAAAACTGCGCGAGACCTCGACCAGCGCTCGCTGGCAGTAGGCCCAATCTTCGCTGATGTTCTCTTTCACCACGATGCGCTCCATCATAATATTAGGAAGCGGTCACCGAACCGTGACCGAAGGAAGCGGTGTGACGCTCGAGGGCTCCACGAGCCCGCTCGGGGTCCGCGGAGGGAAGGAACGCGCGGAGCGGCCATTCGAGCCACGCCACGTCCTGCCGTAGCGTCCGCCCCCAGTCGGACCACGACTGGCGGCCGGCCGCGCTCTTTCCCATGCCGCCGAGCACCACGTGGCTCGAGGCACGGAGGAAGGCGTCGGCGAAGCTCGTCTCGGCTCGATCGTCACTGGTGAGGAGCCGCATCGTTCGGCTACGTTCCGCGGCGCTCGCACGCAGCATCCTGATCAGGCCGTGGCGGATCCGGAGCGCGCTCGCGTCCTTTCGCGAGAACGCAAGGTAGAGCACGCTCGCCAAGAGCTCGGCGACGTGCGCGTCGCGCTCGCGGCGGTAGGCGACGAGGCTGGTCGAACTCGCGGCGGCGGCCGCATCCATCACGCCGAGCGTGATGCCGACGCCGCTCAACGGGTGAACGTGCCCGATCGCATCACCGGCGAGCCACACGTCGCCGCGGCCGTAGAACGTCCGCGCACGAAACCCAGTCGCCGCCCAGGCGATCGGCCGCTCCACCGCCGCGCGGAGCGCCTGGTCGAGCTGAGGCGAAAGCACGCTGCGAAACGCGCGGTACACCGCGTCCTTCTGCCGTGCGCCGGGCGGGTGCCACACGGGAACGTCCAGGCACGCGCGAACGCGCCGATCGTCGATCCGGTAGAGAAACGCCGGCCCTGGCCCGCCGAGAAACACCTGGCCCAGACCTTCGAAGGGCAGCGGTGCGTCCACGAGCTCGAGCCCGGCAAGGTACGAAAGCTCCTGCGCCCGCGACGGCGCGCCGAGCGCGGCTCGCACCTTCGACGAGCGGCCGTCGGCGCCGATGATACGCCCCGCGCGCACCGTCACCCGGCGGCCGTTCGCCCGATCCTCGAGCTCGACCGTGTGACCATCGAGCCGCGAAAAAACGTGCTGGGGCAGGTACGTCACGCCCGCACAGCCGCGTGCGTGCTCACGAAGGTGCTCGACCAGCTCCTCGTGTAGCCGAGCGACGCCGAACTCGCTTTCGTACGGCAGGCACACCGGGTCGCCGCCGTCGTCGGCGAAGATCGCGAGCCCGTGGCCTCGACGCGCTCCGAGCGAGTCGATGTCGACGCCGAGCGACCGCAAGGTGCGGACGCCGGGCGGGTGGATCCATTCGCCGGCAAAACGCTTGGCCGCGCCGGGAAAGCCGTCGATCAGCGTCACCCGCGCACCGCGCTGGGCGAAGGCGATCGCGGCCGTCGCCCCGGTCGGACCGGCGCCGACGATCGCAATGTCGCTCTCGAGCGAGGTCGTCGTGGGTGCGAGCGTCGGCATCGTTTACCCGTGATAGAGGCCCGTGAAGGCCTTGGTCAGCGCGCCGCGAATGGCGCGCGTCGAGCCGAACCCGAGTGCCACGTCGAGCACTGGGCTCTTCAGTGCGCTCATCAGCACGCGGCCTCCGAGCATTCTTGGCGCCAGCGCCTTCACGACTCTCGCCTGGTACCTGGTGCCTTCCAAATCGTTTCGCCAGCCCCGGGCCGCCAGATCGGCCAGGTGAAGGCCTGCGAGATGGCCGCTCACGAGGGCGTGGTAGATGCCCTCGGCCGTCGCGAAATCAGCAAGCCAGGCGGCTTCGCCGGCTCTGAGGACCCCGGGGGCAACCAGTCGCCGGGGGACGCTGCTCACGTTGACCGGATGCCCGATCCACCCACCGATTTGCTGCGCCCCACGCAGCCGGGACGACAGGCGGCGCTCCAAAAATCCCTCGAAACGGCGGCGCGCGTTGGGCTTCGACGGGTCGGGGACGAAGCAGAGGCCGATGTTGACCCGGCCCGCGGTCTCGGGAAACACCCAGCCATAGTGCGGTTTGAGCTCGCGATCGAAGTAGAGCTCGACGACGTCGGACACCCCCTGGACCCCCTCGTACCAGCCCATGATCGTATGGAGGGTCGACTGGCCGGCCGACGCTTCCAGCTGGCGCCTGGGTTTGTCGAAGCCGCCGGTGGCGCCGCTGCAGTCGATCACGGCGTCGGCTTCGAGCGTGCCCTGACTGGTCTCGACCGCAGTCTGAGCGCCGTGGGTCTCGATGCGGCGCACCGTGCAGCCGTCACGGACCTCCGCTCCACGGCTTTCGGCCTCGCGGGCGAGCAGCTCGTCGAGCTCGCTCCGGAGCAAGATCGCCGTTTCGTGGTCGCCCCGGAGCTCGACGCCCTTGCCCTCGGCGCCGGCGATGACGGCACCGTCGATGCGGAAGGCGCGCCGCCGGACCTTGTCTCCCACGCCCAGGCGGTCCAGGTACTTGAGCGTCCAGGGCGAGAGACCGCTCCCGCAGGCCTTCGTGCGGGGAAGCGCCTTCCGCTCGAGCAGCACACATTCGGCTTGCCCGGACGACCCGAGGGCCATGGCGGCTGCGGAACCAGCCGGCCCCGCCCCGATGACGATGATCTTCCGCTTGCTCCTCACGCCAACTCTCGTCATTGAGCCCGTGGGAGGTCCACGTCCCTCTTTGACGTCCTTCGCCGGTAACGGTTTCCGCTCCGTGACGCAAGGCGGGCGGCCCGGCGACATTGTTGGATCCAGTCCTGCTGAAATCCACTAGGTCCAACGGGGTTGGGACTAGGCTTGCCGCGGCATGTACGTGCACGCCCGGACACTCGGCTGGCTGACCCGCCGCGGCGTGGTCGGCAGCGGTCTGACGCTGAAGCGCGGGGCCTACGCCATGGGCTTCGGCTTGGCGCACGCGTCGCTCTACGGCGGCGTGTCCGTGGCGCGTTGGCTCGACCACGTGCTCTACCCCGACTTTCGGCACACTCCGGTTCAGCCTCCCGTCTTCGTGATCGCCACCCCGCGCTCCGGGACCACGTACCTTCACCATTTGCTCGCACTCGACGAGGAGCGCTTCACGAGCTTCAAGCTCTACCAGACGCTTGCGCCGGCGCTGGTGCTCGAACGCGCGCTGAACCGCCTGGGCGCCCTCGATCGCCAGGCCGGGCTCGGACTCGAACGCCTGGTCGACGCCATCGATCGCCGCCTCTTCACCTCGTGGGACGGCATCCACCAGGTCGGGCTGCGCGCGGACGAGGAAGACGAGAACCTCTTCGTCTACAGCCTGGTGAGTCCCGCGCTCTACATGCTCTTTCCGTCGATCGGGAAACTTCCGGAGTTCGTCGACATCGCAGGCCTCGGCAGCGAAGCCATCGAGCGGCTGGCGCGCGATTACAGGGAATCGGTCCAACGCTTGGTCTACCTGGCCGGCGGCGAGCGAACGGCGCTGATCAAGAATGTCCTGCTCCCGAGTCGACTGCCCGTCGCGCGGCTCGCCTTTCCCGAGGCGCGCTACGTTCACGTCGTCCGCGATCCGCGCGACGCCATCCCGTCGGCGGTCAGCTTGTTTTACGCGATGTGGCAGTCCCACTCGCCGGCGATTGCCGCCGACTCACCCGCCACCCGCGAGCTCTCGAGGATGTTCCTCGAGCACTACCGAATGCTCTGCGACGAAGGGAAACGGCAGCCTCAGGACCGCTGGGTCAGCGTGCGTTTCGAATCGCTGATCGAGGATCCCGTCGGCGCCGTCGCCCGAATTTACGATGCCTTCGGCTTTGCGATGACGCCGGCGTTCCGCGCCCGGCTCGAGCAGGCGGCGGCGAACGGCCGTCAGTTCAAGAGCCGGCACGCGTATGATCTCGAGCGTTTCGGCCTGACCGAGGGCGACTTGCGAGAGGCGCTCGGGGCGCATTGGGAATCGGTCACCAGGGCCCGCTACGAACCGTCGTCCACCATCCTCGACTAGATCGCCGGCCCTTGACGTTTCCCGACGGCGGCGGAATGGTTCCGAGCGCGGAGGAGCCCCGGCAGCCGCCATCCAGGACTTGCCATGAACCAAGCGGATCGCACCTCGCGGGAATCGAAGCCGAACGGTGACGCCGTGGCGCCCGGCGCCGGTCGCCGGGAATCGCGCGTGGCCGAGGTGCGAAACTCAGGCGCGAGCGGCAACTACTGGTATGCGGTCGAGCTCGCGAAGAACGTCCGGCCGGGACAGGTCGTCCAGGTCGTGTGGTGGAAGACCGAAATTGCCCTGTTCCGCGACCACTCGGGGCGCTTCTTCGCCGTCGAGGATCGCTGCGCGCACCGGCAACTGCCGCTCTCGTGCGGCCACGTCGAGGGCTCGCGCTTGGTGTGCCAGTACCACGGCTGGAAGTACGACGGCGGCGGGCACTGCGTCGCGATCAGCCACGAGCTCGGCAAGGGTCGCGAGCGCATGCCGAAGATCGGTATTCGTTCGTACCCGGTCAAGGAGCGCTATGGCCTGGTGTGGATCTTCCCCGGCGACCCTGCGCTCGCCGACGGCGTCCCACTACCCGAGATCCCGGAGCTATCGGGGCGTTCGCCGTGGCCCGTGGTGCCGATCGACATCACGATCAACTCCCACTTCTCGATGATCGTCGAGAACGTGTGCGACTTCAACCACGCCTACCTGCACCGCTACAAGGAACCGTTCGTCGATCCGAAGCTCGTCGAATACGGGCGCGAGGGCGACACGATCAGCGTCACCTACAAGACCTCGTTCGGGAAAAGCCTGATCGCGAAGATTGCCGCCGAAAACGGCGGAAAAGGGCTCGACCGGATCAAGCTTTGGTACCAGTACCCGTACCAGGGGTCGGACATCCTCGGGAAGTACCTGCACTGGCTCTTCATGTTGCCGGTCGACGAGCGGACGACGCGTTGCTTCTTCCTGTTCCTGTTCGGCCCGATCGAGATCCCCTTCGTTCGCTTCACCATCCCGCGGCCGCTGAAGCCGCTGGCGCTTCGCCTCGCCAACTTGCTCTACGTCGAGCCGCTCCTGGCGGAGGACAAGGGGATCCTCGAAGCCGAGCAGACGGGGTTCGACCGCCATGCCGATCGCCCGATGATCGAGCTCAACCCGGTCGTGATCGAATTCCAGAAGCTCACGCTCGAAAAATGGCGTGATTTTCAGACGAGCGAACTTTCGCGTTCGCTCCGGCGGCGCAAGGACGAGACCGATCAGGCCGCTCGCGCCTCCGCCGACGCGGAAAGCGCCCTCGTCGAGGTCAGCACCCACGCAGGCGCTTCGGCCGCGCAATAGCCGGCGCCCATGACCACCCTCGTCACCGGCGCCACCGGCCACATCGGCAACAACCTGGTGCGCGCGCTCCTCGCGCGGGGCGAGAAGGTGCGCGTGCTGATCCGCCCGGGCTCGAGCCCGAAGCCGCTCGCCGGGCTCGACGTCGAACGATTCGAGGGAGACCTCCGTGACGCGCCGTCGCTGGAGCGCGCCGTTTCGCGTGCGGAGCGCGTCTACCACGTGGCGGCGATGGTCAGCATCCGCGACAACGACAAGAAAGCACTGTGGGACGTGAACGTGGCGGGGACGGCGCGGCTCCTGGCCGCAGCGCGGAAAGCGGGCGTTCGGCGCGTGGTCCACACGAGCTCGTTTGGAGCTATGGGCCACAATCCGGACGGGCCGAGCACCGAAGGGCACCCGCTCGACCCGAGCGAGCCGGCCACCGACTACGAACGCAGCAAGGCCGAATCGGAGACGGAAGTGAAGCGCGAGGTCGAACGCGGGCTCGACGCGTGCATCGTGAACCCCTGCGCCACCGTCGGCCCGTTCGACTTTCGCCCTAGCCTGGTGGGTAAGACCTTCCTCGACTTCGCGCTCGGCAAGATGAAAGCGTACGTCCCCGGCGCGTTCGATTGGGTTCCGATGCGAGACGTGATCGAGGGACACCTGCTCGCGATGGAGAAGGGCGGCCGCGGCGAACGGTACCTCTTGTCCGGTGAAGTCGCCTCACTCGACGAGATCCTCGACTGGCTCGCCGAGGACACCGGCCGTCCGCGACCGCGCTTGCGCATTCCGCCGAAGCTCATGCTGGCGCTCTCCGTCCCCAAGGACTTCGTCGAGGCGCGCTACTTTCCGAAAAAGTATCCGCGCTTCAACAAGAACTCGATCCGCCTGCTCACGAGCGGAAAGTACGGGACGAACCAGAAGGCCCGCCGCGAACTCGGGCTTTCACCGACGCCGGTACGGCAGGCGTTCCGCGACGCCGTCGGTTGGTTCCGGGAAAACCACTACTTCTAGGGTACGGGGCGATCGAGCTCGCCCATCAGCCACGTCATCGCCGGCCGTGAAGTGCCGTTGCGCACGAGCCCGCTGTAGGGCGCGACGTTCCAGGTCTGGCCGTAGATCCAGCCCCAGATCGTGAGCCCCTTCACGTACCCCGAGTCGCGAAAATACGGGAAGTAATCCTGGTAGTAGCGAAGCTGGGCCTGGTCGTCGTCCTGGTTGATGTCCATCTCGGTGATGTAGAGCGGAAGGCCCGTTTCCTCGTACATCCGCTCGACCAGGGGCTGGACGATGGAGAGCTCCATGCCGTCGTCGTCGAGATCGTGTGCCTGGGCGCCGACAGCGTCGATCGGCGCGCCCGCCGCCTGGATCGTCTGCACGATGTCGATGAAGTGGTTGACGTCGTCCTGGTACTCGATGTTGCTGTAGTCGTTCAGGATCAGGATCGCGTTCGGGCACGCCTCGCGCGCCCAGAGGAACGAGTTGGTGACCCACTGCCAGGTGCCGTTCGTGCCGCCGCCAATGGCGTTCACGTACGACGGCGTGGTGTGCGGAGGCGGCTCGTTCACCACGTCGATGAGCCGGGTGTTCGGGTAGCGATTGCAGAACTCCGTCATCCAGGCCTTGACGTTGGCCTCGGTGATCGAGCCGCCCGGCTGCTGGCTACCCCAGACGAAGGCGTGCTGCTTGAACACGATGCCGGCGCTCTCGGTGTAGTCGTAGATCGCGTCCAGCGTGGCCCAGTTGTAGGCCGCGCCGGCGTTCGACTGCACGGAGCCCCATTTCCCGGCATTCTCGGGCGTTATCTGATCCCAGTGGTTCGAGTACGTCTTGCCGTCGGTGTCGACCCGATCGGCGGTCGTGATGTTGCCGACGAAGTCAAGCGTGTACGGGAACCCGGCCGGTGGCGTTCCAGCGCTTCCGGCCGCTCCCGCCGCCATGCCGCCCATGCCGGCGCCGCCCATCGTTGAACCGCCGTCACCACCGCTGCCGCCACCGCCGCCCGTACCGGCGACGCCGCCCGTACCGGCGACGCCGCCCGTTCCGCCCGTTCCGCCCTGGCCGCTGCCCGCCATGCCCGCCTGACCGCTCCCACCCCCGCCGGCACCGGCTGCCGCTGCGCCACCCGTCGCCGCCGAACCACCCGACCCCGCCTGAACGGAGCCGCCGCTCCCACCGGTGCCCGTACCCGACGTTCCGCCGGTCCCCCCCGTCATGAGCGCACCTGAACTACCAGCGAGCCCAGCGGTGCCGGGTCCGCCGCCGCCCGTGCCGGCAGTTGGGGCCGGACTGTTCTCGGCTGGTGCACTGCAGGCAACGAGGGGGAGCCAGACTGCCAGCGTGAGATGCCCCCACAGTGCCCGATTGGTCTGCGGCATGGAAACTCGATCATTGCCACAATTCGCAAATCTGTTCAGTGGTTGACCGTCCGGACCTAGTCGCGCCATCACCTGCCTTTGGGTTTCGTCGTCCGGTTTTTGGGTCGCTTTTCAGCATGCGCAGCGTCCATACGGTAATATTCCGACAAGGCTGGTTTCTCTCGCTGGTCGCGGTGCTCGCTTGGAGCGCTTGCAGCAAGCCGGCCGGTCAAGCCTCGGGCGGCAGCGGCGCGCCGAGCACGGCTTCGTCGTCGCCTGCGCGGCGACTTCCGGCGCCCGCGGTCAGCGCGCCACCCGGCGAAACCGGTCCGAAGACGGTGCTTGCGCTCCCGAGTTCGGCCTACCACGCGTCGATCGAAGCCGACGAAGAAGGCTTCGTCTTGCTCACGGCGACGGCCGCACACCGATTCGTCCCCGGGAAGCCGCCGACCGAGACGCCGCTCGATCTCGCGTACGGCGCGACGACGACGCGCGACTCCGTCCTGTTCTGGTCGGGAGGAGAGATCCGCGCGGTACCGAAAGGCGGAAGCACGCCGCGACGTCTCGGCCGCCTGCCGGCGCGCCCGCAGCGGTTCGTGTCCTCGGGCGATGACTTCGCGTGGCTCGAGAAAACCGGCGACCGGTTCACCGTGTTCACGCTGAACGACGGAAAGCCGAAACTCGCCTACGCGGCAGAAGGCGCGATCGAAGCGCTCACGATGTTGAGCGACTGGGTGTTTTTCGTCGAGCGCCTCGCGGACGGGGCCTGGCGCATCGGCGGCGTGAAGAGCAGCGGCGGCACGCCGACGTTCGGCGAGCAGCACCGCGGGCGAACGCCGGCCATGCTCGTCGGCTTTCACGACCTCTATTACTACGACGGCACTCCGCGCGAGGTACGCCGGCTCTCGCCGAGCTTGCGCACGGAGGAAACGCTCGCGAAGGACTTCATCTGTTCGCCGCTCGCCGTGTGGGAGCACGTCTACTGCGCTCGGGTGGAGGGTTTGTTCGAGATCCGCGCGGGCGCGAAGCCGCGACGGCTCGTCGAGAGCAACCTCGGGACACCGATCACGGATCTGGCGGTCAACGCGCGGCACATCGCGTTCGTCAGTGACGTCGGTGCCGACAAGCTCGAGGTCAAGGTGCTGCCGCGCTGAGAGCACGAATTCCGGGCCAGAACCGAACGTGGATGGCCTGCGTGCTTCTGCATCGGTGTTTGCACTCTTGCTCACTGGACGGCGCCACCTTCCGCGCGCAGGATCGGGCCCTTGCTGGGAACGAGGCGGCTTCACTGCGCGAGACGTCTCGCGTACCGAGGATCATTGCTCTTTGCGGCGATCCTGACGGGCGGTCGCGCTCACGCGGACACGACGGTACCCGGAGGCGACATCGGCGCGCAGACGTGGACCGCCGCGGGAAGCCCCTACACCCTCAACGACGACGTGACGGCCAGCAGCCTGAACGTCGAGGCCGGGGTGACGGTGCGACTCGGCCCCAACGTCAATATCAGCGTCACCGGCGCGTTCGTCGTTGCGGCAACACCGGAGGCGCCCTCATCGTTCGGCGCGTTCACCGACGCGGAAGACGACCGCTGGGGCGCCCTGGAAGCCGGGAGCATCGACGTGACCGGCATCGTCTTTAGAAATTCCCGGCTGGGGCTCAGAGCCGGGTCGGCGGCGTCCGTCTGCCGTATTCAACGCTCCGCCTTCGAGCTGAACGCGCAGGCCATCGTGGCCCGTTGTCCGTCGCTTTCCGTGGACAGCGTCCGCTTCACGGGAGCCGGGATCCTGCTCGTAGGCGCGGGTGCCACGGTGACGAACTCGGTGTTCGTCGGCGGTACGACGGCCATCTCGCGAGTTTACGACGGCCCGCTGGTCGAATTCGTCAATTGCACCTTGGCCGACCACTCCACCGCGTTTGGAACATCGGTAACCATCCGAAATACCATCGTCGGTGGCTCATGGCTCTCCGACCTCGGCGACATCATCACGGCTTCCCACTCGATCGTGAACGCCCAGTTTACGGGCGGCGAGTTCGTCGAGGGCGACGGCATGATCTACGAGCAGGACCCGGGATTCGTCGCGGCCGACAACTTTCACCTCGCCAGCACGAGCCCCGCCATCGATACCGGCACCGCAACGGGTGCGCCCGATCACGACTTCGACGGCCGGCCGCGACCATCCGGCGCCAGGTTCGACATCGGTGCCTTCGAGTCTCCGCTGGCCGCCGGCGCGGGGGGAACCGCGGGCGTGGACGCGTCCGGCGGCACCGCGGGAGTCGACGAAGCAGGCGGCGCCGCGGGCGAGAGCGAGGCGGGCGGGAGTGGCGGCATCGCCCCAGCCGGAGGAACGGCCGGTGCCATGAGCGGAGGCGCGGGTGGGACGGGCGGAGGCGCGGCCGCTGCGGCGGGAACGGGTGGCATGCACGGCGGCACAGGTGGAGGCGCGGGTGCTGCCAGCACGTCCGGTGTCGGGGGAGCGGAGAACGGAGGCGCGGGCTCCGGCGGCGGCGCGAGCACTCGGACCAGGGCCGGCTGCGGCTGTCGCGCCGGAACCCGCACGCCCAGCGGGGCTCACGCGATGCTCGCCCTGGTCGCCTTGCTCGCCGCCCGTCGCCGGAGGCCTTAGGGCCCTACGCCTGCCGCTAGCGCAAGACTTCGAGCGTCACGTCGAGGTTCTCGTCCTCGGACAGCGCGGCAACTTCGCGGCGGAGCTCGACGAGCGCGACTTCGGACGGGACCTGAAGCTCGGCGTCGAGCGAGAAGAGCGGCGTACCGCTGAGCGGGGCGTACGTGACACGGGACTCGAGTGAGGCGACGTTCACTCCGCGCCGCACGAGGCGCTCCGTAACGGCGCGCACGATACCCGGGCGGTCGACACCGGTAGCGTGAAGGACGTACGGCAGGTAGTCCCGCCGCTCCTCGGCCTCGGTGCGCTTGGTCATCACCTTGAGCCCGAGCTCCCCCTCGACGCGGCCGAGCGCTGCTTCGACCCCCGACATGCCCGACTCCGTCGCTGAAACGAGCAGGATCAACGCAAATTCGCCGCCAAGGATCGCCATCCGGCTGTCCTTCAGGCTCCCGCCCGCGTCATGGACGAGGGTCGACAGCGCATTCACGAGCCCGGGGCGATCGGGGCCGACCGCGGTGACGACGAGGTACCGCTCGGCGCCGGCCATCAGCCGAGGCCCAGAAACTCGAGGAACCGCCGCGCCGTCTCCGGACTCTTGCCGCCCCGCTTGCGCTTGGCCTGAGCCTTGTTCCAGTCCGCGATCTTGTCCTGGTAGCTCTCGGTCGCGACTTCGTAGCGGTTGTGGAGCGTGCGCATCTCGGTCACGTCGTTCTTGCCGTCGAGCTCGTACTTGCAGTCGGTCGCCTGGATCAGCTGCAAGCGCCGGAGCTTGCCGTCTTTCCCGAACGTGGGGTCGAACGGGAAGATGCGGCAGCCGAGCGGGCGGCTCGTGTAGATCGTGCAGCGGTCGTCGGCGCCGAGGTAGCGACAGCCGCGACGACCGTGGCGCAACACCATCACGCGCTTGCCCTGACGAAGCGAGACGAAGCCCTCGGGCTCGTCATCCATCTCGATGCCGCGGCGATCGACCCAGCGCACGATCTCCTCGGGCGCGTCGCCGGTGCGCGCGCTGATACGTTTGACGTCGGCGTCGGTAAGCGGGAGCAGCGGGTCCTTACAACAGTTGCCGCAGCCCGTGCAGCGAAAGCGGAGCAAGCGAGTAACGTTAGTCACGTCGCGGCTTCTAACAAAATCCCCACGCGCCGTCGATGGCGACCCCCGACACCGAAACGCCCCACCCCGCGGGCTTGGAGGCGATTCACCGAATCGCCGACACCGGGGAGCGGCGGCGAATCGCCTCCCCGTTCAGGCCGCCGATGAGCGAAGCGAGCCTCCGAAACACACGCGCCGCCCCGGGGCGCGTCCGAATGTGCCATGCTTGTTACGGATGTCCCTGAAGATCGATCAGGACCATTCGAGGTTTCGGGCCATCGTCAGGGGCAAGATCCGGCAGAACCTCCGCCGTTACATCTCGCAAGGCGAGCTCCTCGGCAGGAAGGGCAAGGATCTCGTCAGTATCCCGCTACCCCAGATCGACATCCCGCGCTTCGTGTACGGGGACCGGCAGCGAGGTGGGGTCGGCCAGGGCGAGGGCGAGGTCGGCGACGCGGTGGGCGGCCAGGGGGACGAGGAAGCGGACGGCGCGGGGCAGGCCGGGCAGGACGCCGGTGAACACATGCTCGAGGTGGACGTGACGCTCGACGAGCTCGCGGACATCCTCGGCGAAGAGCTCGAGCTGCCCGCCATCGAAAACAAGGGAAAGAACCGGATTGTTTCGGCGAAGGATCGCTTCACCGGTATCCGGCGGGTGGGCCCGGAGTCACTCCGCCACTTCAAGCGCACGTACAAGGAAGCGCTCAGGCGCGCGGTGGCGAGCGGGGCCTACGACCCGAAGGACCCCGTGATCGTCCCCCAGCACGAGGATCGCCGCTTCCGGTCGTGGAAAGAAGACGTCGAACCGGTAGCGAACGCCGTCATCCTGTACATGATGGATGTCTCCGGCTCGATGGGTGAAGAGCAGAAGGAAATCGTCCGCATCGAAAGCTTCTGGATCGACGCGTGGCTCCGCCGCCAGTACCAGGGCCTCGACAGCCGCTTCATCATCCACGACGCGGTGGCGCGGGAGGTCGATCGCGACACCTTTTTCCGCACGCGGGAATCCGGCGGCACGATGATTTCGAGCGCCTACAAGCTGTGCGGGCAGCTCATCGATCAGCACTACCCGAGCAACGAGTGGAACATCTACCCGTTCCACTTTTCGGACGGGGACAACTGGTCGATGGACGACACGCTGCTCTGCATCGAGATCCTGAAGCAGGACATTCTGCCGCGCGTGAACATGTTCGCGTACGGTCAAGTCGAGAGCCCGTACGGCTCGGGGCAGTTCGTCAAGGATCTGCGCGAGCATTTCCCGGAGGACGAGCGAGTGATCACCAGCGAGATCCGCGACCGAGACGCGATCGTCGGCAGCATCAAAGATTTTCTCGGCAAGGGTAAGTGAATGCCGCAGTTTGCCACCCACACCGATCTTCCTCGCTACCTGCTCGTCGAGCAGGAAAAGATCGAGCAGATCGGCCGCCGCCACGGCCTCGATTTCTTTCCGATCGTGTTCCAGATGCTGAGCTACGACCAGATGAACGAGATCGCTGCGTACGGCGGCTTTCCGAACCGCTACCCGCACTGGCGCTTCGGCATGGAGTTCGAGCGCCTGAGCAAGAGCCAGGAGTACGGCCTCTCCAAGATCTACGAGATGGTCATCAACAGCAATCCTTCGTACGCGTACCTGCTCGAGGGGAACAGCCTGACCGATCAGAAGCTCGTGATGTGTCACGTGCTCGGTCACGTCGATTTCTTCAAGAACAACTTCGCGTTCCGTTCGACCGATCTCGACGCCGGTGAGCCGATCACGGATCCGGTGCGGCGCCGCGGTGCCGACTACGACCCGAACCGGCGCTGGATCGACAAGATGGCGAACCACGGCGCGGCGGTCCGGCGCATCATCGATCGGTACGGGATCGGGCGAGTCGAGGAATTCATCGACGTCTGCCTTTCGCTCGAAAATCTGGTCGATCCGTGGTCGCGCTTCGTCGTCCGGCGGCGCGAGGTCGAAACGGAAGAAGAACCCAGTGCGGTCGAGGTGCCGCGTCTGCGCGCCAAGGACTACATGGAGGAGTTCATCAACCCCGAAGAGTACATCGAGGAGCAGAAGAAGAAGATCGAGGAAACCCGGGAGAAGGCGAAGGGGCGCCACCCGGCCCAGCGCGAGCAAGACGTGCTCCTGTTCTTGATCGAGAACGCGCCGCTCGAGCGCTGGGAGCGCACGATCCTCAGCATCGTGCGCGAGGAGGCGTACTACTTCGCCCCGCAGATGGAAACCAAGATCATGAACGAGGGCTGGGCCTCGTACTGGCACTCGAAGATGATGACGGGGGACGTTTGCGACTGGAGCGAGATCGTCGACTACGCGGAGAACAACGCCGGCGTGATGGCGACCAACGGCCGGCGCCTGAACCCGTACAAGCTCGGCGTGGAGCTCTTCCGCAGCATCGAGGAGCGCTGGGATCGCGGGCAATTCGGCCCAGAATGGGAGGACTGCGACGACCTCGACGAGAAGCGCCACTGGGACCTTCGGCTCGGGCTCGGCAAGAGCAAGCTGTTCGAGGTGCGTGCGCTCTACAACGACGTGACGTTCATCGATGAGTTCTTGACCGAGGACTTCGTGCTCGAGCACGGGCTCTTTTCGTTTTCGTGGTCGAACCGCAACGAGCGCTTCGAGGTCGAGTCGCGCGCCTTCCGCGAGGTGAAGGAAAAGCTCCTTGCGCAGCTCACGAACTTCGGTAGCCCGTTCATCTTCGTGGAGGACGCGAACTTCGAGAACCGTGGCGAGCTCCTGCTCACCCACGATCACCGCGGGGTGGATCTTCGCGCGGACTACGCCAAGGAAACCATGAGCGCGCTCCAGCGCGTTTGGCGCCGGCCCGTGTGCACCGCAACGCTGGTCGACGGCAAGAAGGCCCTCCTCCGCTACGACGGCAAGGAGCACTCCGTGAAGCAGGATGGGCCGTAGAAGGGGACGCGCGGCCGTCCTCGCCCGCCTCACGATGCTCGCCCTCGCCCCGGGCGCCTGCAGCGCTCCCTCCGCGCAGGCTCCGGGTGCGGCCACCTCGAAGCCCTCCCCCGCCCCGACGGCGGAAGCCACGCGCCCGGCGCCCGCCGCCCCACCCCCGCCGAACGAACCCGCAGCGGCGCCCACCGAGCCGACTCCCCCGGCGCCCGTTCCCGCGCCCCGCGGCCTCGCCCGCGGTGACGGTACGCCAGTCGATCGAGAACTCGCCGCGGGCGACGCGGCGCTCGACCGCGACGACGCGAAGACCGCCCGAACCCACTACGAGCGTGCGGCGCGCCTCGCACCGAAGGACCCGGCGCCAATCACCGGTCAGGCCCGCGCTCTGCTCGCGACGGGCGATGTCTCGCTCGAACCGGGCAGCATGAAGGGCGACCGCCGGCTGATTGGACTGCTCGAAAAGCTCGACCAGGCGCTCGCCGCCGACCCAGGGTTTTCGCCCGCTCATCGTGAACGCGGCAACCTACTCGTCGCGCTCGGCCGGACCGACGACGGGATCGCCGCACTCCGCCGGGCGATCGCCCTGACACCGAATGATCTGGACGCCACGACGGCGCTCGGCATCGCTCTGATGGGCACCGGTCAGAGCGAGCTCGCGGTCGAACCCCTCCGGCACGCCGCGCGACTCGAGCCCACTTCCGCCGATCCGCTCACGAACCTCGGGACGGCGTATTTTCTGCTGGGCCGGCTGGGTGAAGCCGAGTCCGCGTTCCAGCGCGCCGTGGAGCTCGCACCCGACGACGCACGCACCCATTCCGACCTCGGCACCCTGCTCCTCGCGCAGGGTCGCGTCGAGCGAGCGGTGAAAGAGCTCACCCGCGCGACCGAGCTCGACCCGAAGCGAGCCACCTACCGCTCGAACCTGGCTCACGCCCTCGAGCTTGGAGGCCAGCTCGATCTTGCTCTCGCGAGCGCGGAACAGGCAACGCGCCTCGATCCCAAGCTCGGCGCGGCCTTCATCAACCTCGGCACGATCCTCGCGAAGAAAGGCGACCGGAAGGGCGCCGAAGCGGCGTTCCGAAAAGCGCTCGCCCTCGACCCGACCGACCCGCGCGCGCTCGAGAACTTGAAGGAACTCGGCGCCGGCGGGCCGTGACAAGGCCCGCCCGGACGGCCGCGGTTCCTATTGAACCACGGCCGTGAACTCGTCGACCTTGGCGCCCGCGCCGCCGTTCCAGATCTCGAAGCCGGCAAACACGTCGGTCAGGTACATGCTGGCGCCGATGCCGTTGCCCGACGCCGCGCTGATGAATTCCTTCAGGTTCTTGTTCACGAACGACTGCGCGCGGCTGTTGTCGTTTTCGGCCGGGTTGACGAACGAGACGACCGGAGCGTTGGCGTTGTTGCCGCCGTTCGGGCTCGCTCCACGCGGCCCGACCCACTTGTTCCAGCTCTGGCCGGCGATCGTCACGCTGCCCTGATTCGACCCGATCGGCTGGAAGCCCGACGGATCACGGAGCCAGATCATGACGAACCCGTCGATGCCGTCCTTGTATTCGGCGGTCGGGATCGAGTTCGCGAACCAGATGTCGTAGCAGGCGTTGAACGCACCACTCCCTCCGCTGTAACGGAACGTGGAATTGATGCTGGTGATCGCGGACACCTGGCGGGGCAAGAGATCGGTCGTCTTCGTGCTGTACACGCCGTTCGCCGTGTTGCCGTTGTTGCCGATGTAGATGGATGGGAACGCCGCCGGCGCGCTCGAACCGCTGCCCGTGCACGTGGTCACGGTGAAGCTGTTGTTCAAGTAGCTGAGGATGCAGTCCGAGCCGGAGGGACTACCCCAGTTGTTGTTCTGGATGACGTACTGCTCGCCGCCGACCGTGATCTTTTCGCGGTCGAAGTCGAGGTCGTCGTCGCCGGACCCGCCGACGGTGCCCATCTGGTCGCCGATCTCCACCGGGCCGTCCGGTGCGTCGGCCGCGCTGTCGCCGTAGGCGAAGCCGTTGACGCAGAAGTCGAACGGGGTGGCGGTCGGGGCGCCCGGGACGAGGAACACGACGGCCGAGATCGGCTGATTCGCGTACGGCGTGCCGCGGAGCGACGCCGTGGTTTCCCAGCACTTCGGCGTGAACATGTTGTAGGGCACGAACACCTTGCCCTGCACTTCGGTGATGGTGGCGCACCAGCGGTCGTTCTCGCCGACCGTACCGGCCTTGTGCCCGTTGGGGCCCTGGATCTGAACGCGAAGCGTGAAGCTGGTGTTCGAGCCGCGCTTGACGAAATCGACGGCGATGCCGGTCGCCATCGGCGTCGTCGAGGGCGGACCGTCGGCGTTCACGTCCACCGGCTTGTAGGTGCAGCTCGCGGTGTTCGGTTCGTTCACGTTGAAGCCGAGGAGCGCCACGCTCTTGTACTCGGGCTCGGCGCCGACGCTGCCGGAGACGCAGTACGCGTCGGCGGGCGGCTTGGCCACGAAGTCTTGAGGCGTGATGGTCGACACGCCGTCGGTGCCGACGCCGGTCCACGCGCAGCCCTCCCACTCTTTGTTGCGCCAGTAGCCGGGGGGATCGCCGGTCGGGCTGCCGGCGCTACCGCCGGCGCCCGCTGAGCCACCGGTCGCGCCGGAGCTGCCACCCGCGCCGGAGGCGCCGGCCACAGAGCCCCCCGCGCCCGAGGTGGCGCCGGCCCCAGCCGAACCACCCGCGCCGCCGGCTCCCGCGGAACCGCCGACCCCGCCGCCGGGGCAGGTGCCGGTCGTCACGCAGGTCTGTGAGGTCGAGCAGAATTCGAAACCGGCCGGGCAGGCGCAGGCACCGCCGGCGCACGAGCGCCCGCCGCTGCAGACGGTGCCGCAGGCACCGCAGTTGGCCGCATCCGTCGTCGTGTCCACGCAGCTGAAGCCGCACTGCATGGTCGGTGCGGTGCAGGTCGCCGTGCAGCCGCTCGCGCCGCAGTACGGCGTCGCCGCCCCGCAAACCACGCCGCAGGCGCCGCAGTTGCTCGGATCAGTGGTGCTGACGCAAGCGCCGTTGCAGCTCTGGAAACCGGTCGCGCACGTGCAGGTGCCGCCCGAGCACGTCTGGCCGGCGGAGCACGCCCTCCCGCACGCGCCGCAGTTGGCGTTGTTGCTGAGCGTATCGACACACTGGTTGTTGCAGTTCTGGTAGCCCGCCTGACAACCGCAGGTTCCGTTCTGACAGGGCGTGCCCGTGGGACAGGCGTTGTTGCAAGATCCGCAATGTGTGGGCTCGACCGAAAGATTGAAGCAAGCGCCGTTGCACGAAGTCTGACCCTGCGCGCACCCGGGGTTGCCGCCGCTGCCGCCGTTACCGGTGCCGCTGGAACCACCGTTGTCGTTGTTGTCGTCGTCCTCGTACGGTTCGGGCGCGCACCCCCACGCGAAGGCGAACACGAGGAACGAGGCGGTAAGAAACTGAAGGAGTCGCTTCATGCTGACGCTAAGGGTTACATCCCGATGCCCCCCACACAAGCCTCGGGCAGGCGCTCCGCAGGTCGTTTTTCGGGGTGGCTTCTGGAACCGGTGCCGGGATCGGCCCCTTGGAAAAATCCAGTCAGGGCGTGCCCACGCGAACCCACTCGATGACCCTTGGCCCCGGGAACGGGAGCGGTCCCGACCGCACGCGGACCACCACCGCATGCGACGACGCGAGCTTGCCGACGAACGCGTCGAACCCGTGCTCGGTGCCGGGCGCGAATGCGTCGAGTTGGCCTTCGACGACGTAGAGCCCGGGGCGGAGGAACGTGTCGTCGGGACAAAGCTCCGCGAGACGGCTCGTCAAGCTGATCGACCCGTTTGCGTTGAGCAGCGTGTACGCTTGGCGGTCGGGTGCGCGCTCGTCGGGTTGCGGGTCGCAGGTCGTGGTGCCGTCCGGGCCGGTAACCTGGAAGCTGACGAGTTCACGCCGAACGTAGATGCGGCGGGCGATCTTCTCGTGGTTCGTCAGCTTGAACGTCACCGTCACGTTCGGTCGCGCGAGCGCGTCGGAGCCCTGCACCAGCTCGAGCTCGAGTGAGTCATGCTTTTCGGGAGGCGGTGGAGCGTAGTCGGAGCCGAGCTCGACGGGTGTTGCCACGAGCTCCTTGACCCCGCGAACGGGCTCCGCGACGGCCCCCGCATCGCCGGCGGCCACGCCCGCATCACTGCTCGCCGGTCCACCGGCATCGATCGCCACCGTGGCCTCCGGCAGCGCTCCGGCGTCGGTCTGGGCCGCTCCGGCGTCGGGCGGGCCCCCACGCTTCCCGTCGTGGTCGTGCCGGGGATGGCGATGCCGGCCGTGCCGCTGGTGGCGCCGACCGTGACGTTTGTCCTCCTCCGCTTCCGCCTGATCCTTGGCCTCCTCGGCCCGTTCGCGCGCCTCGACTTCCGCGGGCGTGGTCACGACCGCGACGAAGGGCGGCGGCTGTTCCGGCAGCGGCTCCTCGTGGCGACCGCCCTTCCACACGACCTTCGTCTTCGGCGCGAAACCGAAGCGCGCGCTGACCCGGGCTCCGGCGACGAACGGCGAGATGCCTTGCTCCGGTAGACAGTAGAGGCGCGGATCGAACGCTTCGACGACCCCTTCTCCCGGCAGGAGCACGATCTCGAACTCGCCGACCACTTTTTCTCTGCGAAGCTCGGGTGGCAGCCGGCAGACGCGCGGCTTCTTCGGTTTCGCCCAACGGTTCGGCTTCGGATCGGGCGGGGGCAGCACCTCGATGGTGAGCAGGCTCGGATCGGCAGCGACAATCAACGGCTCGCTACCCCGATTCACGAGCGCCATCGCCCAGCCCGAGCGCGGGCCGTTCTCCACGACCTCGAAGCGGAGGCCGTGCGTCGTTTGACCGCTGCCCTCCGCGGCGCCGCTGCGGTCGAGCGACTTTTGCACGAGCGCGGGATCCGGACGGGGCGGCTCCAGCGGTGGGGGCCCCGCGTCCGGCACTTCGCCGGGCGCCCCCGCCTGAGCCTCGTGCGGATCCGCGCTGGCAACGTGCTCGCTCGGGGGGGTGCTCGGCGTCGCACGCGTCCCGCCGCAGCGGGCGACCGCCGCGAGCGAGAGCACGCCGAGGGCGACGAGGGACCAAACCTTCATGGCGGGGCGGGCGTAGCACAGCCGAACCGCTGCCAAAATGCGCGCTATCGTCGTCCGGCCCGAGCCCCCATGACTCTTCGCGGCTTCTACCCGATCGTCGATCTGGAGGTTCTCGCCCAGCGGGGGCTCGAACCCGTCCCTTTCGCCGAGCAAGTGCTCGCTGCGCGGCCACCGTTGCTGCAGCTGCGGGCGAAATCCACGAGCGCACGCGACACGCTCGCCCTCCTTCGCACGTTGCTTCCACTCGCGCGGCAATGGGGCACGCTGTTGTTCGCGAACGACCGCCCCGACCTCGCGCTTCTCGCCGGCGTCGACGGCGTTCACGTGGGCCAGCGCGACTTGCCCGTCGCGGACGTCCGTCGCCTCGCGCCGAACCTCCGGGTCGGCATCTCCACCCACACCGCAGACGAACTCGAGGCAGCGCTCGCAACGCGCCCGGATTACGTCGCCCACGGGCCCGTGTTCGCGACCACCTCGAAGGCCAATCCGGAGCCTACCGTCGGGCTCGCGGGCCTCGCGCGGGCGAAGGAACGGGCGAACGCGGTCGGGATCCCGCTCGTTGCCATCGGCGGCATCGACGTGTCGCGCGCCGCCGAGGTCGCGGCGAACGCAGACCTCGTCGCTGTGATCGGCGCGCTCGTCCCGGAGCGTGGCGGCGCCGACGAGGTGACGGCGAGAGCGGTGGCGTTTTCAGCCGCAGTCCGCGGGGCACTCAGCGCAGACCGAGCCTGACGACCATCGCCTCGACCGCGAGCGCCGGCTGGACGTTTCGCTCGACCTCGGCGATCGCCGTCATCACCGAGGCGTGCTCGACCGCGCGCCGCTCGGCCAGCGCGGGATCGGCCGCCACGGAGCGCCGCGCATCGACCGCGAGGGCCTGCGCGAGGAACGAAAGCTGGGATCTGAGCGTGTCGCGATCCTTCTTCGGGCCTTCCGCGAGCCGGAGCGCGGCCACGAGTTCGGGCTTGGCGAGCGCCGCGAGCGCCGCGTCCACGAAAGCGTCGCGCTCCTCCTTTGCCTCCGGGTCGGCGAGCTCGATCGCCAGCGAGGCGCTGCCCTGGGCGAGCGGCGCCACCGCGGGGTCGAGGCCGCGGCGCTCGAGGATGCCCGCGACGACCCGATCCGGCAGTGGCGCAAAGCGGATTGGCAGTGTGCGCGAGCGGATGGTGTCGAGCAGACGGTTCGGCCGGCTGGTGAGGAGCACGAAATGAGTCCCCTCGTGCGGCTCTTCCAGCGTCTTCAAGAGGGCGTTTGCCGCCTGCGTCGTGAGCTCGTCGGCATCGCGCACGATGAAGACGAGGGCGCGCCCCTCGTGCGGCGAAAACCCGACCCGGCCGAGCACCACCCGGCGCACCTGCTCGACCCCGATCCCGCTCGCTTCGCCGGAGCCGCTGCCGAGCACGCTCTTGTAGAGTCCGCGCGCGACGAGGACCACGTCCGGGTGGAGGGGCACCCGCGGATCCTCGTCGGTGAAGGTGACCGCGCGCCGGCAGGCACCACACTCCGCGCAGGCCCGCCCGCCGCCTCGCTCGCAGACGAGAGCCTGCGCCAGCGCGAGCGCCGCCTTCTCCTTGCCGACCCCCGGCGGTCCCTCGAAGCGGTAGGCGTGATGGACCCGGCCGGCACCGAGCGCGCGCTCGAGCGTGAGCACGGCGGGCTCCTGGGCAAGGAGATCGGTGAAGGGCACCTCGCCCGCGAGCTAGCACGGTGAGCGGCGTGCGTCGCCGGTACGACTCTGGTACGACGAAAATTCAGATGCGCGCCATCACCGAGCTCCTGCGTCCGGAACTCGCCGACTTCAAGTCCTACCAGCCGGAAGGTGGGCACTATCGCATGCGCCTGGATGCCAACGAGGCGCCACCGGAGTTCGGTCCGCGCGTCCGCGACGAGCTCAGAGCGGCGCTCGCGGACATGTCGTTCGAGCGCTACCCCGACGCGACCGCGCAAGAGCTGCGATCGGCGGTGGCCGCGCGCCTTGGCGTCGCCGCCGAGGAAGTGCTGCTCGGCGTGGGCAGCGACGAACTGATTGCGCTCCTCTTGACGGCCTTCGCGCGCCCGCGAGCGGCGAGCGATCCACCGACCGTCGTCACCACCACCCCGAGCTTCGTCATGTATCGGATGACGGCGCGCCTGCGCGGGCAGCGCGTGGTCGAGGTCCCGCTCGATGCGACCTGGGAAATCGCCGAAGAGGCGATGTCGCGTGCCTTCTCGTTCGCACCGCCGCACCTGGTGTTCATCGCAAGCCCCAACAACCCGACCGGCACCATCGCGCCCCCTGATCGGCTGGAACGCTTGATCGCGGCGACGCCGGGCTCATTGTTCGTGATCGACGAGGCGTACATCGCCTACGCGGAGCGGAGCGAGCTCGACGCCTTCCGCCGTCACGACAACGTCGTGGTCCTCGGCACGCTTTCCAAGGTGGGCTTCGCCGGGCTCCGCGTCGGCTGGCTCGTCGGTCGCGCGGAACTCGTGCGAGAGCTCGACAAGGTGCGTTTGCCCTACAACCTCGGAACGCCGTCGCAAGCGCTGGCGACGATCGTGCTCCGGAACCTGTGGGACGAGGTGACGGCGGTCGTCGCCGGCGTGAAACGCGAGCGCGAGCGTGTCGCCGGCGCCGTGGCGGCGCTCGGCGTGGAAGTCACGCCGAGCCAGGCGAACTTTCTCTGGCTCAAGACGCCGCGCCCCGCGGCCGACGTGTTCTCCGGCCTCGCTGCGAAAGGTGTGCTCGTCCGCAGCTTTCATGCGAGCGGCGGTCGCCTCGCCGGCCAGATCCGGGCGACCATCGGCACGCGGGCCGAAAACGACGAGTTCGTCCGTTGCCTGGGCGAGCTCCTGTGACGTCGCGTTCGGGACGCGGTGCGGCCATCGTGGTCGCGCTCTCGCTCTGGGCATTCGGGTGTGCCGACGGATCGGTCACACGGGTGGTGGACGGGGAAACGCTCGAGGGCCCGCCGATCGCGCCCGAGGCGTACGCCGCCTACGCCAAGGCCGAACTCTGGGCGGCGGCCGGCAGCCGCCGCGCCGCGCTGGCCGAGTTCGAGCGGGCCCTCGACGCCGATCCGCGGAGCCCGACCATCCTGACCCGCATCGGCGAACTCAGGTGCGAAGACCGCCCGCGCGAGGACGGGCGCCGCGCGATGAAGAGCTTCGCCCGCGCACTCGAGCGCGACCCCCACTACGCTCCGGCGTTCCTGGGTCGCGCGCAGTGCCTCGAGCGCCTCGGCCGCACGAAAGAAGCGCTCGCCGACGCCGAGCGTGGAGCCTACCTCGATCCGCTGTCGCTCGAGAGCACGCGCACCGTGGCGCGCCTGCTCTTTGCGGCCGGCCGCCGCCGCGAAGCGTGGACGTGGCTCGAAGCACGGGCGGCCTTCGAACCGTCGTCGTCCGACGCAGCCGCTCTCGTGCTCGAGGCCGCGATGCGCGAGAAGGACCAGGTTCGCGCCGCGCGCGCTCGGAAGGCGCTCGGCTCGCTCGACGAGCTCCCGCCGCCGACCCTCGACGAAGCCCTCGCGCGACGGGACCTCGCTTCGGCCCGGAAGGCCGGACTCGCCCAGCGCCTCTCGGGCGCAAAACTGGCCCTCTACTCGCTCGATCGCGCGCCGGAACTCGCGCTCGAGCAAGCACTGGTGACGCTTCGCGCCGACCCGCAGGACACCGACGCGTGGACCGCGGCGCTGGTTGCCGCCGATCGCGTCGGCGACGAACGACGGTTCGCCGAGATCCTGCCGCTGCTCGACGCCGAACCGCTGCCCCCGAGCCCGCGCGCCCTCGCCCTGCTCTCCGAGCTCATCGCCCACCGCGCCGGCCCCGACGCCACCAAAGCCCTCGCCGCCGCCCACGCCCAGTAAACGCCCCGCCCTCCTGCTCCTTTCCCTTCGCTCCGCTCCCGACCCAGATCCCGACTACACTGGTCGATGATGAGCGATCCGAGCGGTCAAGCCAGGGTCAGCGCGGTCGCTCAGGCGTTCACGGAGCGCTACGGCAACACACCGCGCGTTTTCTCGGCGCCGGGTCGCGTGAACCTGATTGGCGAGCACACCGACTACAACGACGGCTGGGTTCTGCCGATCGCCATCAAGGAGCGCACGCGCGTCGCGGCCGCGGTTCGCTCGGATCGCGTGATCCGCGCCTACTCCCAGACTCTGAAAAAGGAGCGCACCTTCTCGCTCGACGACCCCTGGAAACGCCGAGGAAAATGGCTCGACTACGTGGAGGGGGTCGCCCGCACGCTGGTCGCACGCGGCATTGCGGTCGGGGGCGCGGACCTGATGATCGCGTCCGACGTGCCGCCGGGTGCCGGCCTCTCATCCTCCGCCGCGCTCGAGCTCGCCGTCGGTCAGGCGCTCGTTGCACTGGCGTCCGCGAACGTTCCCCCACGCGACCTGGCGCTCGTCGGTCAGGCGGCAGAGCATGACTACGTCGGCGTGAGTTGCGGTATCATGGACCAATTGGTGGGCGCCCTCGGTCGCGCGGGTCACGCGCTGCTCATCGACTGTCGCTCGCTCGAGGTGACACCGGTGTTGATCCCGGACTTTGCGGCCAAGATCATGGTCTTCGACACCCATGTCCGCCATGCGCACGCCGCCTCCGGCTACAACCGTCGCCGCGAGGAATGCCAGGAGGCGCTGGCCTTGCTGAAGAAGGCCGGGGTCGCGGTCGAGAGCCTGCGCGACGTGAGTGTCGAAAAGCTGGACGAGGCGCTCAAACTCCTGCCCGAGCCGCTGAACCGTCGCGTGCGCCACGTGGTGCGAGAGAATGCCCGCACGAGCGCCGCGGTGGACGCGCTCAGGCGTTCTCACCTGCCGAATCTCGGCCGCCTGATGAACGGCTCACACGCCTCCCTCCGCGACGACTACGCCGTCAGCTCGCCCGAGCTCGATTTCGTGGTCGACGCGCTCCAGCGCGAGAGCGGCGTGCTCGGGGCGCGAATGACGGGCGGCGGCTTCGGTGGCTCGGTGGTGGCGCTGGTGAAGAACGAAGCCGTCGCCGAAGTCTCCACCCAGCTCCGCTCGAGTTTCCGGGCCCGGTACCGGGTCGACCCGACCGTGATCGTCACCGAAGCCGGCGACGGCATGCGCGCCGAAACCATCGCCCGCGCCTGACGGCCGAAGAAGAAGGGAAGCAAAGCGCCCGTGCTCGGGTACCATGCGGCCTGGAGGCTCACGATGGCCAAGAAGTTCTTCGCTCGTGCGATGGGGTCGATCCTGATGATGCTCGCGACCACGGGGTGCGGCGACGACGCTGACGACGCTGACAGCGACGCATGTACGACGCCCAGCCTGACCGGCAGCCCCGGCGCGTTTTTCCCCGGCACCGCAACCCTCAGGGGCTCGGGCACGTTGCTCCCCGGCCCACCCGACGGCCACGAACTCGAGCTCATGATCGACGACGGATTCAGCGCGGAAGGCATCTACCCGGACGGTCTCTCCCGGATCCCCACCGTCTGCGGCTCGACCTTCACGTACGAAATCACCGAGCTCGCGGCAGGAACGTACACGCTCACCTACAACGTCTACGACCAGAATTCGGACGAGTTCACTCCGACCTTCACCGCAAACTCGACGAACTCCGTCACCGTAGCCGACGGCGCGATGGTCACGTTCAACCCGACGTTTTGAGAGGAAGCGCTGCAGAGCGCGCAATGCCGGGGCGACGGACCTGAACTGGCAAGCCTGCCTCGCTCCGCCCGGCCCCGTGTTAGCATGAGGGTAGGTCGTGGCCGATGGTCGCGACGTTCGCACCGCGGGAGCCAGTCATGAAATACGGGTTGCTCTTGTGTGGTTTCGCGCTCGGCGCCTGTTCGAGCGATGAGCAAGCGGCCTCGCCAGGCGCCGGCGCCACTGGCGGAGCGACGGGCGGAGCCGGCACGGGCGGCACTGCGGGCAAAGGCGGCAACGGTGGCAACGGTGGCAGCGGGGGCACGGCGGGCAGCACCAGCGGTGCGGGCGGCAGTGCGGGCAAAGGCGGCAACGGCGGCGGCGGCACCGGGGGCGCAGCATCCGGAGCGGGCGGCAGTGACGGCGGCGATTCCGGTGAGGCGGGCACGCCGAGTGGCGGGACTGCGGGATCCGGCAATGCAGGTCAGGGGGGTACGGGCGGCACGCCGCCGCCGGCGGACTGTCCGGATGTCGGGCTCAACGCGGCGACCGTCTACTACGTGTGCGACTGCCAGGCGGGCGCGGCCGCGGGCTGCACCCAGGGCGACGATGCCGCGGCGGGCACGGAGTCCGAGCCCTTTCAGACCTACGAGAAAGCACGCTCGCTGTTCGGCGGGACGCTCGACCCCGGCGAAACCATCGCGTTCTGCCGGGGCGGCGCGTTCGTGCCAGGAGGAAGCACGGAATGGGTGAACCCGCGGTGCACGGCGGCGGACCCCTGCGTCGTGCGCGACTACGCGCCGGGCGGCGACGACAGCCTGCCGATCCCCATCATCCAGGTGGACGGCGGCTACGGCTTCAGCTTCGCCAACGGCGGAGATGCCGGACACGAGGAGGGATACATTTTCATGAACCTCGACGTGCGCTCCACGTCGCTGGAAAGCAACGGCTTCTTCTTCTACAACGACATCGACGATGTCACGATCTGCGGCGTCAGCATCGACGGCTTCGAGATCGGCGTGAACATCCAGAGGTCGAACCCGGCAGGCCCCGGTAGCGACGGCCTGAACGAGCGCATCGTCATCAACAAGTCGCGCTTCACCAACAACGGTGGCCAAGGCTACCTCGGCAGCTGCAACGGCTGCGGCGTGAGCAACAGCTTCTTCGACAACAACGGCTTCAACACCGACCCCGGGAACGCGAACCGCAACCACAACATCTATTTTGCCTCGCACACGCTCGTCACCGGCATGTTCGCCATCGGCAACGAGCTCCACCGCTCCGCGGTCGTGGACGGACAGTGCCGCGGCGTCCCGCTCGTCGTGCACGGGCTCTACGACGGCCTGACCATCGAGGGGAATCTGATCGAAGAGGAACTCGACGTCGCGGCCGCCGGCTGCTGGGGCATCGCCGTGGACACCGGCTACGGGGGCGAGGGCGAAGCGTTCGAGAATGTCGTCATCGCCGGCAACACCGTGATCAACGTCGGCAACATCGCGATCGGCGCCTCCGGCTGCAGCACCTGCCTGTTCGAGAACAACATCGTCGTGCAGCAGCAAACCGCGTTCAATTCGACGCTGATCGCAGTCCCGAACCGCGATCGAGAATCGGACGACCTGGCGACCGACGCCGTCACGATCCGGAACAACACCCTGCTCGCCGACACGTCGCAAAGCGTGACCGGCATCGCACTCGGGCAAGAGGGCACGGCGCACGCCGTCGTCAGCAACGCCCTGGTCTCAACGGGCTCCGGGGCGTTCCGTTGCTTCTCCTACGACCTTCCCGAAAGCGACTATCGCCTCCGCGACAACAACCTCTGCTTTGGCGCCAGCGACTGGTCTGGCTCGGAATCCCTCACCGAGTGGCAAAGCTCGACCTCCTCCGACCAGAATTCGCTGGAGAGCGACCCTGAATTCGTCTCCGTCACGGCGCCGTTCGATTTCACGCCGGCGACCGGCTCCCCGCTCGTCGATGCCGGTCACCCCCAGGAAAGCGCGCCCGCCGACAAGAACGGCGACCCGCGCTCGGCCCCCGACATCGGCGCCATCGAACAGTAAGCGACGGGGGCAATGCCCTGCGACTGCTGAACGCCCGGCTATGGGCGGCGACCTAGCGAGCGTTCACTTGAACGCGAGCGCTCGCGTGCCCGCGAGGCGGACCTTCACCCAGCCGCGCTTGGGCTCGGGCACCATGATCGACCACGCATTGATGTCGGGAACTTCCGTGCGATAGACGACGGCGTACTCGAGGACGTTGTCGTCGGCATCGAGCATCTCGGCGACCTCGGCCGTTCCATGCGGCGGCGCGAGCTCGGCGATCGGACGCCCCCAGCGCGGCCCGACGGCGTCGAGCAAGAGCACGCGGAAGCGATCGAGCACGTCGGGGTTCACGTAGATCGAAGCTTGACCGCTCACGGCCACGACGCGGTTCACGAGCCCGTCGTACGTGTAGTCGCTGATCCACTTGTTGTTGCAGTACCCCATGATGTCGGTGACGCCGTCCCCCGGGTCGATCAGCATGTCGGTGCGCTTGTCGAAGCCCCAGACGCCGATGTTGGCGCCGTCGTACGGGAAGTTCCCGTCCACACCGCTGATCGACCCGCCCTGCGGCACGCACGGCGCGTGGTTTCGACCGTGGTTGTGCCCGATCTCGTGCGCCAACGTGGCCGGGGCCTGGCTACCGGTGAAGGCAATGCCCATCGACGCGCGGCTCTGCGCCTGGTTTGCCGACCCGACGAAGCCGATGCCGGCCGTGCATCCGTTGCCGCAGAACTGCTGGAACGTGTCGGTGCACTTCAAGAGGCCGTAGTAGTAGATGTCCGCCGCCGGACCGTCCTGCTGGCGCTTGGACCGCACCGCGTCGAGGGCGTCGTTCCAGTCCACGGGGTAGCCCGTGGAGATCTGGCTCGTGACGGTGAACTCCACGCCCTGCACCGGGTACATCGCGTCCATGATCGCCTTGTACGGCTCGAGCCCCACTTCGGTCGTGTCCGGCAGGCGCGTGTTGCAGAGGAACGGGACCATCGCGATCTTGAGGATGCCCGTATCGCGCGCGCCGAGAGCTGCGTCGCCGCTCAGCGGGAAGCGCGGGGTCGTGGCGGAGCCGCTCGGCGGTGTCGTCGAGCACTCCACGAGCTCCACGTGGTACGTGCTCGTCGTCTTGATCTGGGCGAGGGGGACGGTGACCTGGAACGTCGACCCGGTGTCGCCCTCGCTGCTCGCGCCGCTCACCGACTTCTTGGCGAAGAACTCTTCGCTCGTCGTGCCGTCGACGATCGTGACGCGCGCGGAGATCTCGCGCGTGGTCCAGCCGGACGCGGGCGTGACGAAGACGCGGAACACGGTGTCACGCCCGGCCACGAGGTCGGTGTTGCGGTCCGCCGTCGCGACCTCCTCACCGTCCTCCATGATGCCGACCGCCACGGTCTGGAACGCATCGATGCGGCTGACGGCGATGTTGCGCGCGATGCCGCCGGTGCAGCCGTCGGCACCGACGCCGCCTGCCCCCGAGCACACCCCAGCGGAACACGTCTGGCCGGTGGCGCAGGCCATGCCGCACCCGCCGCAATGGGTGCCGCTCACTTCCGTGTCGACGCAGAGATCGGCGCACAGGGTCTGGCCCATCGGGCAGGTGCAGACGCCGGCAACGCACGTCGAGGCGCCCCCGCAGGCCTCACCGCACGCACCGCAGTGGTCGTTGCTCGTTTGGGTATTGACGCAGGCGTTGTTGCACGCCGTCTGTCCCGCCGGGCACGCGCAGGCGCCCGCCGTGCACGTCTGGCCGGTGAAGCACGCCGTGCCGCACGCGCCGCAGTTTGCCGTGTCGGTCGTCGTGTTGACGCAGGCCGACGCGCAGAGCGTCGTTCCTACGGTGGGGCACTGGCAGGTCCCCGACACGCAGGACTGGGCCGACGGGCACGCCGCGTTACAGGTGCCGCAGTGCGCCTCGGTGTCGGCGGTGTTCACGCAGCTGCCGCCGCACAGCGTGAGCCCGGTGGAACACCCCACCCGACAGGCACCGAGCTCACACGCCTGGCCCACCGGGCAGGCGACGCCGCAAGCCCCGCAGTTGGCGGCGCTGTTCGTGGTGTCCACGCAGGCGCCATTGCACAGGGTTTGCCCGGTCGGGCAGCCGCAAAACCCGGCGATGCACGGCGTGCCCGCGGGGCAGGCCGTGCCGCAGGCGCCGCAATTCGCAGCACTCGTCATCGTGTCCACGCAGCGTCCACCGCAGGCCGTCTGCCCCGTTGCGCAGCTGAGCACGCAGGACCCGGCGACGCAGGAGAGCCCGGGACCGCAAGCGGCACCGCAAGCGCCGCAATGGCTCGGGTTCGTCATCACGTCGGCACACTCGATCGCGCCGCCGACGCCCTCACAGGACTGGAGCAAGCCGCAGTCCGCCGCACACACGCCCGCCGCACAGACCGCCGGACAGGCGACGCCACACGCGCCACAGTTTGCCGGATCGCTGACAATCGTCTTGCACGCGCCGGCGCACAGCGTCTGACCGGTACCGCACGTCACCTGGCAGACGCCCGCCACGCACTGCGACCCGGCCTGGCACACCGTGCCGCAGGCACCGCAATTCATCGCGTCGGTCGCCGTCGTCGCGCACACGCCGTTGCAGCTCGTCTGACCCACCGCGCAGGCCGCGCCTCCGGCTGCACCGCTCATTCCGGCGGCCGCAGAGCCGGCCAATCCGCCGGCTCCGGCCGGCGCTCCTGCCGCGCTCCCGGCCGCCCCGCCGAGACCCGCCATGGCTCCCATGCCCGCACCGCCGCCGATGCCCGAGCTTCCGCCGCGCGGACGATGATCGTCGCTCGCGTCCGGAGTCTTCGACCCGCAGGCGGCCGCGAGCGTGACCAGCACCATGACGGCGTGCTTCAGCACGCGTGCCGTAAGTCCCCGCCGCCCGAGCGAGAAAGCCTCCACGCCTTCGACAGTAGCAGGGTTGATGCGGCGGCCGACCCAGGAGGTGAGGAGATGCATGGGGTGCTTCTAGTCACGGGGGCAATTTGCGCTCGCAGCAAAAAGCGAGCGCGCAGATCGTCGTGACAGACATAGGTGTCGCCCCACGCCCGCTCGCAGGCCCAGGTTTTTTCTTCAGCGCGACTTCGCGCCGCGCGGAGCGCCGGAGTCAGCTGGCGGCGAACCGGCGTCGACGGGCGCGACCCCGGCATCTGCACGGCGCGCGGAAAATTCCGCTTGGTCGAAGCGGAGTTCGAAGGAGAGTTCCTCGGTGGGCTTGCCGGCGTCGACGACCACGGATTTCCCGGGTGTCGGTCCCAATGCGGGATGGAACGCCGTGACGACGACGGGCCCGGCCGGAACGTCGGGGATCGCGAAGCGCCCGTCGACCCCAGTGACGGCGTGGGTCGCGTACTTCAACACCAGGACCTCGGCCGTCATGAACAGCTTGAGGTTGTCGATCAGGACGTAACGTCCAATCCGCGTGGGGTAGAGGCTGGCCGCAGCGCGCCCACCGGGCGTCGCCACTAGCTGCGGCTGGCCACGCTCGCCGAGCAGCTCCGGAATGTACGACTCGGCGTCCTTGCTCACGACCTCGACGCGCTGCCCGTACGTCATCGCCAGCGTTCGCTGACCGAAAAAGCAACCCTTGGCCTCGAGCCGCACCGTCGACTCGCGCTCGGGCACGTAGCCCTTGTATTCGGTGACGGCGACGAGCACGTCCGCGAGTTCGCGTCCTGGACCCTCGCGGAAGAGCCGCGCGTAGGCCGCGCGCCCCTCGGCACAGCCGGTCGGGATCTGTTTGATCACCTCCGGCTGCTCGGGCGGAGGGTCTCCCGTGACGACCACGCGCCCGACGACCGTCCCCGCGGGCCCCGCGTACGCCGCAACGCCGTCCGGGTTCACCACGCTGCTCACGAGCTTCGGATCCGGCAGTCCCGAGGCCACCGGCGCCGGCAGCGCGACCGAACCCGCGGGCGCGGCTGACGCCACGGCATCGCCCTTCGGCTTCGTGCTGCGCGAACAGGCGAGGGAAAGCAGTGGAGCGAGGGCGGCGAGGACGAGCGCCGAATAGCCAGCGCCGAGCCCCACCCTCCCGCGAGCTCTCGTCATCGGCGAAGCGCGGCGGCTGCCGCTGCGTCGAGCGACATGGTGGGGAAGAGGCCGAGCGCGAGCACGAAGAAGGCCGCCAGCACGAGCGTGGTTGCCACGTAGCCGGAGCGCATGGGGGTGGCGACCGGCGCACCCGGCTCAGGCTCACGCATGTACATGTAAACGAGCACGCGGAGGTAGTAGTACGCGCCGAGGACGCTGTTCAAAAGGCCCACGACGACGAGCACGTAGAGTTCGGCGTCGACGGCGGCCCTGAACACGAAGAGCTTGCCGAAGAACCCCGCGGTTGGCGGCGCCCCCGCGAGCGAGAGCAAGAACAGCGAGAACGCGAGCGCCGCCGGCGGGTGCCGCTTGCCGATGCCGGCAAGATCCGAATACGACACCGCTTCTGCGCCGCGGCTCCCGCACAGGATCAGCGCGCCGAACGCGCCGGCAGTCGAGACCGTGTACGCGAGCAAGTAATAGAGCACGCTGCCGGAAGCCGCCGGATCGTCGCCGGCGGCGACCAGACCGACCAGGGCGTACCCGGCGTGAGCGATCGACGAGTACGCGAGCATGCGCTTCACCGACTGCTGGCGGCCGGCGATCAGGTTGGCGACCGTCATCGACAGCAGCGCGAGTACGGCGAGGATCGGTGGCCAGCCGGCGCCGAAGCTCGTGAGCTCCGGGCTGCCGAACGAGGTCAGGAGCACGCGCAGGAGCACGGCGAACGCCGCGCTCTTCACCGCGACGGCCATGAACGTCGTCGTCGGCGTGGGGGCACCCTCGTACGCGTCCGGCGTCCACATGTGGAACGGCACCGCGCTCACTTTGAAGGCGAGGCCGGCGAGGACCAGGACGACGCCGAGCAGCGCGAGCGCCAGCGAGCCGCCGGCGCCGCCGAACGCCGTCTTACCGGCGAGCGCGGAGCCGATGCCGGCGAGATCGGTGCGCCCGGTCGCGCCGTAGAGCAGCGCGCCACCGAACAGCATCAGGGCCGCGGCAAAGCTGCCGAGCAAGAAGTACTTGAGCGCCGCCTCGGTCGCGCGCGGGCTGCCCCGACGGAGGCCAATCATGGCGTAGACGCCGAGCGACATCGTCTCGAGCGCGACGAACAGCGTGAGGAGGTCCCCCGCCGCCGAAAGTGCCATCGCGCCGACGGTCGCGAACAGGATCAGCGGGAAGAATTCGCCACGGTCGAGGCCGTGCTCCGGCAGGTACCCGCCGGCCAGTAGCGCAGCAAGCCCGCCGCCGAGGCAGAGGGTGAAGAAGAAGAAGAGCGTGAAGCGGTCAATGATCAAGTGCGGCGCCAGGGTCGCGGCACCCTCCAGCTTCTCGGGGCCCACCCACCAGAGGGCGAGACTCACGATCGCGCCGGCGAACAGCGCCACCGCGGCGCCGAGCGCCAGTTCCCCGGAGCGACCAGCGCCGGCGTCCACGATGCCGCCGGAGGCGGCTTCCACCGCAGCCGGCTTGCCGAACGCTTCGGCGAGCATCAAGAGGAGCGCGCCGACTCCCACGACGAGCAGCGGCGCGGCGGCGACCAGAGCGCTCATTGGGGCACCCCGGCCGGAACGGCTGCCTGGTTCATGGCTTCAGGAGCGGGCGCTGCCGCTTCACCCGGCTTCTCCGGGTAGCCGCGTTCGAGCGGCCCGCCGCGGCGCGGCTGCATCAACCCGTCGCGCGTGTTCGGCCCCACGTCGCGCGCGGCTCTCCTGCCGTCAGCGTAACGGTCCATCACCGCGTTGGTGGCGGCCTCGGTGCGACTCAGGAAGAGGTGGGGGAACAAGCCGATCACGAAGATCAGCGCGATCAGCGGCGCGAGTGCCAGCGTTTCGCGCACGTTCAGATCGTTGAGCCCGCGGTTCTTCTCGTTGGTGATCGGTCCGAAGAAGGTCTTTTGAACGACGCTCAGCATGTAAACCGCAGCGAGCACGACACCGAACGACGCCGCGACGCCCTGGCCGATCGCATTCTTGCTGAGGACACTCGAGGTGAAGGTCCCCATCAGGATCATGAACTCGCCCACGAAGCCGTTCGTGCCGGGCACCCCGATGCTCGACATCGTCACGACGATGAACATCGCCGCGTAGATCGGCATCACCTTGGCGAGGCCGCCGAACTCGCGCACCAGGCGCGTGTGGCGGCGGTCGTAGATCACGCCGACCAGAAGGAACAGCGCCCCGGTCGAGATGCCGTGGTTGATCATCTGCAGGATGCCGCCCTGGATGCCGGCCTCGTTGGCCGCGAACAGCCCCAGCATGACGAAGCCCATGTGGGCCACCGACGAGTAGGCGACCAGCCGTTTCACGTCGTCCTGCTTCCAGGCGACGAGCGCGCCGTACAGGATGCCGCCGAGGACGGCGACACCCGCCAGCGTCGCCGACGCCCAGCCGGTGGGCCCCGCGAACATCCCCATGCAGAAGCGAATGTAACCGTAGGTGCCGAGCTTCAAGAGGATGGCGGCAAGGACGATCGAGCCGCCGGTGGGCGCCTGAACGTGCGCGTCGGGCAGCCAGGTGTGGAACGGGAACATCGGCACCTTGATCGCGAAGGCGAGCAGGAAGCCGAAGAAACAGAGCCGCGCCGCCGTCTCGGGCAGGACCACGCGCGAGAGCGCGAGGTAGTCGAACGTGACGTAACCGGCGAGCTTCTGGTGCGTGTAAACGAGGTAGAGGATCGCGGCGAGCATCAGCATGCTGCCGGTCATCGTGTAGAGGAAGAACTTGTACGCGGCCTTGATCTTCTCCACGCCGCCCCAGACGCCGATCATGACGAGCATCGGCACCAGCATCAGCTCCCAGAACACGAAGAACAGGAACAGATCGAGCGCGACGAAGGCCCCGAGCATGGCGCCGTGGAGCAGGAGGAACGCGAAGCACAGGTCCTTGATCCGCGTCTTGATCGAGCCGAACGCGACGTAGGCCGCGATCGGCGTCGTCAGCGTGGTGAGCAGGATCAGCCACAGACTGATACCGTCGACCGCAACGTGGTAGCGGATGCCGAACGCGGGGATCCACTCCTCGATGTGCTGGAAATGCCAGCCGCGCGTCATCGGCGCCGACAAGAGGGCGAGCGACGCCAGGAAATCGACGGCGAGCACGCCGTACGTGAAACGGCGGAGCAGCGTGGGTGACTGGCGCGGCAAGAACAGCACCAGCACGGCGCCGAGCAACGGGACGAAAACGATCAGATCGAGCAGGTGCTCCCACTCGGTCGTCTCCTTGGCCTCACCCGCGGACGGCCAGAGCCCGCTCACCAAAAGGACGGTGAGCATGGCGACGATGCCGAGCCCGAAGCGCTCGGCCAGGCCCTGCCGGCGCGGCAGGATGAACGCCGCGAAAAACGCGAGCACGTAGGGTGCAAGGTCGAAGAACGTGCGAGCCGAAGCGGTCAATGGGCCCCCTGGACTGCGGGCGCACCCTGCGGGGCGGGTCGCGGTTGCGGGCGGCGCGTCGGGCGCGCGCTGGGGCCCGGGGCCGCGGCGCGCTCGGCGTCGGGATCCGCACCGGAAAGGTCGGGCTTGGGCCGGACGAACGACACGGTCTTCGTCGCCGTCAAACCGAAGGCGTTACGGACCTGGAGCTTTACCTGGCGGCGTTGCTCCACGCCGAGTTCGAAGGTGACCTCGTCCTTGGCCGCCCACTTCTCGCTGTCGTCCCATTTGCCGTCGCCGTCGGCGTCCCAGCGGTACGCGTAGCCCGGTCCGGGCGTCGCTTTCATCGAGTACGACCCGGCCAGGTGGTCCTGCACGATCCTCGCCTCCGCGCGCGGTGCAAAGAGGAACCAGCCGACACCGAGCAGGCCGACGACCATCGAGAACGCGTACGCCTGGACCTTGCCCGTCTGTAAGAACCTGAGCAGCGTGCCCGTGATCGACACCATGAACGCGGTCAGCCGCGCGATGATCCCATCGACCACCCACTTGTCGAACGTCTTCGCGATCTCCGCCAACGAATCGACCGCGCCGATCACCGTTTCCTCGTAGAGCTCGTCGATGCGCCACTTGTCGCGCACCAGCGCATGAAGACCGGGCGACCCGGCGGTGAAAGCCTGCGCGGGCTCGCCCTTGCGCGTCACGTACACCCAGTACGCACCACCGACGCCCGCCACGAACGCCGCGACCGCGGCGGCGATGAACGGGGCTTCGTCGAGCTCCTTCTTCTTCTCGACCGCTTGCGACGCCGTCTTGAAGATCGGCTCGAGGAAGTGATCGAACGCGTGAAGGCCGAGCGGGTGGGCATTCAGGAAGCCCGCCACCAGTGACAGCCCGCCGAGGATCGCGAGCGGCAGCCACATCTGCCACGGCGACTCGTGCGGGGTCGGGCCCTTGAGTTTCGGCCCCGGCTCCACGTGTTCGTGATGGCCGTGGTGGTCGTGCGCGGCAGGCTGCCACTTCTTCACGATCTTCCAGCCGCGAAAATCTCCGAAGAAGATGCCGATGAAGAGCCGCGTCATGTAGAACGCGGTGAACACGGCGCCGGTCAGGCCGAGCCCGTAGAGCAACGGTCCGCCCCAGCTCGGCCACTGGAAGAGCTCGAACATCCGGCCGTCGGCGAGCGCAAACTTCGGCCGGAGCGTCGCCACCGACGACGAATACGCCTCGATCAGGATCGCGTCCTTGGAGAAAAAGCCGGCCGTCAGCGGGAAGCCGACGATGGCCGCCCAGGCCGCGGCGAAGGTGAGGTAGGTCGTCGGCAAGTAGCGCCGGAGGCCGCCCATGTGGCGCATGTCCTGCGACGCGTCCACGTCGTGGATGCGCGCGTGCATGGCGTGGATCACCGAGCCGGCGCCGAGGAACAGGCAGGCCTTGAAGAAGGCGTGCGTGATCACGTGGAAGAACCCGGCCGTGAAGGCGCCGACGCCGACGCCGAGGAACATGTAGCCGAGCTGGCTCACCGTCGAATAGGCGAGCACCTTCTTGATGTCGTTCTGGGCGAAGGCGATGGTGGCGGCGAACACGGCCGTGACGGCGCCGATCAGCGCGACCGTGAACATCGCGAACGGGCTCATCACGAAGATGAACGACATCCGGCACACGAGGTACACGCCGGCCGTCACCATCGTGGCCGCGTGGATCAATGCGCTCACCGGCGTGGGGCCCGCCATCGCGTCCGGGAGCCAGACGTAGAGCGGGATCTGAGCGCTCTTGCCGGCGCAGCCCAGGAACAACGCGAGCCCGACCAGCGTCGCCGGATACGCGTAGTACGCGTGCTGCATCGGACCGATCGGCTGGAAGATGGCCATCGGCCGGGTGAGCGCGCTCGCTCCCGCCTCGAGTCCCGTCCAGTCGAGCGCGCCGACGAAGTAGACGAGCAAGCCCATCGCCACCAAAAGGCCGAAGTCGCCCACGCGGTTCGCGATGAACGCCTTCTTCCCAGCCTCGGCGTTCTTGGCGTCCTCGAACCAGAAACCGATCAGGAGGTAGCTGCAGAGACCGACCCCCTCCCAGCCCACGAACAGGATCGGCAGGCTGTCGCCGAGGATCAGCACCAGCATCGAGAAGATGAACAGGTTCAGGTAGCAGAAGAAGCGGTGGTAGCCGGCGTCCTCCTCCATGTACTTGGAGGAGTAGAGGTGGATGAGGAAGCCGACGCCGGTCACGACGAGGGCCATCGTCCCGCTGAGGGCGTCGAGCATCAGCCCGACGGAAAGCGAAAACGTGCCACCGTCGCTGCGAGAGAGCGCCACCCATTCCCAACCGCGCCAGGCAAGCCGGGTCGGGCCCTCTTCGCCTTCGGTGAGCATGCCGAAGCAGGCGAGGCTCAAGATGAACGAGCCCGCGATGCTGGAGAGCCCCATCAGCGTCACGGCTTCTTTGCCGAGGCGCTTGCCGAAGAGCCCGTTCACGATCGCCCCGACGAGAGGCAAAAGGACGATGAACGCCAGGAGCGTCATGTCTTTCGAGGAGAAGAAGGAGGAGAGCGCCTGCATGACGGGGTCGTTCGGTCGATCAGAGCTTGAGCTGGTCGCCCTCGTCGCTCATGACGGAGGCCTTGAGTCGGTAGAACGCGAGCACGATGGCGAGCCCGACGGCCGCTTCGGCAGCCGCGACGGCGATGATGAAGAAGGCGAACACCTGGCCGCGCATGTCGCCGGTGTGGTGGCGATTGAAGGCGACGAGCGCGAGGTTCACGGCGTTCAGCATCAGCTCGATGCTCATCAGCTGAACCAGCGCGTTGCGCCGCACCAAGAAGCCCACCGCCCCGAGCGTGAACAGGATGCCGGAGAGCAGGACGTAGTGTTCCGTGTAGACGCCGAGGAGCTCCATCACGCGCTCTCCTTGTGCAGCGGGCGCCCGGCGTCTCGCGGGTGGAGCGGGCCGTGGAACAGGCGCTGCGTCGGGCTCTTCTTGCTAGAATCCTTGCGTTTCCCGCCCGAGCTCTGGCGGGCGACGGCGATCGCGCCGACGACCGCGACGATCAGCAGCGCGGTGGCGAGCTCGAAAGGGACGATCGCCTGCGTGAAGAGCTCGCGCCCGACGAGCTCGACGCTCCCGTGTTCGGGCGCGACGCCGGTCAGCGCCGTCGGACGTGAGACGCGACCGACGAGGAAGAACGCGCCGCCGGCAGCAGCGGCGAGCGAGACCCCGGCCGCGACGCGCGAGAGCCGAGTCTTCGGCATCCCGCCGGCGGCGGCCCCGGCGTCGGGTCCGAGCAGCATGATCACGAAGACGAACAGCACGACGACCGCGCCCGCGTAGACGATGAGCTGGATCGCCGCCAGAAACTGCGCGTTGAGCTTGAGGAACAGGCCGGCGATACCGACGATGGTGACGAGCAGGCCGACGGCGGAGCGGATCGGGCTCCGCGCCGCCACGGTGACGACGGCACCGAGCACGCTGATGATCGCCATCACCGCGAAAAAGAAGTTTCCGACCAAATTCATGGCGTGAGCCTCTTGGTCTGGGATTTCCCGCCGGTTCGCACGTAGTCCTCGAAGTTTTTCCGGTACTTCCGCACGAACGCCAGCGCCGGCTGGGCCGCGCCGTCGCCGAAGGCGCAGATCGTGTTGCCCGTGATGTCGGACGCGATGTCGTGGATGCGATCGAGCTCCTCGATCGAACCCTTTCCCTCCACGATCTTGTCGAGGATGCGCTCGATCCACCCGCAGCCCTCGCGGCAGGGGGTGCACTGTCCACAGGACTCGTGCTTGTAGAAGCGCATCAGGTTGTGGAGCGACAGCACCGGGTCGGCCACGTCCGAAAGCACGATCGCGCAGCACGTGCCGAGCATGCTGCCCGCCATGCGGAAGGTGTCGACGCCGAGCGGCAGGTCGAGGATGCTCTTGCCGTTGTAGGGGGTGAAGCGCGGGTCGCTGACGTTCACGACCTCGTCCGGCAGGTGAACGGGGCACGACGAGCCGCCCGGGATCACGCCGATCAGCGCGCGATCGCCGAGGATGCCGCCGCCGAAATCGTAGATCAGCTCGCGCAGCGTGAGGCCCACCCGCGCCTCGTAAAGGCCGGGCTTTTTCACGTGCCCGCTGACGCCGAACAGGCGTGCGCCGCCGTCGTTGAACGGGTGAAGCTCGGAGAGCTTACTGAACTCGTCGCCGCCGAGGTCGAAGACCGTCGGCATGATGGCGATCGTCTCCACGTTGTTAACGGTGGTCGGGCAGCCGAAGGCGCCGTACTGGGCGGGGAACGGCGGCTTCAGGCGTGGCTCACCCCGGCGGCCCTCGAGCGAGTTCAAGAGCGACGTTTCCTCGCCGCAGATGTACGCGCCGGCCCCGGTGTGGACGTAGACCTCGACCGGGTAGTCTTTCCCGAACGGCGTCTTGCCGAGGTAGCCCTTGGCCTTCGCCTCGGCGATGGCGCCCTCGAGCCGCGCTTTCGCCAGGTGGAGCTCGTCTCGCACGTAAATGTACGCGGCGTGCGCGCCGATGCCGTAGCAGCCGATGATGCAACCCTCGACCAGGGAGTGCGGGTTCTGCTCCATGATCGCCCGGTCCTTGAAGGTGCCGGGCTCGCCCTCGTCGGCGTTGATCACGAGGTAGCAGGGCTTGGACGCCTGCTTGGGCATGAAGCTCCACTTCGTGCCGGCGTCGAAGCCCGCGCCCCCGCGCCCGCGAACGTGCGCCTTCTTGGCTTCCTCGACGACCGCTTCGCGCGTCATGCTGAGGGCCTGCTTGACGCCCGCGTACCCACCCGCGGCCTCGTAAGCCGAGAGCTTGAACCCGTCGGGCTTGCCGAACGAGTGGGTGAGGTAGTTCGTTTCTTTCAGCATCGCTCGCCTAGCGCGTGAGCTCGTCGAGCAGGCTGTCCACCTTCTCGACCGTCAGGTTCTCGTAGTAGCGCTTGTCGACCTGCATCATCGGTGCCGTCCCGCACGAAGCGAGGCACTCGGCGGTGCGAAGGGTGACCTTGCCGTCCTTGCTCGTACCCCCGGCGTGGCAGCCGAGCCGCTTCTCGCAATGCGCGAGGATCTGGTCGGCGCCGCGGAGCGCGCACGACAGCGTCCGGCACACCCACACCTGGTGCTTGCCGACCGGCTGCTGGTTGAACAGCGTGTAGAACGTGACCACGCCCTTCACGTGCGCCGGGCTGAGGTCGAGCCGCTGCGAGACGAAGTCGATCACCTCCGGCGACACCCAGTTCTGATTCGCCTCCTGGCAGAGGTGAAGGACCGGGATGCAGGCGGCCATCTTGTTCGGGTACCGCTCGAGGATCTGTTCGAGCTTTTGGCTCTGCTCGGCGTTGAGCGAAAAGGCCATCTTGGTTTCCGGACTAGGTCAGCACGGGGGCGCAGCCGAGCGGCGCGGCCCGCCGGCGAGGGCGAGGGAAATTAAGCACGGGGGTTTTCAGCGAGGCGAACCGTAGTGAGCGAGAAAGCAGGGTGTCAAGAACCGCTTGTAGTGTGCCGGGCGGCGCTCTA
>Ga0315912_10000297_pt1 | contig 101797 bp, 73 predicted proteins | sample VfabasoilMG_FD_204469 | JGI IMG/M metagenome (GOLD analysis project Ga0315912, IMG submission 204469) | Garden soil microbial communities collected in Santa Monica, California, United States - V. faba soil | ecosystem: Environmental > Terrestrial > Soil > Garden | place: USA: California... | reverse complement strand
TCCCGGGCTCCCACCCAAACTCCATTTCGATATCGGCCGCCTTGGTCCGCGCAATCACTACCGGGAACTGGTCGCCGGGACGCTGAGATGTTACGCGCCTGCGGGGCGCCCTGGGCACAACAGGCTCTTGTGCGCCCCCCCTTGCCGTACGTAGGAGCAATCCATGAGCAAACTCTCTCTGATCGCCCTGTGTCGCAGCGCCGCATGGGCTGCCGCGCTGGGCTCGTGCCTCGTTGCTTGCCGCAAGGATGAGCCCCCGCCGCCTCTGCCCGTGGCCGCCCCCAAGGCACCCGAGCCCGTCGCCGAGGCCCCGCTCGAGCTCAAGCCCGAGGACGCGGGCAAGCCCCCCGCGCCCGCAGCGGCTCCGCCCAAGGCCACGGGGACCAAGTCCGGCGGTCTCGCTGCTTGCTGCAAGGCGCTGCGGCAAAACGCCGCCAACGCCCCCGAGCCCAACAAGGGCTATATGACGACGGCAGCGGGCGTCTGCGATTTTGCCGCCACGCAGGGCCAGGACAAGGCCAGCGTGGTCGCGCAGATCCGCTTGGCCCTCAAGTCCGCGGGCCTGCCGGCGGACTGCAAGTAGCGCCGAGCAGCCCGAACTCGCTCGGTCCGAGGCGGTCAGCCCAGATGATCGTAGCCTCGACCGAGCGGTAGCGCGCGGCCGGCATGTTCGAGCACGGCACCCTGGCCGCGCGTCACCCAGCCGATGGCGGTGGCCCAGCTCGGGCGGCGTGCGCTGGGCCCGGTGGCGAGCAGGGCGTAGTCCTCTCCCCCGTACAGCGCAAACTGGAACGCCGCTCGCCGCAGCGCCCGGCTCGTTTCCAGCAGTGAGGCAGGCAAGGCGGCGCGCAGACGAGCTGCATCCACCACGATGCGCACGCCGCTGGCCCGTGCCAGCTGCCGTGCGTCGCTAGCGAGGCCATCGGAAACATCGATGCCTGAGCTGGCCCTGGTGCCCAGCTCGCGCCCCTGGGCCAAGAGCGCCTGCGGACGCCGCCAGGCTTGGACACAACTCGCGATCGCCTGCTGCCGCGCTGGTTCTGCCCCGCCGAGACCGAGGCGCAGGCAAGCCAACCCGGCGGCGGCGAGCCCCACGGGCCCCACCAACCAGAGTTGCTCACCGGGGCGTGCTCCGCTGCGCGCCAGCGGACGTGCGACGCGCCCGAGCACGGTGGTGGTCAGGCTGAGCTCCCCACCCCGCGAGAGATTGCCCCCGACGATCGGGCACTCGCAGTCGAGGCTCGCGGCGCGCTGCCCGAGCGTCAGCTCGTCGATGCCCGCCTGCGACAGCCCGCGCGGCAGGATCAGCGCCGACACAGCCGCCACGGGCGCCGCCCCCATCGCGGCCAGATCGCTGGCCGCCGCCTGAAAGGCCCGATACCCCACGTCCTCCAGGCTGAGATAGCGCAGATCGAAATGCACGCCCTCGACGCTGGCGTCCACGCTGCACACCCACGGCTCCGCGCCGGGGGCCAACACCGCAGCGTCATCCCCGATGCCCAGCTCGACGCCCGGCGCGGCGCTCCCAAATCGCTCGCGCAGGCGTTCCACCAGTTGTCGTTCGGTCAAAAGTGCCATGTGCCTCGCGAGCGGCCGCATTTCGTGCCGTATTTCCCCGTGCTCGGCAAGCCGAGCCGGGCGGAGCGCCGCAGTCCCGGGCGGATTCGCTGGAAATCGAGGCTCTAGACCGCGCCGAGCTCGTCCAACGGCAGCGCTACCACGAAGGCGGCGCCATCGGGCGGGCGCTGCTCGACTCGAAGCTGGCCGCCGTGCACGTCCAGGAGCCGTTCCACCAGCGCGAGCGCCAAGCCAGCCTCCGCGTCCAGCAGCGCCGCGTCGCGTCCCGGCTCGACGGCGCGCCGTCCAGGTGCGCTGACCTCGAGCTCCAGCAGGGTGCGAGGGGCACCAAACAGTACCCAGCCGCCGTCCGCTGCCGGCTCCTCGGAACCGAAGCGAGCCTCGAGCCGCAGCGCCCCGGGTTCCCGGGCGCCGAGCGCACTCTGCCCGAGCAGGGTCAGCACCTGGCGCAGCACTGCGCCGTCCGCGTGCCAGCGAGGCGGGCCGCCCGCCAGAGACAGCAAGAGCTCGACACTCGGCGTGTCTGCGGCCCCCTCGAGCTCGAGGCGCACCTCCGACAGCAGCTGAGCCGGGTCGAGCTCCACCTTGTGGATCGGGAAGTCCCCCTGTTCGAGGCGAGCCAGGTCCGACAGCGACTGAGCAATCTCGCGCAGGCGCCGCGCATCTTTCTCGAGCGCCGAGCGCTCGGCTAGACCGCCCGGCGCTCGCGCCTCACTGAGCCCGGGCTCGAGCCGTGCCAACACGTGGCTGAGGCGCGTGCCGATGTCGTTGGCGATGCCAGCGAACATGCGCAACCGCGAGCGACCAAACTCGATGCTGCTGCGCTCCGCCTGCTCGAGCAGCTGCGCCTTGTCGCTGAGCTCCCGAAAACTCTCCTGCACCGCGCACAGGTGCATGGCCTCGGTGAGCCAGGCTTTGTGCCCGGCAAAAATCAGTGCATCGAGGGTGACGCCCAGGTGCCGAGTGATCGCCCGAACCGTCTCCTCGCGCACGCGCGGCAGCGCGCCGAGCAACTCGCGCGCCCGCGCCGCATCGAGCTGGGGCGCGGCCTCCAGGAGCTCGCGCGGTAGTTCTCCGGCCCCCGGCATCAGGAACGGTCCCAGCACGACCCGCCCGATGCGCCGTCCATCGTGGGCGATCGCCGCCACATGGTAGCTCGCGCCACTGAAGCTGGTCAGGGAAAACTGGCCGTCCTCGTCGGGCTCGCGCTGCTTCAGGGTGTCGTACAGCTCGCTCAGCCGCTCGGCTCCTCCCGGCAGTCCATTGATGTACTCGCTCAAGGCCGGCTGCTTGCGATTTTTCGCGAGCGCGCGCCCCTCCCCGTCGAGGATGCGGATCGGGATCTGAAACAGCGCGTAGAAACTGCTGAGCACGCCCTCCAGGCTGCTCACGTCGAGCAACTCGCGCAGGCCCACGTTGGCCGCAAACGGATCGGTAGGATTCTGTTCGGCCGCCGCCGACATCAACCACCCCCGCTCTGGGTCCGCGGCGCGGACGGCGCGCCCCCCAGCCGCGTGTTGATCGCGCGCAGCACGGGCCCGCCGGCACCCAGCTTGTTACCGACCATTTGCACGAACGAGTCCGATTCAAAGCCGAATTTTCGGTCCAGCGCGTGCTGCTCGTTGAGCGACTGCCAGGTCGTCTGGAGCAATCCGAGAAAGCTCTCGACGACCCCCACACCTTGAGTAGCGACCGCCAGGTAGACGGGCTCGCGGCCGCGGCGGGCGAGTTCTTCGAGCTCCTCGCGCGTGCGGATGGCCTGGGCTGGCAGATCTCGCTTGTTGAATTGAATCACGAGCGGCAAGGCCTTCATGGAGAGGCCGTTCGCTTCCAGGTTCGACTTCAGATCGAGGAACGCGGTCGTATTGTTCTGCGTCTCGCTGTGCTGCGAGTCCGCCACGAACACCACACCGTCCGCGCCCTGCACCACCAGGCGGCGCGTCGAGGCGTGGATCTGCTGCCCGGGTACCGTGAACACCTTGATGCGCACGGAGACCCCGCTCTTGGCTTTGAAGTTCAGTGGCAACAGATCGAAAAAGAGCGTTCGGTCATCCTTCGTATCCAGCGTCATCAGGCGCCCGGTGGAGTCGCGATCCACCACGCGGTGCAGCGCCTGCAGATTGCTCGTCTTGCCGCTCAGTGCGGGCCCGTAATAGACGAGCTTGATGGTCAGTTCGCGGGTTCTGAAGTCGAGCTGCACGGGAGCGTTTCCTCTCGGAAGGTGCCTTCCTCCGGGTGCCTTCCGGCACTCATTCCAGCTGGCAGATACGGCCAGGCGCGCCGAGTGCCTGCGCCTGCAGCCCGATTGCCGAGCCACACACGCCCCCACACCGAGCGCCATGGGCCGCGCCGCACACACCAGAGAGGGCGGGCCCAGGCCCGGCCCGCAGCGGACCTGCTAGGCTAAGCCACACATGTTGCCCCCCCTGGTCGTGCTCTGGCTGGCTGCGCCTGTGGCAGAGGCCGAGTACCACGAGGAGATCGCGCACTGGGCAGCGGAGCGTGGATTTCGCCCGCTGGCCCCCGAGTCGAGCCCGCAACTGCCCTACGACGCCGCCGCGGCACTCCAGATCGAAAGCCTACTCGAGGACGCCAAGACCACGGCGCCAGGCTCGGCCAGCGTCTTCGAACGACTCGATCGCCTGCTGGCAGAGCATCCGGAGCTACCGCAAGCGGGCTGGCTCCTGGCCGAGCGTTATGCGCTCGAGGCTCGAGAGCTGGCGCGCGAGGGTGCCGATCGAGCACGGGAGCTCACGCTGCACAGCAGCGAGCTCGAGGGAGCCCGCGCGACGGCCTTCGGCGCCGAACCCGGCCCGGTGCCGTCCGCCGTGCCCGAGCGGCAACCGCTGCAGCTGCTCGGCGCCCGTCCGCGGGACGAGGTCTGCATCGACGGCAGCCCCCTCTCCCCCGGCAGGCACCTGGCCCCAGGCCGCCATCACGTGCAACTGCTGCGCGCGCGCACGCGCGTCTGGGCCGGCTGGGTCGACGTGGGCTCTCCGGCGCGCGTCGTATTGCCCGACCCCACCCCGGCCTGCCACGAGCTGGATCTGCTGGACACGGACCTGACCTCCCCCGCCCCGACGCCGGCGCCGGGGGTCCTGTGCGAGCGCTGGGCGGTAGCCAGCCCGGACGACTCCGGAGGCCTGCGTCTCTCCATGTGCCAGGGTTCGCGCTGCGGCGCCTGGCAGGTGCAGAGCCATGGCCCGCCCACACCCGGCGCCACGGCAGAAGCGCCCGCCGCCGAGCGAGACGGTCTGCCTGCCTGGGTCACCTGGGGCGCGCTGGGCGTCGGCGTTGCAGTCAGCGGCGCGCTGGTGCTCTGGCGCACCGGCGCTTTCGAACCAGCAAGCCACAGCACCGAATTCGTCTTCACCGGCCCCACCGCCGCCGCGCTGCGCTTCTGAGACGCAGGGCTCCGGAAACTCAACGGTCGAGCAGGGCACGACCCCAGCGCACCCGGGCGTCCGCGATCGCCTCGACCACACGCGCTCGGGAGGGACCCCCGATCCCCTGACGCCGCTCGACCGCCGCCTCGACGCTGAACATCGCGTCGATGCGCTCCTCGGTGAGCCCGGGGTGGATCGCGCGCACCTCCGCGCGCGGCAACTTGTCGATCTGCACCCCCAGCTCCTCGGCGCGCCGCACCAGGCCCCCCACCGTATGGTGTGCGCTGCGAAACGGTACGCCCAAGGTCACCAGCTGATCGGCCACGTCGGTCGCGCACAGATGCCCCGAACCGAGCGCAGCACGCATCCGCTCGGCGTTGAAGCTGAGCGTGCCGATCGCACCGCCGAGAGCGCGCACACACGCCAGCACACTCTCGAAGGCGTCGAAGATCGGCGGCTTGTCCTCTTGCAAATCTCGCCCGTAGCCGAGGCTCAAACTTTTCTCGAGCACCAACAGGCTCACGACGTTACCGATCACGCGCGCCGCGCGCCCGCGCACCAGCTCCGCCACGTCCGGGTTCTTTTTTTGCGGCATCATCGAAGAGCTCGTGGAGAAGGTGTCGCTCAGGCGCAGAAAGCCAAACTCCTCCGTCGACCAGATCACGATCTCTTCGCCGATCCTGGACAGGTGCACGCCCAGGATCGCCAGGCCCGAGCCCAGTTCCATCAAGAAATCCCGGCTGGCCGTGGCGTCGAGCGAGTTGCGCATCGGCCGCACGAAGCCGAGCTCCTGCGCCACGCCCGGCCGATCCAGGGGAAACCCGCTGCCCGCCACGGCTCCGGCGCCCAGCGGGCACTCGTTCAGACGCTGCGCCGCATCCTCGATTCTGCCAAAATCGCGCCACAACATCTCTTGCCACGCCATCAAGTGGTGGGACACACGGCTGGGCTGCGCGCGCTGCAGGTGCGTGTACGCCGGCATCAATAGATCGAGGCTCTCCTCCGCGCGGCGTAAGATGGTAGTAGCCAGCTCGGCCAACGCCTGCTCGAGCTCGAGGGATTTACGCCGGGCCCAGAGCCGCAGATCGGTCGCGACCTGGTCGTTGCGCGAGCGCCCCGTGTGCAGCTTGCCGCCCACCGGACCCACGATCTCGGTGAGACGTGCTTCGATGTTCATGTGCACGTCTTCCTTCGCGACGTCCCATCGAAACTCCCCGCCCTCGATCTCGCGAGCGACCTGCTCCAGGCCCGCCACAATCACGCGAGCCTCCTCCTCGCTGATGATCCCCACGCGTCCGAGGCCGCGCGCGTGCGCCACCGATCCGGCAATGTCCTCACGCCAAAGCTCACTGTCGACATGCACGCTGGCGTTGAGCACGGTCATGGCCGCGTCCAGCGCCGCGGGCAAGCGCCCGCCTCCACTCACACTCATGGTGATCCCTTCTCGATTCTGGGCACGATGATCGAATCGAGGGCGCCGGCCTCCAGCGCGGCCAGCCTCGACAAGAATCTCTTGTAGTCACGTACGGGCGCCTGCCCCGGCGCCGCGCGCAGCGAAAAATCCGTGATGCGCGTGGTCGCAAAACGCAGCGCGGCCAGGCTACCGAGCACCGTGAGCGCTTGCCATTCCGCGCGAGTGGGTGCGCGCACATCCGCGTAGCCGTCGAAGAGCGCCGCAACCAGCGCGAGGTCGTAAGCGTCGCCGTAACACCAGGCGTGAACGCAGACCATGATGTCGTAGCCGAACAGACCGTTGGAGGCGCTCTCGAAATCGAGCAGCGCCACCAGCTCCCCCGCCCGCCAGAGCACGTTGTCGCGGAACAGGTCGCCGTGGATCAGCCCCTCGGGCAAGCGCCCCCGCGCCGCGAGCTCACCCGCATAGCGCTCGAAGCGCTGCCGAATGAACGCCGTGTCCGCCGCAAAGCGAGGGTCGGCGCGGTCGACCTGATCCAGACGGGCCAGCAGGTCCCGCACCTGGAAGCGGCCTGCGCTGCGCTCGCCCAGCTCGGGACTACAGACGTGCACGCTCGCCAGTGCCCGCCCCAGCTGCCAGGCCACTCGGGGCGTGACCCGAGCGAGACACAAGATCTCGCCGTCGATCCAGGGGTGCACGCCGACCGGCTTGCCCGCGTGCTCCTCCGCCCGGCCCCCGGCCAGCCTCTCCAGCGGTGCCGGCGTCGGAACACCCAGCCGCGCCAGCGCGGCGATGGTCGCCAGCTCACGCTGGGCGCCCGCCAGGTCCTGCTCTTCGTAGACGCGCAGAAATTGGCGCGCTCCAGCGCGCGTCTCGATGCAAAAATTGGAATTGACCGAGCCGGCGCTGAGCGCCTGCACAGACGATACATCGAGGCCGTACGCAGCACCCAGGCGGCGGGCCTCAGCTAGATTCATCGGAGTGAGAAGAGCCACGGCGGCAAACTATGCCACGAAACGGCCGATAAATGCGAAGCCCGGAAAGACCAGAAAAGTTCGGGGCGGGGGCCCTCCGTTCGGGCTATGCTGGGCCCTGGAGTACGACGGCCCAGCCATAGATGACCCAAATCCACGGAAACACCACGGGCGTGTCTCCTCACGCGCGCAGGCTGCTCGAACGCATCTATCGCCGGCGCGTGCCGCTGGATTCGATCGCCACGCCGGAGCTGGTCCGCTCCCTGGTCGAGGCAACGCTGGAGGTCAAGCGCCAGGTCGGCGCGCTCGTACACCGCTCCGGCACCATCGATAGCGTGATCGTCGGCACGGCGAGCGGGCTGATGCTGCCGGATATCGGGCGCCTGCGGGCCGCGCGCGGGCGCTTTCGAGCGCTGCGGCTCGTGCATACCCACCTGTCGGGGGAAGGGCTGACGCGGGACGATCTGGTGGATCTGACCCGTCTGCGTCTCGATCTGGTGTGTGCCGTGCTGCTCGGTCCGGATGGCGATCCGACGGCGCTGACCTGGGCGTACAACATGCCCACCGCGAGCGACGCATCGACCGATGCGGCGGGCGCGTACGAGGTCGTAGGTCCCGTCCCCTGGGGTCAGCCCCAGCCGCACTTCGGGCAACTGATCAGCTCGCTGGAAGAGGAATTTGCGCGCCGTGCGCAGACGCGCGAGGTCACGCGCGAGCGCGCGATGTTGATTCACGTGGGCGAGAAGCGCCCCGGCGCGGCCAGCAAGGCCAAGAGCAGCCTCGCCGAATTGTCGCGGCTCGCGGAGACCGCCGGGGTGAGCGTCGCCGATCGCGTGATTCAGCTGCGCGAAAAGATCGACCCGAAGTTGGTGGTGGGTCGCGGCAAGCTGTCGGACGTCGTGACCCGAGCCATCGATCTCGATGTGGACGTATTGATCTTCGATCGGGAGCTGTCGCCCACACAGTCGCACGGCATTTCGCTCAGTACCGACCTACGGGTGCTCGACCGCAGCCAGCTGATTCTGGACATCTTCGCGCAGCACGCCGCCACCCGCGACGGCAAGCTGCAGGTGGAACTCGCACAGCTCAAGTACCGCCTGCCCTTTCTGAGTCAGACGGACGACGCGCTGAGCCGCTTGACCGGCGGCATCGGCGGGCGTGGCCCCGGCGAGACCAAGCTGGAAATTGGGCGCCGGCGCGCGCGCGAACGGGTGACCCGCCTGGAGCGCGAGCTCGAGCAACTGGCTCGCCAGCGCGATCAGTTGCGGCGCCGGCGCGTGTCGGGACCGGAGGCGATCGTCGCGCTCGTGGGCTACACGAACGCGGGCAAGAGCACGCTGCTCAACGCCCTGACCGGCGCAGGCGTACTGGCGGAGGACAAGCTGTTCGCGACGCTCGACCCGCGCGCTCGCCGGCTGCGCTTGCCGAACGGGCGGCACGTGGTGTTGACCGATACGGTGGGCTTCATCCGGGATATGCCGCAGGACCTGTTCACGGCCTTCCGCGCGACCTTCGACGAGGCCGGGGACGCGGATCTGTTGATCCACATCCTGGACGTCTCCAGTTCCGAAGCGTGGGAGCAGGAGCGCACCACCGAGGGGCTCCTGGACCAGCTCGAGCTCACCGAAAAGCCGCGCCTCACGGTGCTGAACAAGGCGGATCTGCTCACGGCGACGCCGCCCGAGCACCTGCAGGGGCAAAATTCATTGTTCGTGTCGGCCACCAGCGGCGCGGGCATCCCGGACCTCCTGGTGCGCATCCAGGAGTGCCTGGCGAGCACCACGCCGTCCCGGTTCAACGACGCCCCGTCTCAATCCGATCGATATTGATGGTTTCGTCCCAGGCGTCTTCGTGCCCCTGGTAGTGCACGACCACGGTGTCGGCAGCGACGATGGCGGTCACGCTGGCTGGATACACCGAGCCTCGCCAGCGCACGCGCACACGGTCCCCCACGCGGTACGGGCTGCTCCGATCGCGAGATTTCGGCGTCTCCGCCAAGCCGAGCGTGGCGCGCACGCGCGGCGGCAAGGCACAGGGGCTCACGGGATCTTCGATGCGCCCCTGCACCTTGTCCGCAGCCACGTCGTCCTCCCAGTCGTAGCCCTCGAAGTCGAAGTGGATGCGAAAGCGCGTATTGCTCTTCTTTTCGATGATGTAACCAGGACAGCGCTGTCCGTCGTACTCGACGAGCACGTGGTCGCCGATGCGCTGGCTCTCGCGGCAGGCCGAGAGCGCCAGGCCCAGTGCCAGCGCCCCGCTGATCAGGGCGGCTCGAACACGCGCTCGGCGGCGCGCGCAGGCCACCTCGGGTTCCCTCACGAAGGCAGTTCCTCCGACTTTTGGGGCATCAGACTGAGTCGCGCCAGGGGCCAGGCCGAGATGCGCTCGCGCGTCGTGCGATAGGCCTGCTCGAGGATCGCACGCCGCGCTGCGAAGCTGGCCGGGTTGTACATGAAGAGCAGAGTATCGGTCGGGTCCGGCTCGATCAGAATGACCTGCACGTCGGTCTCGCGGCGCAGGCGCGCGATCGTCTCCGTGAGCAAGGCGTGCATGCTGATGCGGTGCGCCTGGTTGGCCACCCACATGGCGCCCTTGTCGCGCAAGCTCGGCCGCTCGCCGTGCCCGGTGGGTACGGCGTTCGTGCGCACCGGCACCATGGGATTGACGATGACCACGGCGCGAGCATCGCCGCGCACCGCCGCTTCCAGAATATGCGCCTGCGCAGCGCCCGCGTCGATGTAGTACCGTTCGTCCACACATACCGGCGAGAAGAATGGCGGCAGAGCCATCGATGCGGTGCACGCCCGCGTCACCGGTACATGTTCCAGGCCAGGCTCCCCGAACAGCACGGCCTGCCCGCGATCGAGGTCGTGGGCAATCACCCGCAAGCTGCGCGACAGCGAGGAAAAAGAGTTGCTCGCCCCGCGCTGCGTCAGCCGATCGGCAAAGAAGCGTTCATAGCGATCCAGACTGAAGAAGCCCGCGGGCAGCGAATCGTACAGACGATCGAGCTCCTCCCAGAGTGCGGTCGGTGACGGGGCCGCGCTGCGCGACAGCGCGCTCGAGACCCCCTTCTGGAGGGCCGAGACGACGGTGGCCGCGGCTCGCCCCCACTCGGTCAGATCCATCTTGAGAATGTGTTTGCGCTCCAGCGGGAAGTAAGCGTCCGCCGGATCGAGCAACGCTCGATAGATGCGCCGTACGCCGCGCCCGGCCGCCAACGCCGCCGCCACCGTCGCTCCGCTCGAGGCGCCGAGGAACAAGTCAAAGTCGTTGGCGTTGAGCCCCGGGACAGCGTCCTCCAGCGCAGCCAGCGCGCCGATCTGATACATCGCCCCCGCGGCCCCGCCGCCCGGCAGAAACAGCGCAATCCCGTGAGCCTTCATGCCTGATCCTCCGCACGTGCCTGAACGGCGGGTTGGCGCTCGGCCAGGCGCAGCGCGAGCCCGAGCAAGACGCCGCTGGCCAACCAACTCGCGCCGAGCCAACCCCAGGAGACCTGCATCGAGCGTGTGGGCGAGGCGGCCCCGCTCACCAGCGCCAGCACTCCCGCAGCGTTGAACGCCACGTGCAGGCCGAGGCACGGCAAGAGCGAGCCGCCGATGACCCGCAGGTAGCTCAGCACCGCCGTGACGAGCAAGAGCGCGGGCCAATGCCGTGGATCGGAGTGCACCAGGACGAAGGCAATCCCGGTGGTGAGCACCGCCCCGAGCACTCCCGCCTTGATGAGCCGCCCGAAGAGAGCTCCGCGAAAGAACAGCTCCTCGATCAGGGGCGCCATCAGGCACGACACCACCAGGAGCCTCGCCACGTCCGGCAAGGTCTCCGTACGATAGAGCGCCGCGCGCGCGACCAGCTGCGCGTCGTCCGTCGGGAAGAAGCGCTCGACGACCAGCGTCAGCGACTCCACGGGTAGCTTCAGGCTGGCACCCAGCCCAACCCCCACCAGGCCCAGGCCAGGATGGGTGGGGCGCAGCCCGAGCGCGGCACGCAAGGAGCTGCTGCGGTCGTGCCGGTACAGCACCAGCAGCATCACTGCGGTGTACGCCAGCGCTTCCGCCGCGCCGAGCGAGACCAGGTCCGGGGCCGTGCCGCGCAGTGCCAGCAGGTTGATCAGCAGCTGAAACGCGGCATACGCGGCCGCCGTCCACAGCAGCGCGGCCAGCGGCGTGGCACCGCCCCGAGGCACCCAGCTCGGAGCGGGAGTACCGCCCGGCAACCAACGTAGGTTCACGCCGACCAGGCCCCGCGCAGGTGGGGCTTGCTGCCGCGTTTCACGGCCACGTCCCGCGCAAACTCCGGCAGCGTATCGGGATAGTCGATGGTGAAGTGCAGCCCGCGCGACTCCTTGCGCGCCGACGCACACGAGATCACGAGTTGAGCGACCACGGCAATGTTGCGCAACTCCAGCAGATCCCGGGTCACCAGGTGCTTCCAGTAGTAATCCTGGATCTCCTCCGTCAAAAGCGCGATGCGACGCCCGGCGCGCTCCAGCCGGCTGTTGCTGCGCACGATGCCGACGTAGTTCCACATCGTCCGCCGCAACTCGTCCCAGTTGTGGCTCACGACCACCGCCTCGTCGGAGGCTACCGCCGACCCCGTCTCCCACTCGGGGACCTGGGGGGCGAGTTGCTGGCGCAAAGCGCCGATCTGATGGCCGAGCGCATCGGCAGCGCGGTGGGCGTACACCACGCCCTCGAGCAGCGAGTTCGACGCCAGCCGGTTCGCACCGTGCAGCCCGGTAAACGCCGTTTCTCCGAGCACCCACAAGCCGGGCAGAGAGGTCCTGCCGTCCAGATCCGAGGTGACGCCGCCGCACATGTAGTGCGCCGCAGGCACCACCGGAATCGGCTCGCTGGTGATGTCGATGCCCAGGCTCTTGCACTTCTCGTAGATGCCGGGAAAGCGCTCCCGCACGAAGGCCGGCGATTTGCCGGTGATGTCCAGGAGCACGTGCTCCGAACCGCTGCGCTTCATCTCGTAGTCGATGGCGCGCGCCACCACGTCACGCGGCGCGAGATCCCCGAGCGGATGATGCTCCGCCATGAAGGGTTGGCCGCTCGGCAAGCAGAGCCGGGCCCCTTCGCCGCGCAGCGCCTCGCTGATCAGAAAGCTCTTGGCGCTCGGATGAAACAGACACGTCGGGTGGAACTGAAAGAACTCCATGTTGCCGAGCCAGGCGCCGGCTCGATACGCCATGGCCACGCCGTCCCCGGTCGCGACGTCGGGGTTGGTCGTGTACAGGTAAACCTTGCCCGCCCCGCCGGTGGCCAGCACGGTGGCGCGCGCGGTCACCGCGGCGATACGCCCCTGCACCTCGTCGAGGATGTACGCTCCCACGCAGCGGTCAGGTCCGCCGAAGTGGCTCTGGGTGATCAGGTCCACGCCCATGTGCCACTCGAGCAGCGAGATGTTCGGATGCTCGCGCACCGCTTGCAACAGCGCCCGCTGGATCTCCTGACCCGTGAGATCCCCGGCGTGCACCACGCGCCGCGCAGAGTGCCCGCCTTCGCGCCCGAGATCGAACGAGCCCGCGGGAGTGCGCGAGAATTTCGTCCCCACCTCGTTGAGCCACTCGATGGCCGCGGGCGCGCCGCGCACACACATGTCGACGACGCGCTCGTGGCAGAGCCCTGCTCCGGCGTCGTGGGTGTCGCTGGCGTGTTGCTCGAAGGAATCTCCCTCGGAGAGCACCGCGGCCACCCCGCCCTGCGCCCAGCCCGTGGCAGCGTCGTTGCCCGTCCGCTTGGTGACCAAGACGACCTGGCCATGACTGGCCGCTCGCAGCGCGAAGCTGAGACCGGCGATGCCCGATCCCAGGACCAAATAGTCTGTCATGCTCACCGAAACACCTCGTTTGCGCTACCGCCGCTACTCCGGGAGCCAACCGAACCTACCCGAGCCGGGTACGCGCGGGCGACGTCACGCTCCAGCCCCATAGCACAGCCGAGGCCAGCCTCTCGATTGGCGCCGCGTGGGTTGCCCATCCAACGACCGGCCAAACGTTCGGCGCTGGCGCCGAGGCGAGCTGCCACCCGGAGGCATGCCGACGCCAAAAAACTCGTGGAGAAGGGGCCAGGCATCGTAATGGACGCCTCGCGCTGCCGTTGTGGCAAGCGAGCAGGGCTACCCGCGGGTGGGCCCGCGAGAGACCTCGGAAAAAGTAAGCAAGGAGAACGGCACCGTGAAGATCCTGGTAGCCCTCAAGCGCGTCGCCGATCCGGACAACGCCAACAAAGTACGCATCGGAGCGGGAGGCCAGAAGATCGATACGGGGAACCTGGAGTGGAAGCTCAACCCGTTCGACGAATATGCCCTCGAGGCCGCGCTGCGCCTGACGGAAGATGGCAAGGCGCCGAAGCAACGCCTGGGCGAGGTCGTGGCCGTCACGCTCGGTCCCAAGGAGGTCGAGACCAGTTTGCGCTCGGCGCTGGCGACCGGGGCCGATCGGGCAGTGCGCGTCGAGGCGACCGATGAGCAACTCGACGGCCGCCTGGTGGCCCTGGCGCTGAAGAAGATCGTCGAGGAAGAACGCCCCGACGTGATCCTGATGGGCAAGCAAGCGGTCGACGGCGACAGCAATCAGGTGGGTCAGATCCTCGCCGAGTTGCTCGACTACCCGATGGCCACATTTGCTGCGACCATCGAGGCCAACGCCAAAGGACTGCGCGTGAGCCGCGAGGTGGACGGCGGCGTATCCGTCGTGCAACTCGCGCTGCCGGCGCTCGTGACGGTGGACCTGCGCATCGTCGCGCCGACGAGCGTCTACTCCGCACAGACCGATCGCGCCTTCAAGTACAACGACGGTGTGCGTTTCGCGCCGCTGCCCGCCATCATGGCGGCCAAGCGCAAGAAGCTCGACACGAAAACGCTCGCGGAGCTGGTCCCGAACACGCAGCTCACGACCCACTACGTCGAGTTTGCTCCGCCCCCCGAACGACGCGCGGGCAAGAAGGTCGCGAGCGTTGCCGAACTCGTCAACAAGCTGGCGAACGAAGCCAAGGTCATCTGAGGGAGCCCCGGAAAATGAGTGAAATTCTAGTCGTCGCTGAACTCTCGGAAGGCGGCGTCCGCAAAGCCACCCACAGCGCCATCGCTTGCGCCCGGCGCATCAACGAGCTATCGGGAGGCACTTTTTCCATCCTGGTGTTGGGTGGCCCCGGCACCAAGGCCGCCGCCGCGCAGCTCACGGGCTTCGGCGCGGCACGCGTGCTCTCCTGCGAGGACGCGAGCCTCGGCAACTACCTCGCCGAACGGTATGCGCCGGTCGTGGCCAGCGCCGCCCAGGGCTTCCAGGTCGTGGTCGGTACCGCGTCGAGCTACGGCAAGGACCTGCTGCCGCGGGTCGCTGCACGCCTGGACGCCGCCTACGCCGCCGACTGCTCCGACGTCGTCAGCAAGGCCGGCAAGCTCGCCTACAAGCGGCCCATGTTCGCCGGCAATGCCTACGGCTTTTGCACCCTGGACACGCCGCAGCAGGTCGTCAGCGTACGGCAGAGCGAGTTCGACCCGGCGCAGCCCACCTCGGGCCAGAGCCCGGTATCGGACGTGGCGCTGACGCCTCCGGGCGCGGCGGCCCAGCGCATCGAGTTCGTGTCGCTGGAGCAGGTCAAGAGCGAGCGCCCCGAGCTGGCGGAAGCCCGGGTCGTCGTATCCGGGGGTCGCGCGCTCAAGGACCAGTTTTTCCAGGTCATCGAGCCCCTCGCCAATAGCCTCGGCGCCGCCATCGGGGCGAGCCGGGCCGCGTGCGACGCGGGCTACGCGCCGGGCGACTTCCAGGTGGGCCAGACCGGCAAAGTGGTCGCGCCGGAGCTCTACATCGCGATCGGCATTTCCGGCGCCATTCAGCACATCGCAGGCATGAAGAGTTCCAAGACCATCGTCGCCATCAACAAGGACGCGGAGGCCCCGATCTTCCAGATCGCAGACTACGGCCTCGTTGCCGATCTCTTCCAGGCCGTACCCGAACTCGTCTCCGCCCTCGAGGCTCGCAAGAAGAAGTAGCACCGGTCGGGAGCGCAGCTCTCCACGCCCCCGGCCGCCGGGGAGCTCCGGGGCCCGTCTCGGCCTCTGCCCCTCGGGGGGGCGAAGAAATGGGCAAGGGCCCTCGGACTCGGGACGCGGGGAGTTTTTTTGGAGAGCGCTGCGCTTCGGACTAGTGCTATCGGCAGCGTCGATGTAGTGAGCTTTGCCAGTTTTCGTGGGCCTGGCCCGCGAGTGCCTTCCGGGGCGTAGCGCAGTTTGGTAGCGCGCACGGTTCGGGTCCGTGAGGTCGGCAGTTCAAATCTGCCCGCCCCGACTTCATACTCCGACAAGTCAGTTAGTCCGCGGGGGGCCCTCCCCCCTGCGACGATCCCGCGGGGCCCTCCCCCGCTCGTCCGTCAGCCCGCGGGGGCCCATCCCCGCCCGACTACCGCGGGGGCCTGTCCCCGTTCGTCGAAAGACACCGAGAAAAGCGAGCCGGGAGGGCGGTCAGGTCTGTTATCCCGAGGGGGGCGCGACGCCCCTGTCACCGCCGCATTCGATGCATATCCTCGACATCTTCGAGACGCAGCCGAGCACCTTCTCGTTCGAGTTCTTCCCTCCGCGGACGAAAGAGGCGGCGGACACGCTGTTTCAGACCCTGCGCAGTCTGGAGCGCTTGAGCCCGTCGTTCGTGTCCGTGACCTACGGGGCGGGTGGCGCATCGCGGCAACTGACCCACGATCTCGTGCTTCGGATCCAGGAAACCAGCGCGCTCACCGCCGTCCCGCACCTGACCTGCGTCGGCCATCGCGAGGAGGAGATCCGCGATATCCTGGAGCGCTACGCTGCCGCCGGAGTGAGCAACGTGCTCGCCCTCGGAGGGGATCTTCCGCGCGACCAGCCTGGTTACGATCGCGCCCGGGATGACTTTCGACACGCCGCCGATCTCGTGCGTTTCATCGCAGCCTTCAATGCCCGGGGAGGTCACCCCGACCGAAAGGGATTCGGCGTCGGCGTCGCCGCCTTTCCGGAGGGGCATCCTGCCACCCCCAACCGGCTACACGAGATGGACTACCTCAAGGCCAAGGTAGACGCCGGCGCCGACTACATCTGCACGCAGCTGTTCTTCGACAATCGCGACTTTTTCGATTTTCGCGAGCGCTGCGAGATCGCCGGGATCCGCGTACCGATCATCGCCGGCATCATGCCCATCACCAGCCTCGGAGGCATGCAGCGCATGGCGGAGCTCGCGGCGGGCGCCCGTTTCCCCGCCCGCCTATTGCGCAAGGTGTACGGGCTCGCCGATCAGCCCGCGGAGATCGAGAAAATCGGCGTCGCTTGGGCCACCGAGCAGTGCCGAGGGTTGCTCGAGGCAGCCGTTCGCGGGATTCATTTTTACACGCTCAATCGCTCCAAGGCCACTCTCGAGATCCACGCGAACCTGTCGCCAGAACTCGCGGGCGTCAGAAACAGCGCGGCGCCTCGCGCTCGTTCCTGAAAGCCACCGGTCCCTGAAGCCGCCGGTTCCTGAAGCCACGGCTCGCGTGACGCACGAGTGTTTCACGGCGGATCAAATCCGTGCCTCGCGGGCGTCCTGCTCGGACCCCAGAGGCCCGATGTAGGCGCCAGTGAGGTAGTGAATTCTCGAACTGTTCCCAGCACTTGGCAGCTAGTTCAAAATCAAGTGGCACTGTAACCTGAGCTGGCTTAAAGTGTGAGTGCAATTTCTGCCGTCACTCGCACGGCGTTCATCAAGGAGTTTCCAGTGCCAATAGAGTTGCCCGCGGTGCGCATCCTCATCGTCGATGATGATCGGCAGATCTGCGACTACATGCAGATGTTGTTGGAAAAGGACGGATTCGCGGTAACCGCGCTCACCGATCCAACACTCGCCGAAGCCGAAATTCGTGGCGGAGATTTCCACGTCATCATCCTCGACTTGATGATGCCCAAGATGAACGGCATCGAGGTCCTGCGCAGAATCCGCGCGATCGACAAGGACATCGCGGTGGTGATCTTCACCGCACACCCGAACCTCGATTCGGCGATCGCGTCGATGAAGCTGGACGCCGTCGACTACCTGAAGAAGCCCTTCAACGTCGACGAATTCCGGGAAGTGCTGTCCCGAGTGATGCGCAAGAAGGGCCTGGCGCGCACCCCCGAAGAGCAGCTGCACAAGATCATCGGGGATACCATCCGCGGTCTGCGCAAGGAAAAGGAGCTGACGCTCAAGCAGATGAGCCGGCGCACCGGGCTCAGCATTTCCCTGCTGTCTCAGATTGAACGGGCCGAGTCGAGCCCATCCATTTCCAGCCTCTACAAGATCGCGGTCGCCCTGGATTCACGCATCCAGGATCTGTTCGGCAAGGACTGAAACCTCCGCGGCTCCGGGGGCTGGGGCAGCCCTCTGGAGCCATCCTCTGGAGGCAACGAGCGCTGCCCGGTCCACGGATTGACCGTTGACAGTGGAGAGGGGGGCGACCATAGTCCGCGCAAATCGTTCGCCGATGTAGCTCAGTTGGTTAGAGCAGGCGTTTCATAAGCGCCGTGTCGCAGGTTCAAGTCCCGCCATCGGCACTGGCGCTGGGTCCCCACGGCAACTAGATGCCGCCGGCGGCAGCCCAACCAGTGGCGGCTGGGCCCAGGCGTGCCTCCCCGTCCACCTTGGATGGACCGGAGGCAAGGCCGAGCCGTTGCCCGTGGACCCAGGCGGCGCCGGACGCGAGTGCCGCGGCCAGCGGGATCGACCGCCCCCGCCCGGGAGCCACACGCCGCAGCGACCTGCGCGGCCCAGGCGCAGCGAGATGCGCATCCGGGGCGCAGCGCCCAGCCCACCCGCGCCGAGCGCGGCTCAGTTGCCTGCGTCGCTGGCGTCCGCGGCGTCCGGCGTCGAAGCGTCGAGCGATGAGACGCCCCCGGCACCCGCGACCGCGCCGGTGCCGGCGCTGCCCGCCGTGCCACCCGCTCCCGCGCTGCCTCCGAGGCCCGCCGTGCCGCCGGTTCCCGCCACGCCTGCGCCGCCACCTGCGCCGCCGCCACCGGCTCCGGCGCTGCCGCCCACCGACGCATCGCTAAAGTCGAGGATGATGTTTTCGCCACAGCCGATCGCCAGGGCGAGGACTGCGCCGAGCAGGCCGCGTGCAAACCATCCGCGTCCGAACAACTCGCCTCCGAACAGAGAACGCCCTCCGGGCAGACGAAGCCTGCTGAGCTCAGGGGCACGAGCCTCGGGCGTACGATGGTGCGCCACCGAGCGCGATACGCCACACAGCTTAGACGAGGCCAAACGAAGCACTATCTAGCTCGCGGGGCAGCCCGTGCGCTACCCATTTCTTGCGGCTGTTCATTGCTCGTGGGGCCCCGCCCCCCACTCGAGTCGTTGCTCGTGGGGCCCCGCCCCCCACTCGAGTCATCGCTCGTGGGGCCCCGCCCCCCACTCGAGTTCGTTGCTCGTGGGGCCCCGCCCCCCACTCGAGTCATTGCTCGTGGGGCCGCTGGTTTTTCCGGGCTCGCTAGGGCCTGCGCGCCCCATTCGGCTTCATGCCTGCGTTGGAGCGCTCTTTTCCTGCAGCGCAGAGCCTCGTGCCCGACTCGAGCTGTGGGCACGTGGCGCCGCTCGACTCACACGCGCCCCGCTGGCGCTGCCGGCTCGCGCCATCTTGCCCCGCTCGAGCCGCATGCGCGCGCACCGCTCGGCTCGAGTCGCAGCCCCTTCCCCCGGGAGACCCGCGCTCACCTGCTCAGGCCGTCAGAATCTCGGCGAAGCGCTCTCTCACCAGTGCGCCCGCGGCGTCGCCGGCAGACTCCGGCTCATAGCCGAAGCGCTGGCAAAGTGTGTCCAGACAACGCTGCGCGGCTCGGCGCTGCGCCGCGTCCAGGCCCGTGCCCGAACCCCGCACCAGGATCGCCACGTCCCGCACGAGTCGCGCCACAGCCACGCGGCGCTCCCCAAACACGGCATCTCGCAGCCGACGCAAGTAACTGAGGAACACCGGTGAGTCGTCGACGCGACCGTCCGGATGCTCGATGGCCCACGCCGCGATGTTGCTGATCAGCACGTTCCGGCGCTCGCGCGTATCATCGGCACTCTTGAGCAGCGCCTCCACCTCTTGCATCAACCGCTCATCGGGCGGCTCGAGCTGACCGGTGACGGCGTTCTGCACCTTCTCGCCTTTGACCCAGTGGCTCACGTGGTTCACATAGCGTCCGAGCAAGGCGCTGTAACTCGCGTCATCGACCAGACCACTCGACACGCGGAACTCGTCTTCCATCAGGTCCAAAAGTCTCACCCGCAGCTGCCGACGGAAGCCGTCGAAGTCGTGATAGTGCCCGGGCTGCTTCTCCTCCTGCAACCAGGCATACTCATTGGTGCGGCGGCACAGGTGCTCGAGCTCCACCAGCACCGCAAACGGCGACAGGCTGGTGTATTGGGCGCTCTGCGAAGCATCCAGCAGCACCGTGCGCATCTCGCGCGGGCTAGCGCCGACGCTCCCCTCGTAGATCACGTACGCATCCCCCTCGTCGTACAAACGCGGAATGGCGGCCTTGATCAGCTTCTGGGCTTCGTCATCCAGCCGATCCGGCGGCTTGCCCGTACTGTACAGATCGATCTTCTCGAACGCGGTCAACTCCGAGACGATGCCGCGCAGCGGCGACTCATAGCGGTCGGCGTTGGGGCGCCGCATGCGCGTGAGCACGGCAAACATCGCCGCCATGCGCGTGGCGTGGGGCGCCACATGCTTGCGGATCTGCGGTGCGATCTGCGCGTCGTAGATCGCCATTTCCTCGACCCAGCTGCGCAAGTACGGGCTGCGGACGAGCTCCAGCCGGCCGCGAAAGCTCTGAAACTCCGGGTGCTCCCGGAATGCCGCCAGCTGCAACTCGTTCGCCGATGCGAGCATGAAGCAGTTGAGCTGGATGTTCTGGCTGCGCAGATTGATCTCGCCCGTCTCCACGGACTGCTGCAGGTACTTGAACGTATCCAGGGGTCGCTTGAGCAGATCGGAGAACTCGAGCATGCCGCCCGAGGCCTCGATCAACTCACCGTAGGCCTCGAACAACGTCACGGCCTGCAAGGAGGACGGCAGCGCCCCGAGCGAGCGGTCCGCCGTAATCTGTCGTTCTCCGGCGTCCACCGACAGCTGGGGACCGATCGTCACGGCGCCGCAGCGATAGTGGCGCGAGATGAAGTACCGCTCCACCTGCACGTGACGCAGCACCTGCTCGAGATCGCCCTCGTAGCTGGACAACAGGGCCTCGAAAACTTCCTTGTTCTTGTGCGAGAGCTGTCCGCGATAGATGCGCTGACTGAGCGGCTCGACCCCACGATTTTTGCAGATGCGATCGAGCAGCTCCGTGCGCTCCGCATGCGGCAGGAGGAACAGCGGATGGTCCCTCACTTCGACGAACAAACGGCTGTCGATCTTGTCCTCGGGCAGATGCGCGTAGCTCGAAGTGTCGCCCACGCGATCCGAGCTGTCGCCAAAGCCGATGCTCCCGCGCAGGGTGTTGCGGTTGGGGAACACCCAGTGAAAGCGATACAGGGCCCCCTCATCCAGCGTCGAGTAGTTCTCGAGCGCGCGCATCAGGCACGCCGCCACGGTACTCTTGGCGGAGCCGTTGGGGCCGTGCAGCATGGGCAAGCGGTTGGGCCGCCCCTCGCGCACGAAGTTGCTGAGCACACGGTACAGCTCCCCCTGCACTCGCTCTTGGCCCACCAGTGAATCCCGGCGCGCCTGGGCGCGATCGAGCCAGGGGAGATCGAACAGGTTATACCAGGTGGATTTCCCCCAGGGCCGATCGACCTCTTTCTTGCCGTAGTGGTCGAACGCGCCGCGCACATAGGCGGCCGCATCCCGGCTGTGTCGCCCCGGGTCTGTAGCAAACAGCTCGAGGTACTCGGCAAACGACAACACGCGACGTTTGCTGCGGAACTCTTCCGAGACCCGGGAACAGATGGCCTTGAGCTCCTCGGCAGTGCGAATGGTGTTCATGGTCGGCCCTTCCTATGGTCCAGAAGCGGGGGGTGGGGTCCCCCGGGGGTAAGAGCAGGGGTCGTCAGCCTCAATCAGCTCGTACGTCACGACTCGTCGATCGGTCGAGGGCATGGCGGTCGAAGCATCATACAAAGAGCAGGGCCAGCACCACACCCGCCAGCAATGCCGTCGCAGCCACCAGCGCGGGAGCGATCCAGCCGGGGCGCTTCAGCATCGGCACGGATAAGCTGGACGGCACCGCGTCCCTCGCTCCTCCCCGCTCCGAGCCGAACGGGTCGGCGGGAGTGCTGGCGGCCCCACCCGGAAAGTTCGAGTGAGTACCGGCAGGATGGCTCGGCGGCCCCGAGGGGGCAAGCGAGATGCCGAGCCCCTCCCGCTCCCCAAAGAAGGCATCGGTGACGCTGGCTCGCGAACGTACCGCCGTGGTGTCGTCCAGCAGGGACCGAATGCGCGAGGCGATCTGCACGCCCAGCTCTCGCTCCGTGGTCCCTGCCCAGGCGCGGTGGTCCCCTCGCAGACCATACGCTCGCCCCAGCTCGTCCGCGAGCTGACCTGCGTTGGCCGTACGCAGGCCCACGGTCTTCTTCAGGGCGCGAAGCAGCGCGGTGTCCACGCCCGGCGGGATGTCCGCCTGGGCGCCGTTGGAAATCTGACTGGGCGGGACGGGCTCCCGAGTCAAGATCTCGAGTAGAATGCTGGGGCCGTTCACGCCCTTGAAGGGCACTTGCCCGGTCAGGCATTCATAGCCGATCGCACCGAGCGCCCAGACGTCCGCGCGTCCGTCGAGCGTATCGAGCCCCTGCGCCTGCTCGGGCGGCATGTAATAGGGCGAGCCGATGGTCGTGCCCATGACCGTGAGCTTCTTCGCGTTGTTCGCGTTGTCCCGCACCGAACCAAAATCGAGGACCTTGACCATGTCGCCCTCGCTGGTCTGGCAAAGGAACAGATTTTCCGGCTTCAGATCTCGGTGAACGAGCTTCTTCGTGTGGGCCTCGTCGAGGGCCAACGCGACCTGGCTGAGCATCCTGACCAGGCGCTCGGGTGCGAGCTGGCCTTCCCTGCGCAGGGTCGAGCGCAGCTCCTCTCCGTAGAGGAACTCCATCACCAGGGCGAAGGTGCCATCTTCGGTGGGCTTGAAGTCGAGCACATCGATGATGTGAACACTCGACAGTAGGGAGCTCACCTCGAACTCGCGCTTGAAGCGCTCGACGGCGACCTCGTCCCGGGCAACCTCCGCGTGCAGCACCTTGAGCGCCACGTTCCGCTGATCGACGAGATCGAGGGCCTCGTACACCCGCCCCATGCCGCCATCGGCTATCACCCGGCGCACCTGATAGCGCTCGAGCAGGACTCGCCCGACCCGGCCCGCGTCGTCCTGGCCGTCCACCGGCACCTGCGTCGCGCTGTACAACCCCTGCCCATCCACTGGGCAGAACCCCGCGTCTTCTGGGTACAGGCGCCCGCAGACGCGACACGCTCTCACGAAAACACTCGCCGTCCAGTCACCGCTGCCCCCCGGCGACGCTGGTTTCGTTCACGTCGTGGTCTCGCTTCCCTGGCTCTCCGCGGCGTCCGCCTCGTTAGCGCCGGCCACGGGATCCTCTCGAAAGTAGAGGATCCGCTGGCAGCTCGGGCACTGATCGAAATCCTCACCGCGACGCAGGCGCTGAAAGATCATCGGGGAGAGCGACATATGGCACTCGCTGCAGGTGCCCTGGAAGGTGAACGCCACGGCACTTCCGCGCCGCTTGCGCACCAGCTCATAGCGCCGATACAGCACCGGGAGCACGGCCTTGACCAGCTCCTTGCGTTGTTCGCGCTCGGCCGCCACCTGTTTCTCCAACAGCTCTAGCCGCGACGCGAGCTGGTCATTGCTGGTCACATCGCCCATCAGCGCCGCGCGCTCCGTGGTAGCCCCGTCCATCTCGCTGCGCGCCTGCTCGGCCAGGCCGTTGATCTTCTCGATCTCCAGCTCGCGATCGCGATACAGCTTGCGCAGCTCCTCGATCTCCCGCTGCGTCGCGTTCAGCTCGCGCTCCGTCCGGCAACGAGCCAGTTTTTCCCGCGAGCGATCCATCTGCACGCTCATCTGTCGCGCGTCTTGCAGGAGCTCCGCCCGAGTACGATCCATGTCACCGACGCTGGTCCGCGTGCTCTCGAACCTTTCCTCGAGCTTCTTGATCTGCGACTTCTTGTCAGACAGGACAGCGCCTTCCCGCTGCAGCTCTGCCTCGAGCTTGGTCAGCGAAACGTCCAACGTCGCCAATTTGTCCAGTGCTTCAATCTGTGCTCGTAGGTTCACAAGTATGTGGGCTCCTCGTTGCCATCCTGGTTGTTACGGCACCGCTCGGCAGCACCGCCAGGTTCTCGTGTCGACCGCCTGCTCCGTGCGAGAGCGCTCGCTCCCTGTTCGGGAAGTTGTCCGGGGACTGGCGCGCTGGAAACGCGTCCGCCCCGATGGCCGACAATCCCGCCGCGTCGCGCGGCACCGAGGACGGCGCCACCCGGGTGGTATGCCCGCCTCCCCGACACCCGGGCTCGCAACTCCGGGGATTTCTGTGGGCCCACCTGGGTTCGAACCAGGAACAGCCCGGTTATGAGCCGGGGGCTCTGACCGATTGAGCTATAGGCCCGAGGCAGCGCGGAGCAGCGGCGGTCGCCAACGGTCAGTTTCCAGCATGTGCTTCCGCACCTCAGCTCCACCGCGCGAAGGGTAGTCGACTCTCGGCCCCGGAGCAACGGTTCGGGGCGGATTATTCGGCTGTATACTGAGCGACAAACCGCCCAGGATTGTGCCGAGGATCCGGTGAAAACGATTGGCCGGACGGCGACTTTCGAGCCGTTCGAAAGGGGCCCGCGCTGGCGATCCGGCGTCCGCCGCCACTGCCCATCACGCGTCCCCCTGCACCGCGGCTCGGCAGCCCCGCGTACCGCGTCGCGGCCCGGACAGGGGGTTGCGCAGATGTGCTAGACGACGAACCGGCATGCAACATCTGATCGTTCGGGGCGCGAAGCAGCACAACCTGGACAACATCGATGTCGAGTTGCCGCGAGACCGTCTCGTGGTCATCACCGGGCCCAGCGGCTCGGGGAAGAGCTCGCTCGCCTTCGACACCATCTACGCCGAAGGTCAACGGCGCTATGTCGAGTCGCTGTCGGCGTACGCGCGGCAATTTCTCGACCAGCTGCCCAAGCCGGATGTCGAAAGCATCGATGGCCTGAGTCCTGCCATCGCCATCGAGCAAAAAGCCCTCGGCAAGAGTCCACGTTCCACCGTGGGGACGGTGACCGAAATCGCGGACTATCTGCGGCTGCTGTTCTCTCGCGTCGGCGTGCCGCACTGCCCCAAGAGTGGCAAGGTACTGCGCGCCTACACCGTCCAGGAGATCGTCGATCACATCCTCGGGCGAGAGGAAGGTAGCCGGCTCAGTTTGCTGGCTCCCCTCGAGCGCAACCAGGAAGGTGGCCTGGCCGAGCGCATCGATCGGCTGCGACGCGAGGGTTTCGTACGCGCCCGTGTCAACGGGGAGGCCATCGATCTGGCCGAGCCCGCGGGCTGGCCGCAGGTGGAGCGCTACGACCTGGACGTGGTGGTCGATCGCATCGTGGTGCGTTCGGGCGCCAAGGGCCGCGTCACCGATTCGGTCGAGCTCGCACTCAAACTGGGCAACGGCACTCTCTTGATCGACACGCTGGACGGTGCTCCCGCGATTGTGATGAGCGAACGCCTGGTCAGCTGGGAATACGGCATCACCCTACCGCCGCTCGAACCGCGGCTCTTCTCCTTCAACAGCCCGCACGGAGCCTGCCCCGCGTGTGGTGGCCTGGGCGTCGTCTCACGAGTGGACCCCGAACGCATCGTTCCCGACACCAAAAAGACGTTGCGCGAGGGCGCTGTCGTGGCATTTGGCCGTCGCGGCTCCACCAAGATGGCGAGCGAGGTGCAGGCCGCGGTGAGCGAACTCGGCGTGGACCCAGACATCGCCTGGGAGCAACTGCCGGAGGAACAACGCCAGCTGCTCCTGTACGGGGGGCCCGTCAAGCGCGGGCGGCGCAAGAGCGCGGACTACGTCGGTATCGTGCCGCGCCTCGAACGCCAGCTCGAACGCGACACGCCCGAAGACGCCGCCGACGGCGATGGGGACGACGGGGAGTATGCCGACCCGACCGAGGAGGAAGACGTCGGTCGGTTTGTCGTCACGCGCACCTGTGACGCCTGCCACGGCCAGCGGCTGCGGCCCGAGGCATTGGCCGTCAAGGTATTCGGCGCAACCATCGGCGACATGTGCTCGCTGCCGCTCGGCGGGCTCGAACGCGAGCTGGAAAAGTTTCAGGCGTCGACCACGATGACGGAGACGGAGCAGGTGGTGGCACAACCCCTGATCCGCGCCATCGTGAGTCGCCTGGGCTTTCTCAGCGATGTGGGGCTCGACTACCTGACGCTCGATCGCCCCGCGCAGACCCTGTCCGGCGGCGAGGGACAGCGCATCCGCCTGGCCACGCAGATCGGTGCGGCGTTGGTCGGCGTGCTGTACGTGCTCGATGAGCCGAGCGTCGGCTTGCACGCGCGCGACAACGAGCGGCTGCTTCTGGCGCTGCGCAGCCTGGTCGACAAGGGCAACAGCGTGCTCGTGGTGGAGCACGACCGGGACGCCATCCTCGCCGCCGACTACCTGGTGGACATGGGGCCTGCCGCAGGCAAGCTCGGCGGGCGCATCGTGGCCCAGGGTACTCCTGCGGAGGTGATGCTGAACCCGGAGTCCGTGACGGGTCCCTACCTGACCGGGGCGCGCAGCCTGCCGATGCCCAAGAAGCACAAGCTGACCAAGCCGGAGATGCTGACCATCCGCGGCGCGCGCGCGCACAATCTGCGCAATGTCACCGTCCAGATCCCCCTCGGCCTGATCACTGCCGTCACCGGCGTGAGCGGCGCCGGCAAGAGCGGGCTGATCGTCGACACCTTGCTGGCCACGGCCCGAGCACGCTTGTACGGCGCCTCCGGCTGGGTGGGTCCGTGCGACGGCATCGACGGGCTGGAGGGCATCGACAAGGTCGTCAGCATCGACCAGGCACCGATCGGTCGAACCCCTCGCTCCAATCCGGCCACGTACACCGGCGTCTTCACCCAGCTGCGCGAGTTGTTCGCCACCCTGCCGGACGCACGGGCCCGCGGCTACAAGCCGGGGCGCTTCTCCTTCAACGTCAAAGGCGGCCGCTGCGAAGCCTGCCAGGGCGACGGCGTGCTGCGCGTCGAGATGCACTTTCTGCCCGACGTCTACGTCCGCTGCAACACCTGCGGCGGCAAGCGCTACAACCGGGAGACGCTGGAGATTCGCTATCGCGGTCTGTCGGTGGCGGACGCGCTCGAGCTCACCGTCGACGACGCCGCGCAGCTCTTCGAAGCGATTCCCCGCATCCGCCAGCGCCTCGATGCGCTGCGCTCGATCGGGCTGGGGTACCTACAGCTGGGGCAGTCCGCGACCACGCTGTCCGGAGGCGAAGCTCAGCGCGTCAAGTTGGCGGCAGAGCTGGCACGCAAGTCGACGGGGCGCACCCTGTACGTGATGGACGAACCGACCACGGGCCTCCACTTCTCGGACATCGAGATGCTGCTGACCTCGCTGTATGGGCTGCGCGACGCCGGCAATTCGATCGTGGTCATCGAGCACAATCTGGAGGTCGTGGCGCGCGCCGATTGGGTGATCGACATGGGTCCCCTCGGCGGCTCGGGTGGCGGCGAAGTCGTCGCCATCGGCACGCCAGAAGAGGTGGCAGCGTCGACTCGCAGTCAGACCGCGCCCCATCTGCGAGCGGTCCTCACGGGCGCAGAGCCCACGAAGCGACCGCCCTCGGTCGCCTCCACGGCCAGCTCCGGCACGGCACCCGTCCTGGCACGCCGCGCCGGCGCCGCGGGGCGCGCGCGCCGAGGCTGAGCCGCCGGCACGCCACCTGGGCCCGGCGTACGCCACCTGGCGGGCCTCCAGGACGGCACGCGGCCCTGCCTGCACCGGTCTGCCATGCCCCGCCCGGCACCCGGGCGGTAGGGCACGCTTCCAGAGCTGCTGCCCCGGAGCTACCTCTGGACCACACCTCCGGAGCACCTCCGGAATAGCAGGCCCGGATCAGCCGAAATCGCGCTCGACCCGCTCCTGGTCTTCCTTACAGCGAATACAGAGGGTCGTTTCCGGCCGTGCTTCGAGACGCTTGTTGGAGATGGGTTCGCCGCACTCCTCGCAGGTGCCGAACGTACCGTTGCCGATCCGCTCCAGCGCCTTCTGAATCTTGGTCAGGAACACCTTTTCCCGGCCACGAAGCCTGAACGTGAACGCCTGCAGGTACTCGCTGGACGCCAGGTCCATTTCGTCGGGGAAATCATCCGAGTCCAACGCCATGTCCTGACGCAGAGTCTGTTCCGCGCGCCGGATGATCTCCTCTCGCTTTTCTTCGAGAGCCTCTTTGAACTTTTCTAGCTCGACTTTATCCATCGACGGTATCCATCCAGGGTCGCCCTTACGGCCACGGAGCCATCGCTCGAGGGCGCCAACTTAGCTTTGGACCCCCGCGGCCCGTCGCTCAGCATAGGAACGGTGGGCCTGTTCGTCAATCGAATCACCGGGCAAGTCGCAGCTGGCCCCCGGATCCCCAGGGCGGGCACAGCCCCGATGTCGGTGTAAGGCGCAGACGATGAATCAGTATCCGGATCTATAAGCACGGGCCGCGTTGACGATGGCATCGGCCAGCTTTTGCCGGTAGCGCGCACTGCCCAGGCGGCGCTCCTCGAGTTCATTGGACAGGAAGGCGGTCTCAAAAAGCACGGCCGGCATGCGCGCGCCAGCCAGCACGTAGAAGCCTGCCCCGCGTACGCCCAGATCGAGCGCATCCGGATACCCTGCCACCAGCGACGCCAGCGTCGAGCGCTGCAACAGGCGCGCGAACGTGGTCGAGCGGGCGTTGGCCGCCGCACCGTCGAACTGCTGCAGGAACCTCGAGAACCCGTCGGAATCGGAAACCGGCGCGGCGTTCTCGCGCTCGAGCAGCGTCACGCTGCGGTGATCGTGCGATCCATCCAGCACAAAGCTCATGGCGCCGCGCGCCGAGCCTCGAGGTTCGGCGTTGCAATGGATGGAGACGAACAGATCGGCACCGAAGGCGTTCGCCTTGGCGACCCGCTCCTCGAGCGCGACGCGGGTGTCCGTATCGCGCGTGAGGAGCGTCGAAATGCCCAGCTCCCTCGCCAGCAGCGGGGCAGCGCGATGCGCGATATCCAGCGCAACGTCCTTCTCGCGCACGCCTCGTCGCCCGGTCGCTCCGATGTCCGTGCCGCCGTGGCCGGGGTCGAGCGCGATGCGACGCAGGCTACGGCCGGTCGCGGAGGGTGCGCTGGCGGGAGCATGGCGCGCCACGTCGATGACGAGCCGGAACGGCTCCGGCAAGAAGAACACCTGATGCTGGGCTTGCTCGGACAGCTCGAGCGTGACGCGAAGCGCGGACGCGCGCGGCTCGACTCGCACGCGTTCCACGAGGCCCTTCATCTCGAAGACCTGAGCGCCCGCATAACTGGCTGCCGGCACCTCGATGTGCACGCGCACGCGCCCGTCCACCTGCTCCGGTGCACCGAGCTGGTACGTGACGGGTTCGGTTGCGTAGAGCACGACGCGCGCCGCGTCTCGCGAACCGTAGCGCTCCACCTGCGTGATGCGAGCAGGGCCGCCGGCGGCCGCGGGCGGCACGCGCAACGCGACGAGCCACAGACCCAGCACGCAGCACAGCGCGCGCAGCCGTCGAGCGCCCCTGCCCGGAGCTGGGCCTGGTGGCCGCATCACGACGACCGTCCCGCTATCCGCCACCACTGCAAGATCGATCTCGCGACTGCAAAGGGCGCGTGAAGCCGCTGGCAGCAAGAGCCATCGCCCGTAGCGCTCAGGTCCACATGTGCTCCAAGTTCAGGTCGACTCCTGGCGAACTTCCGTAGAACTTTCCGAATGACTCCGAATAGCTCCGGAACAACTCCGGAAGAATGCAAACAGTTGCCGGGGTGATACGTCCACCCTCGGGCGTCTGTTGCGCGAGCCAAGGGCGCGGTGTTAGTCTGGGCCTTAGTGCGGTTTGTTGCAAAATCGCCCTCGACTCCCCTCGCGGGGCTCATCCCCGCTGTAACGCGGCCCACTGCCGGCAGGCTAGCTTGCTGGGGCGGGCGGAACTGGGTTGGCCCCTGAATGGCCAAGGATGCCGTGTCTCGAGTATCGGGTGAAGGGCCGTCCTCCATTGCCGCAAGGGAGCGTGCCGAGCACGCAGCCTCCCGGATTGGCTCCATCCATGAGCGCTGGCAAGCTGCCGGCGAGGTCGGCGGGCGCCCCTCCGAGCCTGCCGGTGTCGCGGCAGACGCACCGCCGACGCCAGCTGCTCACACCGCGGACTCCCTGAGCGCGACACCGATGCTCGGAGCCGCGACGGACGCGGACGCGCCACCCGCGCATCGGCCTCGTTTCAAGACCCTGATCGGTGTACCGCGGAGCAGTCCGGAGATCGATGAACTCGCCGGGCTCGGCCCCAGCCAGGTCCGCGCCACCCCGTCCGGGTTCGAGCCGCCGCTCCCGCCGCCTCTCGCCGCCGCCGCGCGCCCCTTCGCCGGCACGGGGGCAAGCGCCGCGCCCAGCGCCACTGGCGCCGCCGCGGAGGACCGCACGCGCGCTCCCGAGCAGCCACCAGCCCGAGCGGAGGTTCCGTCCTGGCCGTGGGGGCCTGCGCCCGCGGCTGCAGCTTTCCGCCCGCGGAACTCGCCTGTCGTCGAGAGCGGCGGTGGTGCGCTGGCCGACAGCGCCGTCGATGTCTCGGCCGAGGTCGCTGCGCTCCGCTCGGTCGGTAGCCGCCGGCGCTCGGCGCTCACGCTGTTGGCCGCTGCCGGCATCGTCGGCGTGCTCGCCTGGACCGCGCCCCGCGAAAGAACGCTCGCGCTGCGCTGGCTGCGCGAAGCGTACGCGAGCCGTACGCAGTCGGCCGCACAGGCGCTGCTCCCCCTCCCTCCGGTGAGCGAGCCGCCAGTGGTTGAGCCTCGACCGAGCTCGTCGGGCAGCGACATCACGACCGGTGAGCCGCTGACCGCTCAGCCCACGAGCGACAACGGCACGGTGCCGTCACGACCGAGCTCGACGGAGCCGGCCGCAGCCGGCGTCGCGCCGACCGAGGCCGCGCCTGAAGAAATGAAGGCAGAGCACCCGTCCGCGGTGAACGGCGGAGCGGCGGATCCCAATCCGTCCGCCGCGCCCAGCGCGGTCGTGCTCTCCGCCAAGGCCACGCCGCAAGTGGCGCGAGCCAGCGTCGCGAGTGGCTCGCGAACACGCCCGGTTGCCGCGACGCGCAAGCGCAGTCCACGGGCCGCGGCGCTCGCTCTCGGTCGCACGAAACCGCGCAGCACACGTCAAAACTCATCCCGCAAAGACGGCGGGAGTGGCATTATTCGTCAGACACCATTTTGAGTATCGAACGCCGCTCGCGGCGCTCGTGCGCAATGACCTTCAGAGTGACCCCTCAGAGTGATCCTTCACACACGATTTCATAGATGGCGTACCTTGTTCCTGTGATGTTCAGTCGTCGGCGGCGCGAGTCTTGGCTGGGTCGAACACTCGTGCTCGCGCTGTGCCTGGCACCGGCAGCCGTCGTGATGTCGTGCCCACGCACGGCCGCAGCGCAGTCGGATAGCGAGACAGAAGTGGCTCGCCAACGCTTTCTGGAGGGCGTGAAGCACTACGACCAGAAAGACTTCGACAAGGCGCGCCTCGCGTTCCTGCAAGCCTACCTACTCAAGCCGCACCCCGCCGTGCTGCTCAATCTCGCCCAGAGCGAGCTGCGCGCCGGGCGCTTCGCCGACGCGGCGCAGAATTTTGCCAAGTACGTCCGCGAGAACCCCGGGGCAGAGGCCATGTCACACGCCAAGGCGGCCTTCGAAGAGGCTCGCGACAAGGTGGGTGAAGTCAGCCTGGAGGTAAACACCACGGGCGCGGTCATCAACGTCGACGGTACGGACGTCGGCAAGTCTCCCCTCACCTACCCGATCTATCTGATGCCGGGTCGGCATACGCTACGCGCGACCAAAGGTGGACTGAGCGCGGATGAATCGCTGGAAGCGGTCGCGGGTCAACGCGTGTACGTGACGCTGGCGCTGCCGGAGGGTAGCCGCATGGCCCCCGCAGCGGTGGCCGCGGGGGCGACCTCCGCTGGACCGGCCGAGGAAGCTCCGGTGCTGAGCTCGGCAAGTCCCGCGCAGCCGGACCAGGACAGCAAGAGCTCGCCGGGCTTCTTCGGCTGGCTGGGGGACTCGCCGGGCGCCATCGCGTTGGTGACCGTCGGGGGCCTCGCTCTCGGCACCTCCGTCGTGCTCGCCGCCTTCGCGAACAATCGCTACGCCTCCGCCAATGACGCACGCGACCAGATCATGGGCGCCCTGCAGCTCAACGTGAACAAGGGCGTGCTGGTCGGGACGGCGGTGCCCTGCGGAGACGACGGCATTGCCAACCGCAATGATTCGTTCGATTCGCGCGTGGATCCCCAGGACGTGGCCTACTTGACCAACGCCTTCGCCAACGCCTGCCAACGCTTCACCGAGCGTTCCGACAGCGGGGACGACCTGAAGACGATGTCGCTGGTCAGCCTGGGCGTCGGCGTGTTCGCAACGGTCGGCACGGTCGTCTGGTATTTCGCCGACTCGGGCGGCGACGGCGATAGCGCCAAGGCGAACCCCAACGGCCAGCGGGCACGCTTGACGCCGGTGCTGACGCCCGGCCTGAGCGGAGTCTGGCTCGACGTAGCGTTCTGAGGCGCGTCCGGGGGCCCTGGCGAGCCGGGCTCACTCGGCCGCCGAGCGCGGCTCCGGCTCGCTAGATGTCGTCAGCTTGCGCTGACGTTTGAGCCAGGAGCGGAACGTGCTCCTCGCCACGCGCGCGCTGCGTGCTGCCGCACTGACATTGCCATCGTGCGCCGCCAGCAGATGGCGTGCATCGAGCCGCGTGGTTCGAGCTCCGATCGGCTGCACCATCGGCAAGGACGCCTCGATATCCATGACGCCAATCTCGGGCCCGTCGGCGAGGGCGGCGGCGCGGTACACGATGCTGAAGAGCTCGCGCACGTTGCCCGGAAAGGCATAGATCTGAAGCCGCTCGAGCGCGGCCCGCGATAGATGTCGCTCGCCCAGCTCTTGCCGCTTCGCTTGCAACAGCACTCGCACCAGCTCGGGAATGTCCGTCTTGCGCTGCCGGAGCGGCGGCACCTGAATCACAAAGGTCGACAGCCGATGGTAGAGGTCGGCGCGAAAGCTCCCCTTCTCCACGCGGTGCTCGAGCGGGGCCCAGCTCGCCGCCACGACGCGGGCTCGCACCTTGATCGGGGCCGCGGCTCCCAGTTGCCGAATCTCTCCGTCCTCCACTGCCCGCAGTAACTTGACCTGGATCGACGGCGCCAGGTCGGCAATCTCGTCCAGGAACAGGGTACCGCGATCCGCCTGTTCGAAAGCGCCACTGCGCGCCTGAACCGCGCCGGTGAAGGCGCCACGGCAATGCCCAAAGAGCTCGCTGTCCGCCAGCGCCTCGCCCAGGGCTCCCGCGTTGAGGGGAACGTAGCGGCCGCGTCGACCGCTGAGCGCGTGGATGGCTCGCGCGATCACGTCCTTGCCGGTGCCCGACTCCCCCTGCAGCAGCACCGGGGCATCCAGCACCGCGATGCGCCGAATCTCCGCCGCCAGGCGTCGCATCGGTCCAGAAGAGCCAACCAATCCAGGAATGACGGCCGCTGGCGCGGAACTCGAGCGCTCCACTGCGGGCTCCAGCGCGATCGTGCTGCGTCCGATCACGAAGCGACCTTGTCCACCGCGCAACACGGCGCGAGAGATGCGCGCGCCGCCGACAAAAACGCCGTTTTTCGAGCCCAGATCCTCCACCACGATCCCACTGCCGAGCGCCACGACCTGGACATGTCGTCCGCTCACGGTCGGATCATCGACGACCAGCTGACACTCGGGGCGGCTACCGATCACCAGCGTCTGGCCGCTCGCCAATTGCAGGACTCGCCCCGTCCCCGGCCCCGACAGCTCGAGGCTCCAGGGGCCTCCGCTCATCGGTTCATCCAAGTCCAGCGTCGCCGGCCGAGCGTCGAGCTCGGGCCCTCGTTCTTCCTTGATGCAGATCATGCCCCAGCATCGATCCGCGCGACCGCCCAGTTGCCCGAAAGATCAATGCAGCGCTCGACGTGCCCCGGTCCGCGAGCACGTCGGGCGCTGCCGCCTGTCTGCCAGGGCTCAGCCGCTCGTAACGGTAACGCCCAGGGCCTGACGAACCTTCCCGTAGTCCTCACTGACACTGTACGCCAGGAGGCCCTGCATCTTCTCGGCAGCCGTGGGCTCGCCGGGACGGGTCTGCTCGGAGCTCAGCACCTTCTTGCAGATGTCGAGGTCGCCGCACAGCACCAGGCCTGCCCGCGCGGCCGTCATCTCGACGGCGAAGTTCCAGCGCTTCATGTTGGCCTTGGCCCCGTCCTCGATGAACCGCTTCACCACCGCCCGGAGGCCCTCGAGCTGCACGGGCTCCATGAAGCGCGCCAACTCCTGCGCGGTCATGCGGATCTGTTGCGCCATGTCCGGAGGCATGGGGGCGTGAGGCGCCGCCAGCATCACCGCTGCAAACAGCATGACCGTAAGCTCCGCCTGCGTGGAAAACAGCGTTCGGATGTAGTGCTCACCGCGGTACGACGCCAGGTGCTTGCCGCAGATGAACGTGAGCTCCTGCGGCTGGAAGCCGGTCAATACCGACTGGCCCGCAACGGAGGCGGCGGGCAGCATCGGCACCGCCAGCACTGAGCCGGGGATATCGCTGCGAACGTAGAGCTCGGGGGCATGCACACCCAGGATGCTGGCTGCCCAGAAGAACGTCTTGGCGAACGTAACTGTCGAGTTCTTCGGATCCTGCAGCAGGCGCTTGTCGAGCTCCCGAAATTCCCGGTTGGCCTTGAGCATGGCAACCTTGGCCTTGAGCGCCGCCGGGGTAATCATCTCGAACATCTTCGAGATGTAGACGTTCTCCTCGTTGTGGATCAGGTGCTTGGCCCAGATCTCGTTGGTCAAACGCCCACGCACTTGAGGCATGCCCTTGACGCGATGCTTCTCGAAGAGAGCGCGCTCCTCCGCGGTGGCTTGCTGCATGAAGACCAGCGCGCTCGCGGCGCACCACGCCTCATCCGTCGCGCCCTTCTTCGATTGCAGTCGATACAGGGCGCGATAGGGCGAGACGGAGAGCGGCTTCTGCTCCAGCAGCACGCGCTGCTCGGAGATGGCCTCGTCGTATTGCTCCGCCACCTCGTGCAGCTCGGAGAGAATGACTCGCTCCTGGCTCTCCTCCGGTTTCAGGCTCGAAGCCATCTTGAAGGCTTCGAGCGCCGGCTGAACGTTCGAGAGACGATCGCGATAGACCAGGCCGAGCTGATGCCAGAGCTGGAACTCGAGATCCGTCTTCCCCTTGCCGGCGACCCGATGAATCATCTTGCGGTACTGCCGCTCGAGCTGCTTCCAGTTCTTCTCGAGTGTCAGGATCTTGTTGATGCGCTCGAAGGCTTCGAGGAAGTCCGGAGCCAGATCGAGTGCATCATTGAACAACTCGACCGCGCGCTCCATGTCCTGGATCTTGTCGCGATAGAGCTGGGCCATCGTGTAGAAGTAACGCGCCTTGCGCGCCGGCTCCTGCTCGATATCCGAGATCGCGGCCAGCGTCTCGACCATCCGGCTCCAGTCGCCGGACTCCTGGTACAGCGCCAGGAGCTTGTGCAGGATGATGTGATCCTGCGGGCGGATCTCGCGCGCTTCCTCCAGCGCTTCGATCGCCTTGGTCGTGTCCTTCTGCTTGTCGCTCCAGACATCCGCGATGCTGATCAGCAGCTGGAGCCGCTCGTCGTCCTCGAGCACGTGCTCGAGCACGCGCCGCTTGTAACTCGCCACCATCGGCCAGTCGTGCTCGACGGCATACACCTCGACCAGCGCGTCCAGTGCAGCGCGATGGTTCGAATCCAGGCTCAGCGCCTTCTCGAAGTTGTTGATGGCCTGCTTGCTCTGAGCTTGCGCCTGCTTGATCTTGCCGAGCCGATAGTAGACCTCGGTACGCTCGTCGACGTCTCCCTCGGCGAGACCGGTGAGCACCTTCTGGTAGTTGGTGAGCGCGCTCGGCCAATCCGAGAGCGCGAAGCACACCGCCGCCAGCCCGCGAACGGTCTCCGGATCCGTCACGTCGAGCTGATGCGCGACCTGATAGGCCTTCAATGCTTCTGCGTTGTTGCCGCGCGCGTGCTGGATCTTGCCGAGTAGGCGATTGAGCGAGTGCTGCTCCGACTTCTCGCTACCCTTGCTCTTGCGCACGAGCATCTCTGCGAGCGGCGCGGCTTCGTTCCAGCGCTCGGTGGCGACGTAGTCCTCAACCAGGGGCAGCGCCGCTTCCTCGCACTCCTTGTCGATCGCCATGGCGCGCTCGTACGCGCTGACCGCCGCGGCGTGCTCGCCCAGCATCTGGTCCTGGACCTTGCCGAGCTCAACGAGCAGCTTCGCCTTGGTGCGCGAGCTTTCGCTGTGGCTCTGCTCCTGCTCGAGATAGCGGGCCACGCTATCCCAGTCGGCGTCATCCGTGGCGATGGCTCGCAGCGCGGAGATCGTGGGCAAGTGGGACGGATCGAGATCGAGGGCCATCTCGAAGCGCTCGCGTGCCTGCGAACGATCCGAGAGCTTCTCGTCCAGGGCCTTGCCGATCCGATAGTACATCTCCACGCGCTGACCGCCGTCGGCCGTGAGATCAGCAACCCGGATCATGACCTCGATGCTGCGCGCGGTATCGCCCTGCTTCTCGTGCAAGCGCGCCAGCGCTTCCAGCGCAGGCAGCCGCGTATCGTCGAGGTCAACGATGTTCTGGTAGGAGTCGATCGCTCGATCCAGCTCACCCAGCTCGTCCGCGTAGACGCGCGCGATCTGCTCGTGCAGATCCGCCTTGGTGCTCACATCGGCAACCTCGCTGATGTGTCGCTCGCAGGTCGCGATGAACTGCTTCCACTGCTTGAGCCGGCGATAGCAGCGCTCCAGCGCCACGTACGCCGCGAGCTCCGCCGGATCGATCTCCAGCACGCGCTCGAGCTTCTCGGCCGCGACGTCGGCCTTCAGGAATTGCTCTTCCTGAATCTGCGCCAGCTTCATCAGCACGTCGACGCGCGCCCGCTCGGTCTCCACGACGTCCAGCTGACGCTCGAGGACACTGACCAGCTCCGCCCAGTCCTGAGCCATCTCGCAGACGCGCTGCAACCCGCGAAGCGCCGGCAGATTCGCCGCATCGTAGGCCAGCACGGCGCGGTACGCCTCTCCGGCCTTGTCCCAGGAGCTGAGCTTGGTCTCGTAGAGCTCGCCGAGGCGCTGCTGAACGACCGCGATGTCCCCCACTTCACGCAGCGCCTTGACCTTGCGGTTGAGCACCAGAGCCAGCTCTTCGTTCTGCTGCGTCTCCGCGTAAATGCGCTCGAGCGCTTCCAGCGCCGGCAGGTGGTAGGGATCGACCTCCAGGGCGCGGCGGAAGTAATTGACCGCCTGCTCGCGCTCCTGCATGTGCTTCTCGAGCAACTGCCCGAGATCGACCATGATCACTTTTCGGTCGTCATTGGCGACAGCGACGTTGAGCGCCTGCTGCAGCGTCTCCGCCATCTTCTGCCACTGCGCACCCTGCCGATAGATATGCGCCATCTGGCGCAACACCTGGGCGTTGTGCGGGTCTAGCTTGGTGATCTGGGCGTAGTACGGCTGCGCGTACTCCGGGCGACCGAGGTTTTCCCCGTACCACTTGCCCAGGCGCAGACACAGGCGGATCTTGTCCTTGTCCTCGGTCTGCTGCTGCAGCCACTCGTTCGTGGTGGTGATGAGCTCGGCCCAGCGCTGTGTGGTTTGCGCGAGACGCTCCAGATAGTTCGCCGTCTCGTCGTCACCAAAATCTTCCGAAAACGCGGTCACGAGGGCATCGAAAGCCTGGTTTTCGTCGGCGAGATGCTTCTCGAACACGCGCGCGATACGCCGCAACAGATCGCTGCGATCGGGCGTTTCCTGCGTCGCTTCGAGGCGCGCCAGGTAGCACTCGATCAGCGGCTCCCAGCGCTCCGCGGCCGTGTGCAGCTTCTCGAGCTCCTGGAAGGCGAAACCGTGGGCGGGATCGATCGCCAGGATGCGATTGAAGACGTCGACGGCACGGTCGTACTCGCGAACCTCATCTTTCCAGATCGCGGCCGCGTCCAGCAGCTGTGCGATCCGCTCCGAGGCCTCGGGGAGGGCGTCGGCTCGGCGCAGCTTGACGTCGACCACCTCGGGCCAAGCGCCCGTAGCCCGGTAGATCGTCTCGAGCTCCGCCATGGCCTCGAGATCTTTGCCGTCCACCTCGAGCAGATGCCGCCAGGCGTCCGCCGCGTCCTCCGGCTTGCCGAGCACGTGCCCATACAGCCGCGCGAGTTCGCGATAGACCTCCCGCAACTCTTCGCTGTCGATGCGCTCGGCGCCGCGATCGATGTACTGATGGAGGGCATCCACCAACTCCGCGTGCTCGGACTTGTCACGCCGTAGCTTGCAGATGGCTCGCAGCGCCGCGACATTCGAAAAATCGATGTCGAGAACGCGCTGCCAGGCGCTGAGTGCTTCCTCGTGCCGACCGAGGGCATCCGTGAACAGGTGGGCCCGGCGGGCCAGCGCATTGACGCGCGCCTCGTCGTCCGTGGCGACGTCGTACAGGCGCTCCAACAGGTCGGCCAACTCGGCCCAACGCGCCAGCTTCTCGTACAGCTTGGCCAACGCATCGAGTGCCTCGGAGTCCTCACCCCGGAGATCGAGCACGCGCTTCCAACCATCGATCGCGTCATCGTCACGACCCAGGTGGTCGGAGTGCAGTGCCGCCAGCTTGGCACGAATGTCCGCCTGCTCGACGTCGCCCAGCGCGCTCTCGAGCTGCCGCTTGTAGACCTCCTCGAGCTGCTGCCACTCTTCCCGCTTATCGTAGATGCGGACCAGCGCTGCCGTGGCGTCCGGATTCTGCGGCTCGAGCTCGTCGAAAATCAGCCGATACGCGCGCAGGGCCGGCACGCTCTGGCCGAGCTGCTCCTCGTAGACCCGGCCGAGACGCGAGTAGAACTCGATGCGTTGCGACGGGTCGTCGGCTGTCGCGGCCCGCTGCTCCAGCACTCCGGCCAGCTCCGACCACTGCTCCAGCGCCAGATAAATGCGATCGAGGTTCTCGAGCGCAAACGGCTCACCCGGCGCCACGGTCAGAACGTAACGATAGGCCTCCTCCGCCTTCTCGACGTCCGCCAGCTCCTCTTCGAACACGCGCGCGAGGCGCCGCCCGATCTGGCCCTGCACCTCGGCAGGGGCACCCTCGACGCTCATCACGTCGGCATAGGTGTTGGCGAGCTCTTCCCAGCCGCCCTCGAACTGCGTGGCGAGGCGCTCTAGCTCCTCGACGACCCGTTCGCTCCGGGGCTGTTCGTGCAACGCGCGCGCGTACACGCCAAATGCCTGCGTGGCATCGGAGAGACGCTCCTCATAGTCGGTCGCGATGCGCTGGAAGAGCTCGAGGCGTGCCTCCGGCTCCGTGAGCTCGCTGAGCTGCGCCTCATGCACCTGAATCAGGCGCTCCCACTCGGCGCCCGCTTCGTACAAGGGGCCGAGCACGCGCGCCACGTCCGCTCGCTTCTTGCCTTCCGAGAAGAGCTGCTCCAGCGCGGCACGTGCCGGCGCGTGCTCCGGGGCGGACCCGAGCACCTCTTCGTACGCGCTGACCGCCTGATCGATATCGCCGAGGTGGTTCTGGTAGACCTGCCCCAGGCGGTACTTCGAATCCAGGATCTCGTCCGGCGTCGCGCCGATGCTGGCCTCGCGCTTCAGAATGTCCGCAAGCTCGGGGAAGCGCCCCGCCTTCGCAAACAGGCGCCCCAGGGCGCGAATCGCCCCCTGATTCTCGGGTTCAACCTCCAGCACGTTGCGGTATTGGCCGACGGCCGCATCGAGGTCGCCGAGCTGGACCTCATAGACCTGTGCCACGCGCAGGCCCAGCTCCACCCGGCGTTCCGGCTCGTCCGCGAGCGCTGAGAGCTCACTCTCGTAGAGCTGCGCCACGGACGGCCACTGGTCGATCGCGCTCGCCAGCCGCTCGAACGCTCCGAGCGATTCCTCGTTGCGACTGTCCACGCGAACCGCGCGCGCGTACCAATCGAACGCGCCGGCGGGATCGCCCATGCGCTGTTCGTGCAGCGTGGCGATGCGATGCAGCAGCTCCACCTTGTGAAAAGGATCTTCCGTCAGCTGAGCCTGAACGCTGAGCGCGCTCACCAGCTTCGGCCACTCCGCCATCGCGTCGTAGACGTGCTCGAGTGCCTGCGCCGCCGCCAGCGCTCGGGCGCCACCACTCTCCTTGATGCCCTCCAGGGCCTTCAGCGTGGGAGCATGGTCGACCTGAACGTTGAGCACGTCACGGTACAGCTCCACGGCGCGATCGAGATCGCCGAGCCGCTTCTCGTACAGCTCCGCGATCCGGTACTGGTAGCTGACTGCTTCGGCGGGATCGCTGGTGAGCTCGGTCTCGTGTGCCAGGACCGTGAGCAGCTCCGCCCAATTCTCGGCCGCCTGGTACAACACGTCCAAACGACCGAGCGCCGCCAGATCATCCGGATCGAGCTCCAGCACCTTCTGGTAGGTATCGATGGCTCGTGGCACGTCTTCGAGCTCGCGCTCGTAGACCGCGCCCATCTGGTAGTAGATGTCCTTCTTCTCGTCGGCGGTATGGACCAGGTCCGCCTTCTTGAGCTGAGCCTTGAGCAGCTCCTCCCAGCGGGCCAGATCGAGATACAGGCGGATCACCGCGTCGAGCGCCCGGATGTCGTCCGGTTCTAGCTCCAGCACGGCCTCGTAGACGCCGATGGCGGCCTCGGGACGGCTCAGAACCTCTTCTTCCAGGAGCGCGGCTTGATAGAGCGCCGCCTTCTGCTCGGCTGGATCCTCGAGCACCTGGCTCTTGCGCTGCAGGATGCTCGACAATTCGGCGTAGCGTTCGGCCGTGTGGAACAGCTGCTGCAAAGCCTCGACCGCAGCCAGATCTCGCGGCGTTACCTCGAGCACCTTGCCGTACAGCACGATGGCTCGATCGACATCGCCGACCTCGTTCTGCACCACGCGCGCGGCGGAGCTGTACAGGTGAGCCACGAGCTCGGCGTCGCTCTGCGACGCCGCCAGGTCTTCATACACCTGCGCCAGCTGGGTAAAGCGGCCGCTGCTGCGCGCCAGGCGATCGAGACCCTCGACCGTCGTTTCGTCCAGCGGCTCGATGGCGAGCGCGCGCGCATAGGTACCAAACGCCTTGTCGACGTTGCTCGCGACGTCCTCATGCAGACTCGCGATGCGGTGCATGAGCTCTACCTTGCGAGGATTGTCCTCTGCGCAGCGAGCCTGCACCTCGTACACTCCAACCAGCTTCTCGTAGTCGCCCTGCTGCTGGTACAGCGGCTCGAGAATCTCGGCGATGCGCAACTCGTGGTCGCCACGGCTGAGCCGCTCCAGCGCGCCCAGCGCACTCTGGTCGCTCGGGTCGCGCTCGAGCACATCGCGATACGTGTCGATGGCTCGCTCGACCTGGCCGAGACGCTTCTCGAGCAGATCCGCCAGCCGCAGCATCAGGTGGCGCTGCTTCTCCTCGGTGTCGGCAAGCTGCAGCCGGGTCTCCAGGTTCTCGGCCAGCTCTCGCCACAGTTCGGCGCGGGAATACAGACCGTCCAGGGCGCTGAGCGCAGCGTCACTGGTCGGGTCGAGCGTCAGCACCTCGCGATAGGAAAGAATGGCGTCCTCGGGACGACCCAGCTTTTCCTCGTAGATGCTGGCGAGCTGGGCGTACAGACTCGTCGACTCCTCGTCGGTGTCGCTGAGATCGATGCGACGCCGGAAGACGCCGATCAGATCCTCCCAACGATTCGCGCTGCGGTAGAGCGCATCGATGGACTGCAACGCCTCGATGTCCGTGGGGTCCATCTCCAGCAGCCGCTCGTAGTTGTGCGCGGCGGCCGAGACGTTGCCGAGCCGTTCCTCATTGCGAGCCGCCCGCAGGCGATAGGCGCGCGACAGATCACCGGGGCCCAGCCGATCGGCTACGTCGTGATACAGCTGGCTGAGGCGCTGCCACTGATCGGCGAGCTCCGCCAACCGCTCGAGTTCGAGCACGGTCGACTCCAGCGTCGGATCGATGACCAGCGCCTTGGCCTGAGCCTCGAACGCCTGGGGCGCATCGTCCAGCCGCTGTTCGGCAATCTCGGCGATCTTTGCGTACAGCTCGACGCGCCGCTCCGTCTCGTCCGCGTCGCGAGCGAGAATCTCGGAGACGTCGATCAGTCGTTTCCAGTCGCCGAGAACCAGGTAGATCGCCTCGAGCACGCGCGCAGCAGGTCCGCGCAGCTCCGCATCGGCAAGCCACCCCTCGAGCGCAGCCCGTGCACCCTCGTGGGCAGGCGCGAGGGTCAGCACCTCGCGATACGTGGACAGCGCTTGCTCCGCTTCGCCGAGATGGCTCCGCTGGGCTTCCGCTAGACGGAATTTGAGATCGACCAGCTCCTCCTCGGTCACCTCGAGTTCGAGGCGACGCTCGAGCACTTCCGAGTAGCGAGGCCAGTCCTGCGTCTCCTGATACAGGCGATCGAGGGCGGACAGCGCGCGCTTGTCGAGCGCGTCGTGCACCAGGACATTCTGATAGCTCTCGATGGCGGCTTCTTTGTCGCCCAGCTGGTTTTCATGCAGGCTGGCGATCTCGAGCGCAATTTCCCGGCTCTCTTCCGGGGTCGTGGCCAGCGCGCTGCGGCGCGCATACACCTCGAGCAACTCGCCGTAGCGCTCGGCTTGCAGATACAGCTTCTCGAGTGCGCGCAACGCGTCCTGGTTGTCGGGCTGCGCCTCAGAGACGGCGCGGTACTCGAGCAGCGCGTCTTCGAGATTGCCCATGCGCTCGATGTGCACGCGCCCCAGGCTCAGCCGCAGCGAGGCCACGGCCACATATTCACCGGAGCGTTCGCACGCCTCGATGGCAATGTTGTACGAGCCGATCAGAGCAGTGAAGTCGCCCGTGAGCTCTGCCAGCCGCTCGACATCCGCCTGGGTAGCGGGGTCGGCGGGGGCGAGCTCGAAGGCCGCCCGGGCGCGCTCGAAGGCCACGACCGGATCGCGCAACCGCGCTTCATATAGCTCGACGAGTTGGCGCAGGACCTCCAGGCGCTCGCCGGAATCGTCCAGGTACGAGAGCTTGACCTCGAGCACCGTGGCCAGGCCCTTGGGGTTGTTGCTGCTCGCATAGATCGGAACCAGCTGCTCAGCGGCTTCCCGATTGTTCGGATCCAACGATAGGATCTTCTCGTAGGCTCGCGCAGCGCGGTCCGGCTTCTCCCGGCGCAGGTCCCAGAGCTCCGCGATCTTGCGCAGCATGCGGATGCGCTCGGTCGTGTTTTCGGCGCGCGCCTCACTGCTCTCCAGGACGCGGATGAACTCATCCCACTTGCCGGACGCCGCGTAGAACTCATCCAGATCGTCCCAGCGCCCGAGCGCCAGGTAGCGCTTCTTCAGCTGCTCCTGAGCGCGGCGGTTGTCTGGTTCGAGCACGACCAACGCCTTGTAGACGTCGATGGCGCGGTCCTCGTCCTTCAGGCGATCGCCGACCACCTGCCCCAGCTTGGTCAACAGCTGGATGCGTTCGTCTCCGCTCGCGTTGTCCGCGAGGCTTTGCAGCACGTCCGCCAGCTTCTCGTAGTTGCGATCGCGCTCGTAGAGCTTGCCGAGCTCGGACAGTGCGTCGGGGTCGCGCGGGTCATTTTCGATGACCTCCTCCCAGAGTGCGATGCAGATCGCCGGCTTCTTGATGCGCTCGCTCGCCAGGAGCGCAATCTCCTTGTACACGGCGGCGCGATCGCGCTCCGAGGGCAGGCGTGAGGCCTCCGACTGGCGCAGCCGCACGAGTTTCTCCCAGTCGCGGCGCTTCTCGTACATCTGCCGCAGGTATTCACGGGCAGCATCGTGCGTCGGCTCGAGCGAGAAGATCTTCTCGTTGGCCTTGACGGCCTCGGCCTGATTCATGAACTTGTTGGCGTACAGGTCCGCGGCGCGCGCGTAGAAGAGCACGCGCTCCTGCCGATCCGGCACGGCATCGCCCAACGCCACGAGCGTCTTGACGACCTCGTGCACGCGGTTCTGGCTCTCCTGCTTCTGGAGTTGCTCGCGCAACGCCGAAATGGCGGCCTCATCGAGGGCCACCGGCGCCTGAGATCCGGGACGTTCACTGCCTTGGCTGCCTTGACTCGTGGGCGGTAGGCTGGACGCGGCGCGCGGCGCCTCACTGGTATGAGAGGCGGGTGGAACGCTGGTATTGCTCCCGGGCGCAGGCACGCTGTGGACGTTGGACGGACTTTCGTCCGATTCTGAGACTTCCGGCCGCTGCGCCGTCATAGCTGCTCCATTTTCGAGTCGGGGCGACTCGCCCGTGCTGTTCCCGCGTCGTGCCAGAGCCGTGTGTCCGGGGGCAATCTCCGCGAGCCGTTCATAGTACCCCCGCGCCCGCTCGACGTCGCCTAGCTCTTGCTGCGACACGGCCGCAGCATTGGCCCAGAAGAAGGCCGCATTCGGGCCGGCAATGCGCGAGCCGAGTGAGTCGGCAAGGCCCACGACCTTCGACCAGTCGCCAAAGTGTGAGCCGTACACGTCACAGAGCAGCGCAAACGCGGCTTCGTTCTGCGGCTGGTGACGCAGTGTTTCCTCGCCGAACTCGGCCGCTAGCTGCGGCTTCTTGTGGCGGTGGCCCCAGCGAGCGCCAAATCGGAGTGCGAGCTCCGCCTGACGGTTCGGATCGGCGCTCGACTCGATCAGGCCGCGCTGCGTCTGTACGACGGACGCTTCGCGCGCCTGCGCCACGAGCAAGCCCTCGTACAGTGCCGCTGCATCATCGCGCATCGGATCGGCGGTGTACGCCTGCTTGAGTAACTCTTCGGCGTCGTCCGGCGCGAGCCGGCGCGCGACGCGAGCCGCCCGGACGAGCGATTCGGCGCGAGCTGCGGGCGCCGCGTCTCGAGCGCGCTCCTGAATCGACAGCACGTGCTCCTGCCACGCGCTCGGATCGACCCGCAGATCGAGCAGGCGCTCGTTGGCTTCGACGGCGTCCGCACCCGCGGCCTCGATGGCGCGCTGGTAGGCCTGGTCCGCCACCTCGAGCTCGCCCTGATCCGTGGCCACGTCGCCGAGCTGGATCAGGAGAGCGGCAGCCTCCGCCTGGCTGGGCGCGCGCTGGATCTCCAGCTCGAGCAGGCGCCGGACCATGCCGAGCTTGCCTAGCTCCCAGTACACGGCGCGCGCTTCCGCCAGCGCCTCCCCCAGCTCCGAGTCGAGCTTGAAGGCGTCCTGAAAATGCTTCAACGCCCGTGCGCCCTGCAAGAAGCGCTGGCTCAAAACTCGCGCGAGTCGCAGATGCAGCCGCGCTTGGCGGCCCGGTTCAGACTCCCGCGAAATGGCCTCCCGCAGCTCGTCAACCAAGCCCTGCCAATCGTGGCAGCCCTCGAGCAGATGAAGGCGATCGTCCAGATCCATTTTACCTCGGTTTGGGGAATGCCACCTCGAGAGGGGCTCCGACTAACCAACGGCGATCGTCGAGACGTTCGATCATCGAGGCCCGTCGAATCGGACCTCGCTGCGCATGATCTCCGAGGAGGGCTCGCTCGAGTTGCCTCAGCGCCGCGCCTGGCGCGACAGGGTCAACCGCCGAACTACCGCTCCCCAGAGCTGCCCCGTTTGCCACGACCGCTAGCCGGCCTCACAACCAGCACGCCTAGAACCGCAGCCGATGGCTCGAGAAGCAGACGAAACAGGGACGGCGCGGACAAAACCGGCAAGACCCTTGGCAACGAGGCCAAAGGTCGAGCCGCTCGCGTCAGAGGACGCCACCCAGCTTCTGCACCAAGTCATTGCTGCTCGCACACTGGTCTTTGAACTTCTTGGCAGCGTCGGCGCTCTTACATGCGCGCTTGTTGAACGACTTTAGAAGCCGAAGTGCCTTCTCCTTCTGTGGTGGCTTCATTACGGCGTACGTGCTGCCTAGGTTAAAGGCGATCTCCGGATGGTTGGCTCCGGCGATATCGTTGGCTTTCTCGAGGTCCGCCACACACCCGGCATCGTCACCCTTGGCCTGGTGCACGCTAAACAGCAGGGTATAGGCGCCGTAGAGCGCATTTGCCGTCTTTTCCGTCGGCGGAATCAGGCGCGTGGCTTCCTGCAGGACCTTCTCGGCTTGGTCGTACATCCGCAGGGATAGGTAGACCTCACCCAGCGCCGGATAGAAGTACGGAATGGTGGGATCCAGCTCGATGGCCTTGCTGTAGTTCTGAAGCGCACCCTGCTCGTCGTCCGTCCAGAGCAGCGCCGTGCCCAGCCAGTGGTAGCACTCGGCGTAGTTCGGATCCTTCTGGATGCAGTCCTGCAGCGGCTGCTTCGCCTCCTGATAGGCGTCCTTGTTGCCCGCCTCGGCGATCTTCATCAGCGCGAAGCCCCTGTTATACAAGTAATTGGCAAAGTTGGGGGCGACCTGCGAGGCCCGCGCCAAGGTGGAAGCCATTTTATCCCACTCTTCTTGCTTGTGGTAGGCGTTGGCCAGCTTCCAGAAGATGCGATGGTTCGACGGGTCGAGGCGGGTCGCCTCCTCGTAGTCCTTGATCGCGCCGGACACGTTGACCTTCAGTGCCTGGTCCGCCTGGTTGGCGAGGTTGATGGCTTCGATGTGATCTCGGCTGCACCCCAGTGCAGTAAGCACCCCGAGCACTGCCGCGCACCACGGCGCCTTGATTCCGAGCTCCATCATCTCACTCACTCCTCGACCCTCTTCCACTTGCCCGCGCCGGCGGACATCGTATTTTCCGGCACCTGATTCGCTGACACCCGACTCACTGCCACTCGACCTGCTGCCACTCGACCTGCTGCCACTCGACCTGATGAAATCGCCGCGGAACTGACGCCGATGCTCAGCTGGAGGATGCAACGCTGCGCACCTGCGTGCGCTCCGACCACCTGGATAGCGCCGCCACCCCGGGCGTCCTGGCCCTGCACACCTGCCTGGCGAGCCGACACTCCGCTAGAGGTACTCCGCTAGAGATAACTGCGCTGGAGATGGCGCCTACATCCCGCATCAATCGCGGCAGAATAGTCGCACTGGCGCGGTGAAGTAAAGCAGCGAAAGTAGCGCCTTCCCCGCGGACGCGCGACGCTCGCCTGCCAGCCCTTCCGGGCTGCGCCCCAGCTCGCGGAACGTAGTGTGCGGCTGCCACCGCTGCTGCTGCGCTCGCGAACGGATCGCCCGAGCGCTTGCGGGTGTGCGGCGGCTGCACGGGCTCCGGAGCTCCGGGCGAGGGCCGCGCAGCTCACACGAAGGAGTGAGACTCGACGTGTGTCGCGCTCGAACCCGAGCGGGGGTGGGCCCCCCGCGAGGACGCAAGTGCGGCTCAGCCGGGCTGGAGCATGATCGGGTAGGACACGGTCACGATGCCGCCCTCCGGCTTGGGGAAGCTCAAGCCGTAGAACGCCTTCACGACGCACCCCACCACGTTCGAATCGGGCAGATCGGAGCCACCGTTGGAGACGTTCGACACGGCCCCGTCTCGCCCGATCACGAAGCGCACGGTCACGCGCCCTTCGAGGTTGGGGTTGCGCCCCAAGCCCTGCTCGTAACACAGGCGAAAACGCCCGTAGTTCTGACGAACGATGCGCCGGATGACCTCTGCCGGCAAGCGCCCGCTCACCTGGGTGGCGCCCATGCGCACCTGCGGGGTGGCGGTGCGGTGAGACCCGCCGAGGCGACCGTGACCCGAGCCAAAGCCCTGCCCCGTGCCGGTGCCCGCGCCATGCCCCAGCGTGCCGATATTGCCGAGGCCGATGCCTTCACCGCGGCCGCCGCCACCTTCACCGATACCCGACAGGCCGAGGCCGCCGGAACCAAAGGCTTCACCGATCTCGTCGCCCCACATGTTACCCATGGCGCTGACTTCATCGGTACCGAGCGACGTGTCGCGCCCCCAGGGAGCGGTCGGCGCGTTCGGGTCACCGGCGGCACCGGTGTTGAGCAGGCCGATCATGCCGAACTCCGTCGCCTCGCGCAGCGCTTGCTGGCGAGCCAGATGCGGGTCCTGATTGTCCTGCGGGCCCTGGACGGCGTACTTCTTGTTCGTCTCCTTGCTCGTTTCCTTGCCCATCGAGCCCTCTTCGCCCTTGGCGCGAGTGCCCGTGCCGCCCTCTTTGTTGTCGGCGTCGGAGTCGGAAACTTGCTCGGTCTCTTCTTCTTCGAGCTCGCGCTCGGCAGCGGCATTCAGAAACTGCTGGATCAGATACAGCTGATCTTGATCGATACCCTCGTCGTCAGAGAGGCCCAACGGCGGAACGAAGAACGCCATCGCGGCGATCAAGCCACCGACCGAGAGCATCGACAGCCCGAAGTACGCCATCACGTTCCAGTCGATGCCGCTCGCCAGACCGTGAGCAATCGGCTTGCCCGCGTTGACCGCGGCGACCTGGAAGACGATGTCTCCCAGCTGGATGCGGGCCTTCGTGCCCACTCCGAGCGGCAGCTGATGGGCGCCCGGAAGCTCGGCACACGGCTGCGCCTGACGACGCACCTGATCGAGACTGAGCCGCTGACCGTCCGCGGTCTCCACTTCCCCCGTGGCCTGCTGCGGAATCACCACGGCGATCGTCGACTGATCACCGACCACCACGGGCAAGCGCGGCACGCCGAGCTTCTCGGCGGGGATGAAGAAGTCACAGGTGAACGCCTTCGACTGCTCCTCGCCGACGTAGAAATTGCGAGGTGGGGAAAGGTGCGCAACGTGCAGCACGTTGGTGCCCCAGAGAATCATCACCTCGGCGGCTTGAACGTGCGCGAGTTCGACCTCGTCCGGCGTGACGTCGGGGCCGCTCTTCACCATCGCATAGGTGTAGTTGCCGCCTCCGTGGCCGTGATCGCTCGGCCCATGGCTCCGAGACCCGTAGGTGTGAGCCGCGCCGTGCCCGCCACCCGCGTAGCCTGCCGCAGCGGCCTGGGGACGCGCCGACGGCGCCTGCGGCGAATGGGTGCCGCCCACCATCGTGCCGTGAGGATTGTAAGCCTGCTGCGGTGCGCCCGCTCCGGCGAACCCGGCTGCGCCACCGGCCATCGCCGGCTCGGCATAGGACTGCTCGGACGCACGCGCGACGGCGGCGCCGAGAGCCTGACGAGCATCAAAGCGCCCCGTATCGGCCTCGACGTTCTCCAGGATGAGCTGCGTGCTCCCGATGTCGATCCGATCACCGACGCGCAGGCGGCATTTGTTGATGCGCTCGCCGTTGACGTAGGTGCCCGGGTCGTTGCCCAGATCGATCAGAGTGATCTCGGAGGGGCTCGCCACTTCGATCACCGCATGCATGCGGGAGGCGGCGGGGTCGTCTACCCGAAGGTGACTCTTCGGGTCGCGACCAACTTTGACGATGTCATGCGTGACGGAGTCACGACTGACGAGCTGGCCCCCCTGATAGGTGGCGAACGTTACCACGGCCTTTGCCATACTTTGGAATCCTGACGGCTGATGGCTACCGGTCTTCGGTAGACCCATCGCGGCTCGCTATTTGGAGCCAGAACAGTGATTTTTGGGGGCGAGAGAGCGGGGGGCGGGCCCCCGCGGGCGAACAGTGCGGGCTTGGTGCCCCGCGGCAGATAAGGGGTTCGGACTAAGAAGCTTCGGACTGGGCGCCCTTGGACTAGGGAGTCGGCACGGACAGGCCCCTGCTCAGAGGCAGAGGCGTACGCCCAGAGATTCAGAGATTCTCGACGGACTTGAGCATCTCGGGCACGAAAGAAATGCGCGGACGGATCAGCGTGGTACGCGCAGCGCGCGGGCGGACTCGGATCGTCGCATCGTTGGGACCGAAGCCGCCGGCGTTCAACGGATCGTCATCGAAGCTATAACCATAGCCATCATCCGACTTCGATTCCTTCACCTGCGCTGACGAAAGGCCGGCGAAGAACAAGAGCGCCGCACCCAGACCACCGCAGACCGCTACCCGCATCCCGCTACGCATCATGACACCTCGACGAGCCGTGTGTTGGGCGCCAGCGCGCCCAGTCTTGCTGACACTCGCAACAATCTACCGCGATTCCAGTGAAATTGTACATGTTCCAGACCGATTTCGTCAACTCACAAGCGCGAGATCTCGAGACGAAGACGGAAACCTGGAGCGTTCCAAGCTGGCGACAGTGTAGCAACACCGCCCCCGAAGCGCACGATCGTCCCCTCGCGGCACGCGTTTTCCGGCTCGCTGCCGGCTGCGCCGCAGGGCGTCACGAGTTGGAGCATCACGAGCCTCCTATTGTGGAGCACTCGCCTCCCCCGCACCGTCCGCCGGCGCCTGCGCGCCCTGCTGCTTCTCGAGTTCCTTGGTCTTCTTGTCGAACTCTTCCTGTTCGATCCGGATCTTCTCGCCCTCTTCGATGAACTTGATCGTGTCCTCGATGTCCTTCGCGCGCTCTCCCGAGCGTTTGACGGCCTCCGCATATCCGGCGCGCCCCTTGGCCTTGCCGATGAATTCGCGATACTTGGCCACGGCCTGCTTGAGCGCCGGGACCGTCTTGGCGGAGTCGCCGCCCTTGGCCTCGTACTCCTGCGTCAGGATCGCCTCGTTGTAGTAGGCCTCGACCCGATCGCTGTCGATCTGCTTGCACTCGGCCAGGTGCTTCTGCGAGTCCGCCAGCACCTTGTCGTAGTTGTCGTCGTTCTTGATCTGGCCGCGCAGCGCGAGAGCCAGACCGAGATGCGCCTCGTAGTCGCGGGGTTGTAGCCGAAGGGCGTCCCGGTACGCCTTGTCCGCTTCGGAAAAACCCCGGAAGGAGAGGCTGACCGCGGCGTAGTTCATGTGCGCTTCGAAGAAGTTCGGATCGAGTGCGCGCGCGCGCCCGAAGTTCTTCACGGCACCGTTGTAGTCGCGCAACTCGACCTGGATCAGACCGAGCGTGTTGTAGAGCGCGGCGTACTTGGAATCCTTCTGCAGGCCCTGGCTCGCCACCAGCGCCGCCAGCTCGAGTTGCTGGCGGTTCGCCTGGGCGTGAGTGGCTCCGGCCACGACCAGCCCACCGCGGCGGCGGCCGCCCGCTGGTTGGCCCTCACCGCCGACGGCCTTCCGCTTGGCTTGCTCCATGTAATAGATGGCCAGCTGATTCATGGCCGGCATGAAGCTGTCGTCGATCGCCAGCGCACGCTGAATGTTCTTCTTGGCGCGCTCGAGATCGTTGGCGCCATCCGTATCTTCCTGCTCGTTGCCACGCTCCATCTGCAACGCTGCGACGCTGACCAGCGCCTCCACGTTCTGGAACTTCGCATCCCGAATCACCTGCTCGAGGGTCGTGATGGCGGAGTTGATGTTGCCGCTCTTCTTGTATTCGAACAGCGCCATCTGGCTGCGAGCGCGGTGGAAGCCCTGGCTCGCCTTGCCGGCCGCCTGGAACTGCGCCACCGCCTCCTCTTCCATGCCGCAACGCATGTAGGCGAGACCCGCGTTGTACAGCGCCTCGGGCAGCGGCTTGCCGGCATCGTCCTCCTGTTGCTTGGAGACCGAGACGAAGCTTTCCGCCGAGGCTTTGCACGTGGCCGGAGCCCAGTCGTAAGCCTGATCGTGCTTCATGAACTCGTCGAGCGCCTGCTTGTAGCCCTGGGCAGCCTGCTTGCTGATCTCCGTGCCACCCGTGCTCTTCTTGCCGGAACGCTGCTCTGCGGGGAGGGTCGATTTACCCGCCGCCGCACCGCCCGTGGAAGCTCCACCACAGCCGCTCACGCCCGCCATCACACCCAGCAAGGCAATCACCTTCCACCGCATCACGCTTGTTGCTCCTAGCCCGCGCCGTTGGTCCACCACCGACACGCCCTTATTCACTGGCCGCCTGGCTTTCGTTGCTTGCCGTCTTCTTCGAGTCCTTCGCTTCGGGAGCCTTCTTGGGCTCCTTGCTCGCAGGCTCCGCCCCGGTGCCGAGCACCGGTTCCCCACCCAGTTGCAACGGGTGCGGACGCTCTGCCAGCACGCGATTGACGCGGTTGGGATCGCCCTTGAACTCGTCCACGAGGTGGAACTCACTCTTGTAGTTCTCGGCGAGCCACTTCTCGCAACTACGGCTGTATTCGTCGAAGTATTGGAACTGCACGGAGTAGTCGAGACAGGTGGCGAAGGCGCCCTTGGCCTGCAGCTTCCACGGCTCCGAACTTTCGTCCAGCGAGGCGTAGTAGGTCTGCGCGAGCATGATGTCCTTCTTCATCGCTGCCGGAATGGGAGCGGCGCGGAACTCGTCCACGAACTGGCCCCACATACCACCCACGCGAGACCCCGCCGCAATCACCCACTGCGGCGACGGCACCGGTTGCAGATCGACGATCTTCTTGTACTCGATGGTGGCGTCCCGAATGAGCGGGGTTTTCTTGTCCATCCACGGCTTCACCTTGGTCGTGATGTGCTTCATCACGTCTTCCTTGGAGCCGCTCCCCTTGTAGACGGGGAACTTCACCGCCTCGAGTTTCTCGCGCTTCTTCTCGGCGAAGTAGAACATGCCTTCGCCCACGGCGGTCAGCGCCTTGCCCAGGCGGCGCTGCTTGGCAGCCTCGTCTTCGCCTTCGATCTTCATGATCGACGCCGATGCCTTCTGCGGGTCCTTCCAGGTGGCGACCACCTTGGCGTACTCGCTCTGCGCCTGAGCGCGATTCAACTTGGCGTCGGCCTTGCCGAGCAACGCGTGCGCCTGCACTTTGACGTCCAGGGTCGCCTCATCGTCGATCAGCTTCATCGCCGCGCCCAAGCGGTCGGCGACTTCCTTCCAGTCTTCTTTCTCCGCGTAGTGGGCCGCGATGGCAAACGCGATCTGCGCCGCCTGCTTCGGCTTGCGACGCCCGAAGTTCTGGTTGAAGGACTTGGCCGCTGCGATGGCCTCTTCATCCCGACCCAGGCCCAGGTTGAGCACGACGGCGTCGCTGATGGCCTTGTCCGCGAACTCGCCCTTGTACGACGTCTCCTCCGCGTACTTCATGTAGAAGGCAGCGGCCATGTCGTAGACCGCGATGGCCTGATAGTTCCCGCCGATCTCGTAGATCGATTTCTTCGCCAGATCCGTCTGGCGCAAGTTGTAGGTGGGATTGAGCAGGATCTGCTTGGCGGCGATCGACTTGGCCAGCAGGCGCCCTGCCTGATAGGCCTGGCCCGCGTTGTAGAGGACTTCCTCCATGCGTCCGCACTGAGAGCCCTCACCCTTGCTCAGGTGCTCCTCGCCGTAGTCGCGCCAGATCGCGATATAGGCGTCGCCGGCCTTCTTATACAGCTCGAGCGCGTTGTCCCCGCCCTTGCCGCTGTCGGCCAGTTCCACGGTCTTCTCCGCCGAGAGACGGCGAATGTCGCACTGGATGCGCGTCAGGAGATCGCAATTCTCTTTCTCCGCCGCGTACTTGTCTCCGGCGCAATACAGCGTCAGGAACTTCGGCACGTCCTTGGAGAGTTCGTCGAAGCATGCGGGCTTGGGCGGCTCGCTCTTGGAGCCGATCACGTTCAGCGCCTCGAGGTACAGCTGGGAGGCGTAGACGGCGGCGTCCTTGTCCGCGTAGTTGAGCGCGATGTCGCGGAACGCGATCGCTGCTTCCGCCCAGTGCTGCGCCTCGTAGTAGGTGCGGGCACGCGCGTACTTGACCTCGACGTACTGCTCCTCCGCCTGCTTGTTACCGGCGGGCGGCTGGATGTAACAGACGTAACGGTTGAAGGCGCCGATCATGCCCTTCTGCATGGGCGTGAGGTCCTTGGGCTTGAACTTCTCCCACTCGCTCTTCTTGTTGGCTTCCTTGCCACCGACGTCGTCGCGGGTCGGAGCGAGGCCCTTGCCCTTCTTGTCGGACTCGCCCTTGTGGAGCTGGTCGTACATCTTCTGGTAGCAGAGCACCGCGGCGTACGCGGCCTCCGGAGCGGTCTCGCTCTTGGGGTCCTCGTCCACGACTCTGTCAAACGCCGGGCCACAGTCCTCCCAGCGTTGCTGCACGTACAAGAGGTCCGCCATCGAGTAACGAATCTTGTAAATGTTGGGCCAGTCCTCCTTCACGATGCGCGGGAAGGTGAACTTGGAGAACTCCTCCTGCGTGAAGGTGTCGGCGACCTTCCCGTAGAGGTAGGACGCGAGATCCATCGTCTTGGGATCATTGGTGCCGCGTGTGCCGCCGATACCTACGGCCTCCAGATGCCAGCTCATCGCCGTCTCGGCGAGCAACTCTGCCGTACGGTTGGCGCAGTTGAGCTGAGATTCGGGCGAATGCTGCTCCTTGGCGAAGCGCTCGTACACGCCCAGCATGTTGTCGAGCTCTTTGCGGATCGCGATCTTGTCGGACGCCGAAATCGCCTGCACTGCCTGGCTGATGAAGACCTGGTACTCGCAGAAATTATCGCCCTTGTCGCGAGCCATCAGGTCTCGATACAGGGTGATGGCTTCCTCGTAGTGACCGGTGTCGTAGTAGTTGACGCCGAGGTCACGCAGCATCTGCAGCGTCTGCTCCTGGCTGCCCCCCGTGTCGCCGCTGAGCGGACGGAAGAAGTTGAAGGCCTTGCTGGGCTTTCCGGCCACCGCATACACAGGCAGGATGTCCCGGCGCGCCGATTTCTGAATCAGCTTGGCGCTCGGCAGATCGGCGAACTTGTCGCCGTATTCGATCACGTTCTTGTACTGCTGAATGGCCTGCGCGTAGTCGCCGCTGTTCCAGTACACGTAGCCCAGCTTGTACTGAGCGTAGCCGTACACCTTGTTCTGCGGCGGCTTGAACTTGATCACTTCCTTATAGGCCTGGGCTGCCAGGTCCCACTTGGAGGGATCACCCATCGCTTCCACGAAGAAGAGCTCGCCGAATGCCAGGTAGGCATTGGGAATGTAGGGCGAGTTCGGCGCCTTCTCGATCAGCTCGAGATACACGGCGCGGGCGTGATCCAGGTCCTTGTTCTGCTCGTACTCGTACGCGAGGTAGTAGAGGATCTCGTCGATCTTCGAGTACGTCGGATAGTCCTTCTTCATCCGGTTGTAGTACTTGATGGCGTTGTCGCGGGATTTCACCACGATCTGCCCGGCCGCCGACGACTCCTTCAGGGCCGCATCGTATTTGGCCTTGTTTTTGGCCTTTTTCGCCTCATCGGCGTCGATGTCCGCCTTGATCTTGTCGCGCGTCGCCGCCGACTCGAGCTCCACGTAGCCCTCGGCGAGGCGCCGCACCAGCTGCGGCCGATCCGGCGACTTGGGCGGCGTGCGCTTGTACAGGCGCTCGAGCCCGGAGATCTCCGTGATCAGGAGCGCGCGACCGCGAGCCTGCAGACGCGTCGTGCGCAAGTCGCGCTGGCCAGCCGACATTTCGTCGGGCGCTTGGCGCTGCGACAGCGAATCCTTCTGCGCCTTCTTCTCCCGTGGCGGCGGCGCGCTCTTGAATGCAGCCGCGCGGCGTCCACCCACCTCGAACTTGGTGGGCCCAGCGGGACAGGTCTCCAGCGTCGTGTACGCTTCTTCCGGCAGACACTCCGCGCTCAGGCGTTCCATCCCGGCGCTGCGGGCGGGGCTGCTCCATAGCCCCATCGCGAGCAGCGCTCCGAGCAGCGCGAAACGGGACAGCGTCCCCAGCGCACGGCGCTCACTAAAGCCTCGATGCTGCATGACCAACACTACCTTCCGCATGCCGACTCCACCACCTGACGATAAAACCCGAGCTCATCCCGCCAATATTCGCCGTCGAACGGCCAGAGCATGTGCTCTTCGTCCGGCTTCACGATGCCAAAGATCTTCGACTCCGACTGGCTCACCTGGTTGGCCGCGATCGCCTGGTCGAGCTCATTGCGCTGCGCGGCAGTGATGTCGATCAGGATCTTCTCGCCGTTCCTGAGGTGGTCATCCAGCTCCTCCAGGTTGCGCTGATAGCGCGACTTGGCCAGATCTCCCGCGTCTTGCACTGCCAGCTCGCGGGCGATCTTCAAGACCTCCTGCACCTGGTTGCCGAGCGCGGAGGTGCGGAACTTGTCCGAGCTCTGCTGGAACCGCGTCATCTCCTCGTCCAACACACGGACGTATTCGATGCCGCGCAGCAGCTGGCGATCGGACATGGACTCCGCCACGATCCCCGAAATGTTCGGCGGTAGGTCGGCAGTGCCGTCCCGTACGCTGAGCAGGAACTTGAAGAACGGCTCCGCCTGCTGCTCTCCCTTGAAACGGGCCAGCACCTTCTCCAGCTCTTGCTGGATCGGAACGTAGCGCTTGTTGAACCGCGCCACGACGGTGGTGGCCGCCTCGTAGTTGCAGTTCGAGAAATAGATGACCGCCTTCAGGATCTCCGCTTCCGGATAGAAGGCACCCGGAAAGTACGGGGACTGCAGCGTGTGGATGTTGCCGAGCGCCTTCGGGTACTGACCGGCCATGAAATAGGCCCAGGATTCCTCGAACAAGGCGCGCAACCAGTACTCGCTGGAGGGCTCGATGCGGTTCCAGTTCTTGACCGCGGCGCTCAACTTCTTGTCGTTGACGGTCGGCGCATTCGTCTCCGCATCCAGCTGAATCGATGCGGAATAGTAGGTTCGAGCCATGGAGAGGAACGCCAGATCGCGAATGCGACCCTCATCCTCCAGGCCCTCTACGCTGCTGCGCGCCGCAGTCTCGATGCGCTGGAACGCCTGCACGGCGGGCACCGATTTATGCAGCTGCACGTAGCTCGTGCCGGCAAAGAACTGGGCCTGAATGTAGTACTGGCTGGCCTCTTCCACCTTGTTGAACAGGCGGATCGCATCTTCGAACTGGCGGTTCCGGTACTTGTAGCGGCCGAGCAGATAGTTGAGCTGGTAGTACAGATCCTTCTGCTGGTCGTTGTTGAAGCTCGCCACCTCGGTGTCGCGATAGCGGCCGACCTTCTCGATGATGTCCGCCGGCTCCGGCAGCTGCGTCGCGAGCTTTGCCAACCACAGCAACGTCTCGTTGAACTTGAGATGGTTGCGGTTGTCCGCGATGAAACCAAACAGCGCATAGCTGGCCTGGTACAGCTTCATCCGATACAGCGAGATCGAGAGGAAGTACTGAGCGAGCTGCTTGTTGCCGTCGTCGTCCTTGCCCTCGCCGGCGACGACACCGTAGAGCGCCAGCGCCGCCTGTTCCCACTTTTGCTCGTCGAACAGCGCCTTCGCAGCGCGCGCCTCGTCGGACATTTGCCCCGCCGTCACGGCGGGCCCGGCCGCTGCGGGTTGTTCGTCGACCTGCTCGTCTTCCTCGTCGAGATCGATCACTCCGCCCTGGGCTCGCGCCGGACTGCTGCCAAGCCAGGAACTGCCGAGAGCGAGTCCCGAGCCCAACACACAAACGCCAAGCCAACGCATCGGCAACATTCGTCTCATCTTCCCAGCCACCATGTCCGTGCCACCATGTCCCTGCTCAATGGTCCCTGATCTAACGCCGCCCTGAGCTGTACTGCCTTGAATGCCAACACTGCTTTGAATGCCAACACTGCTTGGTATGCCAACGATCGGGTTCTAATCCACCCCAGCGTCGAAGCGCCGCGCGCGCGCGCCGCTCGTCACGCTACGGCCGCTTCGCTGCTCCAGCGCAGCGTCAACGCTGCGAGACCGCGCGCCGCCGGGCGCTTCGGTCAACGCTTCCGCATGAGCACGACGGACCTGCACGCAGGCTCCGGGCGGCATGCGCAACACAAAGCCAATACACTGCGCTCGCGAGCGCAACGTCCGACGGCCTTCGAAGTGCGATTGAAAACCCAATGGGAATCGGCAGATACAACTGAACCGCAGGCAGGATGTTAGATATCTCCAAGTTGGGTTGTCAAGCTGACATCCGGCAAGTCGCGTCGTCTCGCCCGAACGTTGCTCGGGCCGTGAGCGCGCCGCTGCGCCGCGCCACGGCGGCGCCACGTGTGTAGGGAAACTCCCGACCCGCCGCGCGCCGCCACACCATCCGCCGGGTCCTGGGCGGGGTGCCCGCTGGCGCCTCGGCGGGCAGCCGCCCCGCGGGCGAGCCTCGCTCCGGTCGCGTCAGCTCCAGGCACGAGCGAGGGCACCGGCGGTGCATGGCGGCACGTGGCACGGCGCGCTGCGCCAGATCGCTCCGCCACACCGACCCCGCTCGACGAGTCTCCCCACGCGGCGGCGCCGACGATGCGGGAGGACCGTCGCGGGGCACCCGCCGGCGATGCGACACTGCGCTGCGCGCTGCGCATGCACAAACGGAAATGCGCTCAGCGAACACCAACATCCAGACGTACATGGGGATGCCGCCGCGAAGGCTCACCCCGAGGGAGCACTATAGACCATGAGCAGCACGGAAAAGCGCGTCTCGACGATGGAATCGCAGACTAATGCTTCTAGCCTGGAGGTCGGCACGTGCTATAAGCCACGCGCAATGCGTAGCGTTCATTTCAACGTCCGCTCCAACCGCCCTACCTTGGCCCGATTCCCCGCTGTGTCCCGCTTTCTTTCCGTGGCAACGCTGCTCGCCACCGGTTTCGCGGCTCTGGGGTGCGAGAGCGGTGGTGTGGGAGATCCCTGTACACCCGAGGACGAGTACTTCGATAGCTTCTCCGGCTTTTCGCTCGGAGAGGTGAACGTCGAGAGTCGCTCCTTCCAATGTGAAACTCGCGTCTGCCTGGTCAACAAGTTCCAGGGGCGGGTGAGCTGCCCGTACGGCACGAAGGGCACGCCGCCGGATCCGACCTCGGACGTCGACCATGCCCTGCCCTGCGTGGTGCCCGGCTTTGGTGGCAACGTAACGGTGCCGGTCGAACCGCAACGGACGGAACGCCCGCCGGAGCTCGCCGTGTACTGCTCGTGCCGCTGCGGCGGCAACGACCCGAACGCTCGCTACTGCGACTGTCCGAGCGGCTTCCAGTGCCTGGAGATCGTGAGCGACCAGGGCGGGGAGGAGGGGCAGACGGGGTTGGCCGGGTCTTACTGCATTCGCAACGGTTCCGACGTGGATCCGGTGCGTGTCAGCACCGACGAGTGTTCCGTGCCGCCCCCGGGCGAGGCCGCGGGCCCGAAGGATCTGACCTGCGGCATCCCGCCGGCCGCCATCTAGGCCCGCACTGGTATCTGGCCAGGCACGGTGCATCGTGGCCGGCACTCCTGCCGGCCCGGCCCATCCACGGAGCTGCGGCGCGGACCTCGCGTCGGCGCTGGGCGTGGGGGTGACGGCTCGACGGACGGCGTGACGGAGCCCACGCGGAGCCGCAAATGTTAGGCTTGCCGCCATGGCTGGCCCGGGGGGTCCAAGAGGCGTGCTCGGCGCTCGCGCGGAAAGCGCCGTGGCGGAGTATCTCGAGCGAGCTGGGTTCGAGATCGTCGCGCGCAACCTGCGCCTCGGACGCCTGGAAATCGATATCGTGGCACGTCGCGCGGAGCTCGTCGCGATCGTGGAGGTGCGCACGCGCGGCCGCGGCGCGTGGACCTCGGGCTTTGGCAGCCTGACCCCGCTCAAGCGGGCACGGATCCGACGAGCCGGCCAGCGCCTCTGGCGGCAGCGCTACGAGCGCGACCCGAGCGCGGCGCAGCTGCGCTTCGACGCGGCCTGCGTGTGCTTCGACGCGGGGCAAGTCAGCGTGGAGTACGTGGTGGCCGCCTTCTGAGCCGAGGGGATGTCTCGAGTCGACGTTCACTCCAGGATAGGCACCGCTCGCAGCTGCGATTAGGCTCGCCCCGCCCAAGTGTCGAACCTCCCTGGCTCCCCGCCGCGGTGCGCGCCCCTTCGACGGCCTCACTGGAGCTGGCTGGCGATCGCGCTCGGCCTGGCTACTGGCTGCAGCCCGCTGCGCAGAGTCCGCGACTGTGGGCCCGTGATCGAAACGCTGAATGGAGCCTTCCAGGCGCTGGCGCCGCAGCTCGCGGCAGCCGGCTCCAGCCCAACGGCCTATACGCGCATCGCCGACGGCTACGCCGAGCTGGACGCGAAACTCCAGACCACGCATCCACGCGATGCGTCCCTGATCAAGTTGGTGGCCGCCTACCGAGAGCTGACGCAGCGTGCCACAAAGCACAGCCGAGCCTTCGCCGAAGAGCTGGCCAAGCCCACCGCCTCTGCCGACGAGGAAAAAGAGAAGGACGCCCGCCTGGAGCGCGTGCGTACGCAGGCCAGGAGCGAGCAGGCCAAGGAGGCCACGCTGGTGCGCAAGCTCAACACCCTATGCCATCCGCAGTAACTACGCCGCCCGAGGGCGCGCCCCGGCCCTGCCGTGCCGTCGCGCATTCGAACATCGCGCTCGCCAAGTACTGGGGCAAGCGCGACGTCGAACGCAACCTGCCGGACGTGCCCAGCCTGTCCATGACGCTCGCCGCCCTGTCGACGGTCACGCGGGTAGCGTTTGATCCAGGCCTGACGTCGGACCAGTTCGTGCTCAACGGCCAGCTGCAGAGCGCCCCTGCCGCCGCCAAGGTCTGTGCGCTGCTCGACCGGGTGCGGCGCGCCGCCGGGATCGAAGCACGCGCCCGGGTCGACTCGGAGAACGATTTTCCGACGGCGTCGGGTCTCGCGTCCAGCGCCTCGGGCTTTGCCGCGCTGGCGCTGGCGTCGAGCAGAGCCGCGGGCCTGCGCTGGTCCGCGGCCGCCTTGAGCGATCTGGCGCGAGCCTCGTCCGCGTCGGCGGCACGCTCGATCTTCGGCGGTTTCGTGGCGCTGGAAGCCGGCGCGACCGAGGCACACACCCTGAGCGCGGGCGGCGCGGCGCAACAGCTGATGATGGTCGTGGCGGTGACCGATCCCGGACCGAAGGTGATCGGCTCCAGCATCGCCATGCAGCTCACCCAGGCGAGCAGCCCGTACTACGCGAGCTTCCGCAGCAGCGCCCCGGCCGTCTATGCCGAGGTGCGTGCCGCGCTGGAAAGCGGAGATCTGGAGCGGCTCGGCACGGCGATGGAGCACAGCACACTGTTGATGCACGCCTGCATGCTCGCTGCGCGGCCGGCGCTCTGGTACTGGAATGCCGGCACGCTGGCAGCGGTGGAGCGGGTGCGGGAGCTGCGCCACGGCGGCACATTTGCGTATTTTACCATCGACGCAGGACCACACGTCAAAGTGCTCACGACCGTCGATCACGGCGCGCGGGTGAGCGCAGCGCTGTCGTCGGTGCCGGGCGTGCTGCGCGTGATCGTCAGCGGTATCGGCGCGGGCGCTCGCGTGCTCGAGGACACATGAGAGCCTGCGCGCCCGGTAAACTCGTACTGTCGGGAGCGTACAGCGTGCTCGTCGGCGCCCCTGCCATCGTCAGCGCCGTGGATCGCTACGTGTGCTGCGATTCAGAGCGCCTCGCCACGCTGGAGACGCCCGAGGTGCGCGCGGCATTGCCGCACGGCCCCGTGCCTCATTTCGACGCCGCGGCCCTGCGAGCAGACGGGCGCAAATTGGGCCTCGGTTCCAGCGCCGCGATCCTGGTCGCGTCTCTGGCCGCTGCCGACCCGCGCAGCTTCGCCAGCGACCAGGAGCTGCGCCTCGCGCTCGCAGCTCCTGCGCTCGTGGCACACCGACGAGCTCAGGGCGGTGGCAGTGGCATCGACGTTGCCGCCAGCACCTGGGGCGGCACGCTGATCGCCACGCGCAGCCAGGGCGGCGAGCTCGAGCTAGAGCCCGTGGCGCTGCCCAGCGAGCTCTTCGTGGAGGCGTGGTCCAGCCCCGTCGCGGCCTCCACGCCGGAGCTTTTGGCCGGAGTGGCCCGACTCGGGGCGCGAACCCCCGAGCAGCACGCGAGATGGTTCGCCGAGTTGAAGGGTGCGGCGCAGCGCGCTGCCAGCGCGCTACGACGAGGGCAAGCGCTGGACCTGATTGCCGAATTGCAGCAACAAGGCGCTGGCCTCGCCGCTCTCGGGGCTGCCGCGGAGGTCCCGATAGTGACCCCGGAATGCAAGCAACTCGCGGCCTTTGCCGCTGCAGAGGGGGCCGCCGTATTGCCCTCGGGAGCGGGCGGCGGCGACATCGTGCTCTGGGTTTCCAGGAGCGCATCGCCGCCGGCATTTCGCGATCTTGCGACCACGCTCGGCCATCATCAGCTACACCTGTCCTTGCATGCCCGCGGCGTACATCGCCTGTCCGCCTGAAAGGTCGCCGCATGGTGGCACGTGAATCGCGCATCTCCGGTTTCTACAAGCTGCCCCTCGTCGAGCGGCGGCGCGCCGTTGCCCACGTCGCCGGAGTAGATTTTGACGAACTCGTCCGGGATCTGGAGACCGGGCTAGATCCGGCCGTAGCGGACAAGATCGTCGAGAACGTGCTCGGCACCTACGGGCTGCCGTTTGGCATCGCCTTGAACGCGCGCCTCAATGACAAGGATCGACTGATCCCGATGGTCGTGGAGGAACCGAGCGTGATCGCCGCTACCTCCAACGCGGCGCGCATGGTCCGCCATACCGGCGGATTTCGCGCGCAGATCAGCGAAGCGTTGATGACGGCGCAGATCCAGCTGACCGAGGTGAGCGATCCGCTCGCCGCTGCGGAGCGGCTACGCGCGCGCGAACCGGAGCTGCTGGCCCTGGCGGCGGCTGCCGTGTCGGGCCTGGTGGCGCGCGGCGGGGGTCCGAGATCGCTGGAGGTGCGCGACCTCGGAGGTGGCATGCTGGTCGTGCACGTGTACCTCGATTGCCGGGATGCCATGGGCGCGAACCTCGCCAACACCGTGGCCGAGGCCGTCGGCTGTGAGGTCGCGAGCGTGGCGGGCGGGCGGCTTGGTCTGCGCATCCTCTCCAATCTGTGCGATCGCCGGCTGGTGCGCGTGAGCTGCTCCGCCCGGGCGGTGGATCTGCGCGCGCGACCCGACGAGGACACTGCGCTCCAGCGAGACGGCGCGGACGTGGTCGAGGCCGTGGTGCAAGCGTCGCACTTTGCGGAGCGAGACCCGTACCGCGCTGCCACCCACAACAAGGGCATCATGAACGGCGTCGACTCGGTGGTTCTCGCTACCGGCAACGACTATCGAGCCGTCGAAGCGGGGGCACATGCCTTCGCGGCGCGCACCGGCCGCTACCAACCGCTGGCCACCTGGAAGCGCGACGGGGAGCTCTTGACGGGGGAGCTCGTCATGCCGCTGGCACTGGGCACCGTCGGCGGCACGCTGCGCGTCCACCCCACCGCGCGGCTGGCCCTGAAAATCGCACAGGTCACGTCCGCTGACGACCTGGCGATGTTGGCGGCCAGCGCTGGCCTGGCGTCCAACCTATCCGCGCTGCGCGCACTGGCCACCGAGGGGATCCAGCGCGGTCACATGTCCCTGCACGCCCGTTCGATCGCCACCGCCGCGGGGGCCGTTCACGATGAGGTGGATCGCGTGGCCAGCGCCCTGTCCGCCAATCGCGCCTACGACATTGCGGCTGCGGAGCGGATCCTGCGAGAGCTGCGAGGGCCGTGAGCAGAAGTGTGGCGGCGAGAGCTGAGGCGGCGCTCGCCCTCTTCGGGTGCACGCTGCTCTGTCTGGCTTGCAGCTCCAGCCGCAGCACGGAGCGCGTCTTCAACGGCAGAACGACGCCCGGGCACTACATCGAGCCCGAGGCGTACGCAGCCTACACCAGAGGCGCCTACCACGAAGCACGCGGCGAGTGGGCGGACGCAGAGCGAGCCTATCGGCAAGCACTCGAGAGCGACGAGTCGAGCCCGGACATCTGGACCCGGCTGGGCGCGATCGCCTGTCGCGCGGACCTCGGGCAGGCCCTCGAGGACTTCGAGCAGGCGCTGGCCAGCGAGGAGTATGCGCCGGCCTGGGCAGAACGCGCCCGCTGCCTGCACGCGCACCAGAAGCCCGATGCCGCGCTCACCGCCGCACAACGCGCCGTGCAGCTCGAGCCACGCGACGCCGACATGAACCTGCTCATCGTGCGGCTCTATCACGCCTCGAGCAAAGACGAGCAGGCCCGCGCCTGGCTCTTTGCCTGGCTCCTGCGTGAGCCCGAGCTCGGCGGGCGCGACAGCGAGTTGCGCGACCAGTCGAGCCAGCTCGGGGATGCGACGCTCTCGGCACTCGTGCAAGCAGAGCTCGCCCGCCGGCAGCGCACCGCGGCGCGGCAGCTTACCGAGACCTCCGCGCTCGTGACCGCACCCAGCGAAGTGCCGGGCGGCGTGTTGGCTGCACTGCGAGCGGGAGACCTGGCGGCGGCTCGCGCGGCAGCCGCCGAGGCCAAGCTCTCGTCGCTGGAGTTGGCGCTCCTGGCCACCAAGCACGGGCAGCCGGAACTCGGGCTGTCTCAGGCGCAACTCCTGTTGGCGGCCGATCCGCGCGACGCGGACGCACTGATCGCCGCCCTCGATGCTGCCCGTTCGAGCGGCAACGAGGCGTCCTTTAGCGCGCTGCTTCGCGGCGCACAGAGCACCGGGCTGCCGGGTCTCTCGCTGGCGAAGTTGCTGACCCAGTTGCTGCGCGGACGCATCAGCGACGAGGCCGCTGACCACTGGCGCGACGCTTACCTACGCGTCATCGCCCCCCAGGTGAACCCGCCGGGCGCGCGTTAGTCTCGCTACCGGCCAGGCCCCACCCCTGCCCGGCGACGAGCGGCTCGGACGCGCTCAGTGCGTGGCGCCAGGGCTGGCGGAAGGCTGCTCTGCCGCTGGTGCTGCTGGTGCTGCCGGTGCCGCTGCGGCCGCTTCCGCCGGCTTCTGTCGCAACGCGGCCTCGTATTGTGCCTGAGAAAACGCCAGCTCAAAATTCAGCGTGCTGGTGACGCCCGCCTGAATCTCGACGCGCTGGTCGCTGACTTTGCCCAGCGCCGGAGAAAACGCCGTCACGCGTACGCTGCCGCTGGGGATGCCGGTAATTTCGAACTCGCCATCGAGCCCCGTCACGTCGAACGTGGGATAGTTGAGCACGTACACGTCCGAGTGCATGTACTCGCGAGTCTCGTCGATCAACATGTACCGGCCCGCTCGCGGGGGGATGATCGGCACGGGGCCGCCGCCCGGCATCGCCACGCGCAGCGCATAGGTCGGGATACCCACCAGCCGGGGCATGTACGCCTGATTGTCGCGGTTGAACACATCGAGCCGCTGGCCATAGACGAGCGCGATCAGCTTGCCGTCAAAGGCACAGCCGCTGGCTTCCACGCGCACGGCGTCGGTCTTGGGCTTCAGGTAGCCCGGATATTCCGTGACCGTAACGAGCACGTCGGCCAGCGTTTGATCGACGCCCTGGCGGAACAGCTTGCGCTCCATCTCCTGCGCTCGGGGGCAACCCTCCGCCGGCAGCTTGGCGACCATCTCCGTCATCAGCGGCGCCGGATCCCCGGTGACCTTCACCACGCCGCGCACTGCTCCCACGGGACCTGAATAAGGAGGGAGCCCCTTGGGATTGAGCGCCTGTTGCACCGACTCCTGATGTTGGCGCGCTGCCTCCTCTGCAGCAGGACTGGTGCGCGGGATCTGTAGCCCGGCCGCAGGCGGGCCGCTCGGCGCCGCTGTGGGTGGCGCCGAGCTCGCCACGGGTGCCTCCTGGCAGCCCGAGAGGCCCAGCCCACACCCGAGCAGACACCCGGGTAGCCATCTCTTGATCAGCAGTGGCGACATCACGCTCTTGACCTTACGGGAATAAGCACGGACGTTTCAAGGCAATGCCCCCCTGCCCCCAGCCCTTCCTGGCTCCTGCTCGGCGTACGGGGCGGCGTCGGCACGCCAGCGCCGCTCCACGAAATTCGTGCCTGGCCCTCTACTGGGCGCTGCTTGCCGCTGCACTCGCCTGCCGGAGCCACTCGGAACTCGACGGCGTGCCGACGCAGCTGGTGTGGGGAGCGGAGCCCGTCGTATCCCGAGGCGTGGTGGCGCGCACTGAACACTACGAGCTGCTGGTCTCGGCGCTCGCCGAATGCAGCACAGAGCGCGGAGCAGAGGGCGGCCGGCGCGTCGGCGTGCTCCTGACGTTACAGGCTCGGGGCCTGCTGCAGGTGCCCGCCAACCCCTATTACGCCCTGCTCGTCGACGACGACCGCGAGGTCCACGAGGCGACGCTCGGCGGGGGCTGCACTCCAGCGCTGCCGGTGCGTCTGCTCGACGCCGGGCAGAGTGCGCGCGGCTGGGTGTCCTTCGACGTCCCTCGCCAGCGCGGCAACTTCTCCTTCTCCTATGCGCCGCTCTTGGCCAGCGGCGAACGCGAGGAGACCCGGTTCCGGTTGTCCCCCTGAGCCCAGCCCCGTCCCGCGGGCGCCTACGGCAGCGCGGACGCCGCGAGCTCCAGCGCCGCCGACGGAAAGATACCCAGCACTGCCACGGCCACCGCCGCGATCAACAGCGCCACGTTGACCATGCTCGAGCGCATGGGGACGGCCACCGGAGCCCCGGCCACCGGTTCACGCATGTACATGTACACCATGACGCGCAGATAATAGTAGGCAGCCACGGCGCTGTTGAGCAGGCCGAGCACGGTGAGCCAATACAGACCGGCATCGGTCGCCGCCGTGAACACATACAGCTTACCGAAGAAGCCCGCCGCGGGAGGCACGCCCGCCAGCGACAGCAAGAACAACGAAAAGGCCAGGGCAGCAGCGGGATGCCGCCGGCCCACGCCTGCCAGGTCCTCGTAGCTGACGGCCTCTCGGCCCTTGCTACCGCACAGGATCAAACAGCCAAAGGCGCCTGCCGTGGAGACCGTGTACGTCAGCAGATAGAAGGACACCGCCGGCTCGGCCTTTTCCGAACCGAGGATGGCGGCCACGCCGACCAGCGCATATCCGGCGTGGGCGATCGACGAGTACGCCAGCATGCGCTTGACCGAGTCCTGCCGGCCCGCCACGAAATTGCCGAGCGTCATCGACATGATGGCGAGCGTCGCCACGATCGGCGGCCAGCCGCTACCCCAGCTCAGCAAGCGGTCGTCGCCGAAGCTGAGCACCAACACGCGCATCAAGATGGCAAACGCGGCGGCCTTGATCACCACGGCCATGTAGGTGGTCGTCGGCGTGGGCGCGCCCTCGTACGCGTCGGGCGTCCACATGTGAAACGGCACCGCGCCCACCTTGAAGGCCAGGCCCACGATCGACATCACCATGCCCACCAGCACGAGCGGAGCGCCGACGTTGCTGCCGGGCTCGCCGATGGTTTGAATGGCCCGACCGATACCGGCGAGATCCGTGTGCCCCGTCGCTCCGTAGAGCAGGCCGGCACCGAACAGCTGAATGGCGGCGGCAAAGCTGCCGAGCAGGAAGTACTTGAGCGCCGCTTCGCTGGCCTTGAGGCTGCCCCGTCGCAGCGCGATCATGCAATAAACGCCGAGCGACATCGTCTCGAGACCCACGAACAGGGTCAGCAGATCGCCGGCGGCCGCGAGCGCGATGGCGCCCACCGTGGACCAGAGCACGAGCGAGAAGAACTCGCTTCGATCGATATCGTGCTCCGGCAGGTAGCCACCCCCGAGCAAGGCCGCGAGCGCTCCACCCAGGCAGAGGATGAACGAGAAAAACAGCGAGAACCGATCGACGACGAAGTAGGGAGCCACCGCCTCGATGCCGGCGAGCTTCTCCGGTCCGACCAACCAGACCGCGATACTCAGAATCGCACCCGCAAAGAGGATGACGCTGCTGCCGAGCGCGAGTTCGGGAGCGCGACCCGCGCCCGCGTCAGTGACCAGCCCCTCGGCGTTGGTACCCGCCAGTGCCAAGGGCTTGCCGAGCGCTTCGGCCAGCATCAGGAGCAACGCCCCGCCAGCGACCGCCAGCAGCGGCGATAGTGCAAACAACAGGCTCATGGCTGCTCCTCCATCCGCGCGGCAACGCTCGGCTCTTCGGGCGCGGGTGCCGCCGGCGCCTGCGGGTACCCGGCCTCCACCGCCCCGCCCAACAGCGGCTTGAGCACGGTATCGGTGCGCCCGCGGTGCTCCTGATAGGCGACCCGCCCACCCACGTAGCGCTCGACCACCCCCGTGACGCTGTCGTGCATCCGGTCCAGCACGAGCTTGGGGAAAAAGCCGATCACGAACACCAGCACCACCAGCGGCGCCAGCGCGATCGATTCCCGCGGGGTGAGGTCACTGAGCGACTTGTTCTTCGGATTGTCGAGCGGCCCAAAGAACACCTTCTGCACGACCGAAAGCATGTACACCGCCGCCAGGATCACGCCCGCAGCCGCAACCGCCGCCTGGCTCGTCGCCCAGCGCCCGAGCGACTGCGAGACGATGGTGGACATGATCACCATGTATTCGCCCACGAAGCCGTTGGTACCGGGCACGCCGATGCTGGCCATGGTGAAGACGACAAACAGCGCTGCGTAGACCGGCATCACCTTGGCGAGCCCGCCGTACTCCGACGCGAGCCGCGTGTGTCGGCGGTCATAGATCACGCCGACCAGCATGAAGAGCGCGCCGGTCGAGATGCCGTGATTGACCATCTGCAGGATCGCGCCTTCGACGCCCGAACGGGTCGCCGAGAACAGACCCAACATGACGAACCCCAGGTGCGCGACCGAGGAGTACGCGACCAGCCGCTTGATGTCCGCCTGCCGCCACGCGCACAGCGCGCCGTACACGACACCGCCGAGCAGCGCGACCCACGCCAGCGTGGCACCCGCGAGCCAGGCCGGGCCCTCGAACATGCCCATGCAGAAGCGCAAGTACCCGTAGGTGCCGAGCTTGAGCAAGACCGCGGCCAGGATGATCGAACCCCCGGTGGGCGCCTGCACGTGGGCATCCGGCAACCAGGTGTGGAAGGGCCACATCGGCACCTTGATCAGGAACGCCACGGCAAACCCACCGAAGCAGAGCCAGGCGGCTGTCTCTGGCAGCACCAGTCGGCGCAGCGCCAGGTAGTCGAAGCTGTAGTAGCCCTCGAGCTGCTTGAAGCTCCACACCAGGTAGAGGATCGCGGCCAGCATCAGCATGCTGCCGGCCATGGTGTAGAGGAAGAATTTGTAGGCTGCCTTGATCTTCTCGACACCGCCCCAGAGCCCGATGATCAGGATCATGGGCACGAGCATCAGCTCCCAGAACAGGTAGAACAGGAACAGATCGAGCGAGACGAACGCACCGAGCATGGCGCCGTGCAGCAGCAAGAAGCAAAAGCACAGCTCCTTCGTCCGCTTCTGAATCGAGCCGAAGCTCACGTATAGCGCCAGCGGGCTCGACAGCGTCGAGAGCAGGATCAGCCACAGGCTCACGCCGTCCACCGCCACGTGGTAGCGAATGCCGAAGCTCGGCAGCCACTCCGCGATGTACTGATGGTGCCAGCCGTCCGTCATCGGCGTACCGAGCAGCCAGAGCGACACCAAGAAGTCGGCGGCGAGCACCACCATGCTGAAGCGCTTGAGCAGCCGGGGCGCCTGGCGCGGCAGGAACAGCACGCCGATCGAGCCCACGATCGGCAGGAAGACGATCACGTTCAAGAGATGCGGCCACTCATTGCCCGGCTCGACCGGCACCTCGGCGCTGGGCCAAAGGCCGCGCACGAAGGCCACGCCGAGCACCGCCGACAGCCCGATGGCAAAGCGCTCGAGCCGCTGCTGGCGCTGTGGGATGGCCGCGCCGATGACAAACGCCAGGACGTAGGGCCACAGCTCTACGATGGCTGTCGCGAGCGGATTCACTGCGCACCTCCCGGCTGCTGCACGGGTTGGAGCGCTCGAGCCCCGGAGGGATCCGCTACCGCGCCCGTCCCCGGCGCGGTGCGCGCGCGAGGCAGGAGCATGGGCGGGCGAGGCCGAGCGCCGCCCGGCGGGAGCGCGTCCGCGCTCGGCGCCGAGGCGTCGTGCAGGGGGCGAGTCACCTCAAAAGAACCGCTGCGTACCCGCCCAAAGGCGTTCTTGACCTGCAGGTGCACTTCCCGCGTGGCCCCTTCTTCGAGCGTCAACGTGACCTGCCCTGTGGTTCCGAATTTTTCGCTGTCGAAGGTGCCGTCACCGTCGGAGTCCCAGCGATACGAGTAGCCGAGGCCGGGTGCGGCCTGCACCGCGTACTGTCCCGTGGCGGCATCCCCGGAGACCGCGGCCTCGGGCTGCGGCACGGCAACGAACCAGCCAATGCCGAACAGGCCGACGACCATCACGGCCGCGTAGGTCTGCGCGTGCCCGGTCTGGAACATGCGCAACAAGTGACCCCAGGCCGTGACGAACATCGCCGTGAGGCGCGCCAGGATGCCGTCGACCACCCAGCGGTCGACCCAGACGGATGCCTCCGCCAGCGCCTCCAGACTGCCCACCACGAGCTCGTCGTACAGCTCGTCGATGCGCCACTTGTCGAACAGGAGCTGGTAGGCAGCGGGGTAGCGCGCGGCCAACGCCTTCTCCGGCGCGCCGCCGCGCGCGATGTAGACGACGTAGGCGATGCTCAGGCCGATCACGAACGCCAGGACGCCCGGCACGAGCAGCGGCAGCATCAAGGCGCCGTCCGGATCGCTCGTGTGCAGACGCGAGGCGTCCACCGAAGCCTCGAAGACCGGCTCGAGCCAATGCTCGAGCGGGATGATGTGCAGCGGATGCGCGTTCAGAAAGCCGCCGAACGCCGCGAGCGTCGCCAGCACCACCAACGGCAACGTCATCGGCCAGGGAGATTCGTGCGGCACCGGCCCTTCCAACACGCCGTGGCCGTGGGCGTGCCCATGGTCGTGACCGTGGTGATCGTGCGCGTGCTCCGGCTCTTTCCAGCCGGCCACGATCTTCCAGCCCTTGAACTCACCGTGGAAGGCCAAAAAGTAGAGCCGGAACATGTAGAACGCCGTCATCACCGCGCTCGTCACGCCGATGGAAAACAGCACCCCGCCCGTCCACGCCGGCCAGGCGAACGCGCTCGAGCTGCTCGACACGACCGAGCGCGTAAACGCGCTGTACAGGATCTCGTCCTTGGAGAAGAAGCCGCTGGTGAGCGGCAGCCCCGCGATCGCGAGCACGGAGACCAGGAACGTGAGGTGGGTGACCTTCAGGTATTTCTTTAGGCCACCCATGTTGTTCAGGTCTTGGGAGGCATCGGTGTCGTGGATGCGCGCGTGCATCGCGTGAATCACCGAGCCTGCTCCGAGGAACAGACACGCCTTGAAGAAAGCGTGCGTGAGCACGTGAAAGAAGCCGGCCGTAAACGCACCGACGCCCACGCCCAGGAACATGAAGCCGAGCTGGCTCACCGTGGAATAGGCGAGCACCTTCTTGATGTCGCGCTGCACCAGCGCGATCGTGGCCGCGAAGAACGCGGTCAAGGCACCGGCAAAGGCCATCACGAACATCGCAGCCGGGCTGAGCGTGAAGATGCCAGCCATGCGGCAAACCAGATAGACGCCGGCGGTCACCATCGTGGCGGCGTGGATCAATGCGCTCACCGGCGTGGGACCGGCCATCGCGTCCGGCAGCCAGACGTAGAGCGGAATCTGCGCGCTCTTGCCCGCGCAGCCCAGGAACAGCGCCAAGCCCACCAACGTCGCCACGGAAACGGAACGCGGTTGGGTCAGAAAGGACAGGGAGTCCGGCAGGTACTGGGCAAAGAACTGCCCGTCCCAGATCCGCATCTCCGTCAGCAGCCCGCGCGACCCGCTGGCCATGCCATCCCAGTCGAGCGCGCCCGTGTAGCGCAGCAGGAGCGCCATCGCGACCAAGAGGCCGAAGTCGCCGATGCGATTGACGATGAAGGCCTTCTTGCCGGCGCGCGCGTTGGCCTCGCTATCGAACCAGAAGCCGATCAGCAGGTAGCTGCACAGACCCACGCCCTCCCAGCCGACGAACAAGATCGGCAGGCTGTGCCCGAGGATCAGCACCAGCATCGAGAAGATGAACAGGTTCAGATAGGCGAAGAAGCGGTGAAACCCGGCGTCGTGCTCCATGTAGGAGCTCGAGTAGAGGTGGATCAGAAAGCCAATCCCGGTCACGATCAGCGCCATCGTGCCGCTCAGGGCATCGATCGAAAACGCGACCTCCAGCTGGAGCATGCTCGGAGCGCCGCCACCGTTCAGCAGGGTGGCCTCGCCCGCTCGGGAGAGCCCGAGCCACTCCCAGCCATGCCAGACGAACCGGGCCGCTTCGGCCGAGCCTTCCGCGCCGCCCGACTGCGCCGCGTGCAGCAGGGCGAAGGCCAGGAGGCTACACAGAAACGAGATGCCGAGAGCGCCGAGCGCCATCAGCCGAACGGCTTCCTTGCCCAGCCGCTTGCCGAACACGCCGTTGACGAAGGCGCCGAGCAGCGGCATGCCAATGATCACGGCCAAGAGCGCGAAGTCGTTCGCCGGAAAGATCTTCTCTAATGCGTCCATGTAAGGTCCACTCTTGGCGCCCGTAGCCCTCGGTGAGTCGGTCCGCGGTCAGTGCCGCAGGAGGTCCGCTTCGTCCGTGTAAACGGTAGCCTTCAGCCGGTAGTAGGAGAGGACGATGGCGAGCCCCACCGCCACTTCCGCTGCCGCCACCGCGATGATGAAAAATGCAAACATGTGCCCTGCCATGTTTTCGCCGTGAACGCGGTTGAAGGCGACGAGCAGCAGGTTCACCGAATTGAGCATGAGCTCGATGCTCATCAGCTGCACCAGCACGTTGCGGCGCACCAGAAAGCCCACGCCGCCGATCGTGAAAATCAATGCCGACAGGAGCACGTAGTGCTCGAGAGTGTCGCTGAGCGAGCTCATTCTGCGCCCTCCCCGAGCGGGCCGCCCGCCACCGGGCGCGTCCGCGGCGGACCCGAGAACAGGTCCCGCGGCGAGCGCAACGTTTGCTTCTTGCGCACGGCGCCCTGACGACCACGGGCCACCGCAATCGCGCCGATCACCGCCACGATGAGCAGCGCCGTCACCAACTCGAAAGCGAACAGCCCCTCGCTGAAGATCAGCTGTCCGACGCTCTCGACGCTGCCGTGACCGGGAGCCACGTTGCCGAGGCCGTGGGATTGCTCCAGCTGACCGCCCAGAGAGAACAGCGCCAGCAGGCTCGCGCCGGCAAACAGCACGCCGCCGAGAGCACGGCTCGCACCCGAACGGCCCGAACGTGCCGGGGCCCGCGCATCCGGTCCGAGCAGCATGAGCACGAACACGAACAAGACCACCACCGCGCCGGCGTACACAATCAACTGGATCGCCGTGAGGAACTCGGCGCGCAGCTTCAGGAACAGGCCAGCGATGCCAAAGATGGTCGTGAGCAGCCCCATCGCACCGCGGATCGGGTTTTGCGCGGCTACCGTGACCAGCGCGCCGACCAAACAGGCGATGGCGCACACCGCAAAGAGAAGATTCCCCGCACTCATAACGTCAACCTACCCGTCTGGGATCGGCCCTGGTTCTGCACGTAGTCTTCGAAGTTTTCGCGGTACTTGCGCATGAATGACAACGCCGGCTGGGCCGCACCGTCGCCGAACGCGCAGATCGTGTTGCCGGTGATGTTCGACGCGATGTCGTGCACCTGGTCCAGCTCATCGAGGGTTGCGGTGCCTGCCACGACCTTGTCGAAGATCCTCTCCAGCCAGCCGCAGCCTTCGCGACAGGGCGTGCACTGGCCGCACGACTCGTGCTTGTAGAACCGCATCAGGTTCTGCATGGCGATGACCGGGTCGGCAGCATCGCTGAGCACGATGGCACAGCAGGTGCCGAGCATGCTGCCCACGGTGCGGAACGTGTCCACGCCGAGCGGCAGATCCAGGAGGCTCTTGCCGTTGTAGGGCTCGAACTTGGGGTTGTTCGGCACGTGCACGACCTCTTCCGGCAGATGCACCGGACAGGACGAGCCGCCGGGGATGAACCCCAATAGCTCGCGGTCGCCCTCGATACCGCCGCCCAGGTCGTAGATCAGCTCGCGCAGCGTCAACCCCACCGCGGCCTCGTAAATGCCCGGACGCTTGACGTGGCCGGACACTCCAAACAGGCGCACGCCGCCGTCGTTCCAGGCGTGCAGGTCGCTGAGACGACTGAAAGCGTCACCGCCCAGGTTGAACGCCGTGGGCATGATGGCCACCGTCTCCACGTTGTTCACGGTGGTAGGGCAGCCGAACGCACCCGCCTGCGCCGGAAATGGTGGCTTCAGCCGCGGCTCCCCTCGCCGCCCCTCGAGCGAGTTGAGCAGCGCCGTCTCTTCACCGCAGATGTACGCGCCCGCCCCCGTGTGCACGTAGATTTCGATGGGGTAGTTGTTGCCGAACGGCTGGGCCCCCAGGTACCCCTTGGCCCGCACTTCGCGGATCGCGTCCCACAGGCGCTGCTTGGACAGGTGCAGCTCGTCGCGCACGTAGATGTAGCAGGCGTTCGCGCCGATGGCGTAGCAGCCGATCATGCAGCCCTCGATCACCGCATGGGGGTTCTGCTCCATGATCGTGCGATCTTTGAAGGTGCCGGGCTCGCCCTCGTCGGCGTTGATCACCAGGTAGTGAGGCTTGCCGCCGGGCTTGGGCATGAAGCTCCACTTCGTGCCGCAGTCGAAACCGGCGCCGCCCCGCCCGCGAACGTGCGCCTTCTTGGCTTCCTCGACCACCGCCTCGCGCGGCATCGTGAGCACCCGCCGAACGGCGCGATAGCCGCCCGATGCTTCATAGGCCTGCAGGCTGAAGCCATCCGGCTTGCCGTAGTTCTTGGTCAGGTAGTCCGTACGCTTGAGCATGCGATTGTCTGGGCTCTCGAGCGGGCCGGGGGCCACGCGGGAAGTTTGGAGCGCGGCAGGCGCCGGAAGGTCAGTCCTTGGCCAGCCCGGCCAGGATGCGGTCTACCTTTTCGGTGGTGAGCGACTCGTAATACGTCTTGTCCACCTGCATCATCGGCGCCGTGCCGCAGGAGGCCAGGCACTCCGCCGTGCGCAGCGTGAACCGACCGTCCGCGGTGGTGCCGCCGACGGCAACCCCCAGCCGTTTCTGGCAATGCTCGAGGATCGCGTCACTGCCGCGCAGGGCGCAAGACAGAGTGCGACACACCCAGACCTGGTGCTTGCCCGGCGGGTGCTCGTTGAACAGAGAGTAGAAGGTGACGACCCCTTTGACGTGCGCCGAGCTGAGCTCGAGCCGGTCCGCCACGAACTGGATGGCCTCCGGGGACAACCAGTTGCCATTGGCGTTCTGGCACAGGTGCAGCGCCGGGATGCACGCCGCCATCTTATTCGGGTAGCGCCCGAGAATGTCTGTCAGCTCGCGCTCTTGCGCCTCATTTAAGACGAAAGCCATGCTCTTCTACGATTCTCGGGTTCCGGGCCGCGGAGCGGAGGTTGGGCCCCGCTGGGAAAGTGCCACCCCGAGCGCGAGTTGCCCGGCGGGAGCAGGGTGGCCCGCAAGCGACGCGCACCGTAATGACCTCGAAAGCGGGGTGTCAAGGCGGACGAGATCCGGCTCGGCCGGGGGCTGCCGCGCGGCGCGAGCGCGCTGTGGGGCGGCGCCGGCGAGCGGCGCACGGGCCTGCCCCCCGGAAGCGTGATTTGGTAAGCCTTTTGGTAAGCGAGCCCGATCGGCGGTAGGCTCTGCCGGGAGGTAGCACTCGTGTTTTGCCCGAACTGCGGCACCAAGAACGACGGCGTGGAATTGCCGTGCAAAAAATGTGGCTTCAAACTCTCCGGAGCCGCCGTCGCGCCCAAGTTCCGCGGCACGATGATGCTGCACGCGGAGCAGTCGGTCCAAGAGTTGATCGACGAGCACCGGCGCAAGCAGGCAGAGGAGGCGGACGCTGCCGGAGCTTCGTCGGGTTCGGGGCCGGAGGTCTCCTCCACAGCCACCCGCATCGGGACTCCGCTGTTCGACATGGCAGTTGCCCCCAAGGCGGCCCCCGCACAGCCGCCGCGCGCCGGCCTGCCGAAACGCCGCATGGGCACCATGATGGGAGTCGCGCCTCAGGTCGGCGGCGTTCAGCCGCCCGAAGCGGACGCTCTGCCGTCGGGGACGACCCCAGCGCCGCCCGCTGCGGCGCCGACGGCCGAAGGCGTCCATCCGCTCGACGGCACGGTGGCCGTGCCCGTCCTGCCGTTCCCCACTCCTGCCGCTGGCGGCCCGTTGGCGGGGCGAACCGAAGCCTTCGAGGCCGTGTCGGCGGCACCCCTCCCCGCTGCCGAGCCCGCGGTGGCGGAGGACGGTCCCGTGGAGTCATTCCTCGGGACCGTGTCCGCGGCAGCCGTGGCGCCCAGCCCAGCGCCGCGTCGCACCGAACCGCTCGACAGCATCGCGCCACCCGCGCGCCGGACCGAACCTGGAGACAGCGTTGCTCCGCCAGCGCCGAGACGGCGTGTGCGTCCGCTCGACGTATTTCTGATCTTGATCACCTTCGGGCTCTACGGGTTCGTGCTGCTGGCGCGGCAGCGCAGCAAGCGCCCGGACGTCAGCTGAGCCGAGCGGCACGCCGCGGCTCGAAGCCTCAGGTATTGAAACGGAAGTGCACGACGTCCCCGTCCTGCATCACGTAGGTCTTGCCTTCGATGCGCGCCTTGCCCGCCTCCCGGCACTTGGCTTCGCTCTTGTAGTGCAACAGATCCCGCCAATCGATGACCTCGGCCTTGATGAAGCCGCGCTCGAAATCGGTGTGGATCACTCCCGCTGCCTGGGGCGCACAGGTGCCGCGGGTGATCGTCCACGCCCGACACTCCTTCTCCCCGGCGGTCAGGAACGTGATCAAGCCGAGCAACTCATAGCCGGTGCGAATCACCTGATATAGCCCTGGCTCACTGAGCCCGGCGCCCGCCAGGAAATCGGGACGATCGGCGGGCTCGAGCTCGGCGATCTGCGCCTCGAGCTGCGCGCAGATCGGAACCACCAGCGCCGAGTCGCCGGCCGCCAGCGCACGCAGCGCCGCCAGGTGAGGGTTGGCGTCCAACGCGGCGAGCGAGCGTTCGTCGACGTTGGCGACGTAGAACATGCGCTTGCTCGTGAGCAGCTGGAGCTCACGCACCACCTCCTCCTCAATCGGTCCTTCGAGCTTGAACGATGCGGCAGCCCGCCCCAGATCGAGGTGCTTTTCCAGGCGCTCGCAGACGTCGGCCGCAGTCCGCTCCACGGGGCTGTTGCTCTTGGCCATCTTGCGCGCCTTGTCCAGGCGCTTGGTCACCGAGTCCAGATCGCGCAGGATGAGCTCGGTCTGAATGGTCTGGACGTCCGCGACCGGGTCCACCCGACCGTCCACGTGCGTCACGTTGTCATCGACAAAACAGCGAACGACGTGCGCGATCGCGTCGCACTCGCGAATGTTTGCCAGAAACTGATTGCCCAGCCCCTCCCCTTTGGAGGCGCCGCGAACCAGCCCCGCGATGTCCACGAAGCGCAGCGAGGTGGGGACTTTGCTCTTGGTCTCGTAGAGCTCGGCGAGCCGATCGAGCCGCTCATCCGGTACCGGTACGATGCCCACGTTGGGCTCGACGGTGCAGAACGGAAAGTTCGCCGCTTCTGCCTTGGCGTTCGCCAGGGCGTTGAAGAGGGTGCTCTTGCCGACGTTCGGCAGGCCTACGATGCCACATGAAAATCCCATAGATCACACACGCACTGCGCGGGCTCGGCGCGCGCCGGGGTACCCGCGGGGGCGGCGGAGGATGCGGCCCCGAGTACGATTTGTAAAGCGGAGCGCGGGCGAACGCAGCGAAAAAGACGGCCGCCACGGCGACCTGGGCCGGTGAGCAGCCTCGCCCTCGGGCTAGACCGGCGAGCCTGATGCCGCCACGGCCGAGATCACGCCCGCCCGCTCCTGAGAAGCCAGCAGCAGGAACCGCTCGATGACCGCCGCCGCCCGCGGAGCGTCCTGTACGTCGCGCTCGATCGCGATCGGGTCGAGCCCCTCCGCCAAGAGCGCGGGCCGCCGCGCCGCGATGTACTGGCGCAGCACCGCCGCATCGATCTCCGGGTGGTGCTGCACGCCCCACGCTCGTGGGCCGAAGCGCACCGCAGCGTGCGGCTCGAGCACCGTCTCGGCCAGCACCCGAGCGCCCGGCGGCAGCTCGACCACCGAATCCAGATGGGTCGTGTTGACGGGCCAGGTTCCGGGCTCTCCCACGACAGGGTCCGCTACCGAGCTGGTAAACGGCACGCTCCCCATTTCGCGCCCGCGCGGGTTCGGCGCCACGCGCCCGCCCAGCGCGTGCCCGAGCAACTGGTGGCCGAAACAGATGCCGAGCACGGGCACCTCCCGCCGCACCAGCTCCGCCAGGCGAGCCGCCGTTTGCTCCATCCACGGCAGCCGGGAGGTGACGCTCAGGGGCGAGCCCGTGATGATCACACCCAACGCATCGGTAAGGTCCGGTAGGACATGCAGCACACGCACGTCGTGTGCCACCCAGGACGCGTCTGCGAAGGCCGGCGCAGCCGCGCGGATCAGCTCCAGAAAGCCACCTCGCGTCGCCAAGGTTTCCGCGATCGGGTCCCCCGTGACGAGCACGACGATGGGAGGCAGACTCACCCTCCTAGGGTCCCCCCAAATGCCCGATTCGGCAAGCTCCTGTCGCGCGCGCTGAGCATGCTACGCTAAGCCACGTGACCGATCCTCTGGCGCCGCGGCGCGTCGACCCGTCCCCTGCCTTCGAGCCGCGTCCTCCTGTCGTACCGAGCTCCGCTGCCGTCCCCAGCGCCGCTGCCGTCCCGAGCGCCACGGTGCGCGAGAGCGCGCCCCCCCCCGCTCCAGCGCCAGCGCCGGAGCAGCTGCTCTTGCCGCTCAGCAGCGTCATCGCTGCGCCGCCGCCGCTCATGGTGCGCATCGAGCCGCGCGATCGCGTCTTCGTCAATCGCGATCTGAACCTGGCGAAGATCGACTGGCTCGGCTTCGACATGGATTACACGCTGGCGATCTACCAGCAACAGGCGCTCGACGAGCTCAGCGTACAGCTCACCGTCGATCGCATGATCTCCCGCGGCTATCCGCGCTTTCTGCATCAGATCCGCTACGACACGCGCTTTCCGATCCGCGGGCTGTTGGTCGACAAACGCTTCGGAAACGTGCTCAAAATGGACCGCTTCAAGGCCGTCCACAAGGGCTATCACGGCCTCGCGCCGCTCAAGCCGGAGGAGCTCCACGAGCTCTACTTCGAAAAGCAGGTGCGTCCCAACACGCCCCGCTATCACTGGATCGACACGCTCTTCTCCCTGTCCGAGGTCACGAGCTACGCCGCCATCGTCGACGCGCTGGAGCGACACGGCGGTCGCATCGACTACGGCACCGTCTTCGATGATGTCCGCAAATCGATCGACGAAGCGCACCGCGACGGTGACTTCTACGCGAGCGTGACCCGCGATTTGCCGCGCTACGTGCAGCTCGACCAGGCCCTGGAGGCCACGCTGCACAAGTTCCGTTCGGCAGGCAAAAAGCTGTTCCTGCTCACCAACTCGCCGTGGTCGTACACCGACACGTTGATGACCTATCTGCTCGATTCGCGGCGCAAAGAGTACCCCACCTGGCGGCACTATTTTGACGCTGTGGTGGTCGCGGCGCAGAAACCCACCTGGTTTCGCGAAGGCCGTGCGCTCATGGAACGAGATCGCGATGTACTCAAGGAGCCCGGCGGCCGTATCGAGCGCGGGCGCGTGTACGAGGGCGGCAATCTAGCCGACTTCGAGCGCCTGCTCGGCATCCGCGGTGCGCGCGTCCTGTACGTGGGGGACCACATCTATGGAGATATCCTGCGCTCCAAGAAAGAGTCCACCTGGCGCACGGCGATGATCATTCAGGAGCTCGGGGCCGAGCTCGCCGCCCATAGCAGCTGCGCTGCCAAATTCGCTCGTCTGCGCGAGCTGGAGACGTCGCGCGGTAGGCTCGAGGACGAGCTGCGCTTCTACCAGGCACGCTTTCGCGCCTACCCCAAGACCCCCGCCGACGCCGCCGTCTCCCTGGAACGAGCCCGGATCAAGCGCGCCATCACCAGCATTCGCGATGAGCTGCGCTCCATCGAGCGCGAGCATCAGACCATCGCTGCCGGCGTGGACGCCACCTTCCATCCGTACTGGGGCTCGCTGCTCAAAGAGGTAGGCGATCAGAGCAGCTTTGGGGTTCAGGTCACCACCTACGCGGACGTTTACATGCGCAGCGTGTCGAGCCTGCGTCACTATTCCCCGCTGCAGCACTTCCGCTCCCCACGAGACCTGATGCCGCACGAGCTCTGACCGGGCGACCAGCGCCCTTGCTGGACGCCAGGTCAATTCGGGGGTGCCATTTTGCTGCCCGCGGGCTAAGGACTGCCCCTGGAGAACCCAAGAAAATGAATCTAGTCGAGTGGCTGCAGCGGCTGATGACCAACTTTGGCGCCGAATGGGTGCTCTGGGTGCTCCTCGGACTCAGCGTCATATCGGTCGCGATCATGCTCGAGCGGGCGTGGTTCTACCATTCGCTGCGCGACGACACGGAACGCCTCTCGCGCGAGCTCCGAGAGCGCTTGCGTAAATCCGATCTGGAGGGCGCGCGGCGTTTGCTCGACGCTTCGCCGAGCGCCGAGGCAGCGGTCGTGATGAGCGGGCTCGAGGAGGCGGACCGCGGCGCAAAGTCCGCGGAGGAGGCCATGTCCGGCGCCAAGGCACTGCAACGGCAGAAGCTCGAGCGGCGTCTGGCGTATCTCGGCACGCTGGGCAACAACGCACCGTTCGTCGGCTTGTTCGGCACGGTGATCGGCGTCGTTCAGGCCTTCGAGGCTCTCGGCCGACAGGATGCCGCACTCGCGGCGACCGAGGCGGTCTCGGGCATGGCTCCGCAAGAAGTCATGGCGGCGATCGCCGAAGCCCTGGTGGCGACGGCCGTCGGTCTGTTCGTGGCCATCCCCGCGGTGGCCATGTACAACATCTTCCAGCGGCGGCTGCGCTCGATCCTGGCCAACACGGACGCGCTCGGCAGCGTGCTCTTGGCACATCTGCTCGCCACTGGCCCCGGTACGGCGAGCGTCCGCCCCAGCCCAGCCCCCGCTGCAGGCGACGCCGCGTAGCGCTGAGGAGCGGTCCCTGACTCATGGCAAGCAGCAGCAACGACGACGAAGACGGCATCATCAGCGGTATCAACGTGACGCCCCTCGTGGACGTGACGCTGGTGCTCTTGATCGTGTTCATGGTGACGGCGAAGATCATCGTGTCGCGAGGCATGCCGATGGATTTGCCGAAGGCAGCCACCGGAGAAGAGGTACAAAACGTCTTCAGCGTGGAGCTGACCACAGATGGTAAGGCGCGCGTCGACTCGGTCGCCGTCGACCACGACGAAGCCATCGCCGACCTGGCCAAGCAGGCCAAAGCCAAGAACCGGGACGTCCGCGTGGTGATCCGCGCAGACAAGAAGGTAGAGCACGGCCGGGTGATCCGGGTGCTGGACATCCTGAAGCAGGCGGGCCTTGCCAAGTTTGCGTTTGGCGTCGCGCCGGCGCCGCGTGACGACGCGCCCCCGGTCGCGGCCCCCCATTGACGGAGGACCGGTAAACGGTCCGGTACCCGGATGCAGCCAGCTGATCAGTTGCTCCTGGGGACGAGCACCCCGAGTGATCCCTCGCGGAGGGAGCGCGTGAGCCCGTTCGATCGGGTCTACTCGCTCGGACAGTGGCAGGGCCGGCGCCTGGTACAGGCGGGCCTGGCCGCGCTGGTGCTGCATTCGGCGATCGCCGTCTCACGCCTCAGCGACCCGCGCGAGCTCGGCGACTTTGCTCGGCAAGTCCGAGCCAACGTGCGCGAGAGATTTCGCCAGGAGCTGCAGGTAGGGCTCGAGCCCGAGCCCGAGCCGGAACCGGAGCTCCCGCCTACCCCCCCGCCGGAGCCGGAAGCCCCGCCGGAGCCACCCGTGGCAAAGCCGGAGCCCCGCGTGGAAAAGCCCGCGCCGCGCCCGCCGGAGCCCGAGCCCCCCGCCCCTGCCGCAGCGCAGGCGGGTCGCATTCTCGCTGCCGAGCCCGATCCAGACGAACCGCTCGATTTGACCGGCACCACCTTCGTGCAGGGCAACGCCGATCACTATGTCGGCGGCGTGACCGCGGCGAAGGGCACCGCGACCCGGGCCGTACGCAACCCTACTGCACGGCCCGAGGGGGTGCCCGGCGGCACCGGCACCGCGCCCGCCGCCGGCGTGGACCGCTCCCGCCCCGCCGGCGTCGTCGCCAAGAACTGGAACTGCCCGTTTCCCCCCGAGGCGGACCGTTTCAACTACCAGGTGGTCAAGGTCGCGGTGACCGTCGCGCCCGACGGCTCGGCGCTCGACGTGCGCGTGCTGTCGGACCCGGGCACGGGCTTTGGTCGCGAGGCGCGCCAGTGCGCACTCAGCCAGGTCAGCAAGAAGTACTACCCGGCCCTCAATCGCGAGGGCGTCCCGATCGCCTCCACGATCCAGATTGATGTGAGTTTCGAGCGGCGCTAGACCGCTAGCAGACAGGCGAGCGAGGAGTCCGGGTGAATCGAACCGAGCAGCTACGTCGCGTCGAGCTTTTCTCCAGCCTGAAAGATCGGGCCCTCGAACGGGTCTCCTCGATCGCCCACGAGGAGTCGCATCCCACCGGCGCCAATATTTTCCGGCACGGCGACGTCGGCGATAAGGTGTATCTGATCCTGGAAGGGAAGGTGCGCATCGCGCGCCAGATGCCCGGCATGGGAGAGGAAGCGCTGGCCGTGCTCGGCCCGGGCCAGGTCTTTGGGGAGATGGCGCTGCTCGACGAGTCCCCCCGTTCGGCGGATGCCCTCTCCCACGACGGCTGTCGGCTCCTCGCCATCGCCAAGGAGGACCTCGACGATCTGCTGTTCCAGGACAAGGAACTCGCCTACGAGGTGCTCTGGAGCACGGTCCACATGCTCGCGGGCCGGTTGCGCAATACCAACGACAAACTTACGATGTTAGGTATATCTGGTCGATTTTCTTGAGCTAACCGCCCGGCGGGCGGGCGGCCCTCGAGACCTATTGCGGTACGCGAGAACGCAGCGCCAGACCACCGAATCCCTGGAGGATTCGCCAGGAGTGGGCCTTTGGCTTCCCCTGCCACATGGGCTACCTGACGATTTGACTTCCTGACACCCGTTCAGTAACATCGGCGGGATGGTTGGTCTCACCAAGCGACAGGCGCAGACACTCGACTTCATCCGGCAATCGATTGAAGACCGAGGCTACCCCCCTACCTTGCGAGAGATTGGCGAGTCGATGGGCATTCGCTCCACCAACGGAGTGAACGATCATCTGCGAGCGCTCGAGCGCAAGGGTTACTTGCGGCGGGAAGACATGAAGAGCCGTGCCCTGCGGCTGGTAAATAAAGAGCCGGAGCCGGTGACGGCGGAGGATGGCTCGCTGGAAGTGCAGATCCTCGGCCGCGTCGCGGCGGGCCTGCCGCTCCTGGCCGACGAGAACGTCGTCGACACCGTGCGGGTGGACCGCATGCTGGTGCGCGGCGGGCGAGACGTGTTCGGGCTCCGCGTGCAGGGAGACTCGATGATCAACGCGGGCATTCTCAACGGGGATTACATCTTCGTGCGGAAGCAAGCGTCCGCGGACCGTGGTGAGATCGTGGTGGCGCTGATCGGCGACGAAGCGACCGTGAAGTACTATTTCCCAGAGCGGGATTACGTGCGCTTTCAGCCCGCCAACGACCAGATGGCCCCCATCCTGGTGCGGGCCACGGATTTCCGGCCCACCATGCTCCTGGGTGTGGTCGTCGGCGTCTACCGCCGGCTGTAATCTGAAGCCGAGCGTGATCTGACGCCGGCTTGCCCCGTTGCGGGGTGAACGGGCGCGAACCGCGGCGGAGCGGATGGGTGCGGCCGCGTCGCTTCCACCACAGGGTGCATCGCGAGTGCTGGGCACGGTCTGCTAGGATAGCCAGCGCGCGACGATGTCCTGGTGGAAAACAGCTTTGGCGGGCCTGGGCGTCCTCGGGGGCGTCGGCTGCGGCAATGCGCTGTATGCGGCGCGCATCAACCAGGCGTCCGATGAACTCGCACGCGCCGAGCAACTCGATGCGGCGGCGCGGGCCCCGTACGAATACAACTATGCGCTCGAGCACCTGCGCAAGGCCCGTAGCGAGGCGCTCGAGGCGGACTATAGCGCCGCCATCTCCCTGGCCGAGGTGGCCTATGACTATGCCAGCCGCGCGGTCCAGCAGGCGCAGCGAGCAGCACCCCAAGTGGCGGGGCCGAGGGGGACGCCCTGATGCGCCGCGGCGCTGTCATGGCCCTGGCTGTTGGTGCTGCACTGGCTCTTGGTACGGCTCTGGGGTTCGGCTGCGGCAGAAACGCCGCGCTCGACTCGCAGGTCGACCGCATCGGCCAGCTCTTGCTGGACGCCGAGGGCAGCGGTGCGATGCGCTGTGCGCCCCGCGAAATGGCAGTGGCGCGCAGTCAACTCGAATTTGCCGAGCTGGAGCGCCAGCAGGGCTTCACGTCCCGGGCGGAGCAGCACCTGCTGCTCGCCGACCAGCACGCCCGTGCCGCCCTGCTGCTGTCACCCTCGGCGCATTGCCGGCCCCGGCCAGCGGTCGAAACGGGCGAGTGAGCTACGGAGGGGGTTGCGGCAGACGCTGCCCTACCCCAGTGTAAACGGCTTGGATTCGCCGACTTCTCCCGGAGAAACCGCTCCGGCGGAGCGCCACTCGCCACGGCGGGAACTGGCCGAGCTCTGCGCTGCGCTCCGCGCTCACCTCGAGCTGCTCGGTGCCTCCGGGGCCTGGGGTCTGCCGGCCTCGCCCGCGCCCCCCGCTCGGGAGCGCGCCGTGCCGGCCGCCGCAGCGCAGCGGGCGCCATCTCCTCGGGAGCACGACGCGCCCGCTGGCGTTGCCCAGCCCGTGGCGCCGTCCACCCCGCGCGCCGCCGTGGAACGAGCCGCCCCGTCGCCAGCTCCGCCCACCTCCCCGCCTGCCCGCACGTCGCTACCCCTGGCTCAGTCAGCGCGCCTGGCGCAGCTGGCCGAGGAGGCTCGGACGTGCACGCGCTGCGCACTGCACGGCGGGCGAACCCAGAGCGTCTTTGCTCGCGGCACCGGCTCCTCGGGGCTCGTGTTTGTCGGGGAAGGCCCGGGCGAAGAGGAGGATCGACGTGGCGAGCCGTTCGTCGGCCCGGCAGGGCAGCTGTTGGATCGGATGATCGCTGCGATGCAGCTCGGGCGGGACGAGGTCTACGTCTGTAACATCGTGAAATGCCGGCCACCGCGCAATCGCAAGCCGGAGCTGGAGGAAATGAACCACTGCCGGCCGTACCTGGACGAGCAGCTCCGCTTGCTCGAGCCGCGCGTGATCGTGGCGCTCGGGGCCACCGCGGTGCAGGGGCTGCTCGGCACCTCCGAGGGCATCACGCGCCTGCGGGGTCAGTGGAAGCTGTACCGCGGAACGGTGCCGGTCATGCCCACGTTCCACCCGGCATATCTGTTGCGCACGCCCTCGGCCAAGCGAGACGTCTGGGACGACCTGCGCGAGGTGCTGCGGCAGCTCGAGCGCGGCCGCAGCCCGGCGGACTCCGCCGGCAGCAGTTAACCGCCCGACACGGCGTCACCCCAGGGTGCTCGATGCGGCCCCGCTCAGTGCGAGAGGGCCAGCCAGCGCTCGGCGTCCAGCGCCGCCATGCAGCCCGTACCGGCCGCGGTCACTGCCTGACGGTAGTTCCAGTCGGCCACGTCCCCGGCGGCAAAGACGCCTTCGACGCTGGTCTGAGTCGTACCGGGTTTGACCCGCAGATAGCCGTTGGGATGCGTCTCGACCTGACCCTTGAACAGATCCGCCATCGGCGTGTGTCCGATGGCCACGAACAGGGCGGCGCAATCGATCACGCGTTCGCGCTTCGTGTTCAGATCGAGCACGCGCACCCCCGTGACGTGACCGAGCGCCGGATCGAGCACCTCCTGGACCACATGACTGCGGAGCACGTCGATCTTGGCGTTGTCGCGCACGCGGATCTGCATGGCCTGGGACGCCCGGAACTCATCGCGCCGATGGATCAGCGTGACCTTGCTGCACAGCCCGGACAGGTAGCTCGCCTCTTCCATGGCGGTATCGCCACCGCCCACCACGACGACGTCTCGATTGCGAAACAACGCGCCGTCGCACACCGCGCAGGCGCTCACGCCGCGATTCTTCAATGCGTCTTCGCTCGGGAGGCCCAGGTAGTTGGCGCGGGCCCCAGTCGCGATGATGATGCTCTGGGCCAGATGCAGCTCGTTTTCATCCTCCCCCACCCACAGTTTGAAGGGCCGTTCGGACAGATCGACGCGCTGCACGTCCGCGGTGATGAAGGCCGTGCCCTGATGCTCCGCCTGCTGACGAAACAACTCCATCATCTCTTGCCCGGTCACGCCCTTGGGAAAGCCAGGGTAGTTCTCGACGTCGGTCGTGAACATGAGCTGCCCCCCGGGCACCAGGCCGCCCGCATTGAAGCCTTCGACACAGAGCGGCTTGAGGTTGGCTCGCGCCGCGTAGATCGCTGCGGTCAATCCGGCAGGACCGGAGCCGATGATCACCACCTTGTGCAACACTGCCATGACGATTCGAATGCTTCCTGGCAGGCACATTCCCGAGACCGGGGCGACTGCCGCGTTTTGGAGGACGGGCCATACGCTCTAGCCTCGACGGAGGCGTTTTTGAAGGGAGAAACTCCCTCGGACCGGCAGCGGCAACGGGCCGGGCGGCGCGCTGGCTACTCTCGGACCGGCTTGGCCTTGAGGGCAGCGCGGCCCTGCTTCACGTAGGCGCTGAAATGAACGCGTTGCACACCGTGCTCTCGCATCAAGGTGTCGCGATTTTTGCGTAGCGTGGCCGTGAAGCGCTCGAAGGTGAAGCCCTCGACCGCCTCGCCGCACTCCTGCTTGACCCGCACGAAGTCGTGATAGACCTGCATCCAGTCGGGCTCCAGGTCGCCCGTTCCGTTCGGGACGGCGTGCGCCGGGTCCACCGGGGCAGCGTGACCGATCAAGGTATTGTCCATCTTTGCCGCAACGGGCTGCATCGGGGAGTGACCGAGGTCCGCGTCCGGCAACGTCGGAGGCAACGCTACCGCGGCAGCGCCTGCCGTCATCGGGAACGCGCCGCCACCGATCTGCGCCGCGACCGCCGGCTGCTGCACGGAACGACGCCGCGGCGGCGCGCCGGCCCCCGCTGCGCCAAACCCCGCGGCAGGCGCTCCATAGTCGAAGCCTCCGGGCGCGGCGACCTGGCCGTATTGGCCGCCCCCAGCGGCGACCGCCGCCGAGGCGGGAGCAGCGCCGGCGAAACTGCCGGGCGGTGCCGAGCCGGGCACACCAAAGGCGCTCATGGCGGACGACGACGCGGGCGGATCTCCGAAGACCTGATCGAAGGCGACGGCGACCGCTCCATCTCCGCCCGCGGAACGCGGCGTACGATCCAACGCCAGGTTCAGGTCGAGCGCGAGCTGCCGGAACGGCCCGCGCATCCGATCCACCGTCAGATGGGTGGACGTGCCGCTCGCCAACGCCTTGATCTGACGCTTGAACGCGTTCAGCGGCAGCGTGTACTCGAGCAACGAAAGACCGAGCCCGATGCCGGTGCCCACCAGCGCGATCGCCACCAGGGCGAGCGTGCTGACGGCCTCCTTGTCCTTGCTGTCGGCCTGCTTCAGGACGCCGCCGATGCCGAGCAAGCGCGGTGCCTGGCGGGCCACGGCGTAGCCGGCGCCGAGCTGCCAGGCTTCTCCCGGTAGCCGCGCGTACACGACGGCCAGGCCATCTGCGAACTGGTGCACGTCGGTGCGACCTTTGTCTTTGTAGTCCTTGTCCTGGTCGAGCGACGGCAGATCCGTGACGATCTGATCGAGCCCGCTGCGGTCGAACGTGCTCGGTGCGCCGAGGGCCACCCGGCGGCCTGCCGCGTAGAAGGCGACCGCTGCGCCCGTGCGCTCGGAGAGCTCGGCCGCAAACCGGTCGTCCACCACGCGCGCGCCCACGATCGCGCCCGCCGGCAGCTGGCCGAGCTCGAACTCGACCGGGCGCGCGCTGATGCGATACACGCGGTCGAGAACCAGCGTGTCGTCGCGCACGTAGCCGTGCAGCGCGTCGGCGACCACCGGATAGCCGCCGAGTTCAAACTCGGCGTCCGTCGCCTGATCGAAGCCGATGCTGGCCACGACCTCACCGGACTGCGACACCGCAAACACGGCATCAAACGCCTCGTCCTTGGGGATCTCCTGGGCGATCTTGGTCAGCGCCGACTTGAGCTGGCGCCGCGTTCCCTGGTCGATGTCCGCAGCGCGATCCGCGCGGCTGGCGCTCGACAGTGAGCGCGCCACCGTATCGCTCGCGGAGAAGCGAATCAGTTGGGCTGCACCCTCGCGCGCGGAGTTTTTCAGATACCAGGAGACCACGCGGCTGTCCGCCGACAGCCCCTCGGCGGCCAGGCGCACGCCCAGCCGATCGTGCATGCTGACCGCCAGATACGCGACCAGTGCCGCCACGCTCAGCGCTAGCCCGAGCAGCCCGACCCAAAAACGCGTGGCGATCATCAGGGATTGTTGTCCTCGACGGGCGCCTTGGTCGCAAGCACCAGCGGCCGCCCGCTCACGTCGATGTCTCGCTTTTCGACCACGACGGCCAGCGGCCGCCCGACGGCTTCCCCGGCAAAGTAGGCCTGGAGCATATATTGGCCCGGGTCATCGACCTCGAGCGAGAATTTGCCCTCCGCGGTCGGAAATGCGGTGGCCGCAACCGTCGGCTCCGCCACGACCCACATCACCAGACTCGGCGTGAGCTCGTCCCGGATCTCATAGCGGCCCGCTTCGATCGGCGTCCAGCGCCGGGTTGCAGCCTTGGCCATCGTCGAGGCAGAAAAAGTGGTGAAGCCCACGCCGAACAGGCGATGGTCGAATGGGTCCGCATTCTTGAAGCGCAGTTCCGTGCCGGGCACCACCACGAGCGTGACGGGCGTCGTGCGGCCGCCGGAGACACGCACGCTGACGGGCTTGGCCGTGCCGACCGTGCCCGTTCCGAGAGCCACGATACAGATCTCTTTCGAGATCGTGGGGTACAGCTTGCGCATGCCCGCAGGCACGGTGGTCACGGGCTCTCGAAACGAATAACCGTGCCGCTCCGGGTCCTTCGCCGCGGCCCAAACGGGGTTCCTCAAGTGTTCGAAGCCGACGAGCCGACCACGAATGCTGGCGGCCGCTGCTCGGTGCGCCAGACCCGCGACCACCGCTGTGGCGAGCACGACGATGAGCGACGCCCCACGCAAGCGCGACCGCTTTCCCGACACCCGGCGACTAAGATTCATGATGCTGGCGATATTGCACACGATAGTCGACTGACGGCCACTGAGAAAACAAGCCATAGACCCGCGACCAAAGGGCCGACGAGGGCTCATGTAGGAGCATGTGCACCAGGGCCGTTTGCTCGGGCCCATGGCGTTTCGCTCGCCCGCCGCACGCGGGGCCCACGCACAGTGAGCAGAGCACCACGAGCCCCGCAATCCCCCCACGAGGGGAGCGATTCCGGCGAGCCGCGCACTACCGTCCCGGCTCACCCACGTTCCGGAGAACCTCACACCCCACGAACCCACGTTCGTGGGGGGCGGGGCCCCATGCGCCAAAAAAACCAACGCGCATGGGGGGCGGGGCCCCACGAACCGCGGCACTACCCTCCCACGTCACCCACGTCCCGAAGACGACCTACCACCCACCCACCAGCGTTCGTGGGGGGCGGGGCCCCATGCGCCAAAAAAACCGACGCGCATGGGGGGCGGGGCCCCATGCGCCAAAAAAACCGACGCGCATGGGGGGCGGGGCCCCATGCGCCAAATAGCAGAGCGGGCCGGCAAGACGCCGACCCACTCGAGGCGGTTCCTTACCGCGTAAGCCGAAGGTGATAACCGTACAATGAACCCCTAGCTTCGCTAGGTGGGACTCTCAATCATGGCTTCTGGCTTCCCGGTGAGAAGTATCCGGGCCTAGCTCTCCGCCAGCTCTCGAGTCCCTGGTTCGATGTATCAGGGATCCATTGAGCGCACCGTTCGAACTCCGCAGAGGGAACTCACTCACTAAACTAACCTGCTTCTCGCGCGCGTCAACGATCATCCGCACGCGCAGTGTCAACCGCGCGAGCGCACTAGATATTTTTTCCGGTGACCTAAACAGCGAGTTCGTGACACAGCAGTTGCTCGCAGAGTCCCTCGAACGGGCCGGCCTCCGCATCGTGCCTCTTGCTTTTCGCGCGCGCGTTCAAATCCCACGAAAACTGGGCCAGGTTAGCCCGTTATAGCATGGGTGCTGCATGACCACGCACGCAGCAGCGGAGACCTCGCATCTGGTGACGCGGAGCTTACACCCCGCCATCACGTCGGACGCCAGCACCTTTGACGCAGCGGTCAGCGCCGCAGAACGGGTCGTCGTGCCCTTGGAGCGCCCGGGACCAGAACACCGGGCAAAGCTGCTCTCTTTCGTGCTGTCCGCGATCGAGACGCAGCTCGAACGGCTCGGGGCCGCACCCTCCGGATGCTCACCGACCGAGGCGCTCGAGACGATCCTGGGCGACCAACTGTACCGCACGCGCCTCCTGGGGGCCGGCGGTCTCGCCTTGCGTTTCGCCGCCCTGGATGGCGTGGCGGACGCCTCGGGAGAGTTGAGTGCAGAGGACAGTCAAGCGCTACGCCGCATGTTTGCTCTGGCGGAGCACCAGCCCCTGCAGGTGTTCTTGCCGGAGCCGTGTGCAGGTCTGTGCGTGACGGGTGCGCCACAGCGCCTGTCCGATTGGTTGCCGGCAGGGTCGCGCACGGGGCGCGTCGCCAGCATCGAGTACGAAATCGAGACGGTCAGGGAGACCGAGCCGGTAGAGCCACTCCAGGACGCCGGGCTGTCCAATCTCGAACCACCGCTTCTGCATGCCTTCCTGACCTCCGATGCGACACCATCGCCGCACCCCGAGAGCGCGGAGAGTTCGCCCCTGGCGCCGTTGGACACGGCGCCCGACGGCGGCGGCCAGGCGGAGGGCGAGCCTCCAGGCCTAGAACCCCACGCCGTCGAGCTCTCCCCGATCGAGCCAGCCCCTGTCGTCGAACTCTCGTCGGCGGCCGAACTGTCGTCGGCCGAGGCACTCTCGCCGGTCGGCGAGGCCCCCTGCCCCGAGCCCACTGCCGAGCGCCCGTCCGTCGCGCCGTCCCCGCCGGAACGCCCCGCCGCGGCTGCCGTGAGTCCGAAGCTCGAGCTGGAGGTGGAGGTGGTGGACGAACAAGAGCAGCGCCGCTACGCCGCCTGGGCCGCACAACTTCAGAGCATGCATGGCCCCAAGGCGCACGCGAGCGTAGAGCGGGCGTTTGTGACGGCGTACCTGCCGCTGGCTCGCGAAGTCGCGGCGGGCAAGGCCCCCCGGGAGATCCGTGCGACCGTCGATACCTGGGCGGAGGGTTTCGCCCAGAGTTACGCAGCCGCGTTCAAGACGATGTCGTCCCATGCCCGTCGGCCGAACATGGTTCGCGACGTTTTCGACCTGGGTCTGCGCTGGCTCAATCAGCATCACGCGCGCCACTGCCAACTCTTGCTCGTGGACGCGATGCGCTTCGATCTCGGCCAGCGCGTAAATGAAGCCATCGAGCGCAAGCTCGCCGGGCAGGCCGTGTGCCGCGAGCAAGCGCTGCTGTGGGCAGCGCTGCCGAGCAACTCGGAGGCCCAGCGCATCGGCGACGGCGCTGCGGCGCGAGCCGCACGTGCCGCCAAGAACAAAACCTCGGCCGAGCCGGCGGTAGAGGCCACCGGCGTCCAGACACTCCGGCTCGGTTCTCGGGAGCTGTTCCGCGTCGATCTGCTCGCGAACGACCTGGCCAAGCCCGGCGAGCTGGAGGCGAACCGGCTGGAGCGGCTGGCGGCATTGCTCTCGGACGCGATCGTCCCGTGGATGAAGACGCAGCCCCCGGATACCCTGGTCCTGGTGTTCGGCGACCACGGCTTCTACTGGCAAGCCGGCGAGCAAGGCACGAGCCCCGCGCAGCGCGGTGGCGCACTGCCGGAGCAGGTCCTGGTCCCGGCGTCGGCCTGGATGCTCGGCAGAAGTCGCCCCAAGCCCGGTTTGGCCTCCGGCCTGCACTGAAGCGCCCACGTCCGCCCTGGCCCGAGTTTGGCCGTCCCGACCGATCCGGTCCCCGAGGCGGCCCGGCGGATCGCCCGTAGCTCGTCGGCGCGACTGTAGTGGGTCAGGTAGGCCGCCGTATTGCGGGGTGGGCAGGCTCCGCGGGGGAGCGTGACCTCGGCAAAGGCAGGAGACACGAATTGAGCATGGCGCAGGTTCACGGAGGGCGTTTGGTCGCCCAAGCCCTGCGGCGTCACGGCGTGGAGGTCGTGTTCACGCTCTGCGGGGGTCACATCCAGGCCATCTACGACGGCTGCATCGATGAGGGCGTGCGTTTGCTCGACACGCGGCACGAGCAGACGGCGGGGTTTGCTGCCGATGCCTACGCCCGAATCACCGGCAGGCCCGGCGTCGCCCTGGTGACCGCCGGGCCCGGCGTGACCAACACCGTGACGGCGATGGCCAACGCGCAGCGTGCCGGGGTGCCGATGATCTGCATCGGCGGCGCGGGCCCCCGCTCGCTGTCCCACATGGGCTCGCCACAGGACCTCGACTCGGTGAAACTGCTGGCCCCGGTCAGCAAATGGGCCGCTCAGATCCCGGACACTCGCCGCATCAAAGAGTACATCGACAGCGCGTTCCGGATCGCGCAGGCCGGCTTGCCTGGACCCGTCTACCTGGAGGCACCGCTCGACGTTTTGATGGACTCGGCCAGCGACGAGGCGCCTCCCACCAGCCCGCTCGCCCCCCCGCGTCCCGGCTGCGACGCGGAAAGCGTCGAGCGGGCCGCGCGGCTACTCGAGGCCGCGGAGCGCCCGTGTTTCATCGTCGGCTCACAGCTGCGCTGGAGCCCGCGCTCCACGATCCTGGAGCGCATCACCCAGCACCTACAGCTGCCATTTTACCTCAATGGCCTGGCCCGCGGCGCGCTCGAGCCCACGCATCCGTCGCTGTTCTCGCATTCGCGCCGCCACGCTCTCGAGCGCAGCGATCTCGTGTTCGTGCTCGGCACGCCGCTGGACTTTCGCATGGGCTACGGCCGGGCGCCGCTGTGGAACCCGGAAGCACGGGTGATCCAGGTCGACATCGATGCGGCACAGCTCGGCCACAACCGCACGCTCGATCTCGCCGTGCATGCCGACGTGGGATACTTCCTCGAACAGCTCGGCGAACGCACGGCCAAGAAGCGCACGCCGCAATGGCTGGAGGAGCTCGACGGCGTCGAGCTGGCGCGCAAGGCCAGCCTGCGCGCGGAGATGGAAAGCAACGAGAGCCCGCCGAGCGCGCTGCGCGTGTGTCACGAACTCGCCCGCCGGCTAGGCCCGGAAGACGTCGTGATCGGAGATGGCGGTGACTTCGTGGCGAGCATCGCGCAGGCGCTGCCGCTGACCTGGCCGCAGCTCTGGCTCGACCCTGGACCGCTCGGTACCCTCGGCATCGGGCCAGGCTACGCGATGGCTGCCGGGGTGGTGCGCCCGCGGGCGCGCACGGTGATTGTGTTCGGGGATGGGGCCTTCGGCCTGAGCGGCCTCGAGTTCGAGGCGCTGGCACGCCACCGCCTACCGGTCGTGGCAGTGATCGGCAACGATGCCGCCTGGACCCAGGTCCGCCGCGGGCAGACACAGATGTACGGCCGGGAGCGGGCGGTGGCGACGCGGCTCGAGTACACGCGCTACGACCAGGTCGTGCAAGCGCTCGGCGGCAAGGGCTACTGGGTGGAGCGCGTCGAAGAGCTCGGGCCGGCACTGGACGGCGCGTTTGCTGCCGCCGTGCCGAGCTGCGTGAACGTCCGTTTGCCCAGCAACGACCGCTAGCTCTGGGTCCCGGTGCCGCCGGCGCCACCGCCGCCGGCCCCACCGCCACCCGCGCCCGCACTGGGATTCTGTTCGCGCTCCAGGTACCGGAACACGGTACGTGGGTCGACGCCGAGATCCCGAGCGGTCTGGGTGCGGTTGCCGTTGTTGCGCTCCAGCACCTCGAAGACGTAGCGCCGCTGAAAGTCCTCCTTGGCCTTCTCGAGCGGCACAATCGCCGGTTGGGTGGATGCGCCGAGATCCAGATCCTCCGGACGGATCAGATGGTCTTCACACAACACGAGCGCCTTTTTGATGCGATTTTCCAGCTGGCGGATGTTGCCAGGCCAGTCGTATTTGCGGATCGCGGCCAGGGTGTTCGGCGCGAAACCCGTGACCGAGCTGCGCGTCTCGTCCGCGTGCTTCGTGAGCAACGCCTTGGCGATGATCAGTACGTCTTCCCCTCGCTCCCGCAGCGGCGGCAGCCAGAGGTTGACCACATTGAGTCGATAGTAGAGGTCCTCGCGGAACTCGCCGGTCCGGATCATCGCTTCCAGCTCTCGATTGGTCGCGGCCACGATGCGGATGTCGAGCTTTTCGGGACGACTGTCCCCCACGCGGAACACCACGCGCTCCTGGATGGCCCGGAGCAGTTTGACTTGCAGCGCCGGCGTCAGCTCCCCCACCTCGTCCAGGAACAAGGTTCCGTGGTTCGCCTGCTGAAAGCGCCCCGCGCGGCTCGCCACGGCGCCGGTGAAGGCGCCCTTGATGTGGCCGAACATCTCACTTTCCATGAGATTCTCGGGGATGGCGCCGCAGTTGACGGTAACGAACGGCCCCTCCGCACGAGTGCTCAGGCGGTGCAACTCGCGCGCGATCAGCTCTTTGCCGGTGCCGGTTTCACCCGTGATGAGCACGTTGATGTCCGTGCCTGCCACCTTTTGCAGTTTGCGGAACACCTCCATCATCGAGGGGCACGCCCCGATGATTTCCCCGAGGCGCTGATCTTTCAGCTCGGCCGAGAGCTTCTCCTTGTCGGCACGCAGAGCGGACAAGAGCAGGGCGTTCTGCACCAGCAGCGACGCCTGCGCTGCGAACACGGTCAAGATCTCGAGCTGGCGGCGCCCGAAGAGGTGGGCCACCTCGTCATTGCCGACGTACAGCGCGCCCATCACCTCGCCCTGATTGAGCAACGGCGCGCACATCACGCTCGACAGCTTCAACGCGACCACGCTGTCGCTCGTGCCGAAGATGGTATCATTGATGGCGTCACTGACGATCAGCGGCAGCTTTTTCTCGACGACGTGCCGCACGATGCTGTCGCTGATGCCGTCCTCGCCCTCGATGGCTTCGCGCTTGACGTTGCGGGCCGCCCGCACGCGCAGCGGTGCCTCTTCCCCATCAGCGGGGTCCACGAGCAAGAGTGCGCCGCGGCGCGCCGACGTCACCTGGATCACGCCGTCGAGCAGCGCCTCCAATAGTTCGTCGAGCGACTGCAGCGTCATCAGCCGTTCGCTAAACTCGAACAACTTGCGCAGACTGCCGAGCTCGCGCGAACTGTGGGCCGCGTCGTTCAGCGCGAGATCGGGCACCTCGCTGAACATGCTGAAGACGATCTCGGCGGAGCCGAGCGTGATGCGGTCGCCGTCCACGAGCCGGGCGCGACGCTTGCGTTTGCCGTTGATGCTGATCTCAGCGTCGCGATCGAGCTCTTCGATCTGAAAATCACGACCGTTGAACACGATCTGCGCGTGATGCTCGAGCACACGCTCGCCGCTCAGCGCCACATCGTTGCCGGAACCGCGACCGATCATCATCAGCGGCTTGTGCACGGGGAGTAGCTTCGGAGCCCCTTCGGCTGGGAAGTACTTCAGCGTCGCCATTGCCGCTCACGTTAGCCAAAGCCCCGGTGGAAAATGTACAAAAGCGTCACCCCCCGGCCGCTGAGCCTTTCCTCACTCGCGCCCGAGGGGCCGACGCAGCAGGTCGCCGACGGCGTCGAGCGGCAACTTGCCCGCGTACAGCACCTGACTCACCTGCGAGCAGATGGGCAGATCGACACGGAGCGCCCGCGCCAGATCGTCGGCACTGCGCGCCGTGGTCACCCCCTCGGCGACATGCCCGAGAGCGGCCAGCACGGCGCCGAGCGGCTTGCCTCGGCCCAGCTCGAAGCCCACCGTGCGGTTGCGCGACATCTCGCCCGTACACGTGAGCACCAGATCGCCGAGGCCGGCAAGCCCGGCCACGGTGGCAGCTTGGCCGCCTTTGGCAACCCCGAGACGCGCGATCTCCGACAGGCCACGCGTGATCAACGCGGCCCGCGCATTTTGCCCGAAGCCGAGCCCGTCGCTCGCTCCCACCGCGATGGCGATCACGTTCTTCAGGGCCCCGGCCACCTCGACGCCTCTCGGATCGGGGCTGGTGTAGATGCGCACGCGACCGAGCGAGATCAGACGCTGCACCCGCTCCGCGAGCGCGACCTGCTCGGCCGCAGCCACCAGGCTCGTGGGGTGCCCCGCGGCGACCTCTGCAGCAAAGCTCGGACCGGAGAGCACCACGACGCGCCCCTCGAGCTGGGCTCCCAGCACCTGCTCGGCGACCTCCGCCATGGTGAGCAAGGTGTCGTTCTCGATGCCTTTGGCCGCGCTCACCAGGATCGCCCCCCGCGGCCAGGCCGGCGCGGCCCGCGAGAGGATTTCGCGCACGGTGTGCGACGGCGCCGCCAGGATGACGATGTCCGCCTGCCCCAGCACGCCCTCCAGCTGCGCACTGACCGTCACCGTGTCGGCCAGCGCCACGCCCGGCAACAGCGGGTTGGCACGTGTCGCGGCGAGCTCTTCGGCAAACTCCGCGCGGCGAGCCCACAAGCTCACACGAGCGCCCTGCGCGCCGAGGTGGTGTGCCAGCGCCGTTCCCCAGGCCCCTGCGCCCAGAATCGCTATCCGATCCACATGCCCGTCTTGTTGCGCGTTGCGGGCCGTGTCAACCATTGGCTATACAGCACCCGGTGAGCGGGCGACTCTTGGCCGCGGGCTGCGCGTGTCTCGCGCTGCTCGCGGGGTGTGCAAGCCAGGAGGCGCTCGGGGTGAGCGCCCTGTCGGTCGTCAGCGCCGGCGTGGTCAACGACCCGGCAAACAAGTCGCTGCGCTTCGACCTGCTGAAGTTCGGCCTGGACCGGTTCTGCGCGGAGATGCTCCGGCGCGGGGCTCCGCTCAAGCTGGGTGACGCCGAGCCGGTCAGCGGCAGGTTCTTCGCCGAGAGCTGCCAGGCCCAGGTCATCGATCAGGAGCAGCGCCAGAGCGTCGTGGTGAGTTTCACCGGCAAGGGCTATGGCTGGACGAACCTCACGGGCAGGCTCGGCTTCAGGAGCGCCGGCTCCGTCGAATATGCTGCCGATTTTCAGCGCCACGACGACAGCATGTACATCTATTTCCGCCCGCGCAGCGTGGGCAGCGTCTCGTTCCAGACGTCCCTGGTCGAATCGGCGCTCGCGCAGCTCGGCATGGGGGCCATGGGCGTGGACCCCAGCGCCATCGGGCAGGATATCGTACGGCGCCAGATCGAGCGGGGCTTCACCGTGATCCGCCACTCGTCGCAGGGCGACGCCGAGTTCTGCACCGGCCTGATCCCGCTCGGCCAGCGTCCGTTCCGGCCATTTCAGGTCAAAAGCTCGGACAAGCAGACGCTCGACAACGATCGCACGGAGCTGCACACGGGCCAGCAAGACTTGATCGGCGGGCTGTACGTGCCAGAGCGGGGGCAGCGCCTGGCGCTGACCCTGAGCCTGGACGGAGCGCCAGCCATCGACGTCGCCGTGCTGACCGAGGCCGAGGGCCAAGCGCTGCTCGGGGCGTATGTCACCCAGCCCGGCCCGAGACGCCTCTCGGGGCCTCCCGTCGCCGAGGCGGAATTGCGGCCGGGTCAGCCGCTGCACTTCGAGTTCAACGTGCCCCCCGGCAACTACTACTTGCTCCTGGATCACAGCACGGGGCTCGGTCGCTCGAACCCGCCTCCCGGCGACCAGGCGGCCAAAATCGACTACCTGGCGCAGCTCGGTGAGCAGTAAGAGCTAAGGTGGGAAGCGGCGCCCCGCTCGTGAGCGGAGAGTTCGCGCTCGCGGGCAGCGCGGCTCGGCCCTCGCCATCGGTTGCCCAGGACGAGCGGCCCGAGTAAGAAGGCAGCCACATCACTTGCCGCCTTCGCCGTTGACCCATCGAACCGAGGCCCTCCGCTACCTGTACTGGGGCTTCTGGTTCTTCCTAGTGCCGGCGGCAGCGGCCTACGGTCTCATCCTCTGGCTGAGCGCCGGCGACTTCGCCGGTCCCCTGGACGAATGGGCGCGCGAGCAGAGCGTGCCGGCCGGCATCGTGGCCTTCACGTTGGTCGAGGGCCTGCTCTGGTACCATCGGCATCGCTTGCCGTTTTCGGCGCCGTTCTCCCCGGGCGGGCGCTCCGACGTACCGAGCGATCTGCGCAAGGAGTACGAGTCGCTGGTGCAGCTCCTGGAAGAGGCCGAGCGCATCATCGAGCGCCACGCGGCGGACATCAGCGAAAAGCTCGGCCCCGCCGGTCGACGGGAGCTCGACGAGGCGCTCAGCGAGCTGAGCCAAGAACTCAAGACCACGACCTTCGAGCGCGAGCGCTTTACTCAGATTTCCGCGGGCGCGGCCCGCCGCATCAGTGAGCAGCTGGCCCCCTGGCGCAAGAGCGAACTACGCGAGTACGCCGAGTCCATCGGCATCGCGATCCTGGTCGCCTTACTGCTGCGCGCCGTGGTGGTGGAGGCGTTCAAGATCCCGAGCGGGTCGATGAAACCGACATTGCAGATCGGCGACCATATCTTCGTCAGCAAGTTTGCCTATGGCCCCAAGCTGCCATTTTCGAACTGGCGCCTGTTCGAAAACCTGCCGCCGGCACGCGGGGACGTGATGGTGTTCGAGTTTCCGGACCTCGATCCCACCAACGAGCGACAGGATTTCATCAAGCGCGTGATCGCGGTGCCCGGCGACATCCTGGAGGCCGACTCCGGGCATCCGATCATCAATGGCTGGCGCGTGCCGAGCTGCCGCGTGGGCGTCTACACCGAGGACGAGCCGTCCCCGTTCGGGCAGCGGAGCAGCGAGCTGTTCGTCGAGTTTCTGGGCGATCGGTCGTACCTGACGCTGTACGAGCAACACCACGTGGCGCAACGGCAAGGGCCCTACGAGGTGCAGCCCGGAGAAGTCTGGGTGATGGGGGACAACCGGCACAACAGCCTGGATTCACGCGCCTGGCAGCGCCCCGGCGGCGGCACCGGCGCGGGCGTGCCCTATGCCAACATCAAAGGCCGGGCGCTGATCGTGTGGTTCCCGGCGAGCCGGATGTTGGTCAACGTGATGGGCGAGCCCCGGCTGCCCGACGGGGCCCCGAACGATCTGGCTCTGGGCATCCAGCGCTGCCTGCGCGAGCGCCCCAAGGCGGCGGACACGATCCCCCCCCCACCTCGCGGCTCCGGCGGCATCTCGCTCGGCACCCCCGGGGGCGGCTGAGCCTCAGGTCGCGCGCCGGCGCAGCGCGATGCCCAGCTGCCGGCGCAGCAGGCCGGCGCTGGTGCCCGTCCTCCACCCGGAGATCAAGCTCGCCAGCCAGGCCAGGAAGATCAGCAACCCACCCAGCTGGAACCACGGCATCCCGAGCGGCGGAGCGGTCACGTACCAGAGGCCGCTCGCCACGACCTTCAACAGCGACGCCACCGCCACGCGGTCGTAGGCGCGCAGCGCCAGGGAGCGCCAGTGCTCGAAGCTGGCGACCGGGACATGTGGGTTCTGCGCCGCCGCTGCAGCCTTGACCTCGATGCGCCGCATCATCACCAAGGAAACAATCAGCGCCGCAAAGATGTCATCGACACGTAGAAAATTGGGCACGACGTCCCCCGACGCCTACCCAGTCGAGCCCGAGCTGGCAAGCCTGACGCGACGCATTGCCTGGGAAAGCCGTCTCGCTCCGGGCATGCGGAATTGCGACAAGGCCCGTTGGCCGGCGAGGTCGCCACAGCACTCTTTGCCGAAGAGGGCTTTCTGGCTAGATCAGGCGGGGGCATTCTCCAAAGTCACTCGGGCCAACCCCCGCATCCACTCTGAGCCAGCATGAGCAGCCCCGAGGCAAACCTAAATGCGCTGACGAGCGATTTCGATCCCTCCAGTTTGAGGGGAACTGCGCTCGGGCGCTACGAGCTGCTCGTCCTGATCGGCAAGGGGGGCATGGCCAGCGTCTGGGTGGCGCGCGACACGACCGGCAAACATGCGGGACCGGTCGCGATCAAGGTGATCCGAGAGGAGCTCGCACGCGAGCCGAAGGCGCGCACGATGTTCCTCGTCGAAGGAGCCGTCGTGGCGGGCATCCGCCATCCGCACGTGGTGCGCGTGTTCGAGGTGAGCCAGAGCGCCGGCATGCTCTACATGGTGATGGAATGGGTGGAGGGCGCGGCGCTGCACGCCCTGATTTCCGAGGCCAACAAACGCCGCGCGATCCCCGCGGAGCACGCGGTGCGGCTGATCGCCGACACGGCGGGCGGCCTGCATGCCGCCCACGAGATCAAGGACCAGAAGGGTGTTCCACGGAATCTGGTGCACTGCGACATGTCGCCGCAGAACATCCTGGTCGGGCTCGACGGCACGGTAAAGCTCGTGGATTTCGGTGTCGCCAGCACGGTGGGGCGGCTGGGCGCCGATGGCGCGCCGTTCGTGCGCGGCAAGGTTGGTTACATGTCCCCCGAGCAAACCCGCGCGGAGGTGCTCGATCGGCGCAGCGACATTTTTTCGCTGGGCATCGTGCTATTCGAACTGACCACCGGCTTCCGGTTGTTTCGCGGCAAGGACAGCCGCCACACCATCGAGCTGGTGCGGCAAGCGCGCATCCCCCGTCCCACCCAGATCATGCCCGGCTACCCCAAGGAGCTGGAGGCCGTCGTGCTCAAGGCGCTCCAGCGCGATCTGGCGCTGCGCTATCAGTCGGCCGATGAGTTCAAGAATGCCCTCGAGCAGTATCTCCGCAACGAGCGCATCGTCGTCCCCCCGGCGGGCGTCGGCGGCCTGGTCAAGCGCGTGCTCGGCGGGCGTATCGAACATCACCGAAACCTGATCCGGGAGGCGGTGGCCGCGCTGGAAGGCGGACCCGAGGCGCGCGAGCGCTGGCTCGCAGAGCCGCAGGCTCCGCCCCCCAAGGATGCCGGCACGACGACCACCTCGACGTCCCCCGTACCCAAACCGAGCCTGCCCCCGCCGCCGCCGCCGCCCAAGCGCCCATTCATGTCCCGGAGCCAGCTGAACTGGACGCTCTGGCTGATGTTCATGGCCGCGGGCACGGTGTTCGCGTGGTGGCTCCACTAGAAACCACATCTGCTCGCCGCCCCGTTGGGGCACCCCGGTGCGTCTCATCGGCATCGACCTCGCTCGCCAGGCGGGCGGGGTGAAATGCGCCGGGCTTCGAAGCACTGGCCAAGCCCGGTTCGGGGGTTTAGATCCCTTGGTGATGGCAACGCGTGGCGCAGCCGAGAAGACCAGAGGCCTGACGGGGCTGCGCATCGTCAGCTTCGAGAGCCGCCGTGCCCAGGATCTGGCGCTGCTCGTGCGCCGCCACGGAGGCGAGATCTTGTATGCGCCGGCGATGCGGGAAGTCCCCCTGGCGGACGAGCGCGGCATCGTCGGATTTGGCGGACAACTCTTCGAGGGCAGCTGCGACGCGCTCGTGCTCTTGACCGGCGTCGGCACCACGATCCTGGTCGACGCCCTGTGTACCCGCTGGCGGCGGCCAGCGGTGGTCGAGTGCCTCGGCCGGACCGCGCTGTTGTGTCGAGGGCCCAAGCCGGCGGCGGTGCTGCGCAACCTCGGTCTCGCCCCGAAATTGATCGCGCCCGCGCCCCACACCGAGCGCGAGCTCCTGCTCAGCCTCGATCGCGGCTTCGACGTCAGCGGCAAGCGCGTGTTCGTGCAGGACTATGGCAGCATCAACGCCGACCTGTTGCAGGGGCTGAGCGTCCGCGGGGCACAGGTGACACCGGTCAAGGTGTATCGCTGGGCATTGCCCGAGGACACCCACGATCTGAAGCTGGCCCTGGAGAGCATCGCGCGAGGGCGGGTGGATGCCGCGATTTTTACGAGCGCCCACCAGGTCGACAATGCGTTCGAGTACGCCGCCCGCCTCGGGCTCGCGCAGCCGCTGCGCGCTGCCTTCAGCCATTCGGTGGTGGTGGCCTCAATCGGGCCCGTCACGAGTGAGGCGCTCGAGCGCCAGGGCGTACATGCTGATCTCAGTCCGCGAGAGTCCAAGCTCGGGGCGCTCGTCGACTGCCTGTCGCAGGGCGCAGCGCAGCTGCAACAGGTCAAGCGAAGGCGGCACCCCTGACTGCCGCGCCCAGCTCCCAGGCTCCCGATCCGCTCGGGAAAGGGCCGCTCGGCAAGGAGCAGGACGCCCCGAGCGCCCACGCGAGCTTGCCGCGCGATGAAGTGCTGCATGCCCTGGCGGCCGCATCCCCCATTCCGCTGCTCATCTCCCGGCAGAGCGACGGGGAGATCCTGTATTGCAACGAGAAGCTGGCGGCGCTGATCGGCATGCCCGTGGCGGAGCTGGTGGGCCGGCGCACCCCCGACTTCTACGACGATCCGCGGGACCGCTCGGCCATGGTGGAAGAGCTGCGCCGTCAGGGTCGGATCCGGGATCGGGAGACTCTGCTGAGGTCCTGCGAAGGAGCGCCGATCTGGACCGTGTGCAACATCGAGCCGTTCCTCTTGGGCGGGGAAGCGCTGCTGCTCACGGCGCTCTTCGACGTCACCCGACGCAAGGAGATCGAGGCGC
>Ga0315912_10000296_pt1 | contig 102270 bp, 90 predicted proteins | sample VfabasoilMG_FD_204469 | JGI IMG/M metagenome (GOLD analysis project Ga0315912, IMG submission 204469) | Garden soil microbial communities collected in Santa Monica, California, United States - V. faba soil | ecosystem: Environmental > Terrestrial > Soil > Garden | place: USA: California... | reverse complement strand
GATCAAAGGTAGGCGCTGGCTCAGACAGTCCTCGCGCGCCGGGTAGGCGCGCTGCGGAACTCGCCCTCGCCTACCTTTGATCGACAGCCGGGAACTAGGTCAGCGCGAGCAGGGCGAGGGTGACGAGGCCTGCCGCCACGACAGCGCCTGTCGCGATCATGATCGGCCGCCGCAACGCCGGGCCGCCGAGGCTCGCGGCGAGACTGCACTTCACGAGAGTATTTGTCAGCGCCGCGATCACGATCGAATTCACGGCGATGTTTGCATCGCCCGTCTTCGCGTATTCGGCCATCGACAGCGTGATCGCGTCGACGTCTGTCAGCCCCGCGAGCGCCGCGACCATGTACAGCCCCTGCGCGGGCAGATACATCTGGACGAGCGCGACGATGAGCAGCACGGCCGCGAACAGCAGGCCGAACTTCGCGGCCGCGGTCAGGCTGAACGGGTTCTTGAGCGACACCTCGGGCGCCGTCGTCGCCGAGGCCGTTTTCGCGCCGCGCCGGTAACAGATCCACGCGGCCAGGCCTGCGACGACCAGCATCACGACGAAAGGCACGATCACCGAGGCGAGCAGCGCGCGATTGACGACGAGCACCTCGGCGATCACTCGCCCGAACATGATGCCCCAGGCGATCAGCATGCCGGCCGCGAGCGCGAACGAGGTCGCGGCGCGCTTGTCGTCGCGGCTCTGCCGTGCGAAGGAGAGCGTGATCGCCGTCGACGACACGAGCCCGCCCGCAAGGCCGGTGATCAAGGTGCCCCTGCCCGCGCCGAGCACACGCGTGCCGACGTAGCCGACGAGCGACAGGCTCGAGATCAGGAGCACGAGCAGCCAGAGCGAGTAGGGGTTGAGCGCGCCCCAAGGATCGATCGTGCGATCGGGCAGCAGCGGCAGGACGATGAAGGTGGCGATCAAGAGCCGCACGCCCGCGTAGATGTCGTCCCAGCCGACCTTGTCGACTAGCCCGTGCAGCGGCTGCTTGTAGGCGAGCACGGCCGTCAACGCGATCGCGAGCGCGACGGCGATCTCGCGATTGCCGTGCGTCGCCATCGCGCCGAGCAGGAAGACGGCGAGTGCGGCGGCCTCCGTCGTGAGACCGAACGAGTCGGGCTCCGCGCGCGACTTGACGATGTAGCCCGCAACGATGGTCATGGCCACCGAGAGCAGCGCCGCGGGCAGGATCCAGGGCGTATCGAGCGCGGCGTCCGCCCAGCCCGCAATGGCGCCGATCAGCGCAAAGATGACGAAGGTGCGGAGCCCCGCAATGTCGCGCCCCTTGTCTGTCGATTTGCGTTTCTCGCGCTCGATGCCGATCAGCGCGCCGATCAGCAGCGCCGTGCCGAAGTCGCCGAGGAGCGAAAGTGCGTTCGTCTCGTTCATCGCCGCATGCGGTTCGCGATCAGGTCGTCGACGACGGCGGGGTCCGCGAGCGTCGAGGTATCGCCGAGCTGGCCGTGTTCGTCAGCCGCGACCTTGCGCAGGATGCGGCGCATGATCTTGCCCGAGCGCGTCTTCGGCAGGCCCGGCGCCCACTGGATGAAGTCGGGCGTCGCGATCGGCCCGATCTCCTTGCGCACCCAGTCGCGGAGCTCCTTCTGCAGCGCCTCGGTCGGCGCGATGCCGGCCTTGAGCGTCACGTAGGCGTAGATGCCCTGGCCCTTGACCTCGTGCGGGCAGCCGACGACCGCGGCCTCGGCCACGCATGCGTGCGAGACGAGCGCGCTCTCGACCTCGGCCGTGCCGAGGCGATGACCCGCGACGTTGATGACGTCGTCGACGCGGCCTGTGATCCAGTAGTCGCCGTCCGCGTCGCGGTGGCAGCCGTCTCCGGTCGTGTACTTGCCGGGGAACTGCTTGAAGTAGGTGTCGACGAAGCGCTGATGATCGCCGTAGACCGTGCGCATCTGCCCCGGCCAGCTGTCGAGCAGCACCAGATTGCCGGAGGCGTCGCCTTCGAGCACCTTGCCGTCGTTGTCGACGAGCTGGGGTCGGATGCCGAAGAAAGGCTTCGTCGCGCAGCCGGGCTTCAGCGTCGTCGCGCCCGGCAGTGGCGAGATCAGGATTCCGCCCGTCTCCGTCTGCCACCAGGTATCGACGATCGGACAGCGTCCGTCGCCGCCGACACGGTGATACCACTCCCAGGCTTCAGGATTTATCGGTTCGCCGACGGAGCCGAGCAGGCGCAGAGATTTCCGCGAGGTCTTCTTCACGGGCGCGTCGCCGTCGCGCATCAGCGCGCGGATCGCGGTCGGCGCCGTATAGAGGACGTTGACCTGGTGCTTGTCCACGATCTGCCAGATCCGGCTCGCGTCGGGCCAGTTCGGCAGGCCCTCGTACATGATGTAGCTCGCGCCGTTCGAGAGCGGGCCGTAGACGATGTAGCTGTGTCCCGTCACCCAGCCGATGTCGGCGGCGCACCAGAAAATGTCGCCGTCGTGATAGTCGAAGACGTAGCGGAAGGTGAGGGTGACCCAGAGCAGGTAGCCGCCGCTCGTGTGCAGCACGCCTTTCGGTTTGCCCGTCGAGCCCGACGTATAAAGAATGAATAGCGGATCCTCGGCGCTCATCGGTTCGGGCTTGCACTCGGCCGAGGCCTTCGCCGTCAGCTCGTGATACCAGTGGTCGCGGCCCTCGACCCAGTCGATGTCCGCTTCCGCGGCGCGCACGACGATGACGTTCTCGACGCGCGTTTTCTTCAGCGATTCGATCGCCTGGTCGACATTCGCCTTCAGCGGAATGCGCTTGCCACCGCGCAGGCCCTCGTCGGCTGTGATCACGAGCCTCGAGTCGCAGTCCTCGATGCGCCCGCGCAGCGCTTCGGGCGAGAAACCGCCGAAGACGACGGAGTGGACCGCACCGATGCGCGCGCAGGCGAGCATCGCCACGGCGGCCTCGGGGATCATCGGCATGTAGATCGTGATGCGGTCGCCTTTCTTCGCGCCGCACGCCTTGAGCGCGTTCGCGAGCTTGCAGACCTGTGTGTGGAGCTCGCGGTAAGTGATGCGTCGCGTCGTGTTGCCGTCGTCGCTTTCCCAGGTGATCGCGACCTGGTCGCCGCGCTTCTCGAGGTGGCGGTCGAGGCAGTTGGCCGAGACGTTGAGCTGGCCGTCCTCGAACCAGCGGACGTGCAGATCGTCGGCGGCGAAGGAGCAGTCCTTCACCTTGGTGAACGGCTTGATCCAGTCGAGCTCGCGGCGGGCCTGTTCGGCCCAGAACGCCTCCGGGTTTGCGACCGAGGCCTGGTAGAGCTCGGCGTAGCGCTTCGCGTCGATCCAGGCGGATTTCGCAACCTTGGCCGGCGGCGGGTATTTCCTGACTTCGGTCATGGTTTCTTGTTGTTATGAGTCCAGCCGCCCGATGATAAGGGGGCGCGCTGATTCGCGACACCCCGCGCGGCTTGCGTATTGACGCGGCTTCCACCCGCCCGGTCTAATAACCGCCCGGCCATTCGGCCGGGGCGTGTCCACGCACGGCCAGGTAGCTCAGTTGGTAGAGCAGCGGACTGAAAATCCGCGTGTCGATGGTTCGATTCCGTCCCTGGCCACCATTCCCTTCAACGACTTGCGACGTATCCGGGAATCACTCGAAAAACCCTTGCGTGAATTTTGCGTGAGCCTAGCTGATGCTGAGCCGCCGCAAGACCACTAACTCGGGCCTGTTACCTCGTCTCTCACACACCGTGTTCGCCGCCTCGATCAGTTTCGAAAGCTCGGCGGCCGAGTAGTGTGTTGTCATTCGTCCCGAACGATGACCGAGCAGATCCTGCCTGTCCTCGAAGCTCACGCCGGCAGCGCGTAGGCGCCGGCCGAACGTGTGCTTCAGGTCGTGCACTCGAACCTGCCTCAAGCCCAGTTTCTTCCTGACCCGGCACCAGGAGCTGTTCAGCATCCTCTGCACCGGATTGCCCCGGAACGCGAACACGTGCGTGGGATGCTTCCCGCGCCGCGCGTTCACCACCGACGGGGCAATGTCATTCAGAACCACGAGCCTCTCGTCCCCGTTCTTGACGAACTCTCCCGGCACGACAAACACGAACGTATCGAGCTTCGGCAACTTCACTTCCCAATCCCAGCGCAGGTTGCAGATCTCGGCATCGCGGCAGCCCGTGTTGACTGCGAACAACGCCATCTCCGCCAGATGCGCCGGCAGTGCCGAGAAGAGCTTCTGCTGCTCGTCCCAGTCGAGCGGGTAAGGTTGCCGCTTCCTGGTGTCGGGCAAGAGCTTGATCTTTGGCGCCGCCGCGAGCCAGGTCAGACCGTTTTCATCGAGCCACTCGCTCTGCGCGAGGTTCAGGATGCGGCGCACGACCTTGAGCCCGTGGTTGATCGTTCCGGTAGCGACTCCGTCCTTACGCCTGTGCTCGATCCACGGTTGCATCGTCCCGATGTGGATACGATTCAGCGGAATCGTCCCGATCCAGAACATCAGCCGTTCGAGCTGAGCGATATCGTTTCGAATCGTCCGCTTGTGCTGGTTCTCACGAACGAACCTGGCAGCGGCTAACTCGAACGATCTCGCCGGCCGAACACCGTAGACCTGCGCCTGTCGGGCTTCGTCGATCTGCCTCGCGAGAAACAGCTCGGCTTCTTCCTGCCGATCTGTTCCAGTGCGTTGGCAAATTCGCTGCCCGCCGATGCGCTTGTCGATGTGCCAGATCCCGTGCCGGAGCACGAGTCCTGGCGTTCTTTTGCGTCCCATATGTTGTCTCCTTTCGGTAGACCGGGACGCCCGTTGCGGGATCTATATTCATCCGCCCATGCATCCAGTTCAAGCCGATCGAAGGCGACTCCCTGTGTGCCAATGCGGATCTCGGTGACATAAGGCCGGACCTCGCGATTGAACCGATTTCGATCCATGCCCAGGTAGTAGGAAGCGTCGCGAAAGCGAATGAATCTCGGAGGAAACCGATATTCGTATCGAGCGACGCTGATGTTGCCGGGGCTGATCACGCAGCCAGATTAGGTGTGCGCGAATTCGCGTCAAGGTCGGAGCAGAGCCGAAAACTTTCGGAGCGACGATGACTTGCGGAAATTAATAAGGGGACTAATAGGCTGCCAATACGGCAAAGAATAGGTGATCAATAAGGTCAAAACTCATGCAAGTCGTTGATATCAGCTTATTGGGCTTATTAGCTCGGGCAGGACGAGACGATTTCGGTCCGCGAATTCGAGAAGTCGCAGGCAAATAACATTTTGTCAGTACGCCGAATTCAAGGGACTCGCCTCGAAAATTGCGCAAAATCTAGTTGGTGGACCCGCTAAACGAACGCATCACCCAAGCTGGTCATGAATTCGAGATTCCTCGACAGCAGGGATTGTCACGCTCTGCTTCCGACTGGCTCATCCGGGGGTTCTAAGGTCTTGGTCCTCTCCCGAGCGAGGCGGATCGGCCGTGATCTGAAAAGGCGCGACAGCCAAGGCAATCGCGCCCGTTAAATTGGTGGTGATGGTTGAGGCGCAGTCACTAATGTGTTCGACCAGCGCATTGAACGGCATGGGCCTGCGAGTGTTCGGGTGAAGCCAGCCCTTCCGTCCAAAATCGAACAGCACCAAGATGCCATGCCTACGCGTTCCTGGCTTGAGGTATTGGTCTGCCGTTTGATCTTTTAGCGCCTTTTCGAGGTCGCTCACTGAATATGCATCCGCTGGCTTGACTTCAATCGCCACCTCGAACAATCCGCTTGCTCCCGATACGAGGATATCGGGGCGATTCCTGTTCGCCACTTCAGATTCCCTGCTTACGTGATATCTGCCCTTGGCGCTCTCTCGAAGACGTTCCGCGAGCCAGTTCTGCAGAATCGTTTCGTCGTCACCTTGCCTTTCACCATAGATGGCGAGTAAACGTCGCGACGAAGCGTCACTTTGGTCGAGGTCGAAAGCAACGTCTGACAAAACGTGCTGGATGGCATTTAACAAGTCGGCCCCATTTCGTATCGGACGATCGAAAGTCTCAGAGAAAGCGCAGAATTGCTGTTCCGTCCATGCGGGCGGTTCCGAATCTCGTTCGGCCATGCTCCGAGCTGTGCTAAGAAAGTGAATTGATCGATCCTGCAGCTGCGGTTGTTTCGCCACCTGAAGTACTTTCTGGTATGCCGACTCGCTGCGGCAATTGATTAGTGAAGCGAGGATGTGGCTTCGTGCTGATTGAGCACGATCGCGGATGTCGGGAGAGTAGGCGCCGTCATGCCATTGATCATCGGAAGGTCGAACATGTGACAGCGACAATTGGATTAACCTCAACAATGTCTCAGGATCTGCCCGATTCAAGGCGCGCGAAGCGATCCCTCGTTCCTCTCTATTAAACAGCGCGCCAAGAACGACAATGGCCAAGTTCCCTTGATCCTCTTCCGAAGTCGCGGCCATCCAGCGCTCCAGGGTTTGAAGTCCTGTCGTTGGGTCAATCAGAAAAACTAGCGCAAGATACCGGAGTGCAAATCCTTGTTCTCCGACTGTCGAGTGGCGGGCGAATTGATTGGTCGCCCATTTCACTATTCTGGCCTGTTCTCGTTCTGATGGTTGTAGCCTCTCAAATAGACGTAATGCTGTGTCGAAATGCGCGGGTAGCGCAGGCGCAGAATGGAAGATGCGTCGAATCAGACTTTCGTGGAGCAATGGATGAATCGGGTACTCGGAGTTCGCATAGCGAGCCAGAAAAACTGTCCCAGTCTCCGAACTGGATTTCCATTCTCGAAGAATCTCCTTCTCAATTATGGTCGCTACGACGTCAGGTCGATCCTCGAGCAAGGTATCCAACCACTCGGGGAAGCCTTGTCCGGAAAGGCATGCGTGCAAGGCAGCAATGCGAGCCTCAGAGGCTAATAGCGTCTTTGCCCAGCTCGGGCCCGTGTCCGCCTCAATTCCAATGCCAGCAAACGAGAAAATCGTCACCCACTTCGTTGTGACCGCATTTCCGGGCTTTCTTCGCGGTCGCTCGGGCTTGGTATTTCGCCAAAGATTCTTCATCGCGTCTCGATAGGTAGTCGCGACGACTCCATCGAACGGATACTCAAGGCGTTGCCATTGTCGCGGTGCCTGCGAAGCGTCTTGCTTCGTGCTCATCTCGAGCCAACGAGTCAAATTTTGTAGGCACCAAAAGCCCTTCTTTGGATCCAGGATAGCTTTAGGGTCGCCGATCAGGTCGCGCCTGAATGATCGCCATGACTCCTTGTCTCGGTCTTCCTGCAACCTGCGTTTCCTTACGTACAGGTTCTCTTCCTTGCGAGTTTGCTCTTCATCTGGATTGGGAGATAAGTAGGCCTCAATGTCTTGCTGCAGAACGCGAGAAACGCTGGTCAAGCCCTTTAGCCAGTCGATGCGATCTTCGAGATCACCACTTGCCCTAAAGATGGCCACCAGTGCGCTCAACGCGACTCTCTTATCATCGTCGAGCGGCCTTCCCAACAAATCTTCCTTCAGCCAAGGAATATCGTCAGAAGTCAGATTCCAAAGCGTTCCTCGAATGAAGTGGCAGTGCCAGTAGCGAACAACGGGACGGTCATGCTTCGAGCTCTTCCTGGTCTCTTCAACGTCTGCCCAAAACAAGGCTCTCTGAATTCGCTGGTGGGATCGCACCAGATCTAGAAGTCTCGGCTTGGTTTGTCTGAGCGAGTCGACTCGATTAGACCGTTCTATCATCATCAGCAAGTGAAGAATTTCCGGTGTAGGTGCGTTGTTATCCGATTCTGCGACAAGCTCCCTTACGATTGGCTCAACATGCCGTGCGATAAACCTGAAGTCATTCGATACTCGTTCAAAGTCACCGACATGGGGCTTCTTAAATCCAAGTTCTATGATGCCTTTGGCGAGAGCTTGTCGATCTTTGGATGGGCATTTCGTCCAGAACTCGTAAAGGTGATAACCAAAGCCTTCGGCAGTATGTTTGTCGGGCGCGGGCGCTTGACGAATAACACTGATCAGATCGTCTACTGAAAGGTGCTTGGGGAAGAGGTGTAGCGCAAAGCGACTCGCGTAGTTGGCTTTAATCGAAGGAGAATTATTCTTAAGCCATTGCGCGACGTTTCTTAGGGCATCCGTGGCGCGGCAGGCCTCTAGCGCCTGTACAGCGATAATGCGCAAGTATGGGTCGAGCGTCGTTTCAAGCGCCACTGTGTTCGCGATTGGAATGCATCCAGCTAAGGATCCCTCTCGGATTAGCAATAGCAGGTTCGTGCGAAAATCTCGTCGATCGTTAATCGTCCAAGCGCTACACAGTGCGTCAGTCAGTTCTTCATTTGCGAACATCCATATAGACCTGTGATCAAGAGAATCGTCGGCAATCTGTCCTTCTCGGTCTTTGTTCGCGTAAATGATCAACAGGTCTTTTCGAGTCTGAATTGGCAGCGATCCAGGATCACCATGTTGGATGAGCAGCAACGGATCTCTCTTCAAAGCCTCGATTCGAATGTCGTCGTGCCACAAGGCAAGCCAAGCGACAGTCGCGCGCAGCGAGGGAACAACGACTTCAACGCCATAGCTCTCTGCGAAGAGAAGTTCAAACACAGCCTTACGCGGGCATCCTTTTTCCAGCTTTCTGTGGATCCATCGCGCAGCAAGGAATTCCTGAGTTGTGCGTTGATGAAATCGAATTCGTCCGTAGGTTGCTGGTGCAAAAATCCCGCGCCTCAGTAAGGTGCCGCGTTCTGCTTCGGTCCAGTGCTGAAGCACGATTATCGGGTCGATGGCGCCGGACGAGAGCGCAGGGTCTGGCTCCTGGGCGGGCGCCTTGAGCGTAAACGACTTACACAGTGTCAAAGCCGCAGCAACTTGTTCCGCACCTTCGATAGACTTTGTAAGAGAAAGCAGTGCTCCATCAGCTCGCGTAGTATCTCGTTCGATCAGCCTGCGCTTTACGCCTTCCGCGGTCATTTCAGCGAGCGTTCCGAATGACCCGTTGCGTTTCCAGTATTCCGCGAGATCAATTAGGTCGCCAGGCCGTTCTGCCAGATGCTCAAGACCGTGCTGCCAAACAGCACTCAAGAAGGCATCTTCATTCTCGATGCCCAGTGCATTCGCTAATTTCGATTGTTGGCTGCGATTGAGAGCGGCTAGTCGAACTACAAGCAAACCCTTATTCGGTTGGACCTTTGATTCACTCTGCTGTTCACCGCCCGAGCTCTTATCGAAGATTGGGTCAAGTAGAATCGACTCAGGATCAGGAGCTGTCGCCTTTCTCGGTTCATCTGGAATCGGTAGGTACTCGAGTAGCGCATGACGATCGGGTGCGCCTCTCCAGTCGGACACGCGGCAGGAAATGTAGATGTGTGCCCGGTGCAGATCCGTGTCGATCTCGCGGGCGAGTTTTTTCAACGCCGAATCGAAGTGCTTTTGGTTCAGTCGCGCTTCATCAAGTGAATCTAGGAAGAAGTAACCAGTTGACGTGGAATGCTTCCACTCTTCGAACAGACCTACCTCAGCTGGCCCAAGGCTGTGCAAGAATCCGTCGTCAGCGAGTTCCTCAATTCTCAACACGAATGCGGCTTTACCTTCGCCAATCAGCCTTTCTCGGGCATTTCGAAACTCTTCGGTCTTGCCGCAGAGGGCCTCGGCGAGGAGGACAACGCGGGGGCTTGCTAAGAGAGTGGGCCACTTCGTTTCGTAGTCAGGAATCAAAGATGCCCACTCTGTGCCCGACGTGGCATCCGGATCACCGTCTTTTTCGATGACGTCGAAAGAGCGGTCTAGCTCAATGAAATGCATCCGGCCTCATTGCCCGTTAAGGTCCAAAAAACGGTGATCGCACAGCTGGCTCGGTGAGCGCAAGCTCATTGTGCCAGTGCATCGAGCTATCGCCAGACCGTTCCGCTTGTCTTGCTCACACAGCCGATATACGCGAAGGGGTTAGTCCAGCCCGAGATACACCTTGTCGGGAGCGTCGGCACCAAAGAGCTTCTTGTTTCGCTTTTCCCGCCACTTCTTGAATCGATTCTTGAGCATATTCTCGATACTTGGCCAGAACAGACGAAATGGCTCTGCAGGAGCCAACTGAGGTTGGGGCCATGTTTCGAAGCGTCCGTCGACGATCTTTTCGAAGAGAACAGAGAATCGCCAAAACTCTGCGGGCGTTTCTGCCATATACATCTCGTTGAACCAGTGCGCAGCCCACTTGTTCCGCACGTACGCATACATTGCGGCTGCTCCTGCCTGGCCTGCCAAGCCCAAATGGTCTTGGTAGCGCCTGATGATTCCCTCGTTGAACGCGTTGTCTTCTGAAAACCCTGCCACCATGATTCCGCGCGCTATGGCGGAAGGCTCGCCGGCCCGCGTCCTTAGGTCGATATAGGTTCGCAACAGCGGCTCCCTGCGGCAGAGCAGCGCAGCGAGAACCTCGAGCGCTAGTTCATGATCGTTACTGGCGCTGTCCAGTCGACCGAACCGAAGTTCGTCGATTTTGGCGCTATCCGTTGCAGACCAAACAGTCGTCGCATCCAGAGGAACTCCGGCATATCCGAAACTCATGCGCACGAACGACTGGCTTTTGCGGACCAGCTTGAATAGGGAGACCGCTTTATCGGGTTCGTCCTTAGAAAGAACATGCCCTAGCAGAAGACAAAGATTGTGGACCCCGGAAAGTTGGTTGGCTCTAAGTCCCATGAATAATTGATACCAGCGGTCTCTTACCTCTGAGTCTGTTGCGATAGCGCAAAATTCTTCGGTATCCAAGGCGTCTAGCACCAGAGAGGCTTTCTCATGGGTGAGGGATGATCGGAAAGCCTTAAATGCTTCCTGCAGGCGCTCCTGGCGCTTCCTATACTCGTCGACGCTTTCAGACATCCTTTTCAGCGCAGAGCCGATGTCCTGGTCGGACGCCGTCTCCCGCTCGTGCGCGCTGTATAGCGACGGCTTTGGGCTACGTTCCGTAATTGTTAGTTCGAAGTCCGCCGCCGCCAGATCATTCCGCAGTCCCGCAGCGAATCTCACGGACATGTCCATTCGCGGAACAATAATCGTCGCTGCTCTTTGTCCGAGAAGTCGAGTGGCACGCCCGTAGAGCGACGATATGATTCGTTCTACGGCCTCCTCCGTGCTCAAAAGGCCAAATGTCGCGGCGTCGATAAGGACCAGTGAACCGTACCATGCTTCATACTCGTGACCTTCCGGCAATGATCTGGCTGTCCAGCCACCACGAGCAACAAGCTCGATGAGGTCGCGATCTTTGGTTCGAGCGATGACTGCCAGTGCCTGGGTGCGCACGTTCTTTGAGGTGGATTGAAGGAGGGTTTCGAGAAGCTTTCGCACGTCCTCTAAAATTGCGACATTGCAGTCTGCGTGATGTGCTAGCAGCCTAAACTGGGCGGTCTCATCGTTGGCATCGATTGCGCGCTGCAACAACTTTGCGAGCCGGCTCGGATGTAATGGCTTCGAAACGTCTCCGAGCGCGTAGAGAATCTTTTCTTCCGGCGGCAGCGCAAGAAGTGCATCGACTTGCTCGTCGGGTGTGAGAAGCGGAAACGCGATTAGTAGGCAGTACTGTGAAATAAGCCATTTGTCGTCGTCGCTGAAATCCTGGGAACTTGTGGCGGCAATTGTGAGTCCTCTAGCGACGAGCTTTTGGCCATCCTCGCGATCCATTAGAGCGTTGTGATCGCGCAGCTCAATCAGACCCTGTCTCAGTGGAAGTCCATCGCGGTCCAAGACGTTCCTTACGAATTCTCGGTGCTTTTCAACGGATGCAGACGGTTCGAATCTGGCCAAGCTCGTACGGATCATTTCGAATTCGTGGTCTTCGCGTGAGTTACCCATGCTGAGGCGGAGTTTCGATGCGTCCAGAGCCTCATAGTGCTTCGCTGTTCGATCGATTTCTGCTGGTCTCTTGCTACTTGGATCACACGGATCGACTGAGCAGAATTTCTCTACAAGGCGCCACCCTTCCAGTCGATCTAAGTGGGCCGTGAGGTCGGCGACCAACTTCCTGCTACGCACTGCATCATCGGCACTTCCCGTGGTTCGGAGAAGATTGGCAAGAGCCCACTTGCTGATCTTCGATGCGTCCTCCCGCTCGAAAGCCTGCGAGCTCTTCCTGATCGCCCTTTGCGCGTCGAGCCAGTCTATGCTGTTCAGACTAATCAGGTGCCTCATTTCCTTGTGGGGCGCCCACGGACCTCCGTTAAGCGCGTTCGCGAAGCACCATTGAGCAAATCCGTCGGCAAACGGCGCGAGTGGTTTACCGGCAATGAGGCTGAAAGCCAGTCGCACTAGCGCATCGTGGTTGCCCTCGTCACTTCTAACCAACGAGTCCTTGTACCGTCGCTCGCTCGCCGTCAAGAGCTTCATGTTTAGGTCGATTTCTGCCTGTCGCCTCGCTCGTTCTTGCGCAAACTTTTCGGGCTCGCGTTTGGCCAAGTGCGTCATCATTCGTCGATCAGGTGATAACGAATAAAGGCACAACCAGCTCTCAATGTAATGGGTCATCTCTTCCCACGCTTCCGGTGCTTCCGTGGCGTTCTTGAGGGCGCCGTGTACCCAGTCAAAGCTCGGACGTGCTCGGCTGATTAGGCAGAGGCGTTCCATAGCACTCATGAACGGCTCGCTTCGCTTCTTGGCGAGTGCCGAGAATGCTTCGAACATTTTTGAATCGGGATTCTGGACGTCGGCAAAGGCGCCGATGACTGCCGACGCAATCTCGGCCGAGTACGCTTGGTCATAGCAAACGACAGTGATAGCAGCGACCAAGACGTCAGCCACATCGTCCAACGCTTCAATCGGCTCCATCAACACAGCAAGTTCTGAAACGAGATCGCGGTCGTTGCGTTCGCACCAGCGCAATCGATCAACAACGGCGAGCGCTAGCGCTACGCACAGGCCTTCGTCAGTTATTGTGTAGCGAGTCGGATCTCCCTCCAGAGTGACGAAGAATCGGCCATCAGCAACGGCCCTAACCTGCTCTTGATCAAACACTCGTATATCAGTGATCTGCGAAGAAGCCGCGCGCCTGAGTATCACCTGCGCGTGGTCTCTAAGAGTGCGGACGAACTCATGAGCTGGCCTCATTTCAGGAGAGTCGCGCTCATGGGTTCGAATGTGTTCGAAAAGCAGACGGCTGACCGTGAGTTCCTTGAGGTTCTCTATCTCGGCGCGCTGAAGCAGAACGAGCGCGATTCCTAAGAGCCGAGGGTTCTTCAGGGAGCATGCAACATCGCGGCTAAGCGCAATTGGATCGATGTTGCGATTCGCAAGAATTTCATCCCGTTCAGCGTCGCTCCATTCGGGCACGTGTACAGACGTAATGTGACTGATGATGCGAGATCGCACGCTCGTCTCGAAGTATTCTGTCCGACATGTGACGAGCGCCGTGCCGCCTATTCGCTTCAAAAAGAGTGCAAGACCATCGATCAATCTGCCCCAATCGATCTTCGGACGCTGGTTGAGTCCGTCGATCACAACTACTATCCGTGGTGAATGCGATGGAATGTTGTCCTGCCACCGTTTCAGGCGACGCTCCCATCTCTTCCTGGCAGCGTCCGTCGGGTTATCTCCAGTCTGCTGTATGACTTTGAGAACGATGAGTTCTTTTAAATCCGCAGTTCTCGTGCCTTCCGAAAAATCACTCGTGGTCATGACGACAGTAAGGGGTGTTATTGGCAGCGTGAGCCAGCTCTGAGCAAACAGCCAAGATTTCCCGTTGCCCTCAGCCCCGAGAATGGCAACTATCGACCCGACGCCCTTCTCTAAGATCAGGGCCGCCAACGTAGAGGCGAGTTGATCCCTGGGCGCGCTATGACTGTCTGTGATGTCTCCAGGAGCCATCGGCTGTCCTAGAGAGCTTCGCGCCTTTTCCTTGCTACTGAATACGTCTCTCAGCCATTCCTGGTTCGCGATTCGTGATGCACCTGTCCCGGTCAGTTCCCCCACAATTTCGTCGCAAAGACGGACGCTATAGGTCGAAAAACCTTCGCTCTTGCGAATTACGGCCAATGCCGTAAGTGCCTTTTCGCGCGACGTGTCATCCGCGATATTGCGCGAGAGGAAGTCCGAGACTTTTGCTCCGGCAGCTCCGAGCACGACAGCAAGGGGAGGAAGGTCACTATTGGCCCAGTCAAGAATAGCCGTCGCTATTCCGTGTATAGCGCCAGCCTTCCGAATCGTCTCGGTCAGTTGCGTCCCAAGCGCCGATGTTGCTCCAATCACCCACAGGTCGGTGTCTCCTGTGAGCGCAACCTCTGTTATCTTCGCGAGAACTTCGTTCTTGGCTACTTGTCCGTCGTATCGCTTGCATTCAAAGCTGGTGGCATCACCTGCGAACTGGGACTTGCCATCGACTCCATACTGGGAGCCACTCGAGGCGAGCCGAAACGGGAATCCGCAGACTTCCGACAAGGCTATTCCGACAAGCCCCTCAAACCCTTCGTCACCCGTCGCGGGCAGCTGCAATAGGGCGGCCCTGAGCGCCGCTATGTCCTGCCGAAACGAGGTCATTTGGTGATCATACGAAACAAGCCGATTCGACACCGCTTCATTTGCAGAAACGATTGGTCAGTAGATAACTCCCTGCGGTCCCATACCAGGGTTCGGAGGTGTCAGCGATCTGCTTCCGCGCTGCGACTGAATCCGCTAATGAAAGCTCGGACTGGTGGCTAGTATCCGTTATCGCTACGCTCGGGCTCGATAACGCGAATCGAGAAGTGCTGATCGCGTAGCATTTCGAATCCGCGGACAGAGGGTGCAGAATTGTGGCGTTGAAGTCGATTTCTGAACTGCTTGAGGGCGATGAGCGGCAGCGAATGTTGGCGAGCCCCGCGGACCTCCACCGAGAGCTCCAGAGCATCGAACTACTTCCGGCGGTGCCGGACCACATTCGGAGGCTATTCGACACAGCGCGCAATCTCTCGCTCTGCACCTGGTACGTCTATGAATTCCACTCGATCGCAGAGCTCACCGGATTTCTGGCACTTGAAGCGGCGTTAAAGGCGCGGGCGCAAGGCGAGGCTCCGGCCGTCGCCAACGAGAAGTCATTCCGCAAGCTGCTACAACACGCCGTCAAAGCTCGCTGGATCACTGAGGAAAGGATCGCGCACCGTCGCGAGATTGCGCGGATTCGCGTTGAGCAACGCAAAGTGCTTACTTCAATTCGCCGAATGGATGAACTGGGTCTGGAGCAGCCAGGAGTCGAGGATCCGACGGAGGAGGAGATCTCTGCTGAGGAGCGCGAGATGAAGATCCTTCACGGAATTTGTGAGGCCGCGATTAATTTTAGAAACTCTCTTGCGCACGGAGAGGCGGTGCTTGCACCAGGTAGCTATGTACGGTTACGCATGACGGCGGACCTTATCAACCAGCTCTATTCACAGGGGTTCTGATAACCGAACACCTAGCGCGAGGGAAGAAGTGGAGCTGTGGCTTGCAGGAATGCCGCGGATTCCGCGAACTGTCCTTTTGGCTTCTTCAGTTGCTTGCGGTAGCGTCGCACGCGTGTGATAGAAAGGGCCAGCTATGGCTAGCGACGACAAAGAGAAGTACCGAGAGCGGCTGCACACGGTGTTGGCGGACGTCGTCGCTCACGTCACGAACGAGCCGCTATTGCTTGCTCAATTCGAGCTGCTTCAAGAAACCAAGTTCGCGAAACTGTGGACGGAAGCCGGCGAAGGCGCCTTCAACCAGCGCATGAGCCAGGTAGAGGACCATTTGGGCGGGCCACCAGAGCACTACATCGTGCGAGAAGGCAAAGAGGCGGACGTGCCGCTGGCCGACAATTATCCGTACGCCGCGATGCAGGAAGCTGTAGAAGTCTTTCACCGTGCTCGAACGTCCGTCGTTCGAGCGAACGTGTTTATGACTGGCTCATCATTGGTCGCGCAGCACCCCGACCATTTGGAGTTCCCAAAAGAGCCGGAGGCGGCCGCTAAAATTGTGCGATTGATAGAAGCCGGCTTCTGGGAGCACGCAGAGGCGGCTTTCATTCGGCTTGGTTCCTTTTGGGACCGCATGGGTCAGCTGTTGGACTTCGCGTTCTTCAATATTCGAAAGTTCGATCAAAACGGCTTCAACGCCGTGATGGAACGAATACATGCCAATGTTGCGCCGATGAACAAGAAACTGAAGGAGAGTGGGAGTTGGAAGCGGGTGCGGACATTCCAAACATCCGAGGAAGACACCGGCCTAAAGTGGCTCTTGCAGAGACGCAACCTCATCGTGCACAGCCTGCATCTGCATCCCGTCACTACGGACGAGGGGAGCATGTTCAAGTCACAGTTCAACCACCTTGATGCGGCGCATCGCGAGAAGCTCAGGCCGCGTGATCCAGAGGGAGAAGTTACGGCGCTCATTGGGCAGCTCGAACAAGCCGCCACGCTGTTTGATGCCTGCCTCAGCCTGGTGTTGTTGTCGCCATCGCGTAAGGTGGACCTTTGGGTACGGTGACCAACCGCACAACGCCTACTCCTGTTCGCGCCGTCTCGGAACCGCCTGCTCAATGTCGGCTTGAATCGTTCCCGCTTCACCCTCGGTCATCTTCTCCCGGCTCATCAGCGCGCTATTCCAAAACAAGTAAGACTCAAGGTCATACACGAGAACACCGCCGCTTTTCTTCTTGAACAGAAAAAGCACGCCGTGAAGTTTTCTGCGGACGTTTTCATACTTCGCTGCGCGCTTGAGGATTTCTCCCGGATACTCCGGCTTCGCCAGCTGGAACAGACCAAACATCTGCCTTCGCATGAGTTCATCAACGCTCGGATCACCGTAGAGTGCGAGCATGCAGTCGCCACAATCAATTGCGCCAAGGATCCCGGCTGTAGTGTCCACCACGACAACATTAAGCACGTCCTTTGCGGTGGAGAAAAATTTGATCGGCTTGCCGTTCTTTTCTTCAACCTTACTCAGAATTGTGCTTTGGATCCGCGCTATTTCGTCGCGTTCACCGTCCGCGTCCATCGTCATTCGATAGAGCGGTCCCTTCTCAAGCTGAGCCTTCACTGCATCACTATTCTGCTGTGCTTCCTGCAACAGGCGGAGCTCAAGATAGACTCTGTGTCCGGTAGGCGCTATTCGGAGAAAGTCAATGGAGCTGGTCTGATTGGCGACTTGCTTCACTTCGTAGGCTAGTTCGAGTTTCCGAGACTCAAACTGATAGGCGAAATTGGCTTCCAGTATCAGTGCCAAGAAGTTGCTCTTATCGTTCGCCTTCGCAATCTGCCTCAGCAGAACTTGATAGCGCTCCGTGCTTTCCAAGAGGTTGAGCCGAGCCAAGAGCTCGGGCGCTTCCGTGGCTGTCGTGTTGCTTCCTCCGGACTGCTTGATCGCGGCAATTAGTGTCTTCTCATCCATTGCCGATCTCGTCACTTTCGCCGCAGAGTGTGCCCACGGTTCTTCTTTGGTGTGCGCTCTCTTGGGGCCAATCCTTCAACTTCGAGCTCTCCGTGGCTTCGCATGTCTTTGATGACCTCGCTGATAGCGCTGTCCCACATCAGCGGCATCTCAAGTAACGCCGCGTATACAGAATCGAACGGCACGGCCCCCTGCTTGGCGAGTTCTTGATTGATCAGCCGACGTGCCTCGTTGCGCTGTTTGCTCTGCGCGGCAGCGAATGACTGTGCGCTTTGCGTCTCTTCGGGCGCGCCAAACATATCGGGATAGCCAGAGCGCAAGAGCTGCCCTTCAAGTTTCGCGTCGAAGCGAACGCGCTCCTGCACTGCTACTCCCCGCTTTTCCACGTTTCGAAACTCTTCTAGCCCGCGGAGGTGCCGTGTGCCATACACCAGGTGGAAGTAAGAGCGGTCCGAAGTGGGCTTCAGAATCCTTGTTGTTGTGACGTGCTTGAAGCTGCCAGCATTCCGCAACCGCGCTCGGTACAAGTCGAGCGTCTCTTCCTCATTTAGGTCATCCGGAATCGTACCGCCCATTAGCTCTTCCATGGACACTACGTCTTTGAAGCGGTTGTAGAAGTCGTACATGAAGTTGATTAGAACCTCGCCGCGCTTGCGGGCGAGAATAGGTGTTATCGCGTTGAGGCCGATGCCATTCCAACCTGTGGGATCGATGAACATGAGCGAGAAGGCGTGGCCTACAAATTTGTCTATCTGGGGTATGAGCTGCGCAAATTCGCCATGCAGCGCCTCTACCTCGATCTCGGTCACGTTCGCAATGGCAGTCCGAAGCTTCGCAAAGGCAACCGCATCCTTCTCCACGAGCAGGCATCGAATCTTGGGATGCTTCTTTACGTCGGCTAGCTCGCGACGCACCTGCCGGAGCTTGTTAATTGCGATGATGAAGGACGTGTCTTCGAATTTCTCATCTCCGGATTCCCATGGACCGGAGAAGCCGTCCACATAGACGAACTCAGGGTAGGTGTAGCCGATGACCCAGGAAACGCGCTCCAAATAGCGTTCGAGCAGGAAGTGTTTTAGGTAGGTCTGCTCCCGCCCGCTATAGTATTGAACGTCCTTCATCGCCGCCCCGGTTGTACGACTACTGTATATTTTTACACTATAGGCGAGCTATTATCCGCAGCGATGGAGGGGAATGTGTAGCAATGGCACACAATTCTAGGATTGAGTGGACCGACCACACCTTTAACCCGTGGTGGGGCTGCAATAAAGTCTCGCCAGGATGCGACAACTGCTACGCAGAGACTTGGGCTCGGCGGACAGGTCACACCATTTGGGGACACAAAGCGAAGCGACGTCTGCTTAGCGAATCCTACTGGCAGCAGCCTTACGCTTGGAACAGGGCAGCACTCGCGGCTAAGCGCCGAGTTCGCGTGTTCTGCGCGTCGATGGCAGACGTGTTTGAGTGGCGAGCGGAGCTAACGCCAGTGCGCGCGCGCTTGTGGGAGCTCATCGCCGAAACTCCTAACTTAGATTGGCTACTTTTGACGAAACGCCCCCACCTAGTGTCTCGTCTCGTTCCGTGGGGCGACGATTGGCCGGTAAACGTTTGGTTGGGAACGACCGTCGAAGATCAGCGTTGGGCGGAGAAGCGGCTACCGCATCTCGTAGCGAACCCAGCCAAGACGCGCTTCCTGTCTTGTGAACCGATGCTTGGCCCGATTGATCTTGCCCCGTGGCGAACAAAGGTGGATTGGGTAATCGCGGGCGGCGAGAGTGGACACGCTGCGAGACCAAGTGACCCCAAGTGGTTCATGTCGCTTCGCAACCAGTGCAAGCGATTTGGCATTCCGTTTCACTTCAAGCAATGGGGCGAGTGGGCACCAACAAAAATGCACTCCGCGCGAGTGGCGCGACGCAACACGGACTACTCCGTGGAGCTCTCGCGGTTCGGTAAGAAGCTGTCGGGCCGCAGCTTAGAAGGTGAGACGTGGGACCAACTCCCGGCGCCGGATCGATTGCGGTTCGCTTGAGGATAAGTAGCTGGCCACCGATCAACGCCGGAGCGGCGTCGGTTGACTCTGCCCCTGACTGGAACTTTTATAACGACGAGACACGTGTACTTTCGGCCATTTGGCTGCGTATCTGTGCTAGGCAGCCGTTCAACGCGGCTGTGACTGCCTGCGCTCGATTCACCAACTTGCCGAGTTCTGCGGCCTGAATGTATCGAACAGCTTCGCGATCGGTTGTCGCGGTCATATCAATCACACTTACATTCTGACTCTTTGCCGCTCCGTCGGCATCTCTCACGTTTAGTATGGTTATGGGATTGTGCGCGATTATATTTCGCTGCTTCATTACTGCGTCAGCTTCTTGCCAAGCGCTTTTTACCTTTGCCTTTAAGTCGTCACTGATTGCCGCCTGACCCACAAGGTGCCTTACGCTCTTGCTCCTTGCGCTGTAGGACTTTCCATTCAATCCGGTGCTGAATACATCACACTGCCGAATCGCAGCCGTAAATGTGTACGTAAAAAGTTCGATGACAGCGCAATTGAGAAGGGCGTAACCGAGCCAGTGTGCGTATTCGCGGTGTTCCTCAGTGTTTACTAGAACGTTGTGAGTCCAGTTCGCCATTTGCGGTGTTTGCTCCGATCGGACGCCTTGTCCGGGCTGATTCGATTTAAGCGCAACCGCGGACGTTCGGCAGGTGCTCACGACCAATGGCTCGCGGACTATCCAGCTTCAGAACATCGCGAGTGAACAGTTCGCCGTCTCCTCCTGATCGCAGCACGCGGTCACCTTTATATAGATAACTCGCAAACTCAGCCAAGATCTCGCGTTCGATCGCCTCCGCTTCTTGTCTGGTCGCGTAGTGCCAACACCTGATCTCGACGATGATCCTTCTGTCCGCAATACAGTATCGACTATTCAATTTGTTGAAGCTGACGCCTATCTTCCAGAGAGGCATGTCGCTCGCTTCGATGCGGACATAGTAGACATTCGTTCCAAATCCGAATTGTGACGGCTGGTATAAGGAATCATTCCGCAGCCCCTCTAGTGCCCGTGTCGCCAGCAACACATAAATGTCGTCAGGCATATCCGCCTTTGTTTTCGCGGGCAAGAGTGTGGGTAACGACATGTCTCCTCTTCGTGCCGCACTCTTGGTAGCCCTATAGTGTCCCTGCGTTTGCTCAGTCGACCTCTTGAGTTCCTGGGACCAGCCCCTTTCGAAATCATTGAACTCGTTGCTGCCCGGCCGATAGGGGTTGATATATCGCCCCTTGTTCGCATGAAAGCTCCTTCCTCCTTCCCTGATGAATTGGGTCACGGCAAGTCCTTTGTATTCGTCCGTCGCTGATGTCCCGCGGTGCTCGAGGTTGACTAGGATCTCGGTATTTCTGTTACGCGTATAGTCGAAGCAAGGGCGTTACACCTTCAAGGGTCGGTTCCTGTGAAAAAAGCGTTACCTGGCCAGAAAGAGGTGTTTGTAATCGAACGACAGGGCAACGTAGTCGTTTGGGATTTCTTCGCTGAAGAAATACTAGAGGCGGTGAACAAGGGCCTGGAAGGAGAGCCATCGGACGATTCACCGCAGTATCGAGTTTTCAAAAATCTACGTGAATGGATGAGTCGCTACCTCAAAGAGGGCGTAACTGATGAGCTCTTGAACGACTTGAATGCCGCCTTACACGAGATCCGCTATTCGAAATACATTTTCCCTATGGATCTGCTGCCTTCGGAGATCGGGTTTCCTAAAAACGGCTATGTCGCCAAGTACGATAGAACTCCATCACCAGAGGCGTATGCGGCTGACGACTTTTCGAAACTTCTTACGAGCCGTGCGCTAAAGCGAGTGAAACTCTGCCAACTCAAGGGCTGTGAGAGGCTTTTCCTTGGGCCTCCACAAGCGAAATGGTGTTCGAAATCGTGTGGATCCAAATCTCGAGTACGCGCGAAGCGTAGGCGAGAACTCTCGTGAGCAGTCGGCCATCTTGCGAGTTCGTTGGCAGGGTCTTGATTAGACGTGCATCCACGGGTCCGATAGCGCGCTGTTCCTGTTTCGCATAGCAGTTATGGAACTGATTGGGCGCCAGAAGATTTGGTCGTATTTCGATAGCACGCGGCGTGCCAAGATTGCATCCAACTACAACGTACGACACGGCCCCGGACACAGAGTCGCAACCTATTTTGAGCTTGCGGAGAAAGTCGCCGAGCTTCAGTTTCTCAATAGAGAGTTTGTTCTGCTATTTCGTGGACAAGGCGCTGATCACCGGACGACCAAGGGCAACACAACCCTAAAGTCCACACTCTTTCGCCTTAGCCGCAAGGGGATTCCAGGGCGACACGATCTCGAACGACGCTTTGTGACGCTGAAGAGGGCTGAGCGGGAGTTGGTCGCTCGATATCGTCAGTCGGGATTCATGGGCGTTGATCGTCTGGAACGGCACCGAGTATTGCGATGGTCAATTCTGCAGCATTACGAGATATGCAAAACGCCTTTGTTAGACGTGACCCATTCCCTTCGAGTGGCCGCGTCTTTCGCAGCTATCGACACGCCTGCTGAAGCGTTCTTGTTTGTGCTCGCCGTTCCGAATTTGAGCGGAGCCGTAACCGCAAGCTCGGAGGCAGGTCTACAAGTGATTCGCTTATCGAGCGCGTGTCCACCACAGGCTTCGCGACCGCATCTTCAGGAGGGCTATCTATTGGGAGAGTATCCGGAGATCGCCGACTTCGAACAGAAAGCGCACTACGACTACTACGAGATGGATTTCGCGCGTCGTCTCATCGCCAAGTTCCGTTTCGAACCGCGTACGTTCTGGAGCGCAAACTTCAGCGCGTTGCCGATGGGCGCGCTATACCCTGACGCACGCGACCAACTGTTCGGCCTAATCCACGATCTTAAGGCCGACTTAAAGGCATCGGCACAAAGCAATTGACACAGAAGACTCCTAGAGTGCCGCGAACCATATCTCACGCGTCGTACAGCCCGCGCACCGTCGATTTTCCGTGCGCTGTGCGTGAGTTTTGCGTGAACTGGTCCTGCAAAGTCCTGCACCGTAGTGCAAAGTCAGCAACGAGCGCCCCGGTAACTGCTTGATTTCCCAGCCATGGCCGTCCGAACCTCGCGACTGAAAATCCGCGTGTCGATGGTTCGATTCCGTCCCTGGCCACCATTTAAAGACAATCGCTTGGCGAGCTTGTTTTGAGCTTGCCGAGCGACCGCTATAGTACCGGGGACCTTTGGGTCGGTCTCGTCCTCGCCCGCGTGTCTCTGACGGGAGCGGTCTAGTTACGGCGTCATCGTGAGTCGACCTGAGCCGCGTCCGTGGCACTCTTCGAAGGAAACACCCGCTATGTCCCCACCGGTTACTCAGTCACAACGTACAGCCGCACGGATAGCTGGCTTGGCCTGGCTGATCTCGTTCGTCGCTGTGGCCGTGGTGAGTTTCAACATCTTCTTCCCCTTGAGGGAAGCCACTGACGCGACGGAAATCGCCCGGCGCATCCTGGAGGACGAGCGGCTATTTCGCACCGGGATTGTCGGCTACCTTCTGAACGCTGTCGCGCTGGTCGTGCACGTCGCCGCGTTGTACGTGTTGCTCGAACCAGTCGATCGCATTCTTGTCGTGCTCGCCACGTTTGCCCGACTGCTCTATGCCTTCATTTGGGTCATTGTGGCTCTGAATCTGTTCATGGTGCTGCGGCTCGTGAGCGACGGCCAATCCGAGCTCGCGCAGCTGTATTTCGGCGGCTGGAACACGTACTACGTAGGTCAGCTCTTTTGGTCGTTGGCTGCGGCCATCAGCGGCTACGTTTTTTTCAAATCACGCTACGTTCCGCGCGCGCTGGCCGCCTTCGTCGTGGTCGCAGCCGTGTGGTGCGTCTTCTGTATGGTGGCCTATTTCATCTTTCCCGGCTTCGCGGACGTAGTGAACGTATGGTGGTTCGATTCGCCGATGGTGATTTTCGAGGCGACGCTGAGCGGTTGGCTGCTGTTCAGGCGGCTTCCGTGATTGCATTCCGTCCCTGGCCACAATTCCCGCTGGTCGATCGGTCTAACCGTTAGCCATCCTTGGGACCTCGCGCTCGATGATCCGCGCTCCCTTCCGGCTGGCGATCTCGAGCTCATAGTGCGACTGAAGGTTGAGCCAGAACTCCGGCATCGTATCGAAAAACCGGGCGAGCCGAAGTGCCGTGTCGGCCGTGATCGCACGCTCGCCCTTGACGATGCCTGTGATTCGATTGACCGGCACGCGCAGCGCCTTGGCGAGCGCATAGGCGGAAAGTTCGAGCTCGTCGAGGAATTCTGTCTGCAGAATTTCGCCGGGATGAATCGGTGCTCGTTTGGTCATGATTCCTCTCTCTCAGTGATAGTCGACAATCTCGACTTCGTAGGCGTTGCCGTCCTGCCAGCGGAAGCAGATGCGGTATTGATCGTTAATCCGGATGCTGTGCTGTCCTGCTCGATCTCCATGAAGCTTCTCGAGCCTGTTCGCCGGCGGACTGGTCAAGTCCTTGAGGTTTACTGCGGCATGCAGCATCAAGAGCTTGACCGCGGCCCGTTTCAGCACGGTCCGCGGAACGATATCGGAGTTCTCACCCTCGAAGACAGCCTGCGTATCCTTGCTTGAGAAACTCCTGATCGCCAAACCGGCTCACTCGATTGGCGCAACGGTGCCATGCATGCCGGGAGTATGCGCCGCGTAACTAGTAACGACAAGCGTAATTAGTGGATCAATGCGTGAAATTTGCGTGAACTGGTACCGCACTGTTGTGCACTGTTAACCGGAGGATGCAACGGGCGCCCGGATAACTACTTGATTTATTGAGCCTGAGAGGTTGAACCCCGCGACTGAAAATCCGCGTGTCGATGGTTCGATTCCGTCCCTGGCCACCATTCTCAATCGGCGAAATTCCGACTGAAATAGAAGAGCCGCTCGATCGAGCGGCTCAGTAGGTCAGCCGGCTAGGGTTTGGACTCGCGTGCGAGGGGACGCTGCGAGCGGGTTTGCGACGGCCTGACCGGAGCCAATCGTACGCGCCCCCAGATTGAAACCGCGTGGCGCGCAGAAGAAGAATTAGTGACTACAATCGACCATTGCAAAGGAGCACTGGACGATGAAATGGATGTTGACCTGGGTCCTGGGCGGGCAGGTGGCCGGCTACTCTCTCCCCGATCAGATGCTTTACGACGACGAGGCGCAATGCCAGAAGGCCGCCGACAAGCTGAACAAGATGGGTATCGGCGGCATGTCGAGCACTCCGACTTCAGTCACCGCCGCATGCATTCTGGTCCCCGAGAAGGCAGAGGGTCTGCGTTAGCTGATCGCCAGGAAGCTCGCCATTGCAGCCCGGCCGCCGTCCGTATGCAGCCATAGAAGCGCCGCGCAATTGATCAGGACGGTTGCCCAGAAGACCACGAGAAAGGCGATCTTCTTCGACTTGTGCCGCAGCACTTGCTGAGCAATCAAGGCTCCAGGCCATCCTCCCGCGAGCGACAGCAGGTGCAGGGTGCTCTCCGGCGTTCGCCATGCATCTCTGTTGGCGGCAGACTTGTCGAAGGCATAGGTGGTAAAGGAAATCAGACTCAGCACCGCGTACGCGATGCCCACCAACCAGTTCAGACGGCCGGCGAGTACGGATACTCCGACAGCTCCCAGAAAGAGCAGCGCAAAGAAGATAAGCGGCGCGCTGCTTTTTCGTGGCCCCCTCAAAGCCGTATCCCTTCTCATCGTTCCAGGTCGTGATTTTTCCCTTGCTTCTCATTCAGCTCTTCGCGCGTATTGATATTCGCGAACGCCTCGGCGTCCTCGAAAAACACCTGCCGTGCCCCAAGCCGAACGAGCATCTGCCATGTCGGCGGATGAGCACCACCCGCTAACGCTTCGGAAACATTCGGCAGCGCGGTGACGGGCCACAGCGCGCAAAGCGGCTGACGCCCCTCTTTCGTCTCCGCCATCGCCGCTCCGCCGTCCGCGTTCTCGAGCAGACGCGCGTAGAGATCATCCGGCAGCAGCGGCGCATCGCATGGACTGACCGCAAGCAGCCGGGCGCCCTGTGCTTCAGCCCAGATCAGTCCCGCCTTCACGCCGGCGAGGGGGCCCAGTGCATCGCCCGGGGCGTCGTAGATCGTCGGTAACCCGGTGGACTGCGCCAGCGCCTCCGCCTCGGTCCCCGGACGCACGTTTGCACCGACGCTGCCGCAAATCGAGCGCAGCCGCTCCACGGCCCACAGCAATAGCGGCCGCCCGTCGAACACGGCGACGGCCTTCTCGCCACCGAAGCGAACCGAGCGCCCCCCCGCGAGCACGAGTCCGACGACCGGGCGCGCGCTCACGACACGTAGGGCCGCGCGAGCTCGTCAACGAGATCGGCAATTGCCTCGACATCGTCGAGATCGGCGAAAGGCAACGACAGCTTTGCGGGACGAGCGTCGCTCGCCACCGCGACGATGTTCGGATCGCCCGGATAGAGCAGCGGCTTGCCGACGGCAGTGCGATGGACTTCGAGCTTCGGATGTCGCTCCGTCTTGAATCCCTCGACGATCACGAGATCGACGGGCGAGAGATGCGGCACGAGCTCGCGCAAGGTCGGTTCCTGCTCTCCGCGGAGCTCATGCATCAGCGCCCAGCGCTTCGCGCTCGAGATCAGCACTTCGCGCGCGCCGGCGATTCGATGCGTGTGCGAGTCCTTGCCGGGTTGATCTACGTCGAAGTTGTGATGCGCGTGCTTCAGCGTCGACACGCTGCGGCCGCGAGCGAGCAACGCCGGCAGGAGCTTCGCGAGCAAGGTAGTCTTGCCGCTACCGCTCCAGCCCGCGAGGCCGATCAGCCGCACGCTATTTCGAAGCCTCCGCGGGCTCCAAGGCCATCTCGCGGGCAGGGGGTCGCACGCGTTCCACTCGCGCGGCGCAATATTTGAACTCCGGAATCTTGCCGAAGGGGTCGAGCTTCGGATTCGTGAGTCGGTTCGCCGGGCTCTCCGCGAAGCAGAACGGCATGAAGATCATTCCTTCCGCAACTTCGCGATCGGCACGCAGGATCGCCTCGAGTATGCCGCGCCGCGTCTCCACGCTGATCTTGTCGCCCTGGTGAAGACCACGCCGCTGCATGTCGCTGGGGTTCATCGCGGCAATGCCGACAGGCTCGATGGCGTCGAGCACGCCGGCGCGCCGGGTCATCGAACCCGTGTGCCAGTGCTCGAGCAGCCGGCCCGTGGTCAGCACGAGCGGAAACTCCGCATCGGGAACTTCGTCGGGCGGCAGGAGGTCGGCTGGAACGATCTTGGCCCGGCCGTCGGCAGTCGGGAAGCCGTCCGTGAACGCGATCTCGTCGCCCGGCCGGTCGGGTGCCTTCGACGGATAGATCACGGAGTCCTCGCGCTCGATGCGCTCCCATGAAATATTCTTCAGCGAAGGCATCGTCTCGGCCATCTCGGCGTAGACGTCCGAGACCTGGGCATACTTCCAGTCGAGGCCAATACGCTGCGCGAGCCCGACGATGAGCTCCCAGTCCTGGCGCGCGTCGCCGGGAAGATCGAGCGCGGGGCGGCCCATCTGCACTTGCCGATTCGTGTTCGTGAACGTGCCGAGTTTCTCGGCGGCCGCGGAGGCCGGCAGCACGACGTCGGCATACCACGCGGTCTCCGTGAGGAAGATGTCCTGCACGACGAGATGCTCGAGCTTCGCGAGCGCCGCGCGCGCGTGATCCTGATCGGGGTCCGACATCGCGGGGTTCTCGCCCATGATGTACATGCCCGTGATCTCGCCCTCGTGCACCGCGTCCATGATCTCGACGACGGTGAGACCGCGCTTCGGGTCGAGTGTCTGGCCCCAGAAGTTCTCGTACCAGCCGCGGATGTCGAGCTTCTCGACGGACCGGTAGTCCGGGAAATACATCGGGATCAGGCCCGCGTCGGACGCGCCCTGCACGTTGTTCTGGCCGCGCAGCGGATGCAATCCCGTGCCCGGCCGGCCAATCTGGCCGGTGATCAGCGACAGTGCGATCAGGCAGCGCGCATTGTCGGTGCCGTGCGTGTGCTGCGAGATGCCCATGCCCCAGAAGATGATCGACGCTTTCGACGTGGCGTAGATGCGGGCCACGTCGCGCAGAACGTCGGCCTCGATGCCGACGACCTCTGCCATCGCCTCGGGCGAGAAGTCCTTGACCTTCGCCTTGAGCGACTCGAAGCCGTGGACGTTCGCGCGTATGTAGTCCGCGTCATAAAGCTCTTCGGCGATGATCGTATGCAGCAGCGAGTTCAGCAGCGCCACGTCGCTGCCCGGCTTGAACTTGAGCGCGTGTGTGGCATGGCGCATGAGATCCTGGCCGCGCGGATCCATGACGATGAGCTTGGCGCCGCGTTTCGCCGCCTGCTTGAAGAACGTCGCCGCCACCGGGTGGTTCACGGTCGGGCGTGCGCCGATCACGATGACGCAGTCGGAATCTGACACGGCATTGAACGGCGCGGATACCGCACCCGAACCGATGCCTTCCATGAGCGCCGCGACGGACGAGGCATGGCAGAGCCGCGTGCAGTGGTCGACGTTGTTGGTCTCGAAGCCGGTGCGCACGAGCTTCTGGAACAGGTAGGCCTCTTCGTTAGAGCCCTTCGCCGAGCCGAAACCGGACAAGGCCTTGCCGCCGCGCTCGTCGAGAATCTTCTTGAGCCCCGCGGCAGCGCGGGTCATCGCTTCTTCCCAGGTCGCTTCGCGGAAAACATCGAAGCGCGAGGCGTAGGGCTTCGTGCAGTCAACGTCGCGCGGGGCGTCGTCGCGACGAACGAGCGGTTTCGTGAGCCGCTCGGGCGACGAGACGTAGTCGTAGCCGAAGCGTCCCTTTACGCAGAGCCGATTCTCGTTGGCGTAGCCGTTGCGGCCGTCGACCTGCACGATTCGATTGTTCCGGACGGCGACCGATGTCTGGCAACCGACGCCGCAGAACGGACAGAGCGTGTCGACGACCTTGTCGATCTTCTGCACGGCGCGCTTCGTCGCCGTCTTGTCCATCAGCGATTTCTCGTAGAGCGCGCCGGTCGGGCATGCCTGCACGCATTCGCCGCAGGTGACGCAGGTCGAGTTGCCCATCGGGTCGTGGATGTCGAACACGGGCACGGAGTGGCTGCCGCGCAGCCCCATGCCGATGACGTCGTTGACCTGCACCTCGCGGCAGGCGCGCACGCAGGCGCCGCAGGCGATGCAGGCGTCGAGATTGACGGCGATCGCGGGGTTCGAGACGTCGAGCTCAGCTTCGTGGTGCCCGTCGTCGTGGCCGTTGAACTTCGACGGGTAGCGGTCGCTGCCGGCGATGCCCATCGACGCGGCCCACTCCCAGAACGGCGCCTGATTGTCGGGCCCCTGCTCGCGCGGCCGCATATTGCTCGCGAGCAGCTCGAATACGAGCTTGCGCGAATTCGTGGCGCGCTCCGTCTGCGTCGAGACTTCCATGCCGGCCGTGGGCTTGCGGATGCAGGAAGCCGTCAGCACGCGCTCGCCCTTGACCTCGACCATGCAGGCGCGGCAGTTGCCGTCCACGCGATAGCCCGGCAGGTCGACGTGGCACAGGTGCGGAATCTTGGTGCCTTCGCGCTTCGCGACTTCCCAGATGGTCTCGCCGGTTCGCGCCGTGACCTCTTTGCCGTCGAGCTTGAAAGCAATCTTGTCGCTCATCTCAGGAACCCTTCCGGAACAGCGTCAGCAGATGCGCTACCGGGTTTGGCGCCGCCTGGCCGAGGCCGCAGATCGAAGAATCGCGCATGACGGTCTCGAGATCGCGCAGCGCCGGTTCGTTCAACGCGCCCTTGGCCTTCAACAACCCCACCATCTTATCCGTGCCTTCGCGGCATGGCGTGCACTGTCCGCAGCTTTCGTGCTTGAAGAACTTCAAGAGATTGATCACGGCGTCCTTCACGTCGTCGTGGTTCGAGAACACGACGACGGCGTGCGAGCCGACAAAAGCGCCGACCTTGGCGAGCTCGCCGCCGAAATCGAGCGGAATGTCGCCCATCGAAGCCGGCAGGATGCCGCCGGATGCGCCGCCCGGCAGATAGGCCGTGAACTCGTGGCCGTCGAGCATTCCGCCGCAGTACTTGTCGATGAGCTCGCGGACGGTGGCGCCGGCCGGGGCCTGCACGACGCCGGGCTTTTTCACGCGGCCCGATACGGACCAGGACCGCGGTCCCGGGTGGCCTTCCTTGCCCTGCTTGGCGAACCACTCGGGGCCCTTCTGCAGGATGTCGCGGAGCCACCAGAGCGTTTCGACGTTCTGGTTCAGCGTCGGCCGGCCGAAGATGCCGACCTCCGCGATATAAGGCGGGCGATTCCGCGGCAGGCCGCGCTTGCCCTCGATGCTTTCGATCATCGCGCTCTCTTCGCCGCAGATGTAGGCGCCCGCGCCGCGGCGCAGCTCAACGAATCCCGACGGAGCGATGCCGGCGGCTTCGAGCGCGGCGATCTCGCGCCGCAGGATCTCGAGCACGGCCGGATATTCGTTACGCATGTAGAAATAGATGCGCTCCGCCTCGACGCAATGCGCGGCGATCAGGGCGCCCTCGAGCGTGCGGTGCGGATCGCGCTCCAGGAACCAGCGGTCCTTGAACGTGCCGGGCTCGCCCTCGTCGCCGTTGATCGACATCAGGCGCGGGCCCCTGTAGGAGCGCACGAACTGCCACTTCTTGCCGGGCGGAAAGCCGGCGCCGCCGAGTCCGCGCAGGCCCGATGACTGGAGCTTCTCGATGATCGTCTCGGCGGTGAGCTTCCCTGAGCGCACCGACTCGTAGAGCTCGTAGCCCCCGCTCTTGCGATACTCGTCAAGCGCGACGTACCTGGGGACGACCACGGCCGTGCGCCGCTCGCGCACGTCGCCGAGGAGTCCTTCCACGGTGGCGTTATCGACCTCGCGGTCGCCGACGCGGGCAGCGGGTGCGCCCGCGCAGCGGCCGACGCACGCGGCGCGCACGACGCGGACCTGTTGCGGATCCACTCCGGCGCTCAGGCGCTCTATCAACTGGTCGGCGCCGGCGATCATGCAGCTGATGGATTCGCAGACGCGGATCGTCAAGGGCGCCGGTCGGGGCTCGCCTTCCTTGACGATGTCGAAGTGGTCGTAGAAGGACGCGACTTCATAGACCTCGGCCTGCGACAGGCGCATTTCGTCGGCCAGCGCTCGCAGATGACGCGCCTCGAGGCAGCCGTACCGGTCCTGGATCAGGTGCAGGTACTCGATCAGCAGATCGCGGCGCCGCGGGCGAACGCCCAGCAGCAAGCGAACGTCGGCGAGCGCCACATCGTCGACGACACGGCCTTTCGGCCCGCGGTCGCGACGCGCGCGTGGAGATTCTGGTCTCATTCAAATTCCCTTTACCGCCCGGGTGGCCTGGGTCACAACAGCGAGGCGTACGTAAGGCAGCTCACCGTCGTTCCGGGCTCTACCCGCGTGACATGTTCTTCGAGCTCGACCACACCGTCGGTATCCGCGAGCGAGGATAGCAGTCCGGCCCCCTCCCGCGGAAATTTCACGGCCTCGAGCACCCCGTCCTCGGCCCGGCGTAAATGGACGCGTACGTACTCGCGGCGCGCCGGCTTCTTGCGATACGAGAACTGCGCCCGCACGGGGAGGGGAGGCGCAGAAACTCCCTGCGCGCCCGCCAGAGCGAGGATTGCAGGCCGCGCGACTTTCGCGAAGGTCACGAAGCTCGCCACGGGATTGCCCGGCAGGCCGATGAACGGCGTGCCGTCGATGACGCCCATCGCGAGGGGCCGCCCCGGTTTCATCGCCACGCGCCAGAACACGAGCGACCCGACGCTCTCGACGGCGGTCTTGACGTAATCTCCCTCGCCCGTGGAGACGCCGCCCGAGCTCAATATCAGATCGCTCGACCGGGCGGCCACTTTCAGGGCTTCGGCGATTTGCACGCTGTCGTCGTGGAGAATTCCGAGGTCCCTGACGACACAACCGATCCGGCGCAGCATGGCCGCCAGCATGACCCGGTTGGAGTCGAACAGCTGGGCATCCCGGCGCGGCGTGCCGGGCTCTACGAGCTCGTCGCCGTTGGAAAAGATTGCGACCGTCACGCGCCGGCGTACGCGGATCTCCGTCAGGCCCATTGCAGCGGCAAGAGCAACGTCCTGCGGACGCAGTTTGCGGTTCGCCGGCACGATCACGGTTCCGATGGCGATGTCTTCACCGGCGGGGCGTACGTTGGCGCCGCGTTTCAGGCCGACGGGAAGCAGCACGTGGCCGGCTTCGTCGACTTCAACGTCCTCCTGCATGAAAACCGTGTCGGCGCAGTCCGGCATGGGCGCGCCCGTGAAGATCCGGATCGCGTCTCCGGCTGCCACGGGTTGCCCGGCATTCGGGTGCCCTGCCTGGATACGGCCGGCGACGCGGAACAGTCGCGCCGTGCCGGTCGGAACGTCTTCGCCGCGCACGGCGTAACCGTCGACAGCGGAGTTTGTGAACGGCGGCAGCTGCAGCGTGGCGACTAGGTTGTCCGCGAGCACGCGGCCATCGGCATCGGCAAGCGCGACGGTCTCTGCGCCGTCGACCGCGCTGAAACGTGCGGTGATGGCCGCAACAGCGTCGTCGACAGAGAGTATCGCTGCGCCCGTGGCGAAGCAGTCTTGCGAGAGCTGTGCCATCGGCGCTACCGGATCCGGTCGGGCCGGCTGTAGACGTTGAAGCGGTCGGCCTTGAGAAAGCCGACGAGCGTGATGCCGAATTCGCGCGCGAGCCCGACGGCCAACGACGACGGTGCCCCGACCGCGGCGACGAGCGGCACTCCCGCCATCTTCGCCTTCTGCATGAGCTCGAAGCTCGCCCGCCCGCTGACGATGATCCCGTTATTGCTGAGCGGGATCTTGCCCTTCAGTAACTGGTGGCCGATCAGCTTGTCGAGCGCATTGTGCCGGCCCACGTCCTCGCGCAAGGCGACAACGGCGCCGGCGGCGTCGAACAGACCCGAGGCATGTAAGCCACCCGTCTGTTCGAACACGGACTGCTTGGTCTTGAGCGCCTCGGGCAGTTGGCCGAGCGCGGCGCCGCTGATGTGAAAATCCGTGGCGCCGACGTCGTACTGACCTTGCACGGCGACGGCGTCAATCGAGGCCTTGCCGCAGACGCCGCAGCTCGAGGATATATAGAAGTTGCGCTCGAGGCGCTTGAAGTCGACGGCGACGCCGGGCGTGAGCTCGACGCGCACGACGTTGATCAAGCCATCGGCAGCCTGCTGCCCGCGTGTGACGACTCTCTGTACGTCGCTGCCCGCCCGGATGATGCCTTCAGTGAAGAGAAAGCCGACCGCGAGATCCTCATCGTGTCCCGGCGTCCGCATCGTGATCGAAACGGGTTCTTCGGCGCGGCTGCCGTCGCTTCGCGAATAGCCCAGTCGAATCTCGAACGGCTCCTCGGTCGCGACGAGATCGGCATCGTCAGCGGTTCCGAGCTCACCGCGGCGGAAGCGGCGAATCTCGAAGGGTCTCGTCGCCTGGCGCGGTGCTGTTGTGTCTAGGTCGGCCACGGCCGACATTCTAGCAGCGCGGCCCGGTCATCCTTCGGTCGCGAGCATGGCGCCAACGTCCGCATCGATCTTCTCGGGCGTATCGGTCGGTGCATAACGTTTGACCACGCCTCCGTCCCTGCCGACCAGGAATTTCGTGAAATTCCATTTGATCGCTTCCGTGCCGAGCACGCCGGCCTTCTCGCTCTTGAGCCACTGATAGAGCGGATGCGTGCCCGCGCCGTTGACCTCGATCTTCGCGAACAGCGGGAAGCTCACGTCGTAGTTGAGCGAGCAGAACTGCCGGATCTCCTGCTCGTTGCCGGGCTCCTGATGACCGAACTGGTCGCAGGGAAAGCCGAGGACCGTGAGACCTGCCTCGCGATGCTTGCGCCAGAGCGCTTCGAGGCCCGTGTACTGCGGCGTGAGGCCGCACTTGGACGCGACGTTGACGATGAGCAAGGCCTTCCCCGCAAATTCGCGGAGACTGCGCTCGCGGCCGTCGATGTCCTTGGCGGAGAAGTCGTAGACGGTGGCCATCTCGCGACTCTAGCGCGGGAAGGCGGCCTTGCCTACGTCGGCCGGTCCCTGAGCAGGCGCCGCAGTATCTTCCCGGACGGCGATTTCGGTATCGCATCGACGAAATCGACGCGCCGCACCTTCTTGTGCGGCGCGACGAGGCCGGCAACGTAAGTCATCAGCTCGTCGGCTGTCGCGACGCCCTTGAGGACGACGAATGCCCGCGGAATCTCACCACTTTCGGCGTCCGGCAGCGGCACCACGGCTGCGTCGGCGACGGCCGGGTGCGACAGCAGCGCGGCCTCGAGCTCTGCGGGCGGCACCTGCATGGCCTTGTACTTGATGAGCTCCTTGAGCCGGTCCACGACGTAGAAATCGCCGTCGGCGTCGGCATGGCCGATATCTCCTGTGTGCAGCCATCCGTCCGCGTCGATCGTCGCGCGCGTCTCTTCGGGGCGACCGAGATAGCCGAGCATGACCTGTGGGCCGCGCACCAGGATTTCTCCGTCCGCTCCGGGCGCGACATCGAGCCCGGTCTCGACGTCCACGACACGGCATTCAGTGTTCGCGACAGGCTGGCCGATCGATCCGGGCTTTAGCCGCCCCACGTCCTCTGACGTGACATGCGTCGCGGGACTCGCCTCCGTCATGCCGTAACCCTGCTGAAGCACGCAGCCCATGCGACGCGTGGCCTGCTCGATGACGTCGGCGCCGAGCGGCGCCGCACCCGAGAACAATTTGCGCACGAAGGAGAAGTCGCGGCCGGTGAGCGCGGGATGCTTGGCGAAAGCAACGACGATCGGCGGCACGACGTGCAGGATCGTCGCGCGATGACGTTCCACGAGAGCGAGATAGGGCTCGAGCTCGAACTTCGGCATCACGACGACTGTCACGCCCGCCCAAATGCTCAGCAGGACGACAATCGTGAGGCCGTAGATGTGAAAGTACGGCAGAAACGCGACGGTCGTTTCCTCGCCGTCGATGTAGTGGCGGGCGCCGTCGACCTGAAGCATGTTGGCGACGATATTGGCATGCGTGAGCATCACGCCCTTCGGCAATCCCGTCGTACCGCTCGAGTAGGGCAGTGCGACGAGATCATGCGGCTCGATGCTCACTGGCGGCGGAGCGCTGTGCGAGGCCGCCAGGGTGGCGAACGCAATTGGCGGCTCAGGATCTGGAGCGGACGACGCTCGAGACGCGGCGCCCGAACCGGGCGCGGTCACCTGGCCAGGCGCGGTACGCGATCCCAGCACGTCGAAGGTAATGACGTGCTGCACCGTCGTGCCCTTGATCGCTTTGCCCCAAACCGGCGCGAGCGACGAGGACGTGAACAGTACGCGGGCGCGCGAGTCCTGGAGCTGCTTGGCGAGCTCATCCGGCGTGTACAGCGGGTTTGCGGTCGTCGCGACGGCGCCGAGGCGCGCAATCGCGAGAATCGCAATCGCATAATCCGGCGAGTTCGGGCTGAAAACGGCGCAGACGTCGCCCTTCCCGACGCCAAGCGCCGCGAGGCCCGCCGCGGTGCGATCGACGAGTCCGGGCAGCTCGGCGTAGGTGATCGTCCGCCCCGTGACAGCGCAGATCAGCGCGGCTCGCTGCCCGCGACCGGCGGCACGTGCCAGGACGAAGTCGGCGAGCGGGACTCGGGGAAATACGATCGGCGGATGCGGGCTCGAGTACATGACGCCCAGTCTGCGCCGACTGAGGTTGGCCAGCTAATTTACTTCGGTGATTCCCGTGAACACGCCGTTCCCCTCGGCGTCGATGACCGTGCGGGCCAGCCCAACTCCCGGATGATTGCGCGCGGGTGCTCCGGTAACCGTAATCACGTCGCCGGGCTCGAGCGACTTGCGCGACCAGCCGCGACGCATGAGCGTCGTCGGACTCGGCAGCTCGAAGCCCCAATTGACGACGGCCCCGTCTTCGCCGACGACATCCATATATATCCACGCGTGCGGGCTTTTCCAGACGAGCTCGGTGACGGTCCCGCTGACCTCGACGTTCGACCGGCCGTCGAACTCGGATTGCGAGTGATGCGCGAGTGCAGCCATGGTCGTCGACAGCCCGAGGATGGCAACGACTGGAAATCCAACAGCTCGCATTCTCATGGCGCCCCCGCCGGAACTTCGTAGAGCTCGACGTCCTTCTCGTAATCCATGCAGATTTCCTCGAGCATCGCCGTGTCCACCTGGACGAGATGCTCGAGAGCGACTGTCCACGGCCGAGTGTAGGCCTTCGGGTCGTCCACGGTGACCTCGATCTTCAGGTGCCCGTAATCCGGACGCGTCAATCTCTCGGTCACCAGAGCGGATTCCGTCACCGGGCTGCCCTGAACGTCGAGCCACATGTCATCGCGGATACCGTTGGTCAGGATGACGAGGGTGTCGCCTTCCCAATGTGCCGTGGAGTGACCGTTCCACGTCGGGTTCGGCTCATCCTCGAGCGGCCTGCCGTCGACGAAGACCTGCCGGTACGCGCCGTTGAACTCGTGCAGCATCACGATGAGCTCGGGCGTCTGGACGATCTTCTGATACTGCGGCAGCGTCCACGCGCGCGGATAGTTCGGCGGCATGCAGTAGGTGTGCGGGTCGTACCGTCCGCCGTCCCGGCGACGCTCGACCATCACTTCCTGCGACCACTCCGAATAGGGCAGGCCACCCTCGAGATTGCGCCCGATGTTCACCTGTTCCATCGCCATGCGCTCTTCGGAAATGCAGTTTTCGCCTCGGCAGAACTCGACCGACGGCACGTTCGAGAACCACATGCCGGAGAAGTCCGGTTTGCCTTCCGGGGTTCGAGGCGTCGGCGCGTCGAGATTCGGGCTGCCGTCTTCGAGCCTGGGGACGCCGGGAGTGGGGTAGTCCAGCCACTGCGCGGCAGCCGGCGAGAGCTGGGCGAAGAACGCAAACAACGACACGCCCAGGATGCTTGCAACTGGAAGCGACTGCTTCCGGCGTTTGAACATGATTCGCGCCCCCTCGATCGAACCGAGAACGGATTGCACAACATCGATGCGATAGGTTCAAGGTTCACAAAGTTGCGTCGCATGGCGCACGACTGGCGGCGCCGGGCGGCATAATGGCGTAGACAGCACTCGGCCCCTCTTTTAAGGATTGGTAGTCCATATCCCGGGAGGTGGCCTCGAGATGGAAATGCAGGTCAATTCGCAACTGATTCGAGCCGAGCGCGAGAAGCGGGCGTGGAGCCAGTCGCATCTGGCGGACGTCACTAACCTTGGACTGCGGACGATTCAGCGGATCGAGGGCGACGGGCGTGCGTCGTATGAATCCGCAGCGGCCATCGCCGCTGCCCTTTCGGTGACTGTCTCTGATCTCATGGCCAAAGACGCTGCGACCGGAAAGCGGAGGCCGGCGGCGAGCGCCGCTACCGCGTGGGCGGTGGCGGGAGTGACGGGAATCGCAGCCCTGCTGCTCGCCCTGTTGCATTGGCTCCCGCAACGCTCCGAGCCGGCCGATTTCGAAACAGAGCCCGGGCTCACAAGTCTCCCAGAGCCGCAACAGGACTCGACTGTGCCGGACGTGAACGTTATCCCTGGTTGTTCGTCGCTCAGCGATGAGCGGCTGGGGCCGAATATGCATCGGCAACTCGAATGCGAATCCCGCGATCCCGATTGGGCAACCGAGACGGAGGACCTGCTGCGCAACGCCGCCGTCGGGTTTCTCGAGCAGAGTCCGAGTCTGGACGCGCGCTTCGACCTCACCCGAGTCCGCTGCCGATCGACGATCTGCGAACTGCAGTTCCTCGACGACACGCCCACTAACGGCTTCACCATCGATTCTCGCGGGAACAGGGGTCCCGAGATGCAATTGACGAGCGCGTTACGATTTGGACTCCAGGATGCGATTTACGACGAACCCTGGGGAGCGCAGTTTAACCCCTGGAGATCGACGGGAATCGGCTCCGCGGGCGAAAGCGGTCTGCAGCTGTGGGTATATCTGCAGACAACGGGCGCGGAATCGGGCGGCCTCTGACCGCGCCGGTAGCACGATCGACGATACGAGAGTTCATCCCGGAAAACTCAGCTCCATCGTCTGGTGAAACGGCGTAGCCCGCCACCGGCCCTGCACGCTCCGCAGCCGCTTGCGCGCCCGATCGACGACCTCTTCGGTCAGCCACTCGGGCGGTTCGGCTCCGCCGATGCCGAAGCTCGCGACGATCCGTTTGGATTGGTCGTGTGACGACGTCTCCGGCGCATCGAAGCCATGCTTGTAGGTGTTCTGGATCTGGACCACGACCAGCTCCGTCTGCAGTCCTTCGGGCGACTGCGCCGGCATCGTGCTCAGCTGGCTGTACGTGAGCCCCCTTGCCAGCCGTCCGTAAAACGCATTCTTCAGCCCCGCTTCCGACTCCACGGCGTAATGCGCGAGATCGTGCAGCATGGTCGAGCGAGTCTCGAGCTCGTGGGTCTCGCGCGTGCCGTCGTCGCGGACGATCTCGAAGCGATGGCGCTCGTTCGTCAGGCGGGTGAATCGAATCAGCATGACTGGTGCGGCGCCGTTGCCGCTGGTTACCGGTAGCGAATGGAAATTATAGCGACGGTCGCGGCCTTCCGGCGCGTCGCGATCTCCACCTCGTCGTTCACGCGCTTGCCGAGCAAGGCCCGGGCGACCGGCGAGTCGATGCTGATCGCCGCGGATTGCGCATCCGTCTCATCAGGCCCGACGATGCGGTACTCGTGAGTGACACCGTCCTCGTCGCGCACCTCCACCGTCGCGCCGAAGTAGACGGCATCGCCCCTGGGCTGCTCGTTCACCACCTTTAATGAAGGCAGGCGCTTCTGCAAGTAGCGGATCCGCCGATCGAGTCCGGCGAGCTCCTTCTTGCGATAGATGTATTCGGCGTTCTCGGAGCGATCGCCTTCAGCGGCAGCCGCGGCGAGTGCCTTGACGACTTCTCGACGTCGCACCCAGATCTCCTCCAGCTCCTTCTGCAGCGCGCTGAATCCGGCCGGCGTGATGTAGGGCGAAGATTTCGGAGCCGGCGGACGCCAACGTCCCATACGCAACAATCCTGAACCGGGGATCGACTAGTTGATTCCTGGCGGGATCCGGAGTCTCCGTCGTAGCCGGCCGCCGGGCGCTCCGATCATGAGCATCAAGGCGAGTGCGATGACGTCGATCGCTGAAAACGCACCACCGCCGCCTCTGCCGCCGCTGGCTGCGGCCGGAGGCTGAGTCGGCGTCGGCGTCGGCGTCGGCGTCGGCGTCGGCGTCGGTGTCGGCGTCGGTGTCGGTGTAGGCGCCGTCCCCCCGGTTCCAATGTTGAACCGCCAGTTCAACTTGACACTGAGCGAGCTCGAGTCACGGACTGTGAATGCGAAGTCGTAGATTCCGGCGGTATTGGCTGAGCCGCTGAATTCGCCGTTGGACAGATGTACTTCGAACCCCGGCGGCAAGGTTCCTTCTACCGACAGGAAGTATGGAGGCACTCCTCGCGCGGGTATCGGAAGGTGGCGCACAAGGTTGCCGCCAAGGCCGATGCTGTTAGTGCAGGAGTTGGGGATGCACTCAGGGCTTCCCGAAAAGAGTGGATGGATGAAGAGATTCTTGTGCGCAATCTGCCCGAGGGCATCCGTTGCGCGGACAGTAAACTGATATGCGTAGGGTTCAGTCTGGGATTCCGCGGTCACTCCCGAGATCAGCCCGCCGTCGCTCATGGTCAATCCGTCGGGCAACCTGAAGCCAACAACTTGCCATCGATAGGGAGGCACACCCGCCGACGCCTGAAGCTGGTACTGGTAGGCTCCATTGACCCGTGCCCAAGGCAACAGCGTCGGACTGTCGATCTTGAAATTCTGGGGGACGAAACTGGCCAGAAAGCCATCCTGCTGGCCGGCCAGGCCTGCATTCAGGCCGTTACCAGTTGTCGGGAAACTCTCCGCCCTCGTGCTCCCGGCTATGTATGTCTCGCCGTTCGGTGTGCGCGCGATTGCGGTGCCGAACGAGAGTGCCGGGTTATGGCGCGGCACGGTGTAGCTGCCGCCGAGATACGTGCCGTATTCGAGCGTTCGGAGGTCGGCCGAGATCTTCGCGAAATATGCCTCGCGCGCGCCGTCCGCGTCCGTCGGGTAGAACGCCCGCCCGGCCCCAGCGAGGTAGGTTCGCGTGTACACCGTGGAAAGGTCCTGAAATCCATCCGCGCTCGTCAGAAGATCCGCGGATAAGCTGGGGCCGACGATATAGGCATTACCAGCAGCGTCGGCAGCGATGTCGACAACGCCGTCCTCCCACGTGCCACCGAAATACGTCGAAGCCACGAGATTGAAGTTCGAGTCGAGACTGGCGATCCAGCCGTTCCGCGTGCCGAGAAGTCGTGTCTGCAGGGCACCGGCGGTGACGGGAAGAGAAGACGATTCCGTGACGGCCGAGATGAGAAATCCGCCACCCTGTTTCGCTGCGATGCCGGAGATGTGTTCGTCACCGCTGCCGCCGAAATAGCGGCCCTTCAGCACGGTGGAGCCATCGGCTGAGATGTGCATGACGAAGCCGTCTCCAAGCCCGGCATTTCCGCCTGGAAATCCCGGAAAGTCGACCGATCTCGTTTTCCCAGTGACGATCGCGCCGCCTGCGCCGTCGAGAGTCAGGTCGTAGGCGCTCTCTGCCTGCGTACCGCCAAGGTAAGTGCCGAAAACCAATGCTGTTCCTGTCGGATTGATCTTGATCAGGAACGCGTCGGGGTGGAACGAGTTGGCCGCAGCGTCGTATATCGGCTTGAGGGTATTGGGCGTCGTCGGCAGTCCCGCGACCAGGCTGTCGCCGTAAATATATGCGTTGCCGCTTGCATCCACCGCAATCGCGCTCGCGGAGTTGGCCCAGAAGGTCGCCGCATATTCGAGAGATGACCCTGCCGGGTTCAACTTCATCACGATGAACTGGCCGACGTTCGAGAAGGCCCCTGGCGTTACAGGCACGCTGCCATTCCCGAAATATTGCATTCCAGCAACGTACGCGGAGCCGTCAGTCCCGACTGCGATCGCCTGCACCTCGAGCATCGGGATGATCGCGCCGTATACGACCTGATGATTCGAGTCGAGCTTGAGGACATACCCGCACTTCGTGTCACAGGGATCCTGAGGCTTACTCGTGTTCGGTAGGTGCAGGCTCTGCGGGGTCGTAGGAAAAGGAATTTCGCCCGGACGTGTCAGCTCGTAACGCGTCATGCCGCCGATATAGATATTGCCGTCAGCATCTGTCGCCAGCGCGCGCACTTCGTCGGTGCTGGCGTCGAATCGCGAGCCGATGAAGTTCGAATAGTTCGCAACTAGCGATTGAGCATGCGACTGGTGCGTGATCGCGAACAGAAGCATGAGCGACAGTCGCGAGGCGAATCTCGCAACTCTTCCTGGTGCTTGGAGGCCTTTCGTCATGGTGGCTTTGTCCCCGAAACGATCATGCCCGCGAGACAGTGCATGCACAACCGTGTAAGTTGCCACCCTTCGACGGAGGGCAATGAATTATGACAGCACGGACGACCCCCTGGGCCGTTGCGATTCTCGTGATCGCCATGCCGACCGCAGCACAACAAGTGCCGGACATCGGTTTCGAAAGCGTAGGCCGCAGCCGGCCGCTGGCGGCCAGCGTCAGCGACCAGCCCGTCGTCGGACCCGAAGGCGCCTTCGGTCTCGGCCGAGGTCGCGGCGGTGGCGGCGGTGGCGCGGCAGGCGGCGGTCGCGGCGCCGGCGGCCTGAACGGTTTCCGTCCCGACGAGCTTCCGGAAGGCATCGAACCCCTGCCCATCGATCTCTTCACGAGCACTGACTTTTACCAGGACTCCGAGCTCTGGACCGACCAGCGCTACTTCCGCTGCAACAGCCCGTACGCGACGGAGGTGCAACGCGGCATTCTCGTTCCGCCGGGTCTCATCACGACGGGCAACACCGCCGACGGTCCCTGGGGTCACTGCGACATCGACTACCCGAAGGAAGCCATCGTCAGTCCCTACGGTTTCGACACCGCGCAGGAGCACTACGAGGCACTGCTAGCCGAAACCACGCGCCGCGGCGGCCCGAACAGGTACACATTTCAGGATTTCCCCGCCGCCGAATGGAACGGCGTCTTCCAGCGCCCGACGGCCGCGCGCGACCAGCAGACCTGGTACTGGCTGCAGCACAGTCAGATCTCGACGGTGCTCTCGCTGCTCACGCCCGAATACCAGACGCGCATGGTTCAGGAGGCCTACCACCAGGTCCGCGGCAATGCGATCTGGCCGTCGAACTACTGCTGGCCCGAGGGATTCATGCGGCGCTATTACCCCTACTCGGTCTGGGAGCACTACGTCATCGCCACGCCCGATCTCGTGCAGGTGATGGCCGGCGTCGCGCGCAACTTCATCACCAATATCTACGTCGGTCGCGAGTTCAAGATGGACGGGCCGGTTCCCTATTTGAGCGAGCAGGTGGCGCGCTGGTACGGCGAGTCGATCGGCTTCTGGGACGGCGATGTGCTCATCACCTGGACGTCGAACATCCAGGGCTGGAAAGCGCATTCGGCCTTCGATTTCTCGAACATGCTGCAGACGATTGAGATCTACACGCCGAACCGGAACGCCGCAGGCGAGTTCCTGGGCCTCAATCACGAGACTATCCTTTACGACTCGGAAGCGCTCGTCGAGCCGATCCGCATCGTGCGCAACCTCGACAAGATCAACGACTACACCGACGCCGACGAGACGCCCTACGTCTTCATCGAGTGCGTGCAGACGATCTTCCCCATCGAGGGTTCGCCGACGCCGATCCAGCCGGGCTCGGTCATCGAGTACGAGGTTCCGGATATGTACCAACGCCCCTGGAACAAGATCTGGCGCGAGAACTTCGAGCAGGGCATGAGCCCGCCCGAGGAGGAAGACGTCTTCAGCTTCGAGTAGCTGTCGCCGATTTCAGACTCCCCCGAACGGAGCAGAATTCGCCAGAATTGGTTCAGAAGCCGGTCAGATTCACTGGGGAGAATGGAACCAGTAGCAGATCTGACAGGGCGGCGAGCGAACCATGCGAATGCGACTCCTGAGTCTGGCGATTCTCCTCGGCACGTACCTCGTGAGCGTCACGTGCCTGTGGGCCTTTCAGCGCGCGCTCATCTATTCTCCCGACGACGTCGAATACGTCCCGCCGTCGCACTACCTGATGCTCGCGGGCGTCGAGGAGATCACGGTCGAGACCGTTGACGGCATCGAGCTCAAGGCGTGGTACGCGCCGGCGCCCGCCAACCGGCCCACCGTCGTGATGTTTCTCGGCAAGGGCGGCTCGTTGCGTTCACAGCGCTATCGCGTGGCGCTGTTCAAGGACGCGCAGATGGGCGTGCTCTTGCTTGCTTATCGGGGTTACTCGGGCAATGAGGGCGAGCCGACTGAAGAGGGTCTCTATGCGGATGCGCGTGCGGCGCTCGACTGGCTCGAGTCCCACGACGTGCACAACCGTTCGATTGTGATCTACGGCGCCTCGCTCGGCACCGGCGTTGCGACGGCAATGGCCGCGGAGCGGGAGTACGGAGCGTTGGTGCTCGAGGCTCCCTACACCTCGGTCGTCGACGTCGCGGCGGCGCGCTTTCCGATCGTGCCCGTCGATCTGCTCATGTTCGATCGTTTCGATTCGCTCTCGCGGATCGACGAGATCGACGAGCCGCTGCTCGTCATGCACGGCGATGCGGATCGCGTGATCGCGCAGCGTTTCGGCCGGGAATTGTTCGACGCGGCCGACGGCCAGAAGGCGGGCTTCTGGCCCGTGGGCGTCGGCCACAAGGACATCTTTGACCGCGGCGGCTTCGAGGCCGCGCGCGATTTTATCGAGAGCTCGGTGCAGTCGGAGCGTCGGAGCTCGCCGCGGGCTGGTTGACCGGACGTCCCGCGTCGAGCAGCGCGTGATGCGTGCGCTTCGCGAAGCGCCAGCCCTGCGGCGTCTTTACATAGACGTCGTCGTAGTAGCCGTCGTGCAGGATCTTTTCGGGATCGCCGTCGATGCCGATCATCAACATGTCGACCGTGCCGGTCGCGCCTTCGGGAGACGGCGTAATGATGTGGTTCGTGTAGATGTGCCGGATTCCCTGCTCGATCCACGGCACGTTCTCGCAGTTGCTCGTGCCGCCGCCTGACACCCGCGCCAGCGCATCGCGGCCCTGGATCGGCGGAATCGTCCGGCCGCCGACGTCGGGCTGGAAGATCCCGTCCGCGGTGTAGAGGTCCGCGTAGTCGTAGCCGTTGTTCGAGCAGGTGTCGATGAAGCGCGCGTACTTCGCGACGAGCTGCTGGATCTCGATGTAGTCGAGGGCGGTGAGCTGCATGGGTTGCTGCGCTGAAGCCGCTGCCGGCAGGGTGCATGCCGCCAGGACAATAAAAGCTCTGCGGAAACTTTGTTCGGCCATAGGTTGTCCCCCTGAGATTCGGTCAGATCATACTTGGAAGGGAAGGAATCCCGCACTCGCGTGTGTATATGCGTATGGCCATCAACATCGGGGAATCCATATGAGACAGTTCAAACTGCTTATCCTGCTGGTTTGCATGGCGTTTTCGGTGAATGCGCTGGCGGAGCTCAGGACCTACAGCGTCGATCCCGGTAATGGCGACGAGATCTTTTCGGCGCTTGCGAGCATCGTCGGGCAGCCGGTCGGGAACCAACCTGCCGCCGGCTCGGTTGCGCGATTGCCCACGGGGCAGCTTCTGATCGACACAACACCCGAAATGCACCAACAGATCGCCGCCGTGCTCGAAGAGATCAGCAGGACGAGTGCGGAAACGACGCCGCGGGTCACTCTCCAATACTGGGTCGTGCTTGGATCACCAGGCGCAGCGAGTGCCGGCGACACGCCCCCTGTTCTGGCAGATGTCCTCGATGAGATCCGTCAATCTCACGGCCCGCTCGCCTTTCGCTTGCTCGGCAACGCGTCGCTCGTCACCGATTCCGGCATGCAGGGGCGAACACAGGGCGACTTCAATATCTATCAATTGGCCTATGTGCAGGGCACGAGGCTGCAGGCGGAGCTCAATATCACGATCGAATACAGTGTGGTAACGGGTCAGTTCCAGCCAGCTGAAGGTCAGAATCAGGGTCCGGGTGGGGTTCAGGTTAATCCTTTCCAGACAGCGCGGAGGATGGCGCAGGGATTGCAGCTCAGCACCTCGATGGAGCAAGGCGAGTACCTGGTCGTGGGTGAGCAATCCGTCTCCGACGACATCGACGGACAGGGCGAAGACGGCGGGACGCTCTTCTACATCGTTCACTGGCCGGCAGCCAACTGAGCTCGCGTCGTCGACGACGCCAGCATGCCGGGACCGGAGGAGGCGCAATGGATCGCGCTCTATGCGTCGCTCGAGAGGAAGCTTTTCAATGTCGTGTACCGGATTCTCTGGGACAAGGCCGAGAGCCAGGACGTCGTCCAGGACGCATTCCTCCGTTGCTGGCGCAGCCGCTCGCGGATCACCTCCGAGGGTCTTGAACCCGTGCTGTTTCGGACGGCTCTGAATCTCGCGAGCAACCGACGCCGCAGCTACCGGCTCTGGCGCTTCGTTGGTCTCGCAGACGCACCGGAAGCAATGACCCAGCGAGGCGCCTGCGATGCGATCTTACCGCGATCGGTCGACACGGCCGTCGCAGCACTGCCGGATCACCTCCGCCGTGTGCTGCTGCTGACCGAAATCGCCGGCATGAGTTACGCTGAGGTCGCAACAACTCTCGGTATTAAGGAAGGGACCGTGGGGTCGAGGCGCACGCGAGCGATCGAGCTGCTGCGTGAAGCCCTCGCGACAAAGGGAGAGCAGAACTCATGAATCACGAGGATCGGATCCCGTTCCCGGATATCGAGCCGCCTGCCGGCGGCACCGAGCGATTCCGCATGCAGCTTGAGAATCCGGGTGATGTCCCGCGCGGAACCATCGGGCGCTGGGCCGCTGCCGGAGGTATCGTCGCGGTGCTCGCCATCGCCGTGATCGTGGTTCTGGCGCCTCGCGACATGGTCGAGCCGGAAGTCGCTGTAGTTTTCGATGCGCCGGAGCTTGACCGTCTGCTGGGACGACCGATCAAGCAAGTCGAGACGACCGCAATGATCGATGACGAGCCCGTAGCACTTTCAGCCATCCCGGTGAAGACTCCGGGCATCCGGATCTATGAGGTGCGAAAGAACTGAGCGATACTCGGCGCCTGTCTTCATCCGACAAGAGGGAGGAACCCCGGTGACCAGACAACGTCGTTTCCGCCGACCGATTTCAAATCTGGCGCGCGTCGCCGCGGGCAGCATGCTCTTGATCGCTGCCGCATGGAGCGCTGGAGCGAACGCCCAGCAGGTCACGATGGAAACCCTGCTCGACCGCATCAACATCGAGGACTTCCTCACGCGTTACTACTACGACCTCGCGAACGGCAACGCGCACGAGCTCTCCGACTACTTCACCGAGGACGCATTGCTCGACGTCGACGGCACGATCGCGCGCGGCCACGATGAGATCGACGCGCTCTACGGTCGTCGTCCCGGCGAGGAGCCGGCGGCTGGCCCGCGCCCGATCCGCTATCCGCGCGGCCAGATGCTGCTGAACAACCCCGTCATCGAGATCAACGGCAATATCGCGCAGGCGCACGTGATCTGGACCGGCGTCATGAACCCCGGCGTCGGCGAGGCGCCGACGCTCTACGAGCAGGGCCGCGAGGACACCGAGCTCGTGAAGGTCGACGGCAAGTGGCTGATCTCGAAGCGCTATATCAGCTCGGACAGCGGCCTGCCGGATCGCTTCGACGCCACCTGGGAAGCTCGCGGAAACCCGCTCGAGGAGTAGAATTTCCGGCAGGCCATTCGAGGGTCGCGGCATGGGCAAGACACCGGTTGTGCTGGCGGTTGGTCTCGTCATCGGAGCGGTGGCAATCGTCTGGCTCCGCCCATCGTCGGAGCCCGCAGCAGATGCCTCACCCACGCTGGCGGCCGACTGGGTGCCCGCGGATGAAAACGCGCCGCTCGCCGACCGAGTCGCAGATCTCGAGGAGCAGGTGAGCGCGCTTACCTTCGCGATCGACGGGCTCGCCGAGGCCCTGGCGCGCGAAGCGGAGCGCACCGACTCGCTGGATGCCGAGAGCGCGGCCGCGATTCGCGACATGCAGCAGCGCCTTGCGGCGAACCGTCCGGGCGTTGCGGAACAGGGGCTCTCTCCCGGCATCACGTTGCAGCCGCCGCCAGGTGCGCCATTCGAAGGACAGACGTTCGTGATCTCGTCGAACGGACAGACCTTGCGCTTCGTCGGTGCAGACGGCCAACCGATCACCGCCGAGACAGTCGCTGCGGCCGCGGCCACGGGAAACCCAATGACGGCGCCCCCGAACCTGCAAGGCGTGCAGGCGAACACTGGCCAGACCCTCGTCTTCAAAGTCACCGGCACCAACGAAGGTCCGGTTTGGGGCACCGACGTCTACACGGACGATTCTTCGATCGGCGCCGCGGCTGTACACGCCGGCATCCTCCGGCCGGGCGAGACGGGGACGATCATGGTGACGGTACAGGACGGCTACCAGTCGTATTCCCCGTCGTCGCGCAACGGTATCGACAGCGAAAGTTACGGCGAGTGGGGACGCAGCTTCACGATGCTGCGCCTGAACTGAGCCGGAATCGATAACGCGCCGGAGAATCCCGGCGCTTTCTCCAGATTGACACCTCGTCGCGTCCCGCGACGTCGTGCTTCTATTGCCCGGAAGTAGATGCAAGGAGGCAGGGATGCCCAGGGGACGCTTCAATCGCGTGCTGCTCTTGTTGCTTACGCTTTCGGTGGCGGTCAACGTCGCGCTTTGGCGCAACGAGATGGCTCGGGCCATCGGGTCCGTCGGCGCTGTCGTCGACAATGATTCCGGCATCGCGAGCCAGTGGCGCGCAACCTCAGGCGAGACACCGCCCCGTGTGTTCGATGTCGGCTACAGGCTCGCGCATCTGGGCAGCATCGAGGAAGGGCACCTGCGCGCGGCGCGCGAGATCGCCGACGCGTACTGGTCGGGAGACGGCGACTACCAGTCCGCCTATGCCGATGCGCTGGCCCAGGGGCTCGCGTCGATTCGCGACGAGCTCGCGAGCCGATTCGGCCCCGAGGTGAAAGACGATCCCGCATTGCGCTGGCTCTATCGTCCGCTCGATCCGCTGTACTGGTTTCTGAGCTCCGACGAGCAGCTCGCGATCCAGAGACTGAGACTCGAGCGCGACCAGGCCTTGCAGGCCGCTGCCCGCGATGTCAGTCGACCGACTGCAGGCGCCGCGCCCGGCGCAGCGCCTGCCATCGACGACGGCGTCACGCTCGCGATCGTGCGGAAATACCAGGCCGACCTCGCTGCGCTGCTCGAAGCGGATGTCCTCCTCGAGCTCGAGCTCCGGGATTCAGCCATCGCGCAGCAGTTGCGGACGAGCGGTGTCGAGCTCACCGAAAACGAGTTTCGGGATGCCTACTCGCTGATGGCCGCATTGCAGCGGGATTCCGCGGATCCGATCGACGCTTTGGCAGTCAGGGAACGCCTACGCGGACTGCTTGGGCCTCGGCGATTCGCAGCGCTCTGGGCAGCGCGAGACCCGATGTTCGCGGAGATTGCCGAAATTGCCGAGCGGCACTCGCTGCCGGCAGCCACGGCGTCGTCGGCCTACGAGCTCATGAGCGAGTTCCAGGACCGGCGACTCATGCTCGCGAGGACGGCCGGGGGCAATCCCGACCGGGCAGCGCAGGACGCGCTCGCCCTCGCCGCTGACGAGCGCACTGCGCTCACGCGACTCGTGGGCGAGGAGGTCGCCGACGAGATCGTTCGCGGCCGCGCGCGGGTGAGCTACCGCCTCTTCGGCAGCGCGGGCCGTCCGCCGGATTTTTCCGACTCACGAGAATCACAGGGAGGTCGATTCCGATGAACACACTCAAGACTTTGCGCCGTGGCGCGTTGGTTCTCTTCGCCTGGCTTGCGCTCGGCAGCGTCGCCTCGGCACAGGTGCCCGCACCTGCTGCATCGGAAGTCGTCGGCGGCAGCTACACGATCAGCTACGCGCCGAACTGCGATGCTTTTCTGCCGCCTGGCTACTACTGCGCTTTCGTCTACCTGCTGGAATACACCGACGCCAGCGGGCAGTGGGCCGTCGTGTCCGAGGGCACCGGGTCACTCTCATTCAGCTCGCGAGAGCCGGGCACTTACTCGTACATGCTCTGGGTGGCGGCGTACGACTACTGGTACGGCTATCACGAAGCGTACAGCGACGTGACGACTGTCGTGGTCGCATCCGCTGCGGCGCCACCTCCGGTCCGTGACGACATCCTGTCGCAATTGAATTACAGCTACGAAGTCAGGTACGGCGATTTCAACTACGACAACCGAACGGATCTCTTCGTCCGGAGGGTGGCAGGCGGCGTCCCTTTCAATGGCGCCGTGGAGCATGTGATCCTGCGGCAGCACAGCTCCATCAACGGCAACTTCGAGCCGGTGACGCCGACTTCCGATCAGGTGCTGGTCGCGTCGTCCTGGACGCCGGCGCCGTCGATCGGGGTCCGGGTGCACGATATCGACGTCGATGGCTACGTGGATCTGACGCTCGTGAACGTCGCCTCGATCGTCAGCAATGCCAGAGACCAGATCATCTACTCGCCCGGTCAGCCCGGATCCGCCCAGACCCGTGGCCTGCGGTACGTCGACAGCGACCTCGGGCGCTTCGTCGGCAATGCCATGGACTACCTCGCCGACTCCGACTATTTCGTCAACAACGCGCCGCTCTACTTCTATCAAACCTGGGCCTGGTACACCTGGTGTCCTCTGCTCGGGGTCGGCGGAGTCGAGGTTTACTACTGGCAGTCCTTCACCTACTGCTATGTCGATTACATCTACTACTACGGCTACTACTTCGACTTCTCGGCGTTTCATCCGCGCGCCCTGGAGCTCTGGTTCAACGAAGATCAGGGCGAGAGCGGCGGGATTTCGAAAGAAGCCGCCATCAGCGGGATCATCTCGGTCATCGAGAACATTTTTCAGTCGCAGGTCGGCGGCTGGCCGATGGAGGAACTGCTCGGGCAGGTCGGCCCGCACACGGACGGGGTCCTGCGACAGGCCATCGAAGCGGCCCAGGGGATTCTCAACGCGGCACGCGCGATCCCGGAGCATGTCGACATGGACAATCTGCCACCGCAGACGGTGCGAACGCGGGATGTCATCTATGTCACGGGGCATCGGCTCTTTCCCACCAAGAAAGCCCATCTCGCCCTCGAGTACGCGAGCCCGCAATTAGTCGGCGGACTCTACACGCCAACTACTCTCAGCGGGCAGGCTGAAAACTGGCCACCAGTCGTCTGCCTGCCGTGGATGCAACTTTCGTTGTGCGGATGGGGAAAACTTCTGGCCGAAACGAACAAGACGAGTGACCAGTGGTACATGAATTTTCAGGTCGGCCACGTCATTCCGATCCTCGGAACACCCGGAACATACTGGAGTGGCTCGCTGGTGCCGCGTCACAACCGTTACGTCAACGTGCCCTATGCTTCGAAGCCGAACTACAATGCGTTTCCCGATGCGGCAAGCAACACGTACAACTCAAACGGTTACGTTCGCGGTCTCAATGCCCAGGGCGGATTCTTCATCGTGCCGCTTGATATGAACTCCGTGTATCCAGGCTGGGATCGGCCCGTGCCGAACGCTCTATTTCAATGAGTTGTCACTAGCGCGAGGGAGACATCAAACATGGTGCTCATGCTCTTGGATCTCTCGGCATGGGTATTGCTCGCCGGCCTCGTCGCCGGCGAGCTTTATCTTTTCCTGATCCGTGACAGGCCGATCTGGTTGCGCATTGGTTATTTCGTCCTCCTGGGGGTTATCTGGTTTACCCGCCTTCAGTTTTTCGAGGATCCGACCGTCGCGGAAACGATGTATCCGCGCACATTCGCTGGTTTTCTTCTGGTGATTTCTATTCTTCCCGTGACGTTTTTTGCGATCGGGATCGAGCTCGCTTCGAAGCTGCAGTCGCGCTATGCGCCGCACGTGGCGCTCGCGATCCTGACGCTCGCTATCGCTCTCGTCTGGCCATCGTTTGCCCTCATGCTCCACTGCGGTCTTCTGGAATGCTTCTGAAACGAGCGCGCGACAGTTTCGCTACCCGGAGTTGACGATATGCACTGGCCCGACATCATCGCTGCCGCCGTCACGCTCTTCTTCGTAATGGATCCGATCGGCAACATGCCGGCGTTCAACGCTTTGCTATCGCGCTTCGACACCAAACGCCGGGCGCGGATCACGGCGCGCGAACTCGTCATCGCGCTCGGCATCCTGATCGTCTTTACTCTTCGCCGGAACGAAAGTTCTGGACTTTCTGGGACTGACCCAGTCATCGCTGGGCATCGCGGGCGGGATTCTGCTTTTCATCATCGCGCTCAGGATGATTTTTCCGGCGCCGGATCGACACACGCATGCGCAGGAAGACGAGCCGCTCGTCGTGCCGCTCGCCATGCCCATGGTGGCCGGTCCGTCGACGATTGCCGTGCTGTTGCTCCTGAGCTCGAATCAGCCGCAGCGGATCTGGGAATGGGCTGTCGCGCTGTTGCTCGCGTGGCTTGCGTCGACGGTTCTGCTCGTGAGTTCGCCTTACTTCCTGCGCAAGCTCGGCGACCGCGGCTTGCGCGCCCTCGAGCGTCTCATGGGCATGCTGCTCGTGATGCTCGCGACGCAGCTCTTGCTCGACGGCGTCAGGGAATTCGTCGTATCCCTCTAGTCGAATCCTGCTGACGGCGCGCCGGGAGGATGCCCGCCCGGCGCGCCGAACAGGGTGTGGTCAGTTGTTGGCGCGCTCAGCTTCTCGCGCTGCGTCTTCCGCGGCGTCGGCGCGACGCTCAACTTCCTTCTCCCAGAGCTCGCGGCCTTCGTCGCAGAGCTTGGAAATGGCTTTGGTGACGGTCTTCTCGATCTTTTCCTGGTCGCCGGACATGACGTCGGTTACGGTGCCGCGCCAGACGAGCTCCTCCGTCCCCGCATCCCAGATGTCGACGACGAGCGTGCCGTGCTGGATCTCGACTTGTCGCGTAGTCGACGATACCGGGCCCATGGAGCCGTAGCCGTAGTAGCCCCAGCCGCCCATGCCGTAACCGCCGTAGCTGTAGCCGTAGGTGTCGGTGCGCAGCTGAACCTCGGTTTCCGTCGAGCCGTAATAGGTGACGTAGACGTCGGGGTTCGAGGTCACCTCGGTCAGGCCCGAGGTCGCGAGCTCCGCCGCGAGCAGGTTCTTGATCAGCGAATGCATGAACGGATTGGCCGAGGCCATCTGGGCTTCGTCGATCGACTGCCACGCGAAGGTCTCGACCTGGTCGAAGTTGTATTCGTCGTTCCACTGGATCTGTGGTTTCTGCGCAAGCGCCGGCACTGCGGCGATTGCGAGCGTTGACGCAACCGCTAAGCGAATTCGATTGATCACGATTGTTCTCCGTTGGATGAAAGCTACCGGATTATAGATCGGTTCCGAGCCGGCGGTTAGCCGCCCAAAGCAATCGTGAGCGCGACGATGACGGCGCCGCAAACCACGGTGAGGGCGGCCGTGCCCCATGGATTGCGGCCGATGCAGCGGCCGTACGCGTAGCCGACTACGGAAAGCATGGCCACGGCAACGGCGTTGGAAACTCGCACCGCCTGGTCGGCGTCGGTCATGAATATGAACGGGACCGCCACCGGGAAGGTGACGACGAATACCCAGGCGAAGACGCTGAGCGCCGCGAGCCAGTCCCGGCCTTGGAGCCGCGCCTTGGTCGGAAGAGCGGCATTTCCGGAGAGCCGCGCGCGCAGCGTCTCGAGCTCGGCCGGCGTCACGGCTGCGGCGATGACCTCAGGCAGGGCATCGGCGAGCACTCGCTGCCCCGCGGCCGGGCTCGGCGCAGAACGCAACGCAAGGAGAGTCAGCACGGCGCGTCCCTTCTCGGCGAGCGTGCCCATCAGATAGAAGATCCCGTCGATCATGCCCCAGGCGAGATTGCAGCCGATCGCGCCTATGAGCATCTCCCTGACCTCGGTGCGTTCCGCCGCGATGCTCAGCGTGCCCGTGAACGTCAGCACCATGATCAGGCCAAACAGCGCCTCGGAGATGCGCTCGACGGGCTCGAGGAGACGACTGGGTTTCGAAGACGCGTTCATGGTTTCGATTCCTGTGCCGGGTGGCGCGCGTGGCGTCATTGCTACCTATTGTGCGTGGCGGATGCAAGAGGCAAAGTGTCCCGGACCCGGTGGCGATCGCTCTTACTCGGAGACAAACCAATGAGAACAACCTGGCGCGCAGTATTCGGGCTCGGTCTGGCGTCGGCTGCGTCCGTCGCGGTCGCCGACGATCTCACGGGGCACGACGAGTTCGTCTGCACGGCTTGGCACGCCGTCATGTGCACGACCGAAGGCACCTGCACGCCGACCGAAGCCTGGCGGCTCGCGATGCCGGATTTCATCAAGATCGATCTCGACGCGCGCGAGGTCGCGACGCCCGAGGGTACCGAGCAGCCGCGATTCACGACAATCGGGAGCATCGAGCGACGCGAGGGCAGAATCTTCCTGAACGGCTCGCAGGGCGAGCGCGGCTACACCTGGGTCATCAACGAGGCGAGCGGCGAAGGCAGCCTCGCGCTTGCCGAGGACAACGCGGTCGTCACGCTGTTCACGGCCTGCGCTGCGTCGGAAAACCTGCGCTGAACCGGAGGAATGCAATGAACACCACAAGAATCGCTTTCGCGTTGGCGCTTTTCGTCGCGACAGGATCGGCCAATGCCCAGTCCGTCGCCGGCTCGCTCGGCCTGGTCGTCTATCCGAGTGCCGACCAGACAGCGGAGCAGCAACGCACCGACGAGCAGGAATGTCACGCCTGGGCCGGGGAGACGACCGGCGTCGACCCGGAGCATCCCGAGGCGCTCGAGACGCCCGCAACGGCCGAGCAGGTCGACTCGGGTGCCGCTGCCGGCGCCGGCGTCGCGCGCGGTCTGGCGCGCGGCGCGTTGATGGGCAATCTCGCCGACGACGACTGGGAGCAGTGGGCGGCGGCCGGTGCGGTTGCGGGCGGAGTGCGCGGCGCCAAGAGCGCGCAGCGACGCAACGCCCAGGCCCAGGCCCACGCCACGGCCGAGCAACAGGCCGCAGCCGCCGAGGAAGTCGAGTACTTCAAGCGGGCGTTCAAGGCCTGCATCGAAGGCCGGAACTACACGATTACTTAAGGCTTGCTAGCGGCGGCGACCTCCGCCACCACCGCCAAATCCACCGCCGCCGAACCCGCCTCCGCTGAACCCGCCCCCGCCGTAGCCGCCACTCGGCATCGAGGGAGCGGGCCGGGTGGTAGCGCGATTCGTTCCCGACTGTCGCGCCGCGGCGTCCGTTCCGAGATTGCTCGGCGTCTGCGCGGCCGAGTTCCAGCTACCCTGCGACCGGGAATCCCAGCTACCTGAACTGTTCTGCCGGTGCACGTTGCCGGCCGCGTCGCCGTAGACGTTGTTCGAGCCGCGCGCGCCGCGATCGATCGATTGCGTCGCTGTATTGCTCGCCCGATTCGACGTCGTCGCGCGCTCGCTGTTGCGCGCATTCTGATAAAGGTTGTTCGACGCTGCGCCCGCGGGGAGTTGCGAAACGCCGGCCGGCAGCTGCGAAGCCCCGGGTCGGCTGCCGCCACCCTGGTACGGCGTCGGCCGCGGCGTCCCGGGTCGGTGCCCAGGATTGTAGTGCGGCGGGCGATAGCCGCCCGGCGGGAAGTACGCGGGCGGGCGATAGCCGCCCCCGTATCCCGGACGGAAATAGATGTCGTTGTCCCATCCGCCCCAGAAGGCGACGCCGACCGTCATGAAGCCCCAGCTGTACGAGAAGCCCATGCCCCAGCCCGTCCACGGGTTGTAACTCACGTGGATGCCGTAGGTGACGGGCCGCGGGTAATAGATCGCGCCCCAGTACGGCGGGTAATACCAGCCCGTCCCGTAGATCGGCACGCCGAACCACGGATAGCACCACATGTAGCCGGGCGTGTAGCCGACATAGACGACCGTCGGCGTCGAGTCATAGACCTCGACGTAGCGCACGTTGTAGACGGGCGACGACGGCGGGATCTCCTTGATCTCGTCCATCGGCACGCTGTCGGCAACGGCCCAGGGGCCCATCGCGGAATCCGCGACGAACCAGACGCCCTCGTCGCAGGCGTAGTACTTGCCGTCGATGAGCAGCACCTGCGCGGCGGTGTTGGTCGCATAAGCGACCTCCGTGCCGTCGATCGACTCGAACATGGGTTCGCCGTCGTAGACGACCTCGAGCGTGGCCTTCGCGCGGTCGACGGCGGCCGTCTGCGGCACGTGCGCGTCGAGCACCGCTTCGTCGGCTTCGGGAGTGCCCGAGACCGAGGCGCGCACGCTGCCGAGCGACGAGTCCGGCGGGATATCGGCGAACGCTGCCGGCATCATATCGGGCTGCACGAAGCTCCACGGTCCCGTGAGCGATTCCGCGCGGAACCAGCGACCCGAGACCAGCACGAAGACCGCATTCGTCGCGACCTCGCGCAGGACGGGCGTCTCGGTGTTGGCGATATAGAGCAGCTCGCCGCTGCCGATAGGCTGCCAGTCCGGCGGGCCGTCGGAGGCGATGAGCTCGGTCGGCTCGGTGGCGACGATGATCCGCGGCGCGGTTTCCGGCACCGGCCCCTCCGGCTCGACCTCCGGCACGAGCTCGCGGACGCCTGACGGCACCATCGAAGTCTCGACCGGTGTCCACGGGCCTTTCGGATCCGTGGCCGTGTACCAGAAAACGCCGCCCGCGAGGTAGTAGCGGGCCCATTGCTTCTCGTGGATCACGGCGAAGATGGCGTTGACGATCTGCTCGTACTCGGTGTCGCGCACCGGCATCGCGCGCGGCTCGCCGTCGTAGAGCAGCAGCTCGGCGAGCTCCTCGACGACGACGATCTGCGGCGGATCGTGCTTGAGGCCGTCGAGGCTCTCGCGCTCGATCTCGGCGGTCGCGAGGCTCGCGGTCAGCTTGTCGAGGCTGATCGGGAGGCTTGTCGTCGGCATCAGGCCGGTCAGGAACGCGGCGACGTCGGCTTGCTCGGCCTCGGTGCTATCGGGCCAGCGGACGTCGGTAACCGTGATATCGCGAAACACCGCCGTTCCGGCCTCGCGATCGGTATCGACGCGCGCCGCGAACCAGAATACGCCGAAAGTCGGCTCGCTGCGGTTGTCCTGCTGGATCGAGGCGGCGGCGCGACCCCGGAGGATGTTGGATTCGAGAGACTCGGGCTGGGGCTGATAGATCGTGAGCCGGCCGCGGTCGGTTTCGAGGCGGCGCGGCCAGTTGTCTTCGTCGGCGGCGGTTGCGGCGCCCGCGGCGACCAGGCTCAGGACCAGCAGCGTCGCCGCCCGCAGGCTATAACCCATTCGCATCGACAAGCTCCGATTGGCCAGGCTCATTCGGCCAGTGTAAGCAGCCCGGTCGCCGCCAACAATCAGGGGACTGCGGCTTAACCGTTCTCCCGCCGAAACGCCATGCAGACCTAAGGCTGATATGCCGACCTAAATATCTGTCTGCTAGACTCGACGGGTCTTAAGGGGGAGGAATATCGAGATGAATTCGCCTGCAAGTCCTGCCACCAAGAAATCCGGATTCAGCTTTCCCACCGCCTTCACCATCCTCTTCGCACTGATTCTCTTCGTCGCCGCCCTGACCTGGGTCATTCCGGCCGGCGAATTCGACCGCGTGCTCAACGAAGAGCTCGGCGAGGAAACGCCGGTTCCGGGCACCTATCACGAGGTCGAGTCGAACCCGCAGCGGCTGCTCCTCTCGGTCGTCATGGCGCCCATCTCAGGCATGTACGACCCCGTCGACGGGGCAGCCCGTGCCATCGACGTTGCTCTGTTCGTGCTCATGATCGGCGGCTTCCTCGCGATCGTGACGAAGACGGGTGCGATCGACGCCGGCATCGGGCGGACCATGACGGCGCTGAAGGGGCGCGAGATCTGGATGATCCCGATTCTCATGGCGCTCTTCGCGGCCGGCGGTACGAGTTACGGCATGGCCGAGGAGTCGCTCGCGTTCTACGCGCTGATCATCCCCGTAATGATCGCCGCGGGTTACGACGCGCTGACGGCCGTCGCGATCATCATGCTCGGCGCCGGCATCGGCACGCTAGGTTCGACGGTGAATCCGTTTGCTACCGTCATCGCGTCGGACGCCGCGCAGATCGATTTCACGCAGGGCATCGGGCTCCGCGTCGTCATTCTCGTGCTCGGCTGGCTCGCCTGTGTCGTCTATGTGATGCGCTATGCGGCGAGGGTCAAGGCCGATCCGTCCCGATCGCTCGTCGCGGACTTGCGGCAGGACAACGAGAAGCATTTCCTGAAGGGGCGCAAAGGCACCGACGTCGTCGAGTTCACGGGGACGCGTCGCATCATTCTCCTGATCTTCGCGATCACCTTCGGCGTCATGATCTGGGGCGTCTCGTCGGCCGGCTGGTGGATGGGCGAGATGTCGGCGCTTTTCCTCGGCGCTTCGATTCTCATCGGGCTCATCGCCCGCATGAACGAGAAGGAGCTCACGGGCACCTTCGTCGACGGCGCCCGCGACCTGCTCGGCGTCGCGCTCATCATCGGCGTCGCGCGCGGCCTCGTCGTCATCATGGACGAAGGCAAGATCACGGACACGTTGCTCTTCTGGGCATCCGGGGCGCTCGCCGATCTCAATACCATTGTCTTTGCGAACGTGCTGTTCTGGATCGAGGTGCTGCTCTCGTTCTTCGTGCCTTCGTCGTCCGGCCTCGCCGTGCTCTCGATGCCGATCATGGCGCCGCTCGCGGAGTTTGCGGGCACGGGACGAGATATCGCCGTGACGGCGTATCAGTCGGCCAACGGCCTCGTGAATCTCATCAACCCGACCTTCGCCGTCGTCATGGGTGGTCTTGCGATCGGGCGCGTGGGTTACGAGCGCTGGCTGAAATTCATGTGGCCGCTGCTCGTGATACTCGCGATCCTGATAATGGTCGTGCTCAGCATCGGCGCGGCCTGATCTATCCCTGAGCACTCATGAGAAACCGATCAAGGAGGAACCGATCATGAAGAGACTGCGAATGTCGAACCGTATGCTGCCGACGATGCGCCGACAGCCCCTGACCGCGCTGTCAATGGCAGCAGCCCTGCTCGCCGCTTCCGCCGGCGTCGCACGCGCCGAGCACGAGATCTTCAGCAACGACGACGAAATGATCAAGGTGGTCTTCAGCGTTGACGTCATCGGCGCGGCTTTCTCGGCAACGGATTCCTGGTTCGGCGAATCGGACGGCTTCCTCGGCGGCAACACCGATGACTGGGCAGAGTTCGGTGCGGAGCCGAAGCTCGCGCTCACGATGCCGATGGGCGAGGGCGAATTCTTCGGTGAGGTCAGCGGCGTCTACACGAGCACCTACGGCGACGACGCCTCGGGCCTGACGATCGGCCTCGAGGACAGGCAGGAGCTCACGCTCGAGCAGGGCCATGTCGGCTGGCGCGCCGATGATTTCTTCGAGAACATCGAAAACGACAGCTTCTCGCTGACGATCGGCCGGCAGGACTACAGCATCGGCACGGGCCTCCTGATCGTCGATGGCGCCGGCGACGGCGGCGAACGCGGCGGCTGGTACCTCGGCATGCGCAAGGCGTTTTCCGAGTCCACCGTCGTCAGCTTCGACAACGAGAAATGGCTCGCCGAGGGCTTCAATCTCAAGAACCGGCCGCGCGAGGGCGGCACGCAGGGTCATGCTTACGGCACGAACGTCGAATACAACTTCGATTTCGGCCTGATGCTCGGCGGTACTTACATGCTCGCGAGCGACAACCTGCCCGGCAGCGACCAGGCCGACATCGCGTCGGCGCGTTTCGACTGGCAGCTCGACAGCGGCCTAGGATTCAGCGGCGAGTATGTCGACCAGAGCAGCGACCAGATCGACGCCACCGGATTCTACGGGCAGGTTAGCTACGCGCTTCAGGATAATTCGTGGATGCCGGTGTTCAGCTACCGCTATGCGGCGTTCGACGGCGACGATCCGACGACGGCCATCGACGAGCGTTTCCGTGACATCGCCTACGGCTACACCGACTACGGCAGCTGGTACCAGGGCGAGATCACCGGCAACTACGTCTTCAGCAATGCGAATCTCACGAGCCACCTGCTGCGCGCGACGGCGATGCCGAAGGAAGGCATCACGGTCAACGCCCTGTACTACCAGTTCAGCCTCGACCAGCCCTCGGTTCTCGGCGTCGCAAGCGACGACTGGGGCGACGAGATCAACATCGCCGTCGACTGGGAGGCATCGGACAATCTGTACGTCATCGGCATGCTCGGGTTCCTGATGCCCGGCGCCGCGGCGGAGCAATGGACGGGCGGTGGCAACGACTGGGTCCAGGCGATGCTCTATCTGTCTTACTCCTGGTAACGGATTCCGGAGAAAAACGACATGGCGAAATTCGGCGTTCATTCGGAAGTCGGCAAGCTCAACACGGTAATGGTCTGCAGGCCGGGGCTCGCGCATCAGCGCCTGACGCCCGGCAATTGTCACGATCTCTTGTTCGACGACGTGATCTGGGTGCACGAGGCCCAGAAGGACCACCACGACTTCGTGCTCAAGATGCAGGAGCGCGACGTCGAGGTGCTCGACCTGCACGAAATGCTGGCGAAGACGCTCGAGAATCCGAAAGCGCGCAGTTTCGTGCTCGACCGGCGTATCACCAGCCACACGATCGGCACCGGCATCGGGCAGGTCGTGCGTCCCTGGCTCGACGAGATGCCGGCGAAGAAGCTCGCGGCGCACCTGATCGGCGGCATCGCCGTCTCCGATCTGCCGAAGAGCGAGATGACGCAGATGTTGCGCAACGCCATCGGCGACACCGATTTCCTGCTGCCGCCGATACCGAACACGCTGTTCCAGCGCGACCCGTCCTGCTGGATCTATGAAGGCGTGACCTGCAATCCGATGTACTGGCCGGCGCGCAAGCCCGAGACGCTGCTGCAGCGCGCCGTGTACAAGTTCCACCCGATGTTTTCCAAGGGCGGCTTCAAGATCTGGTGGGGCGACTCCGACGAGGACTTCACGGGCTCCTCCGTCGAAGGCGGCGACGTCATGCCGATCGGCAAGGGCGTCGTCCTGATCGGGATGGGCGAGCGCACGACGCGGCAGGCCGTGTTCCAGGTTGCCCAGGCGCTGTTCAAGTCCAAGGGCGCGACGCGCGTCATCGGCTGCCTGATGCCGAAGAGTCGCGCCGCGATGCACCTCGACACCGTCTTCAGCTTCCTCGACCGCGACGCGGTCACGCTCTTCCGCGAGGTTGTCGACCAGATTCGCTGCTACAGCATCTATCCGGCTGAGTCCAAGGCCAAGGCCAAGGGCAAGGCCAAAGGTAAAGGCAAGGTCAAGGTCAAGGACACGTCGAAGGGCGACGACGGCTACGAGATTCGGGCAGAAGAGGGCACCTTGCTCGACGTCGTCCAGCAGGCACTCGGCATCCGGAAGCTGCGCATTGTCGAGACGGGCGGCAATGCCTACGAGGCGCAACGCGAGCAATGGGACGACGGCAATAACGTCGTCGCGCTCGCGCCGGGCGTCGTCGTCGCCTACGACCGCAACACGCACACGAATACCCTGTTACGGAAAGCCGGCATCGAGGTCATCACCGTCCGCGGCGCCGAGCTCGGGCGAGGCCGCGGCGGCGGCCATTGCATGACCTGCCCGATATCCCGCGACCCGGCCTATTAATAAGGAGAACCCATGAGCTTCAATCTGCGCAATCGCTCGCTGCTGACGGTCCAGGACTACACGCAGCGCGAGTTCCGATATCTCCTCGACCTGGCCCGGGATCTGAAGCGCGCGAAATACGCCCGCACCGAGCAGAAACATCTCGACGGCAAGGAGATCTGCCTGATCTTCGAGAAGACCTCGACGCGCACGCGCTGCGCTTTCGAAGTCGCCTGCTACGACCAGGGCGCGCATGTCACCTATCTCGACCCCGCGGGATCGCAGATTGGCCACAAGGAATCGTTCAAGGATACGGCGCGCGTGCTCGGCCGGATGTATGACGCGATCGAGTACCGCGGTGCCTCGCAGACCGGTGTTGCGACGCTTGCGAAGTACGCGGGCGTCCCGGTCTATAACGGCCTGACGGACGAATACCACCCGACGCAGATGATCGCGGACATCCTCACGATGCGCGAGCACAGCGACAAGCCGATCCAGGACATCAAGTACGCCTACGTCGGCGACACGCGATCGAATATGGGTCACTCGCTGATGATCGCGGGCTGCCTCATGGGCATGGACGTGCGCATCGGCGGGCCGAAGTCGCTATGGCCGTCGAAGGAATACATGACGATCGCGAAGGATCTCGCGCAGAAGTCCGGCGCGAAACTCACCGTGACCGACGATCCGAAGAAGGCCGTCAAGGGCGTCGACTTCATCCACACCGACGTCTGGGTCTCGATGGGCGAGGCCAAGGAGATCTGGAAGGAGCGCATCAAGCTGCTCACGAAATACCAGGTCAACACCGCATTGATGAAGGCCAGCGGCAATCCGCACGTGCGCTTCATGCACTGCCTGCCGGCGTTCCACGACACCGAGACCGTCGTCGGCAAGCAGATTGCCAAGGACTACGGCATGAAGGACGGGCTCGAGGTCACGAACGACGTCTTCGAGTCGGAGGCCAATATCGCCTTCGAGCAGGCCGAGAATCGCATGCACACGATCAAGGCGCTGCTCGTCGCAACGCTGGGAGATTAGGCCCATGCGTATCGTGGTAGCTCTCGGCGGCAACGCGCTGCTGAAGCGCGGCGAGCCGCAGACGACCGAGGTGCAGCGTCGCAACGTCCAGGTCGCGGCCGCGGCGCTCGCGCCGATTGCGAAGAAGCACCAGCTCGTGATCACTCACGGCAATGGGCCGCAGGTCGGGTTGCTCGCGCTGCAGGACGCGGCCTACGAGCCCGACGAGAACGCGCCGCTCGACGTGCTGGGGGCGCAGACCGAGGGCGCGATCGGCTACATGATCGAGCAGGAGCTCGGCAATCTGCTGCCATTCAAGGTGCCGTTCGCGACGATGCTGACGATGGTCGAGGTCGACGGCGACGATCCTGCGTTCAAGAATCCGACCAAGTTCGTCGGGCCCGTCTACGAGAAAGATGAAGCCGAGCGCCTGGCGAAGGAGAAGGGCTTCAGCATCAAGCAGGACGGCAACAAGTGGCGCCGCGTGGTGCCGTCGCCGCTGCCGAAGCGCATCTTCGAGATCCGGCCGATCAAGTGGCTGCTCGACAAGGGCACGATCCTGATCTGCGCCGGCGGTGGTGGCATTCCGACGATGTACGCGAAGGGCAAGAAGCGGCAGCTCGTCGGCGTCGAGGCCGTCATCGACAAGGATCTCTGCACGGAGCTGCTCGCGCGCGAGCTCGAGGCCGATCTCTTCGTCATGCTGACGGACGCCGATGCGGTCTATCTCGACTGGGGCAAGCCCACGCAGCGCGCGCTCCGGCATACCTCAAAGAAGGATCTCGCGGGAACGACGTTCGCGGCGGGCTCGATGGGACCCAAGGTCGATGCAGCCTGCCATTTCGCCGAGGCGACGGGTAAGCTGGCTGCGATCGGCGCCCTCGCGGATCTGGGAAAGATCATTGCGGGTAAGGCGGGCACGACGGTGCACCCCAGCAACACGAAAAAGAAATCAGCGGTTTCAGGGCGGAAGGAGAAGGCGCGTGGCCAAAGACAAAAAAAGAAAAGACAAGGACGGAAAGGGAAAAAAGGGCGATAAGAAGAAGGACAAGAAGGCCAAAAAGGGCGGCGAAGCAGAAAAACTCGGCCGCAAGGATTACGACAAGGAGATGGAGCGGCTCCACGGCGAGCTCGTCAAGCTCCAGCAGTGGGTCGTCGCCGAGGGCGCGAAGATCTGCATCGTCTTCGAGGGCCGCGACGGCGCCGGCAAGGGCGGCACGATCAAGGCGATCACCGAGCGCGTGAGCCCGCGCGTCTTCCGCGTCGTCGCGCTGCCGGCGCCGACGGATCGCGAAAAGAGCCAGATGTACATCCAGCGCTATCTGCCGTTTCTCCCGGCGGCCGGCGAAATCGTCATCTTCGACCGCAGCTGGTACAACCGCGCCGGCGTCGAGCGCGTCATGGGCTTCACGCCGGAGCCGCTGGTCAAGAAATTTCTCCAGCAGCTGCCCAAGGTCGAGCAGGCCATCGTCGATTCGGGCGTCATCCTCATCAAGTACTGGCTCGAGGTCAGCATGGAGGAGCAGACGCGGCGCCTGACCGACCGCATCGACGATCCGCGCAAGGTCTGGAAGCTCACGCCGATGGACCTCAAGTCCTACAGCCGCTGGTACGACTACTCTCGCGCCCGCGACGACATGTTCGCGGCGACCGACTCGAGCTTCGCGCCCTGGTACGTGCTGAACTCCAACGACAAGAAACGCGCGCGGCTCAACCTGATCACGCATTTCCTCAACCTGATCCCGTACAAGGCGCCGAAGCGCGAAAAGATCAAGTTGCCGGACCGGGGGAAGAAGGGCGGGTATCGGGAGCCGGCGTATCCGTACAAGTACATTGAAGAGACGTACTAAGCGGCCCGCGATCTTGTGAGGTGAGTATGAGCATGGGCCATGGAGCAGACTGTCGCGCCAGGGCCCCAGCCTTACCCCTCGTGCTGAGCGTTCTCGGTCTCGCGCCTGGCGCGATTGTGGCGCAGGACTATACCGTCGCATACGCCAGCTTTGGGCCGCTGAACACGGACATTTTCATCACGGACGGGGACGGTACCGACGCCGTGCCGTTTCTGCCGGATCCCGGTCTCGACTACAACGCATCGTTTTCAGCGGACGAGCAGTGGGTTATTTTCACGTCGGAGCGCAACGGTTCCGCCGACATCTACCGCGCCCGCCCCGACGGTTCGGACCTCGAGCGGCTGACGGACGATGTCGCATTCGACGACCAGGCAGCGCTGTCACCTGACGGTCGCACGCTGGCATTCGTGTCATCTCGCAGCGGCAACGCCGACGTCTGGCTTCTCGATCTGCAGACGCGTGGCCTGCGCAATCTCACCGATCACGCCGCCGGCGAATTCCGGCCGGCCTGGTCGCCGAACGGCGAGTGGATCGCGTTTTCGACCGACAGGGATTCTCCGAACCCGAAACTGAACTTCGCCCTGGTGCAGTCGACGGAGATCTATGTCGTTCGACGCGATGGCACAGGGCTGCGGCGCTTGACCAACGAGCAAGGCGTTGCCGGAAGTCCGGCGTGGTCGCCGGACGGCGCAAACATCGCTTTCTACCAGGCGCCGATCAGCGAGGCAGGTCCGCTCGTCCGATTGCGCAGCGGTTGCGACGAGCGTTCGGGCGCTTGCGGAACAACGCAAGTCGCCGTGCTCGAGCTCGCGACAGGTAATACGAGAGTCCTGACCGACGGACCGGGCGCCAAACTGTCGCCACAATGGATGAATGACACAGTCATCGGGTATGTCGATCTCGACGGCCTTCGCTTCACCGATGGCACCCGGGGGCCGGTCGGAGATTTCCAGCACGCCGACTGGAGCCGCGACGCGCGGCAAGTGATCTTCCACCGCGACCTCGGCGGCGAATTGCCGACCTTTCGGCCGGTGTACAGCCGCGATCCGCAGTTCAACTTGATCCGAACGGGACTTTTCCCGCACTACGCGCCCGACGGCATGCGCATGACGATCAACAGTGCGGCAGCAGGCATCGAACACAATTCGATCCTGATCATGAACCCGGACGGATCGCAGAGGTCGCTGTTGTTCGACGACCCTGAGCGTAGCGCTCTGGCGCCCGTCTGGTCGCCGCGCGGCGACCGCATCGCATTCGGCCTCGGCGGCTTTTTCACGATGGTGCGAGCATTCACGCCGGCCGCTATCGCGGTCATCGACGTGCAGAGCCGCGAACTCACGGTGCTAACCGACGATACGCAGAACGCCGGCTTTCCCGGCTGGTCACCGGACGGCGAGCGCATCGTGTACCGCACGCAGGATGGAGGCGCATCGGCGCTCGTGATCATGGATGTGCGCACGCGGGAAATCACACCGCTGCTTTCAGACTTCGGGAGCGTGAACTTTCCTTCGTGGTCGCCGAGGGGCGATCTGGTTCAGTTCACGAGCAACAAGGACGGCGACGGCTTTTTCGAGATCTACACCATCGACGTGGGCAGCCGCCGCATCACTCGCTTGACGGATTCCTTTGCCAATGACGCTCACGCGGCCTGGTCTCCCGACGGGGAGTGGCTCGCCTTCTCGAGCGGGCGCCAGGGGTTCCGGGACGAAGGCCCGCTGCATCCGGGTAATCCGCAAGGATCGGAGATCTACGTCATGCGCTACGACGGTTCCGATGTTCGAATCCTCACGGACAATCCGTTCGAGGAGGCGACGCCGGGGTGGGCGCCGCTGACACGCCGCCGCTGAGCCGATCGAGATCAGCGCCTCACTTCATCGTGCCCTTCGGCTCGAGCGCAGCTAACCGATCGAGCAACAGCTTCTTCTCCAGCGACAGGCTGCCAACGAGCTGCTTCAGATGCGAGTTTTCGAGTCGGAGTTGATCGACGCGCGCAATCTCGGGCCGGCCATCGCTACCTTCGTTCCAAGCAGTAACGGCTTCGGTCATCGCCGCGGCATCGGTCGCTCGCTCTGGCTCCGGTGAGGGCGACGCATCAGCTGGTGAGGGGCGCCGCTGCGTAAGGACGGCGAACAGCATGTCGACCTGGTGCTCGACAGACTTCGGCGAGCCGGCTGGCAATCCGATGGTCAGTTCGACGTAGTAGGGGAAGACAAGGTTGTTCTGCACGAGTGACGACCACAAGAAGCCGACTTGCGCCGCGGTGAAACGCTCGACGATTCCAAGCTGAACGACGTGCTCGAAGTACGGACGCGCGACTGTATCGAACAGATGCTTGATCTGCGGCCGAATGACGTTGTGGTAGCGCGGACTGTCAGCCAGGTATTCCTGTATCCAGATCTTGCGCAGCTGCGGTCGCTGCAGCATGTCCGTGAGCAGCAGACGCAAGTGACTGTGGAATTGCTCGGCCAAATTGCCGGAGCTCGTAAAGCCGAGACCTTTGCCAGTCTCCAGGTAGCGCTCGCATAAGAACTCGACGGTCGCGATCCAGAGCTCCTCTTTCGAACCGAAGTAATACGCGATGAGCTGGAACGAAACACCGGCATTGTCCGCGATCGCGCGCAACGACGTGCCCTCATAACCAATCTCTGCGAAAGCGTCGGTCGCTGCGTTCAGCAGGCGCGAGCGGTTGTCGATGTCAGTGGCTGTGGCTGGTTTTCGACTGGTCACGGGGCGAGCCTAGCAAGTTTTCTTGAGACCTCGGCGATGTGGCGCAGTTGACAGTCGTCAAATAGGACGTTTACAGTCGTACCATCAATCGCCCGGAGTGTCCAATGACCACGAGAGGGACCAGCCAGTGGCTCGCCATGAGCGCCCTGTTGGCTAGCCTCTGTAGTTGCTCAGCGCCGAACCCGGAGCTCGGCGGTCTGGCGCCGGAAGACATTGACTACAACTGGCATGTCCGTCCGATCCTCTCCGAAAACTGCTTCAAGTGTCATGGTCCTGACCCTGCCTCAAGGGAAGCGGGACTACGTCTCGATCAGCGCGACATCGCGATCGGAGAGCTTCCGGAAACGCCAGGCCTGCACGCGATCGTTCCCGGTAACCCGGAGCGTAGCGAGGTCCTGCGCAGAATCCGCGCTACGAATGTTGACGAGCGCATGCCCCCGGCGTCGACCCACAAGACATTGTCGCCGCTCGAAGTGGGAATCCTCGAGCAGTGGATCGAGAACGGCGCCGAGTATCGCCCGCACTGGGCGTTCGTCGCGCCGGAACGCCCGACGGTTCCGAATCCGCGGGAGCCCGACCGCGCACAGAACGACGTCGACCGTTTCGTGCTCGCGAGGCTCGATCGCGAAGGCCTAGCGTTCTCCGCCGCCGCAGACAAGGAATCGTTGATCAACCGTGTCACGCTGACGCTGACGGGGCTGCCGCCGACACTGGACGAGGTCGACGCCTTCGTCGGAGATTCCTCGGCCGACGCTTACGAACGACTCGTCGATCGTCTTCTCGCCTCGCCCGCCTATGCCGAGCACATGGCGAGCTATTGGCTCGACCTCGCCCGCTTCAGCGAGACCGACGGCTTTCTCGACGATCATCACGACAGATTGCTGTGGCCGTGGCGCGATTGGGTAATTGAGTCGTTCGAGCGCAACCGGCCGTTTGACGAATTCGCCACCTGGCAACTGGCCGGTGATCTGCTGCCGAACGCGACGCCAGAGCAGGTGCTCGCGACCGCATATTTGCGTGTCGGCAAGCGCACGACGGAAAACGGTGCAATAGACGCCGAGTACAAGGCGGAGTACATGATCGAGCGCACGGACAATGCGCTTGGCGTCGCGCTTCTGGGACTCACGACCGGCTGCGCACGCTGCCACGACCACAAGTACGATCCGATCACGCAGGCCGACTACTACTCGCTTGGCGCGTTCTTCAACAGTAACGACGAACCTGGCGCGTACGCTCCAGGCTTCAGTGGCATTCAGGGTGGCCCGACGCTGTCATGGCCAGACCAAACATTGGCTGCGGCGCTCGACGAGGCCGCGGCCGATGTCGCGACCCGAACCGCTGAATACGAGGCCGCGCGCATGTCGGCGGAAGACGGCGCGCGCCGCGAAGCGGAGCGGCTCGTCGCCCAGGACGTGAGCGTCGTTGCGAAGGCGATAGGCGACACACTGAGTCAAGCGCTTGCGGCGCACTACGAGTTCGAATCCGCACGTCCCGCTGCCCTTGCTGACCTGCCGCCGCCTCGCCCGGCACGCGCACCGCCGCCGGGGCTCACGGAGTTCCGTCCCTTTACATTTGCGCCGCCACCCGCCGCGAATGCGACGACCGAACAGCAGCGCCGACCACCCTCGGCCTTCGAGCTCGCCGCGCGGGTGCCGCGTAACTACAACGCGGAGTCGCTGACGTTGTCACCATCCGCGACACCCGGTGTGGGGCCCGCGGTCATTCAGGCGCCATTGTTCCGCGACGGTGTCAAAGGCCAGGCACTGTTCTTCGATGAAACCAACCGCGGTTTCCTGGGAACGGGTGTCGGTTACTACGATCGCCAGGATCCGTTCACGCTCGACTTCTGGTTTTACGTCGGGGCCGAATATGACAACGTGCCGGTACTCAACCATATGGCCGAGCAGAACTCGGGCCGCACCGGTTATCGGCTCGCAATCATTGAAGGCAAGCTCTGGGCGTCGCTGGCACATTCGCCGCCCGCGAACATGATCGCAATCGAGACCGTTGAGCGCCTGCCGGTCGGCGAATGGTCCCATATCACGCTCGCATATGACGGCTCGAGCCGCGTCGCCGGCTTGAGGTTCTACATAAATGGCGCCGCGGCCGAGACGCGCAGCGTACGCGATAACCTGACGCGTACGATTCTGCCGTTCACATCGGCTGACGTATTCGATCCGTTTCTCGGCCTCTCGGTCGGCACGCGTTTCCGCGAGAAGGCTCCCGTCGACAGTGGGATCGATGAGCTGCGCGTGTTCAACCGGGATCTCACCCCAGCCGAGGTCGGATTCTTACATGACGAAACGCGCGCCGTATCGCTCGACGAGCTGACGGAGCTATTAACGTCAACCGACGCGCAAGTCGTTGCCGCGCGCACCGCATTGACGGCGGCTCGCGCCAGAGAGAACGAACTCGCGACGAGCGTGCCTCAGGTCCTGGTCATGGGCGATGCGCCGGAGCCGACGCCGACGTTCGTATTGAATCGCGGCGTCTACAGCAACCCTGGCGAGCAGGTCGAGCCGCAGGGGCTGACGAGCGTGCTCGCGTGGGACGAGAGTTGGCCGCGCAACCGGTTGGGGCTGGCGCAGTGGCTGTTCGACGAACGCAATCCCCTCACGGCACGGGTTTTCGTGAACCGGGTCTGGCAGATGCACTTCGGCCGCGGCATTGTCGCGACGAGCGAGGATTTCGGCTCGCAGGGTGCGATTCCGACCCATCCGGAGCTGCTCGACTGGCTCGCCGTCGAGTTCGTGGAATCGGGGTGGGACATCAAGGCCTTGCACCGCCTCATCGTCATGTCGGCGACCTATCGTCAAAGCTCTTCGGCTACGCCGGAACTCCTCGCGACTGACTCTGCCAACGTGCTCTACGCACGAGGCCCGCGTTGGCGAATGACGGCCGAGATGGTGCGCGACGGCGCGCTCGCGGCCGGAGGTTTGCTTGTTCCTGTCGTTGGCGGCCCAAGCGTGAAGCCGTATCAACCGGCCGGTATCTGGAACCCTTTGAACGGCTTCTACACCTATCCGCAGCCGGAGGCACTACCACCCGACGACCTGCATAGGCGTTCGCTTTACACCTTCGTGAAGCGCAATGCGACGCATCCAGGCATGCAGGTCTTCGACTTCACGAACCGCACGGAGAGCGTCGCTCGCAGGCGCAGCTCGAACACGCCGCTGCAGGCGCTCGAACTGTTGAACGATCCGCAATTCGTCGAAGCCTATCGCTCACTCGCCGCCGAAGTACTGCACTTCGCTCCCGACGAAGACGCGCAACTCACGCGCCTCTATCGCCTTGCAACGCGTGCGACGCCGACTGCCGCGTACGTCACCGTGCTGCGGGACTACTACCGCGAGCAGCGCGCCGTCTACAACGCCAATGAAGCGAAGACCGCCGGCCTGCTCGACGTTGGCGTCGTACCGGCAGATCCCGCACTGGACCGGGCGGCACTCGCGGCGATGACGAACGTAGCAGCACTCGTGATGAATTCTCCTGATGCCTACACGGTGCGCTGAGGATCGCCAATGAAGGATCGAGACTGCCTTATTTGTGACCGCACGCGTCGCGACTTCCTGCTGAAATCGGCGGGCGGTCTCGGCGCCTTGTCGCTGCTCGATCTTTTCGGAGCGGCACAAGCTCAACCGGCTCCAGGGGGATCGAACCTCGGCGCTCTCGGCACGGGCCAGATACCGGCGCGGGCGAAGCGCGTCATCTGTCTGCACATGCTCGGCGCGATTTCCCACGTCGATACCTTCGACTACAAGCCGACACTTGAACGCATGCATGGCCAGGACCTGCCGCCGTCCGTGCGCGAGACGCAGCGCCTCTCGACGATGTCGGGCGGCCAATCGGCCTTTCCGATAATCGGGCCGTTGCGCCCCTTCAAGCAATACGGCGACAGTGGCGCGTGGGTCAGCGACTTCCTGCCGTACACGGCCGGGATCGCGGACGAACTCTGCTTCGTCAAGACCATGCATACGGAGCATGTCAATCACGATCCGGCGTCGAAATTCCTGCACACAGGGTTCCAGCTTGCCGGCCGACCCTCTGCCGGAGCCTGGGTCAGCTACGCGCTGGGTTCCGACAACCGCGATTTGCCAAATTTCGTCGTGATGAATTCCGGCGTCTCGCAAGGAGTACCGCAGGACGCCGCGATCTGGGGACCCGGTTTTCTGGCGTCGCAACATCAAGGCGTCGAGTTTCGCGCTGCCAACGATCCGGTGCTCTATGTGAGCAATCCGCAGGGTATCGATCGCGACGATCGCCGCGCGTTGCTCGACTCGCTCTCAAGGCTCGCGTCGCTGCAGCATGCGGAATCCAACGACCCCGACATCCTGTCGCGCATCAGTCAGTACGAGATGGCATACCGCATGCAGGAATCGGTGCCGGAAATCGCCGACATCTCGGGTGAGCCGAAATCGGTGCTGGAAATGTACGGACCGGATGTCGAGAGGCCCGGCACATTCGCGCGCAATTGCCTGATCGCGCGACGCCTCGCGGAACGCGGCGTGAAGTACCAAACGCTGTTTCACCTGGGTTGGGATCTGCACCTCGCCATCAAGCCAGGCATGCCGGCGCGTTGCCGCGAGATCGATCAACCTGCGGCAGCGCTCGTCATGGATCTGAAGCAACGAGGCCTGCTGGACGAAACCCTCGTCATGTTCGGCAGCGAATTCGGACGCACGCCGTTCGCGCAAGGCCAGATAGACAATCCTCAAGTTGGCCGAGACCATCACGGTGGAACTTTCACATGGTGGTTCGCCGGCGGCCGCGTCAAGAGCGGGTACACGCACGGTGAGAGCGACGAGTTTGCGTACAACATCGTCAAAGACCCCGTGCACATCCACGATCTGAACGCGACGCTGCTGCACATTCTGGGACTCGATCACGAGCGCGTGACGTTCCGCTTCCAGGGTCGCGACTACCGGCTGACTGATGTTCACGGCAAGGTCGTGGACGCGATCCTGGCCTGAGAGCTCTCGATGCCGGATTTCGGACTATTTCTCGGTCGTTTCCACGTCCTCGCGCTGCATCTCCCGATCGGCATCGTCGTCGTGGCCGTCGTACTCGACTGGGTCGCGCGGCGGCCGCTACACCAGGAGCTCGCGCGAGCTTCACCGTATCTCTGGGGCGCGGCAGCCATCACGGCTGTCGTCACGGCCGCGCTCGGCTACCTGCACTTTTCCGAGGGTGGATTCACCGGCCCCTCGGCCAATGCGCACCGTTTCTGGGGGACGGCAACTGCGATCGCTGCGCTTCTCAGTTGGTGGCTCGCCGCTCGCGGCCGTCGCCCGGCGGGCGCTGCGCAGCTCGGCGCCGGAGTCGTCATGCTCGCGCTCGTGTCGATCACGGGTCACTACGGCGGCAATCTCACTCACGGCGCGACGTATCTCGCGGAGTACGCACCACCATTTCTGCGCTCGGTGCTCGGTGCGGCACCGCGGCGGCCTCGCGTCGAGAGCGTGGCCGTTGCGGATCCCTACTTCGATGTCGTGCAGCCGCTGCTCGAGCAGCGCTGCGGAACGTGCCACAACGATGACAAGCGCCGTGGTGGCTTCAGCATGGGCAGTTACGACTCGACACTGCTCGGCGGGGAAACGGGCCCTGCCGTCGTGCCAGGCAATGTCGAGGGGAGTGAGTTGCTCTATCGCATCGGCCTGTCGCCCGACGACGAAGACTTCATGCCCGCGGAAGGCAAGACGCCGTTGACTGCGCAGCAGGTCGACATTCTGAATTGGTGGGTAGCCGTCGGCGCGCCGCGCGACACGACGGTCGGTGCTGTCGGCACGCCAGCCGCCGTCGAGGGCCTCGTGGCCGCGGAACTCCATCTCGGCGATGCGACTCTGGGTGCTACCACCCCGGAGGGCATTGCGACGGCGGACCCAGAGCTCGTCGTGGGCCTGGTGGCAGCAGGGCTGCAAGCTCGGCAAGTCTCACAAAGCGATCCACGGCTCGTCGTGAGCCTGAGCGCTCCCGGCGTGGCCATCGAGGCCGCGGCGCTTGACGCACTCGCGACCGCGGCAGCAGAGATAGTGGACCTGAACTTGACCGGCACGGCGCTTGACGACGCGGCTGTGACCTCGATCGGCGCATTGCCGGTGGCGACTCACTTGCGCCTCGCGCGCAATGAACTGACCGACGATGCGCTCGCACTTCTTGCGGCGTCACCTCGGCTCGAACACCTGAATCTTTACGGCAACATCGGGATCACAGACGCCGGTCTCGAAACGCTGGCGGGAATCCTGACGCTGCGTGAAGTCTTTCTCTGGCAGACCGCCGTGACACCCGTCGGCGCCGAACGCTTGCGCGCACAACGGCCGGATCTCACCGTCAATATCGGATCGACCGTGCCCTGAGTGACTGTCCGTCTGGTCGCAGCGTGAGACCAGACAACCTAGGTGTGCGGCACCCAGTTCCCGTGAATGCCGTACTTGAGCCGCACGGGAATCTTCACCGTCGCAATCGGCCCCTGGTCGACGTGCTGCGCGTCGAAGACGAGCAGGTCGCTCCGATTCTCCGCGCGGCGGTTCACGACGCCTAGAACGTAACCCTCGCCCTCGGCCGCCTTCGCGCTCTTCGGCACGAATACTGGCTCCTGCGTGCTCGAGGTGTCGCCGACGAACCAGGACTGCTCCTGCCCAGTCGTCATGTCGAGGTGCATGAAGGTGTTGAAGAAGAAGCCCATGATCGGGCCGGCCTTCGCGCCGTCGTAGGGCTTCGTGGGGTCGGTGCCTTGCATGAAGGCGTGCCGGTAGGGCCGGCCGACGTAACGGTCGTCGACATGCGGAAACTCGCCTGAGAAACGCGAGATCACCTGCGCTGATGCCCGCTCGCTCTTCGAATTCATGTCGAAGCACCAGCGGACGATCTCGGTGCGGAACGTCTCCGGTCGCGGCGCCTGGCCCTGCGCATCCGGGAAAAACCAGAAGACGTTGTCGTTGACGACGGGCAGATCAAGATAGACCTTGCCCTTGTCTTCGAAGGCGTTGATCGTGTGTCCCGGAAAGCCATTCGGCGCGCGGAAGAAGCGGACGTCGTTCGGACCGCCGTCGCGGCGGATCACGGCATAGATCTGATCGGCCGTCGGCTCCCACTGGAACAGGTTCCCGCCGCGGCGGAGGCGCTCGAGGTCCATCAGCTGCGGAATCAGCACGAGGATCAGGTAGTTCTCCGTGAGTCCGCAGTCGTGAATCATCGAAGGCTGCGGTGACTTGAACCAGATCTCGCGCGTCTTCTTGCCGGACTTGTCGAAAGTCCAGAACGCGCAATCCGACGAGGCCTCGCCTTTCGCGGCATACGAGTAGCCGACGAGATCGCCATTGGCGGTATCGATCTTCGGGTGCGCCGTGAAGGTCGTCGCGGTCATCTGCCCGTTCCAGTCCCAGAGCTTCTTTGTCGCGAGCGTCGCCGCGTCGAGCGCGTAGGGCGGGCCGTCTTCCTTGAAGGCGAGCAGCTGGCCCTGGTGTGCGACGACGTTCGTGTTCGAGACCGTGCGCTGCACCCCCTTGACGCTCGGATCGTCTGTGAAGGGATTGCGGTAATCGCCGAAGAGTCCCCGGCGCGCCTTGCGCTCGGCCTTGAAGCGCTCGGTCTGGACGAAGCGGTGCTGCATATCGACATGGCCGTCCCCGAAGCGGAAAGCCGTCACGACGCCGTCGCCGTTGAAAGGGTTCGAGTCGCCGCGCATCGGCGGAAACTGCTGGTCCGGCCCGATCCGGTAGAAGGTCCCGTCGAGCTCAGCCGGCAGCTTGCCCTCGATCTCGAGATCGAAGATCTCGCCCTCGAAGCGGAAGGGCTCGTCGATCGTCATGAAAGTGGGAGATTTCGGAAACGGCGTAGTCATCCGGCGGTCCTTGGGATCGGTGCGAGACGGGCGATCTTACCCGCGGCCGCGGAGCGGTGGCTACCGCCGCCCGGGCTTCCCGGCCGGCACCGGGGCGGCCCCGCCGCAAGCCCGCGGGCCGCGCCAAACGGACCATTCGCCCCGTTTCGGTGCTCTTTTTGTGAACTGCCTCGTACTGAGCAGCCGCGGGCAACGTTTAGCATGCCTAAGCTTCTAGTTGGAACCGGGAACCGACTCTTGACCCTGATCATCCCACAGCTGACTTACGCGCCGCCGCCCGTCCTCGCGGACGAGATCGCCCGGCTCGAGGATCTCTATGCGATGAAGGTCATCGGCACGGATGCCGAGGAGCGATTCGATCGCTTCACGCGCCTCGCCGCGACGATCCTTGAGGTGCCGATGGCGGCGATCAGTCTCGTCGACGCCGACCGGCAGTGGATCAAGTCCGGACACGGCGTTCCGCTCCGGGAGATGCCGCGCGAGATCTCGTTCTGCGGCCATGCAATCGCCGAGACCTCGATGCTCGTGATTCCCGACGCGCGCGAAGACCGGCGCTTCATCGCGAATCCCATGGTCATGGATGAGCCCGGCATCCGCTGCTACGCGGGCGCGGTCATCCGCGGCCCGCACGGCAAGCCCGTGGGCACCGTCTGCGTGCTCGACCTGGTGCCGCGCAATTTCGCGGCGAAGGAACTGGCGGCGCTCGAGCAGATAGCGCGCATGGTCGAGCGCGAGATGCAGCTGACCCAGCATGTCGGCGAGCTGCAGCAGCAGGTGCGTTCGCTGGCGCTGGTCGATCATGCGACCGGACTGCCGAATCTCAACAGTTTCATGGCGGAGCTCCGTCGCTGCATCACGGAAGCGGGCGGCAAGACGCCGCGCGTGCTGCTCGCCTTGCTCCGAGTCCATCGATTCGACGCGCTCGACGCGGCGCTGGGCGGCGACGCCGCGGGCTATCTGGTCGGCCTGCTCGCCGAGCGTGTGCGCGAGAAGCTCGGCGAGCACTGTCTCGTCGCCAGCGTCCGCGAGGACAATCTCGGCGTCGTCATGCCGATTGCCGATCGCCGCGAGGCACTGAATCTGCTCGACGCCGCAGTCCGTATCGGCGACAACCCGTTCCAGCTCGGCGATCATCTCGTGCGACTCACGCTCAGCATCGGCGCCAGCGTTTTCCCCGATGACGGCCAGGATGCGCCGGTCCTCTTCAAGCGCGCGCGGACAGCACTCTGGTCGCGGCCGTTCTCGGCGCAGTCCGGCTATCGCTTCTACCAGAGACGCCAGAGCAGCGACGCGTCGCGGCAATTCGAGATCGAGGCCGCGATGCGCGCCGGGCTCGAGAAGGACGAGTTCACGACGGTGTTCCAGCCGCGGATCGACGTCGCGCGGAATCTCCCGGTCGGCGCCGAGGCGCTGGTCCGCTGGCAGAGCGCGACGCTCGGCGCCTTGCCGCCCGACCGCTTCATCCCGGTCGCCGAGGAGACAGGCCTGATCTCGGGGATCGGCGCGCGCGTGCTCGAGGCAACCTGCAGGCACCTTCAGGTCTGGAGTCAGAAGGGCATCGCTGGAGACGGCGTCAGCGTGAACGTCACGAGCCAGCAGCTGCGCGAGCCAGGGTTTGTAGCCGCAGTTCGGGAGCGCATCCGGAGTTTTTCGCTCAACCCGGAGTTCGTCATGTTCGAGCTGACCGAAAGCACCCTGGTCGACGATATCAAGGGAACGGCCGCGATCATGCACGAGCTTCGCGACGCCGGGATCCGCATCGCCATCGACGATTTCGGCACTGGGTTCTCGTCGCTGAGCTATCTGCAGCGACTGCCGATCGACACGCTCAAGATCGATCGCTCGTTCATCAGCCGGATCCCGACCAACGAAGGCGACATGAAGCTCGTGCGCTCGATCATTTCGATCGGCAAGGAGCTCGACCTCGAGGTCGTCGCCGAAGGCGTCGAGACGAAGGAGCAGCTCGAGTTCCTGCGCTCGATCGGCTGCGATCAGATCCAGGGCTTTTACTTCAGCAAACCGCTCGCCCCGGCAGATTTCGAAAACTTCGTCGCCAACTGGCCGAAGCAGGCGGGCTCGGCCAGTTCCACCGCGACCAGATAGCGAACGGCTTCAGTCCGGCATCGCCCTCAATTCGTCATTGCTTCGACGATCGGCCGCCCGATCCGGAGCCACGTCTCGGTCCCGCCGAACGGAATCCGCAGCAACCCGATGCCCATGACGACGGCGCCGATCCAGTAGATCACGTGAACGCGGCCGCGCTGCACGAGGTCGTAGATCATCATGATTGCCAGCGGCACGTACCAGACGACGATCGCCGCCGGTATCGAGACGCCGGCGTTCTGCAGCCGGAAGGCGGCCGCGAACAGGACGGCCATCGTCGCCAGCAGCATCAGGCGCTTGTGGAGCTCCGGCTGGCCGCGGTAGAGCACGGCCGCGAGGAAGAAGCCGCCGAACAGCACCATGTCGCCGAGCGGGATCGGCATGAACGTGGCGGCCCGGTCGACGGTCCATTCGCCCGAGTCCACGTTGAAAGCCGGGGCCATGAAACTGACGATGACGCCGACGATCCAGACGAGCACGCCATAGCCGATCCCGAAATTACCGACCGCGCGATGCGTGCGGATCTGGCCGCGCGCGGCGAGCGTGACCTGCAGGATCAAGAGCGCCATCCAGCCGATATAGATGATGCCGTGCACGTGCAGTAGCAGCGGCGCCTCGGCCGCGCCCTGCATCAGCGGACCGTAATACGACGGCCAGAAGCCGACGAAGATCAGCAGCAGCATCAACACTGCCAGCACGACATAGAACTTGCGGCGCAATCTGCCGCGCGCCGCGGGTGTCGCCGCACCCTTCATGACATTTGCCCCGGTCTCAGCCATGTGCCCCCCTGAGTCGGCTCCCCGCGCAACTATACCTGTCCCAGTCGGCGGCGCAGCATTCCGAGCGCGAGAAATACGAGGAAGGGGATCAAGTCGAAGATGATCGCCGGCTCATTCCTGAACTCGCCGTAGGCTGTGAACCAGTGGACCCAGAACAGCAATAGCGTCCATCCGGTGATGAGCCAGTGAAAGCGCAGGCTCTGCTCGTAGTGGCGCGCGAACCAGAGGAACATCACGCCGAGCAGCACGTAGAGCGTGGACATTTCCTGCACGACGTGGATTCCCACGGGATCGTTGACGCCGAACTCGAAGACGATCTCCTGCACGCGTTGCGGCAGGAGGCCCGTGCCCGTCAGCAGCGGGACAATGCCGATCAGGAGCGCGAGGACTCCGGCGAGCACGTAGACGCTGCGGGTAATGACGCTGACTGCCTTGGGCATGGCAATGCTTCCTTCCGCTTTTTGACAGACGCGACGGGCGCACTCTAGCATCGCCGCACGCGCCCGGCTCGCGCGTCGCCTGAAGGAGAAGCACCGTGGATCTCGTCGCGCTCGTGATTCTGCTCGCGATCCTGGAATACATCGTACTCGTTGGACTCGTCGGCTACGCCCGGGGAAAGTACGGCATCAGGGCCCCGGCGACGACAGGACACGAGGCGTTCGAGCGGACGTTCCGCGTGCAGCAGAACACCCTCGAAGGGCTCGTCGTATTCCTGCCGGGGCTCTGGCTCTTCGGCCAGTACCTGAACCCGACCTGGGCCGCATGGCTCGGCATCGTCGGCATCGTCGCCCGCGCGATCTACGCGGTGGGCTACATGAAGGCCGCCGACAAGCGCGGCTTCGGCGCCGGTATCCTCGGCATCGTGAACATCACGCTCGTGGTCGGCGCTCTCGTCGGAGTGATCAAGAGCCTGGTCTGACTTACTGCGCCGGATAACCGAGCCGGACGACACCCGCAGATTCACCGCCGACCGTGCCGGCCCGCAGCCACTCGAGCGTGGCCGCGAACATCACGCCGTGCACGCCCTCCCACATCGGCGAATGCGAGGCGCAGCCGAGGTCGATCAGGATCTTCTCGTCGGCGCCGTAGTCTTCGTAGAGCTCGCGCACCCGTGCCGGATCGACGCTCATGTCGTTCGCCGCGGCGATCGCGAGCAGCGGCGTCGTCTGACGGCCGACGACCGATTCGTTCCAGCCCCAGGTCTGTACATTCGGTGCACGCCGGATGCCGGGCCCCCAGGTCGAGCCGACGCGATCCGAGGCGAGCATCTCGCCGAAAATCGTCGCGGCGACCGCGGCGTCGCGCTGTCCCGGGCAGTTCTGCGCCGTGTTCCAGGTGTTCATGAAATCCACGCGCGATTGCGAGCCCATGGCCGTGCGCGTGTCGGGCTCGGTCGGCTGATCCGTGGACGAATCGCGCTGGTAGGCCGGCGCGAGCAGCACGAGCCTGCCGACCTTCTCCGGATGGCGGGCCGAATAGCCGCCGGCGCGCGGTCCGCCGAGCGACCAGCCGATCAGATGCACGCGGTCGACGCCGCGAAGCTCGCGCAGGTAGTCCACCGTCGCGTCGATGTCGGCCCAGTCCGAACTGATCGTCGTCGCGGGTCCCGGGTGGCTCGGCGTGCAGGGCGCACGCGCGATGCCGACGTCGAGCGAGCGCTGCGCGTCCTCGGGCAGATTGCAGGGATCGTTCATCGATGGCGGCCGCGTCGAGCGGCCGTAGCCCGTCATGTCGACGGAGAAGACGTCGTAGCCGGCGCCCGCAAGATGAGCCATCCAGCTGAAGTCGCCGTGCGGCACGTCGAAGGCGACCTCGGCCGGCGTCCCGGCGCCATGGACGAAGAGCACGACTCGGTCCTCGAGGCTGCCGCCGCGTGCGATCGTTGCGGGCTGCACTCGCTCGCGAACGTAGAGCAGCGTGGTATCGCCTTCGATCTCGGGCACGGCCGAGCGCTGCTCGACGTAGTGATCGAGCGTCAGAACCGTCAGGCTGTCGTCGGCCGCAATCGTCTGCGCGAAGCCCGCACCGATCAACCCGAGAGCGAGCGCCCTCAGTCGACGAGATTCAGGAATTGCCACTTCTGTCCCTCCGCCAGTCCCGCGAGCTCGCGACCCTGCGCCTGCCAGACGGGCGGCGAGGCGATCACGTGCTGCGTGCCCGCGTGCATGTCGCGGAACAGCCGCTGGATCGTGCCGGCACGGAGCCCATTGGTGCCGGCAGCCGAGTAGACGAAAGCTGCGACCTCGTGCGAGGCCGCCGTCACATGCGTCATCCCCGAGCGCAGCAGCGTGTGCTGGCGAACGCTCAGCGACTCGTTACGCGAGAGCGTCGCCCACGCGTCGCGCCAGGACTCGAGGACATAAGCCTTCGCCGCGCGATACTTCCCTTCGGCGCGCGCATAGGCTTCCTGGAACGTTGCGCTGCCGCCCTGTGGGCCTTTGACGCCACCCTTCTCGCGGACCGATTTCGCGATCTCGTCGAGCAGGCGCCGGCCGATGCCGATCGCCCAGCCCGAGTGGCACATCGCCGCGAAGCCGATGATGCCGACGCGGTAGAGCCCGCCGCCGCGCTTTGGCGTCTCGGTGATCGCGAAATGCGTGTACGCCTCGGGCACGTAGACCTTGTCCGTCGTGTAGTCGATGCTGCCGGTGCCGCGCAGGCCCATGACGTCCCAGTTGTCGATCAGCTTCGCCTTCTCGACCGGGAACACGAAGATGCGCGGCTCACCCGTCTCCTCGATGATGCCGAGCGTATGAATATGCGTGCCGTGCTTGAGCCCCGAGGCGAAGCTCCAGGAGCCCGACAGCAGGTAGCCGTCCTTGTGCTTGACGGCCTTGCCGGGGCGCGTGCCCTGGCCCGCGATCACCGGCGAGCGCTCGCCGCCAAAGAGCTCCGCGACGGCCTCGTCCCCGAGATAGGCCGCGCCCGTGCCGACGGCAAGCGAAGCGGCCATGAACACCCAGCCCGCCGACGGGTCGCCGTAGGCGACATTGGCAATCGACTCGAGCGAGCCTAAGGGATCCAGCTCGGAACCGCCCTTGACCGAGCGCGGCACCCACATGCCGAACATCTGGTTCGCGTGCAGCGCGTCGACGACGGGTTGGGCGAGCTTGCCGTTTTCATCCGCGTACACCGCATGCGCGTTCGCAATTTCACCTACTTTCTTCGCACGCTCGGGAAGGTTTGCAAAGCTCGTTTGCTGCTGACTCACTGCTGACATCTCGAAGGCTCCGTTTTCTTATATTTCAGCGAAGGGCGCGCTTGAGCGCCGCGTCGCGGTCAGCGGCAAGCCGCTGGGCCGCACGCGAGGCCGGCGCAAAAACATCGAAAGCATGACAGGCGCCGGGGTAGACGGCCAGACTGACGTCGACGCCGGCCGCGGCGAGCCGCTCGGCGTAGGCCAGGTTCTCGTCGATCAGCATGTCGGCCGTGCCGACGGCGATGAAGGCCGGCGGCAGGCCGCTGAGGTTCTCGGCCCGGACCGGCGCCGCAAACGGGCTGACGTCCTTCGTCCCGGCACGGCCGCCCAGATAGGCCTGCCAGCCCTTGCGCGTGTTTTCGTGGCTCCAGAAGAGATTCTCCGGACGCTTCTTGTCCCCGGGCGCGACCTTCGAATCGTCGATGTCGGGATAGATGAGCAGCTGCAGGACCGGCTTGACGCCGCCCCAGTCGCGCGCGACCAGACTCAAGCCGGCGGCGAGACCGCCGCCCGCGCTCGCCCCACCAATGGCGATTCGATTCGCGTCGACACCCAGGCCCGAGCGCTTGTCGCCGAGCCACTGCAGCACGCCGTAGCAATCCTCGATCGCTGCCGGGAAGGGATGCTCGGGAGCGAGCCGGTAGTTGACCGAGACGATGACGATGTCGAGCGCTTTCGCGAGCGGCCGCAGCGCGAGCTCGTCCATCGCGGTGCTGCCGATGACGAAGCCGCCGGGATGCATCCAGAGCAGCGCGGGCCGCGAGGCCGCCGCGGATGACGGCCGGTAGATTCGCACCGGCACGGCGACGTCGGGCTCGTGGCTCGCGACGAACTTGTCCTCGATGACGATTCCGGGAGTCGAAGGCGCCGCCGCAATGATGCCGGCGAGCATGCCGTCGACGCCGGCGCGCGTGGCCGGGATGTCGGTCAGATTGAAGCCGCCGCCCGTAGCCTCCATGAAGCCCTTGAGTGGAGCGACGAGCTCCGCGTCGAGCCGGTCCATCGGATCCATCATCAATTCCCCAGTATCGCGCTCGCCCTGCCGAATTCTTCCATGCTGATCCCGCCGTCGCCGTTGATGTCGAGGTTGAGGACGCCGCGCTGTAGCGCGAGCCGCAGCGCCGGCGGCAGCTCCGCGGGCTCAATGAGGTCGTTGCGGTTCTGGTCGGCGTAGCCGAAGAACTGCTGCGTGCGCGCGCGGAGTTGGTTGTGAACGATGTGCTCGCTCGTTTCCTCGACCCAGCGGAAGCGAATCGCGCCGTAGAGCATCTCGTCCCAGGACTGCTGGCCCCAGGGCACGCTGCGCGAAGGATCGGGGTTGCCCGGGTTCTGGGCCGAGTTGTCGTAAACCGTGGTGTGGATGATCTTCGAGCCCGCGGGGATCGCGACCGGCTCGGCGAGCACGTAGTCGCGCTGCCAGTTGAAATCATATTTCGGGACGGACAGCAGGAGCTCGATGCGCCCGTCGGGAAACTGGAGCTCGAACTTCGAGCTCCGGCCGCGATAGTGCGCGTGCGGGAACAGGCTGTAGAGAATTGCGTCGCGGTCGAAGGGCAGGTAGGCCGTCTCTTCGTGGTGCGCCGCGCCGGGCTCGATCCGGAGCTGCGGATTCATCGCGACGTTGTGGCGCAGGATCAGGTGCGGCGGCTCGTCGTGGAAGTAGAGGCCGATGCGCGTCACGTCGGTCGCCGCCCGGCCCGTCGGCGTGTAGTGCATCTGCAGCACGAAGCGCCCGCCGGGCTCGATGAGCACGCCCGTGTCGGCGGGGAACTCGTTCGTTTCCATGCCCGGCGCGTAGCCGGACAGGTAATTCTCGAAGAGGTTCGCCTCGAGCAGACCGCGGCGTCCGCGCTGGCCGGTGCCTGCGGACTCGGTGTAGCCGGCCAGCACGTGATGGACGACCGTGCGGTCGCCGGGCGCGATCGCGACGGCGCGGACCCAGACCGCCTCGGTCAGCGGATTCACAACCGTCGGGTGCTGATAGTTCACGACACCCGTGGCCGGTACGTCGAATGCCGGCAAGGTCAACACGAGGTCGGGCTCGCCGAGCGGCCATTCGCTGGCCGGAGGTGCAACCGAGGCTAGAGGATCCGACCCGTCGCCGCGCGGTGCGCCGGCTTCGACCCAGTGCACGATCGTCGCCATCTCGTCGGGCGTGAGGCTGCGGTCGCCGATGAAGGTGCCGACGTGCGGATCGGCATGCCAGGGCGGCATGCGATTGGTGCGCAGCACCTCGCGGATCATCGGCGCGAAGCCCTGCACCATGACGTACTCCGACATCGCCCAGGGCGCGATGCCGCCCGCGCGATGGCAGACGACGCAGTTGTCGATGAGCAGCGGTGCGATGGTCTGGCTGTACGAGGCCGCGGCAGTGTGGTTTTCCTGGTGAGGAAAGTTGACGAGGCAGCCGACGGCGTCGCGTTGCGCGACCTCGACGGCTTGTCCCGCTAGCACGGCGTCGAGCGCGTCGGTGAGATACGTCTCATTCGCCTCGGCGCGTTGGCGCTCGTAAGTCAGCCGATCGTCGATCGGGCCGCGATAGACGAGATTCCAGCCGTCGGTGTCGATGACGAAGACTTCGCTCGTGCGCACGACGCCGAGCGCCTCCCCGACGAGCTGCGATTCGTCGTCGAGGATCGGGATGTCGAAGCCGAACTCGCGCGCCTCGGCGAGGATCGAGTCGCGGTCGTCCTGCAGGTTCGAGTTCAGCATGAAGAACTGGATGCCGCGGTCCCGGTATTCGGCGCCGATCTCGCGGTAGGTCGGCCAGGCCGCGCGCGCGATCGGGCAGCCGTTGCCCTGGACCATGATGACGACGGCTTCCTTGTCGGAGTGGTAGTAGAGCTCGTGCGACTCGCCCATCTGGTCGCGCAGGACGAAGTTGTCCACGCGGGCCTGCGCGGGCAGGGCGAACAGGATCAGGGCCGCGAGCAGGGCCCGGTTGAGGTCGCGCATGGATACGGACTCCCCCCGAAGGGTTCCACCTTATAACCGGATAATGCCCAAGTGGGAGAGATTTGAGAATTGCGCCCGGCAGGCGGGCTCAGCAACACTCGGCCACAGCCTGAGATGCTGTGCTTTGACATAGAGCCGTACCATGGATATGGTTTTCCGTATGAAAACGACTCTCAATATCGACGAGCAGGTCATGCGGCGGCTCAAGCGTGAGGCCGCGCGCCAGGGCAAGACGATGTCCGAGCTCGTCGAGTCCGCTCTCAGGGCCTCGTTGCGCGGCAGCACCGCGCGCGTCGACCTGCCCCTGCTGCCGGTCATGCAGAGCGGCGGGCAGCTGATCGACATCGCGGATCGCGACAAGCTTTACGGGGCGATGGAAGGACGCTGATGGTCCTCGTCGACACCAACGTGCTGGTGTACGCCGCTGATGCGGACTCGCCCTACCATCAGAAATGCCGCTCGTGGCTCGAGACCCAGCGAGCGCGTCCCGACGCCTGGTATGGTACTTGGCAGACTCTCTATGAGTTTCTGCGCGTAACGACTCACCCGAAGGTCATGCGCAAACCCTGGAGCATTGGCGACGCCTGGGAATTTGTATCGGCACTGCTGGCTTCGCCCGGGCTCGAAATTCTCGTGCCGACGTCGAGGCACTCCGATGTCGCGCGTACGGTCTTCGAAGAGCTGCCGTTCCTGAGCGGCAACCTGGTGCACGATGCGCACATCGCCATTCTGATGCGTGAGCACGGCATCCGGCGGATCTGTACGCGCGACGCCGACTTCCACCGATTTCCCTTTGTCGAAGTGATCGATCCGCTGCAGTTGTAGAAGCCCGCGATTCCGCGGAATCGTCCTGCGGAAAGCGATACATTCTCCAGTGCCGGTCGTCTTAGGCCGGCATATGCAGAGCGATTTCCATGGCTGACCTCCGGCCCGAAGCCTTCGACCAGCGGATCGCGCCGCAGCTCGCTCTCTTGTTCCGCGCGGCCTGGCGGCTGACCGGCAATCGCGCCGACGCTGAGGACCTCGTGCAGGACACCTGCGTGCTGGCCTGCGAGAACCTCAAGGCGCTCGGCGAGGCTGAACATGCCGATCGCTGGCTGCTGCGCGTGCTCTACAACCGGTTCATCGATGGCACGCGGCGCAGAAAGCGCTCCCCGATCATGATGCCGCGCAAGGGCGAGGAGCTGCCGCAGCCCGCGACCGACGAGCCGGGTCCTGAGGATCTCGCCTCGCAGACGGAGCGGGAGCATGCCTTTCAGGAAGCCTGCGACAAGTTATCGGACACGCAGCGCGCGCTGCTGTCGTTGCGCGCCGAGGGCTACGGTCTCGAGGAGATCGAAACGATCACGGGCATTGGAAAGGACGTCCTGCGCGCGCGACTCCACCGCGCGCGACTCAGCCTTGCGCGCTATCTCGAGCAGGGAACAAACGAGGCGGCAACGCCAATACGCATTGGGAGTCATTCATGAACTGTCAGAAGGTCTCTGAGATTCTCGACGACGGCGACAGCCGCAACCTGTCGGTCGTGGAACGGCGCGCGCTCAATGCACATGTCGCCGGTTGCGCGGAGTGCCGCGAGGCATTCGTCGCCCACGAGGCCATGGGAGCCATGGTCCTGCCAGCGATGAGCCCGGATCTCGAGGCGCAATGCCGTCGGTTGGTCGTCGCGCAGTCGGCCGGCAGAGAGCGGCGCGTCGGCGGCCGGCCGTTCCTGGTCGTCGGCCTGATGCTCGCGGGAGTCGCGGCGGCGGCTTTCCTGGGACTCAATCCTGTCGGCGGATCCGGCGGCGACTCGGAGCTGCCGCAGGTGGTCGTTACGACACCGGATTCGGACGAGAACGCGGATGAGCCCGCGGCTACGTCGGCCTCGGAATCGGGCGAGGCGTTGATCGAGCCCGATGAGTCTGCAGCTGGCGCGCCCGGTGCGGCGGGATTCACCGTGGGAGTCGCGCCGCTCGGGCAGAACTCGACGAATCCCGAGGCGATTCGTCTCTCCGAGACGGTGTATCGCGCATTCCTCGACGAGCTCCGCAGCGTTCCGAATATAGAGCTGGTCATGCTCCAGGCCGGCGAGCTCGGGACGACCGAAATCACGGCAAGAGCCGCATTTGTGACCGACGCTTCCGGCCCGCCAGGCGGCGTCATCGAATTCGAACCCGCGTCGGTCGCAGGCATCGTGACCACGCTCGGACCCGGTGCCGACGGCACGGTTACTCAGGAAAGCCGGACGCTGGTATTAGTCGACTCGCGCCGCCTGGTGCAGGCCGGGTCTGCAGAAGGGGTGGATCTATCGACGGCGCCTGCTGCATTGGCAAGGCGGATCGAAGAGGTCACGGGCGGCGCATCTGCCGCCGCGAATGCGGAAGCCACGTCCGGCGTCGTCAACGTCATGCTCGACAACAATATCGAGGGCGTCCGCGTCGATTTGAGCTACAACAAGACCGCTGAGAGCCATGCTGCAACGTTGGAGCCTGAGCCGCTGCCCTACGACGTCGTGCTCGAGGCGACGGGATTGAGCCAACCGGGGAACAACAGTTGGAACTTTGCCGTGAATGCCAGGTCCCGCAGCGGGGGAGCGCTTTTCACCAGTTTCGGCGCGGAAATTGGGGAAGCCATGGACCCGGCCGCATTCGTCAAGCAGTTGATCGAGACGCTACAGGCTGAATTCTTCCCCATCGATGACGCGTTGCTGGCCGCGGTAACTGCGAATGTGCTCGACCGGAGGATGCCCGTGGATCAATGGCTCGGCGAGCTCAAGCGGCTGAAGCAGATGACCGGTCGCACCGGCCGTACACGTTTTTCGGACGACGTCGCACGCGCGATCGTCGACATGAGCTTGAGGATCACCGACCCGCGCCAGATCTCCTCATTCATCAGCGCGCTTGAAGGGCTCGACAACGCAGTGCTCGTTCAACCGCTTGGCAACGCGCTGCGCAACAGCGAAAGCGAGCGCATCCGGCTCGAAGCTGCGATACGACTTGCCCGTTTTCGGCAGGATCCTGTAGCTCGGGCGGCGCTCGAAGCGGCCGCGAATGCCGATCCGTCGCGTGAGGTCAGGTTGAATGCCCGCTGGGCCACCCTCGACGAAGCCGGGCACCGGAACCTCATCGTCACGACCTTGCTCGACACGCGCCTCAGCGATGCCGAGCGCATCGAGCCGCTGCTGCTCGATCTCGTCTGGGCCGGCATCGAGCCTCTGGATCTCGGGTCGGCTATCGATGTCACTGTCGTCAACGAGCTCTCGGAAATGTTGCGTCGCCAGGAGAATGCTGCCACCCGTGCCCGATTGCTGGGGCGTCTCTGGCGCGAAAGCAGTCCGGCGCTGACGCCGCTCTTCGTCCAGCGCCTGAACGAGGACGAGTCGGAAATGGTCCGCATTACGGTTGCTCAGGCATTGGGCAGCCGGCTCGATGAGCCCGGTGTGCGTTATTCGCTCGAACGCGCGGCAGCCAGCGACCCGATATCGAGTGTCCGCGAGATGGCAGCGCACTCGCTTGAGGGCGGGAACGACATTCACGCATTTGAGATAGCACGCTGACACACCGTCGTTGTCCGGGACGCAGTCGCTTGCTATTTGCGATTCAAAGGGGGAGCATCCCTGCATAATCTAGCCCTCCTGGCTGCCTTCTTGTTAGCCCACCCGTCCCGGGTCCGGCGACTCAAGACACCCAATTCGCGCCTGATTATTCGCTTTCGCGCCCGATTGGCGCGCGGCTTGTCTTTCCTTCAAGGAGGCCTTCATGGCTATTGGAACAGTGAAATTTTTCGACACGGCCCGAGGATTCGGATTCATTCAGCCCGAGGACGGCGCCAGGGACGTGTTCGTCCACAAGAGCGCAGTCGAGAGCGCTGGAATGGCAACCCTGACCCAGGGTCAGAAGGTCAAGTACGAGATCGTGACCGAGCGCGGCAAGACCGCGGCTGGCAGCCTGGAAGCCGCATAAGCCAGGATGTTCGCCGCTTCTCCGTTCATGCAAAGCCGGCTATACATCGGGAACCTCTCGCATTCTGCGACGGAAGACGGGCTCAGGCTTCTGTTTGCCAGGTTCGGAACGGTTCGGTCCGCGACGATCGTGACGGACAAGATCAACGGCCGCAGGAGACGCTTCGGTTTCGTCGAGATGGCGAGCGCAGCGGAAGCGAAGTCGGCCATCGGCCGGCTCAACATGACTCAGTACGAGGACACGGTGATGTCCGTGAGCCTGGCCAAACTCGATCAGTAGCGACAATCGCAACAGGTAACGACGTATGGGAAGACCGACTCCTCAGACTCAGGGCAAGCGACAGCGCGAGCAGGCGAAAAAGGACAGGCGTCGGCACAAGGACGAGAAGCGCGCGGCTCGCAAGGCGGCGAAGGCGGCGACGAGTGCGTCAGCGGTGGGCGGGAATCCTCCGGCTACCGTCGTCGAGGCCCCCGGCCCCGCGGCTCTGCGGCCACTGTTTCGGAGTTAGGCAGCTCTCTGTCACGCCTCATTCTCGGCGCGACACGACACCAGAACTCCGGATTCCTCGTCGACCGACACCGCGACCTCCATCGGTCGGCAGCACACGGAGCAGTCTTCGACGTACTGCTGTTCGCCGGCCGATGCGTCGATCAGCACCTCGATCGTTTCACCGCAGTACGGGCATTGGACGATTTCGCCCTGCAGCATCGACTCCGCTCAGCCGCCGCCCGTGCCGAGATATGGCAGCAGCCGGCCGTAGGCCAGCACGCCGAACCAGAAGACGAGCGACAGGGCGCCGACAGTCTTGGCGATCATCGGCGTCGCATCATGCGGCCCGAGCCTCTCGAGTCGGGGCTCGACCTTGAAGTAGAAAAACAGGAAGTTGATGCCGGCGAGGAACACGAGCCCCATCTTGACCCAGAAGGCGTAGTTGATGACGTAGAGATGCGGGTCGCCGAAGAGGAAGCCCAGCCCCGTGATGAGATTGACGCAGAAACCGACGATTGCAACGGGCATCAGGGCGTGCACGGCCCGAAGCGGAATCGTGCTCTGAAAGCCGATCAGGCGCAGATCCATGATCAGCACGGCGCCGATCAGCAGGCAGAGGCCGAGAAAGTGGAAGGTCTCGAGCGCCGGCCAGGTCCAGGGATAACCCATGACGAGGCCGTTGATCGGCGTCTGGACCATCCAGTCATATACGGAATCCATTTCTATCTCCCTTGAGAGCTGCGTTCGCGCAGCTCGTTAAACCAGGTAGGCGATGAGACGGCCGGTCACCATCCCGGCGGTCCAGAACACGATCGAGGCAGCCGCGAGCACACGGATGCCGCCCGGCGCGGAAGCGCCCCAGCTCGCGGAATTGCGATTCAGCGCGCCCTGCAGGAATGCCGCAGTGACAGCGCCGAGGAGCACGAACGTCATCTTCAAAAGGAAGGTGCCGTCCTGCACGTACATCGTCGCCTGCATGCAGAACAGTGCCGTGCCCGACAACAGGTTGATCGTGAAGCCGATCCAGGCAATGGCCAGGAAGCGGTTGATCGCCGTGTAGGGAATGCCCGGGAACCAGCCGAGCAGGCGCATGTCGAGGGCGACCGAGATGCCGACCATGACCGCCATGCCGATGGCATGCAGGGTGATCATCAGGGGATAGCCGACCAGCGACGTGCTGACCCATACCCCGAAGGCACTCTCTTCCAGAGAGGTAAGAAAATTCACTCAGCGATCCTCCTGTTATTCCCAGCCCGTCGGCGAGTTGTAGGGCGTGACGATGCCAACGGCCTCGATCTCGTGCACGAGCCCATCGGCGCCAATCTTGAAGATGTGCGCCGCGGGCATGTCAAAAGGGTTGTTGCGGAAGTTCTCGCGATTCCGTTCCCACGTCGAGCCGTCGGTGAGAATCACGTTGTAGGGCAAATTGTCGAAGGGATGGCGGAAGTGCGAGAAGCCCATCGAGAGGCCAGTCACGGGATCGGCCGCGATGAGTCTGCGATTCTCGATCCGATCGATATAGGTGAACGACTTGCTGGAGAGTTGCGGTCCACAGAGATTGGCGACGGGCGCGCGGTTGGGATCGGCGCCCGGCCCGGATCCCGCCAACGGGCCGGCCGTGTACATGCCGTTCTCATGGCGCGCGCAGTCGTCGGCGAAGGGCATCAGCGTGCCGTCGTTGTCGTCGAGCGCGTCGTAATAGGAGAGGCCGATGCGGACGAGATCGTCGTGGCTCTTGCGGCTCGCGGCGGGCACTTCGCTGACCAGCCCCGGCCGCGGGGCAGCCATGCGCTGCAAATTGTTCGCGGCCACGGCCGCGACGATATGTTCGGCTTCGGCGATTTCGCCGCCCTCGACTTTGAGGCGCACGGCGACGAGCACGCTCTCCTCACCGTTCTCGCCCCGGCGCGCCATCATCCCCATGAACCCCGCCTGCTGCAGGGTGACGTCCGGCACGTAGACGGCGAAGTCCGTCGGTCCCGAGGCGGCATTGGCCCAGAGACCCTGGCCCGGCTGCATTTTCGTGACGTTCTCGACGAAGGCGATGTCGTCGGCGAGTGGTGCTTTAGACGGATCGTGCGCGACGACGGCGGCGAGGTAGGTCTTCGTGAGAGTGATCAGGCAGTCGCGATTGCAGCTCTGGGCGGCGGCGGTGCCGCTGGCCGCGAGCATGGCGGACAGCAATGCCGCCCGCCCTATCGATCCCTGAATGCTCATACGGTAAGGATATCGTAATTGACGGCGAGGCTGACGAGCGGGTTTCGCCCCTGCTGCGGCGTGTGCTCGTGGGTGATGAAGCCCTCATAACCCATCGTGACGATCTCGCGCGCAATGTAGCGATAGTCGAGCTCGCCGATGTCGAGCTCGCCGCGCGACGGGACCTGGGCAACTTGCACGTGGTTGATGAGGTCGAGGTTGTCGCGCATCGTGCGCAGGACGTCGCCGTTCATGATCTGCACGTGGTAGAAGTCGTAGAGGATTTTCACGCGCGGCGAGTTCACGCGCTTCACGACGTCGAAGCCCCACCAGATGCTGTCGAAGACCTGGTCGGTGCGATTGTCGGCGACGACCTTCGAGTTCGTCGTCTCCATGCAGACGTAAATGCCCTTCTCCTCGGCGTAGGGCGCGATCCGCGTCAGGATTTCGACGGCATGGTCGGCGCCTTCCTCGCGCGACATGCCGCGGCGGTTGCCGGGCAGCGCGATGAGATTCGGGCAGCCGCTCGCGACGCACATGTCGATGCCGGCGCGCGTTGCCTCCTCGATCTGGTCGTGGATCTCGGTGCGGATCAGGCCGTTGTCGAAGCTCGTGCCCGTGCCCGTCATGAGCACCGGCGTGAGGTTGTATTCCTGGAGCACGGGGATGTCGGCCGGCTGCGGCAGGTCCATGCCGGAGAAGCCGAGGGCAGCGAGCACCTCGCAACGCTCCTGGATGCTGAGGCGGAGTTGCCCCCAGACCTGGGTCATGACGCTCTGCCTGAGCTTGCCCTGGCGCACGCCCGGCTCGAGCGCCTGGGCGGCCTTGGATGCCAGCAGCGGCGAGGCGGCGAGGATGGCGAACAGCTTGCGCCGATTGAGCTTCGGTTGCCTCGAGATGATGTGCATGGTGATTCCCCCGGTCGGCTCTTGCGGCCGTTTCGCCGTCATCATAGCGCGACGGGCACCGGCAATTCGCCATGCATGATAAATGTCGAGATTTGCCGGGTATCAGCGATTAACCGTAAATTAACCGTTAGCCTCGTCGGCGCTAACCGCCGCGCAGGCGCTTCGATTCGCGGGGATTCGGGGGTACCGATGTCGATACGACGGACAACTATCGCGGGCGTCTCGATGGCCGGCCTGCTTGGCGCAGCTTCCACCGCGGCCCACCACGGCTTCGGCCAGTTCGACCGGTCGCAGCCAGTCGATCTCCAGGGCACGATCACCGGCATCGATTTCGTCAATCCGCATTCGTATCTGCGGCTCGACGTCGCCGGTGCCGATGGCGGCACGCTGGCGATGCGTTGCGAGATGCGCGCCGCGACCCTGATGCGCCGTTCGGGCTGGTCCGAAGAGATGTTCGTGACCGGCAGCGCAGTCAGCATTCAGGGCTGGGGACATCGCACGGACCCTGCCGCGTGCTACATCGAGGACATCAAGATCGGCGACGCGGACGCAATCAACCGTAACGACCAGTTCTCGACGGGCCCCGGTCCCGATCTGTCGAATCGTCCGTATCGGCTCGCGTCCGGCGAGATCAACCTGTCGGGCGATTGGGCTCAAGAACAGTACGTAATCGCCGTGGCGCCGGGTGGCGGTGGCGGCAACCTCGTGCCGAAGAGCATGAAGCCGCGCATAGAATCTGGTGAGCTGACCTTCGCCGACGTGCCCCCTTCAGGCTGGGGCCCGCGACCCGTGACCTACACCGCCGTCGGCGAGGCCGCCGTTCGGGAGTTCAACCGAGGGTCGCCGGTGGATAACCCGCGGTGGCGTTGCGCACCTACGAGCATCATTTTCGACTGGACCTTCGATGGCGCCGTCAATCGGATCACGCAGCAGGGCGAGCGCATCGTCATCAACTACGGCCTCTACAGCTTCGAACGCGTCATTCATATGAACATGGGCGAGCATCCTGCCGATCTCGAGCCGAACTATGCGGGGCACTCGATCGGTCGCTGGGAAGGCGATGTGCTCGTCGTCGATACGATCGGTTTTGAACCGGGCATCATCGCGGCACCCGTGCGCAACAGCGAGCAGCTGCACATCGTGGAGCGTTTCGCGCTCGATCCGGCGACCCTGGAGCTCCGACGCGATTTCGTCGCCGAGGATCCCGTCTATTACACGGATCAGTACATCGGCTACGACGTCGTGCTGCCGGCCGACGTACCCTGGGTGGCGCACCGTTGCGCGGAGCTGGCGCCGGAGTTCATCCCGCAGCAGTAGCTGGAGCTTGCGCCGGAGCTCGCCGGCAGTATCTTTTAGGTCATTGCCGAGCCTCCCTTCTGGCGTAGCATCGTAGTCTCCGGAGCGGAGACCTCGGATGAACACCTCAATTGCGCGGGCAGCTGTGGCGACTATCGTCGTGCTGTCGCTGGCGGGGTCTGGGAACGCGTCTGCACAGGACGCGACCCCACCCAACATCGTCCTCATCGTCTCGGACTACATGGGCTATTCGGACATCGAGCCCTACGGCGCCACCGACGTCCGTACCCCTACGCTCAGCGCGATCGCCAGGGACGGCGTCCGCTTCACGAACTACTACTCGGCGAGCCCGGTTTGCGGGCCATCGAGAGCCGCCTTGCTCAGCGGCCGCTATCCGGGTCGCGTCCAGATGGAAGCCAACGTCGCGCCCGATTACGGCGGACTGTCCTTCCAGTACGGCACGCTCGTGCGCGAGCTCGAGGCAGCGGGTTATCGCACGGGGATGATCGGCAAGTGGCATCTCGGTCGCGGCCCGGGTTACTCGCCGCGCTCGCACGGCTTTGACTTCTTCTACGGCTTCCACGACTGGACGATCGGCTACCACACGCATCTGAACCAGGCGGGCCAGCCGGGGCTGTACCGGGGCGAAGAGGTGGTCAGCGAGGAAGGTTATTTGACGGACCTCCTGAGTACCGAGGCGACACGATTCATCGAGGCGAACGCCGGCTCCCCGTTTTTCCTGTACCTCGCCTACAACGCCGGATTGCCGCCGTTCCAGGGACCCGACCTCCCCGAAGCCGAATGGCAATCACGCTGGAACGTCAGCGAGGCGACGCGGGCGGACTACATCTCCATGGTCGAAGCCATGGACGACGGCATCGGCAGGGTTATGGCCAAGTTGGATGAGCTCGACCTCACCGAAAATACGCTCGTGATCTACACCTACGATCATGGAGGAGAAAACCTGGCGCGTTCCGACCCGCTCTTTCATGGCTTCGGCTCGCTCTGGGAGGGAGGCATTCGCGTGCCGCTGCTCGTGAGATGGCCGGCACGAATCGAAAGCGCTCAGGAAATCGACCGCCCCTCAATCGCGATGGACCTTACCGCGACGATGCTGGCGGCAGCCGGCAGGGAACCGGAAACACTGGATCTCGACGGCAAGAATCTGCTGCCGCTTCTCGTCGATGGAACCGAAGTTCCGGCCGAGACGCTGTACTGGCGCTTTCAGGGGCCGGGCGGAATCATGAGGGCAGTGCGCCGCGACAACTGGAAGTTCCTGGTCGACCGCGACGCGTACTTCTTGTTCGACATCTCTTCCGACATCGGCGAGCGCAACAATCTCTTCTCGAGTCAGCCCGAGCTTGCAGAAGAGCTGCGCCAGGCCTTCATGGCGTGGAGCCAGTCCCTTACAGCTCGCGCAGCCCCGTGACGATCGGCAGCCGCGCGGCCCGGATGCCAGGGAAGAGTCCGCCGAAAAAGCCGAGCACGAAGGCGTAGACGAGCCCGCGCACGAGAAGCTCGGGAGTCACAGTGAAGGCGAAGGTAATCTGGCTGAAAGTCGCGAAATTCATCGTCGAAGCCTGCAAGCCATTGAGCGTCAGATAGGCGACCACGACGCCGATCAGGCCGCCGACGAGACCGATGAGTACGGCCTCGAGCAATACCGAAATGACCACGGGCAGCGCGCCGAAGCCGAGCGCGCGCAGCGTCGCGATCTCGCGCGTGCGCGAGGCCACGGCCGAGTACATCGTATTGAGTGCCGCGAACACGGCGCCAAGGCCCATGAGCACGCCGATGACGACGCCGATGGAGCTCACGACGGCGACCAATGTCCGCGACTGCTGCTCGTAGTATTCGCGCTCGGTGAAGACACGAACGTTGAGGCGTGGGTCCGTAGTCAGCGCGTCGCGAAAGGACGCGAACGCGTCGGCGCTCGTGAGCCGCGCATGCACTGACTGATAGCTCGTGCCCCGCTGATACGCGCCCTGTAGCACGGTCGCATCGGTCCAGATTTCCGATTCCGCAACGCTGCCCGCATCCTGGAAGTGGCCGACGACGATCCATTCGATGCGGCCCGAACGGACGCGTTCGCCGACCTCGAGACCCGCGAACTGCGCCAACGCGCCGCGGCCGACGATGACCTCGTAGGTGCCCGGCGTGAACATGCGGCCGGCCGTGATCTCGAAGCCTTCGCGGAGCTTGGTCGCCGACTCGCCGACGCCGCGCATGGGAACGTTGGCGGCTGTTTCGGTGCGCTTGAGCGGCACGTCGACGATGACGTAGAGCTCGGCCGAGACGACCGGACCGTCCGCGTCGCGCGCGATCTGCTGCACGTCGCCGAGAATCCGCGTCTCCTCGAGCGAGAAGTTGCTGCCCATCTCATCGGTCGAGCCGCCGCGCAGCACGATCGCGACGTCCGGGGCGCCGGATTCGTCGAGCACGGCGCGGAAGCCCTCGGCGATCGAGAGCACGCCGACGACGACCGTGACGACGCCGGCGATGCCGACGAGCGCGACGAGGCTCGAGCCGATGCGCTCGGGAATGTTGCGCAGGTTCATGGCCGTCACGGCGAAGATCTGCGTCAGGCTGTTGCCGCTCATGGCTGCGCTCCTAAGCCCTGCGCAGCGCTTCTGTGATCTTGAGACGCCCCGCTTCGAGCGAAGGCAGCAGCGCCGAGACGACCGCGACGACGACGATGAGAACGCCGGCAGTCACAAATGCCTCGGGTGGCACACCGATGACGGGGAAGTACTGCGCGAGCAGTCCCGACACCGCTTTGGCCATGCCGACGGCGAGCGCCAGACCGATGACTCCGCCAAGCGCCGTGATCACGAATGACTCCGCGAGCACCATCGCCGCGATGCTGCCGCCGCGGAAGCCGAGCGTCTTGAGCACGGCGAATTCACTGGTTCGTTCGCGAACCGACTGCGCCATCGTATTGCCGGAGACGAGCAGGATCGTGAAGAACACCGCCGAGACGACGGCCGTGACGATGGCGCCGATGTCTCCCATCTGGTTCGCGAAACCCTGGATGAAGGCGCGCTCCGTGTCGGTCTTGGTCTCGGCCGGCGAATTGGCGAACTGGGCGTCGATCCTGGCCGCGACGTCGCGTAGTTGCGCAGGGTCGGCGACGCGCAGGATCACGAAGCCGATGAGGTTCGGCTCGCCGATCGACTGGTTCAGATAGTCCCAGTGAAAATAGATGCTCGAGTTGTCGCCGTTGATGGCGTCGAAGATGCCGGCGATCCGGAACTCCCAGGTGTTGCTGCCGTCGGTCCTGGTGTAGAACTCCGAGCCGATCGGGATCGTATCGCCGACTTGCCAGCCGTAGCGTGCGGCAATCGCCTTGCCGACGATCATGCTCGCCCGGTCCGAGATCCAGTCAGCCTTCTGCTCCTCGGGCAGCACGTATTCGGGATAGACCTTGAAGAAGAGTTCCGGATCCGTCGATTGCGTCGCAATCTGCTCGTCCTGATAGACGCCGCCATGCCAGTTGAACGAAGTTGCCGAGACGACGCCCTCGACGGCCTCGATGCGGTTGAGGTAGCTGCGCGGAAAGAGCTGGATCAGCGTCATGCGGTGCATCGTCACGAGCCGGTCGGCGCCTGCGAGATCGACGCTGAACTCGAGCGTGCCCTGGAGCGTCCTCAAGACGCCGAACAGCAGGAAGGCGATGACAATCGACGCGAACGTCAGTCCCGTCCGCACGGGCTTGCGGCGCAGATTCGAGAAAAAGAGCGGCAGGAACTTGAGCATCGCCGCGTCCTCAGGCCGCCTCGGGCTCGAGCGAGAGCCGGCCCTTCGTCAGGTGCAGGATGCGGCTTGCGCGCGCGGCCGCGTGCGGGTCGTGCGTCACCATGATGACGGTCTTGCCGTGCCGCTGGTTGAGAGCCTGCAGCAGATCCAGAATTTCATCGCCCGACTTCCGGTCGAGATCGCCCGTCGGCTCGTCGCAGAGCAGGAGCTTCGGATCGGAGACGATCGCGCGCGCGATGCCGACGCGCTGCTCCTGTCCTCCCGAGAGCTCGCGCGGCTTGTGTCGTGCGCGATCGGCGAGACCGACGAGGTTGAGCGCCGTAGCGACGCGTTGCTTGCGCTCGCCGCGCGAGAGGCGTGTCAGGAGCAGCGGCAGCTCGACGTTGCGCTCGGCGCTCAGCACGGGCAGCAGGTTGTACATCTGGAAGACGAAACCGATCGTGTCGGCACGCCAGCGCGCGAGGGCAGCGGCGCTCAAAGCATCGATGCGCTGGCCCGCGACCTGCAGCTCGCCCGTCGTCGGTCGGTCGAGCCCGCCGATGAGGTTCAGCAGCGTCGACTTGCCGGATCCCGACGGCCCCATCAGTGCGAGAAACTCGCCGGGCGCGATGTCGAGGTCGAGTGCCTCGAGCACGTGGACAACCTCGCTGCCGCGGCGGAAGTGCTTGCTGACGGCGCGCACGCGGACCAGGGATTCCTGACTGCTCATCGATCGTTCTCCGCTCAATTCCGGACCGCGACCACGGCCGCGCCGTCAACCAGCTCTGGTACGGGACGGGCGACTAATGTGTCGCCCGCGCTGATGCCTGACAATAGCTCGACCTGACCGTCGCGCTCGCGGCCCGCGAGCACGGCGACGCGCTCGACGCGGTCGTCGCGGAGCCGCCAGACATGGCTCGTCGCGCCCTCGCGCACGACAGCCGACGCCGGCACGCGAACCGCCGCACGCGTCGGCCCGCCGCTGGCGCCGCCCGACGCGTCGCTCGCGACGGCTGCGGGCGCCTCGGCCTCGAGGAAACTGACCTTGATACCCATGTTCGGCAGGATGCGCTCGTCGAGCTCGTCGAAGGCGATGCGCACGCGCACAGTCGCTTTCTGCCGGTCGGCTGTCGGTACGATGTTGATGACGTGGCTGGCGATGCGCCAGTCGGGATAGGCGTCGAGTGTCGCTTCGGTCCGCTGTCCCGCGCTGACTCTATTAATGTAGGCCTCATTGACGTCGACCTCGATCTCGCGCGAGCTCATGTCGACGAGCGTGGCGATGCCGGTGCGCGTGAAGCCGCCGCCCGCAGAGACGGGGGAGACCATCTCGCCGGGCTGGGCATCCTTCGAGACGATGACGCCGTCGAAGGGCGCGCGGACGACGAGATCGTCGAGGTATTGGTCGCGGACGCGCACGGTTGCTTCGGCGACTTCGATCGCGCTCGAGAGCGCCTCGAGTCTGGCCGTCAGTGCATCGACTTCGGCCTGGGCCGTGTCGAAATCGACCTCGCTGTTGAGCGCCTCGGCGCGCAGGCGTTGGGCCCGGCTCAGATTCCGTTCGGCTTCGGCGAGCCGCACCTGGATTTCCTCACGCTCGGTTTCCCGCGCGCGAAGCTGGCTATGCGCGAGGTCGAGCTCGGGACGCAGCGAGGAATCGTCGAGCCGCGCGAGGATCTGCCCCTCGGTCACAATCATGCCTTCTTCGATCAGCACTTCGGCGATCTTGCCGGTGACTTTCGAGGAGACGGTCGCCTCGCGACGCGCGACGACGTAGCCCGAGGCGTCGAGCACGGCCGCGGCCCGAGGCGCTTCGCCGGACGGCGCCGCCACTGCGGTCGCGATCTCGACCTCGATCGGGCGCTCGCGCAGAAACCACCACCCGGCAGCGGAGCCGGCAACAACGACAACGCCCAGGACCCAAAGCCAGGCGCGCGAACCGCCGGCCGCCCGCGGCGCGCCGCGGTCGATCTTGAGGCTGTCGAGGGAGTGCTGGTCGGGCGACATGAGCCGGGATCTCGAAAAGGGCGCCTATTCTAGCGCCGTTCAGCGCGCCACTTCCTTCCAGCGGAAGCCGCGGATGGCGAGCGTCAGGGTGATCGCGAGCCAGACGGCGAGGCCGGCCAGCGTCGGCAGCTGCGCGAAGATCGAGACGCCGTTGACGATGACTTCGCGAATGGCATCGACGAGGAACGTCAGCGGCAGCACGCTCGCGATCGGCTGCAGGAGGCCCGGCATCGAGTCGACGGGGAAGAACACGCCCGCGAGAAAAAATTGCGGCAGCGTGACGAGGTTACCGAGCAGCATGATGGCTTGCTGCGTCTTTGCCATGCTTCCCATCCAGAAGCCGAGGCTCAGGAAGATCGAGGAGCCGATCAAAATCAGCGCGAAGAGCTCGAGCAGATTCCCCTCGACCGGCACCTTGAGCAGGAACACGGCCGCGGCCAGGAGAAAGGCCACCTGGATCACCGTGATCACGAGCCGTGCGATCACGATGCCGGTGATGAACTGGCTCGGCCGGATCGGCGTGACGAAGAGGCGCTTCAGGATTCCCTTGCGACGATATTCGACGATGTTGTAGCCGCTGCCCGCGACGCTGATCTGCATGAGCGTCAGCGCGAGCAGGCCCGGGACGAGGAAATCGATGTAGCGCTGCGAGCGCGCCTGCACGTCGACGACGGTCAGCGGAAACAGCGGCTCGATGCCGCGGAGCTCGCGCTCGACGTCGAGCAGGGCCTGCTCGACGAGCGGCCGCAGCATCGCCGCCTGCCGGGCCTGAGCGGCGTCGACGAGGAGCGTCAGGTCGGCCGGCGCTGTGCCGCCGTCGAAGCGCTCGGGCAGCACGAGGACGAGCGCGAGGTCGCCGTCGACGACCTGCTGCCGGAGGCTGTCCTCGCTGTCCACATTGACGGCGAATAGCGGATTCGCTCCGAGCGTCTCGATGAAGCGCGCGCTGAAATCATTCGCCGCGCGATCGACGATGCCGATGCCAATCGGCTCCTCCTCGCCCGAGCTCGCGAGCCCGAAGATCGCCATGAAGGTGATCGGGAAGAACAGCGTGAAGAAGATCGACTGTCGGTCTCGCGAAAAGATGCGCAGCAGGTTCTTGGCTATGGCAAGCGTGACGTCCATCGGCGCTATTCCCGCAGCTTGTGGCCGGTGAGATGCAGGAAGACGTCCTCGAGATTGCCGTGGAGCTTCGCCGCGGGCGGCTCGGGAGCGTATTGAAGAATGAGATCCTGCGGCGTCCCCGCGGCGATGATCTTGCCGTGGTCCATGATCGCGATCCGGTCGCAGAGGTACTCGGCCTCTTCCATGTTGTGCGTCGTCAGCACGATCGTCATGCCGGCATCATTGAGCTCCTCGACGAGCTTCCAGAGTTTGCGCTTGGCCTGGGGATCGAGGCCCGTCGTCGGCTCGTCGAGAAAGAGGATCTTCGGTTCGTTGATGAGCGCCGAGGCGATCGAGAAGCGCTGCTTCTGGCCGCCCGAGAGCTGGGCGGGTTTCGCGCCGGCCTTTTCCTCGAGTTCGACGCGCTTCAGGAGAACTATCGGGTCGTTGTTGCGGTGGAATAGCTGGCTGAAGAGCCGGAGCAGATCGGACAGCGTGAGGTGGTCGAAGTACTCGTTGGCCTGCAGCTGTACGCCGATGATCTCCTTGACGCGGCTCGGCTGCTTCTGGACGTCGATGCCGTCGACGAAGACTTCACCCGAGTCGATGTCGGACAGTCCCTCGATCATCTCGAGGGTCGTCGTCTTGCCCGCGCCGTTCGGCCCGAGAATGCCGAAGACTTCGCCCTGCGCGATCGCGAGCGAGACGCCGTCGACGGCGAGGAACTCCTCGCGCTTCTTCCCCGGCTTCGGATAGCGCTTGACGAGATTGCGCGCGTCGACGATGGGCATGGCGGGCGAGCTCATGGGTCGAGGCGCCGGCGCAGTGCTTCGGCCGCGTTGCGCTCCTGGCCCGCCAGCGCGAAATCTTCGGAGAGCGCCAGCTCGACGAGGCGCAGCGCTTCAGTCTCATCGCCACTCCGGAGCGCGACTGCGGCCTGGCCGAGCGGGATGGCGGCCTCGCGCGGATAGACGATCGAGCCGATCTCGAGCATTTCGGCGTCCGCCTCGACCGTCGCTTCGACGGAATAGAGCACGTCTGCGAGCAACCGGAAGGCGGATTGATTGAGCGGCCGCAGCCCGATCGACCGATTCAGGTAATTCGCGATTTCGCGTGCGTCCGCGGGAGCGAGGGCCTCTGACGAGAACAACGGCACATTGTTCCGCAAAGCCCTGACTCGAGCGATCGCCTTGAGCTCCCAGGTCCGGGCATCGATCGAGCCTCTCGCGATCGCCTCGTCGAGCTGCAACTCGAAGTCGTCGCGTTCTGTCTGCGCGTACCAGCTGGCCAAGAGGTCGTAGGGTTCCGGGCGGTCGGGCGCGATTGCGCGCGCATTCGCGACGTGAGTCTCGAACAGATCGTAATTGCTCGTGCCCAGGGCCAGCCGCGCGAGGCCGATCTCCACTGCCTCAGGCGGCGCGGGCATCACGGAGAATTCCCTCGCGCCGCCGGCCTCGGCGGGATTACCACCGGTGTTGAACCGTTCCTGCTGCAGGTAGTCGCGCAGCAGGTCGTCCATCTCCGCCGGCCCGATCTCGAAGCTTGCGCGGAATGCTTCAAGAGGCGGCTGTTCGCGTGAGGCGATCAGGAATCGGCTGAGCAGGCCAGGTCCGTCGGGTCGGCCGAAGGTCAGGTAGTGAACGAACAGCCAGGCCTGGGAGTAGTAGGTCGCGTTGGCGTGCATCGCCTGGTCCTGGCTCACCTCCAGGAATTCCGCCATCGGCTGCAGGCCGCTGAACTGAAGGTACTCGAGGTGGTTCGAGATCGGTCGCGCCCATTTGCTCTGGCCGTCGGCGATCTCGAAGGTCGAAAACAACTCGGCGATCCCTTCGGTGAACCAGAGCGGGTAACGCGTCGGGTCGGCGCTCATGAACCAGTGCACGGCCTCGTGATAGGTCGTCGAATGGTCCGTCGCCGCACCGCGCACTCCGGGCATGCCGATGACGCTCCAGGTCGAGGAATTGATGAAAATTCCCGAGTTGCCGCCGACGAGACCGGACTCGGTGCGCAGGCGATACGGCGAAAACCCGCCGCTGCGCTTGAACACGACTGCGGTCAACGGCGGCAGGAGCCGGCGATTCAGCGGCAGCAGGCGGTGGAGTGCCGCGAGGAAATTCTCGAACTCCTCGGCCCACTCGCGGACGTCACCCTCGCCGAGATCGGAGACCACCGTGAAGCCCTCGGCCTCGAGGATCAGCCAGTCCTGGGCGCGGGCCGGCGCTATCGAGGTGACCATTGCCACCAGGCAGAGCAAGTAGCAGCAAGGTTTGAGCCTCAGGTGCCGCACGGGTGCCATTATCGGTTGGATTCCGCTGCGGCTAGCCTACCGACTATCATGGGTGAAACCAACGAGGAATCTCCGATGCTCCGCCTGCTGCCCGCCGTTTTCCTGCTCGCCTCATGCGCCGTTTGGGCCCAGGACGAAGGCGAGGAGCGTGTCGTGTTCCTCGGCGATTCGATCACCGCGGGATGGTCGGACGCCATGCCGGCGTTCTTCGAGGGGCGGCCCTACATCGAGCGCGGGATCGGAGGGGAGACGACGCCGCAGATGCTCGGCCGCTTCCGTGCCGATGTCGTCGATCTCGAACCCGCCGCCGTCGTGATCCTGGCCGGCACGAACGACATCGCCGGCAACACGGGCGAAGCCACGAACAAGATGATCCAGGACAACATCGCCTCGATGGCGGAGATCGCCACGGCGAACGAGATCCGTGTGATCCTCGCCTCGATCCTGCCGGCCTACGACTATCCCTGGGCCCCGGGGCGCCAGCCGGCCGGCCGTATCGCCGCGGTCAATTCCTGGATGCGCGGCTACGCCGAGGACAACGGTCATATCTATCTCGACTACTACTCGGCGCTCGTCGACGACCGCGGTGGCATGAACATGGCGTACACCACGGACGGCGTGCACGTGAACGCCGCGGGCTACGCGATCATGGCCGAACTCGCCGAGCCCGCGATCGCCGAAGCGCTCGGCGAGGAAAGGCCAGAGGAGCAGTCGACCACGGGCCTCTACTTCCGTCCTCTCGACGGCTGCCCGCGCACGACGAGCAGCAAGCGCCGCGTCGATTGCGACTGAGTCAGTCGCGCATCGCGCGATTGCGTTGCCGCTCGCTCGACTTCCGTCGCAGCTCGCCTAGAAATCCTCGCGGCAGGTGAAATTGCCGACTTCATCGGTGCTACCGCGTCCGCGGTAGGCCGCAAGTTCCGGGTAAGGACAGAGCGGTCGCGTCCGGATCACGGCCGCGGGCGCAGCGGCCGGAGCGCCGCCTGGCGCGCCGCGGGCGCCGGCCGGAGGACCGCCCGGGGCACCGCCGGGAGCACCGCCGCCGGCACGCCCGCCGGGAGCGCCGCCTGCGCGGCCGCCGTTTGCCCGCAGCGTCGCGGTGAGCATTTCGGGCGGGCGTCCCTGCTCGACCCATTCGATCAGCGCTTCGACTTGGCCTGAGGGCTGCGGCCCATAGCCGCCCGCGCAGTGCCCGACGCCCGGTGCCATGAAGAGCCGGATGAATTCCTGCGCATCTTCGAGCCCGCCCATCTCGTCGACGACGCGCTCGTAATAGTCGATGGTGCCGTGCGCGCTGATGAGCTGGTCGGCCCAGCCGTGCCAGACAATGGCCTTGCCGCCACGATCGCGGAAGGCCGTGAGATCGGCATTGTCGGTGCCGATCACCGTGCCGAATTGCTCGACGGACTGATCGAAGAGCCGTTCGTAGCCCGAGTGCGTGACGGTCGTCCAGTCGAAGTTCGCGTTTGCCGACAGGAAGTACCTGAACCAGTCGAGCGTGATGCCCATCGCCTGCGGCCGCAGCGGGTCGCCGCTGCTGTTCGAGAGTGCCGCGAGATCGGCGCCGCGCGGAGCGCCGATCCAGAGAGCGCTGCCGTCGACGCGCGTCGGCCCTTCCCAGATGCGGTTGATGATTGAAGCATCGGCTGCCGTGAACGCCGCGCATTCGGCCGTCGAGCTGCCGACGAGTGCGGACGCGTCGTACTCGCAGCGCGCCGGATCCTCGATGACGCCGTCGGTGACGCCGTCGATCGTGTCGCAGGCCTGGATCGCGGCCTGCGTCGCGCGCGCGAGCTTGCAGGGTGCGACGGGATTGTTCTCGTTCTGCATCAGCATCGGGCCCCAGAGCTGCTGCACGTGCAGCTTCGGCCAGTTGATCGCGGGCGCGCCCGCGAC